>JGI10211J34971_10001075_pt1 | contig 22740 bp, 19 predicted proteins | sample Etolagsediment_FD_34971 | JGI IMG/M metagenome (IMG submission 34971)
CCGGTAGAGGATCGCTCAACAGCGACCACCGATCAGTCGGCATCGGCCGCTGCCGCCGCCGTTACGGCAGCGCAAGAGCCGCCCGCTGCGGCCGCCCCTGCTGCCGATTTTCACCCCGGCGGTGGTGGTCACGCCACGGCGATGTCAGCCGACCAGATGGCGGCAGTCACCACCCCCGACGCGCCGGTAACCAGCGCACCAGCCACTGCGCCAAATGTCGCAGTCGCGCCGGTGATGACGCCCCCGCCAGCCGACCCACCCTATCCGGTTAGCACGCCACCGGCGGCCGCCACACCGGTTGCCAACACCATCACCACCCTGCCCGATCTTCTCGGTCACAACTGGCTGCGGCAGCGCAATCCAGAGTTCTACACGCTACAGCTACTGGCGACCCGCGATGCCGACACACTAGAGCGCTTTATCAACCGCTACGCACTACCCAAACCGCTGATCCTGATGCAGATGCCCGGTGGCACTACCCAACCCCCCCTACTGCGACTCCTACAGGGTGAGTATGCCACGCGCGCTGACGCCTATCGTGGTCAATCCCGGCTACCGGCAGCGGTACGCAACCTACAACCGTGGCTGCGGCGGTTTGAGTCGGTACAGCAGGATCTGATTGCAGCACAGGCCGACTAACGCCACCATGTCGCGTCCAATCCAGCTCTACGACACCACCCTGCGTGATGGTAGCCAGCGCGAAGATCTGGCGCTGTCGATCGATGACAAACTCACCATCGCCCGGCAGTTAGCCAGCTTTGGGATGCACTACATTGAGGGGGGGTGGCCGGGTTCTAACCCGAAGGATGCGGCGTTTTTTCGCCGCGCCGCACCGCTACTACAGGGGAGTGATTGTCGTCTTGCCGCATTTGGTCGCACCCGTCGGCGCGATCAGCGGTGTGAACAGGATGAGAATCTGCAAGCGCTGCTAGCCGCCGAGACGCCGGTGGTTACCCTGGTTGGCAAGAGCTGGGATTTTCATGTCGCCACCATACTCGGTGCGAGCGAACGGGAGAATCTGGCGATGATTAGCGACTCCATCGCCTACCTTAAACAGCGCGGGCGTGAAGTGCTGTTTGATGCCGAACACTTCTTCGATGGTTGGCGTCACAACCGCGATCATGCCCTCGCCACGCTTGCCGCCGCCGCCGATGCCGGTGCCGACTGGTTAGTGCTGTGTGAGACCAACGGCGGCTGGCTACCGTGGGAGGTGGAGGCGGTGTGTCGGGAGGTGAGCGATCGCTTTGACGTACCGATCGCGATCCACTGCCACAACGACAGCGGCTGCGCTGTCGCCAATTCGCTTGCCGCGGTGCGGGGCGGCGCGACCCTAGTACAGGGCACCATCAACGGCTACGGAGAGCGCGTTGGCAATGCTGATCTGATCACCATTCTGCCCGATCTACAGCTGAAGATGGGGCATCCGGTTGTCGCTCCTGAGCGGCTATCGGAACTGACCCATCTCTCCCGCTTCGTTGCCGAGGTGGTCAATCTACCCCACGACAACCATCAGCCCTACAGCGGCCACAGCGCGTTTGCTCACAAGGGGGGGATCCATGTCGCGGCGATGCGTAAACACCCCGATAGCTATCAACACATCGATCCGGCGCGTGTCGGTAATGAGATGCGGACGGTGGTATCGGAGTTATCGGGTCGTGGGAACATCGCACTCCAAGCCGATCGACTCGGCCTTTCGCTCGACGGCGAGAGTGGCGAGCGGGTGTTAGCCACGATCAAACGGCTAGAGCATGAGGGGTACACCTTCGAGGCGGCCGATGCGAGCGTTGAGCTACTACTCCATCGCGAACAGCCCGGTTACCACGACCCATTTACGCTGATCGACTATATGGCGCTGAGTGAGCGACGAGAGGGGCGTGGCTTAGTATCAGAAGCGACCGTTAAACTGCGGGTGGGTGATCAACTTCGCTTCACCGCTGCCGAAGGGAATGGCCCGGTCAATGCGCTCGCGACCGCGCTGCGCGATGCACTCGTCGATGACTACCCGGTGCTACGCAGCGTCCGCCTCAGCGACTATAAGGTGCGGATCCTCGATGGCAGTAGCGGGACGGCGGCAACCACCCGTGTACTAATCGACTTTCGCGGTGGTAATGAGCAGTGGACTACGGTGGGCGCCAGTCACAACATTATCGACGCGAGTTGGCGTGCGCTGGCCGATAGTATGGCCTATGCGCTGATCCGGTTGGGTGCGTAGGTGAACGAGACTTTACTATACTCAGACCATGAAAAATCCCTATGGTTTAAGTGATTTTTACCGCATCCGTACAGAGAACCAGCGCTACATTGATCGCACAGAGATGCTTCCGGTGGTTGAGCAGAGTGGTGAACAGCTACTGTTTCTGCGCCCTCGCCGCTTTGGTAAGAGTCTGTGGTTATCGGTATTGGAGAACTATTACGACCTAAATAGAGCCGATGATTTTGCCATGCTGTTCGGTGATTTGGCCGTTGGCAAAAATCCAACAGCTAACCATAACCGCTATCTGATTTTAAAATGGAATTTTTCGGTAATTGATACCAATGGCAGTTATGAACAGATTACCCGAGCACTGCATGATCATATTAACAGTGCCATCTACCGCTGTTCGGTGCGTTACCGCTCTACCCTGAAGGGAGAAGTAGAGATCAATAACGAAAACGCCTTATTTTCACTCGATCGACTACTCATAGTGGCTAGCGAGAGCGGCCATCCCCTCTACCTGCTCATTGATGAGTACGATAACTTTGCTAACGAGGTGCTTACCAGTCGCGATCAGGGTAAGCCGCGTTACGATGAGTTAGTCCGCGGTGAGGGAATTTTGAAAACGGTGTTTAAAGCGATTAAGGCCGCAGCCGAAGGTCAGGGATTGGAGCGGGTCTTTATCACCGGTGTCTCACCGGTGGTGATGAGTGATATCACCAGTGGCTACAATGTGGTTAAAAATATTAGCCAATGGGCTGAATTCTCCCGTCTCTGTGGTTTTGTCCATGAAGAGGTGGTGGCGATTAATCATCAAATTGCCAGCGGTTGCCAGCTTGATGAGCATCACGCCAATGAGGCAATGACCATGATGCGCAGTTTCTATAATGGCTACCGTTTCTGTGTCGATGACGGGGTTAATCTCTACAATCCAACACTCTGTCTCTACTTTTGGGATGAGTGGCAGCGTCGCTGCAAATATCCGCAGCAGATGTTGGATGCCAATCTGGCGATGGATAAAAACCGTATTCGCTATATTGCCGCCCTGCCCCATGGTACCGAGGTGATTGAGCAGGCATTGAATTCGGCCACACCGCTTTCGGTCGCTGCATTAGCAAATGAGTTCGGCGTCGAGGCGATGCTGAATGACCCGCCCGATGCCTCGTTTATTATCTCGCTGCTGATCTATTTTGGGGTGTTGACGATTGAGGAGGTGACGCCACTAGGTAAAATCAGTGTCACCATTCCCAATCAGGTGGTTCGTTCACTCTATGTCGAGCGAATTCAGCGGCAGCTATTAAATGGGTATGAGGATAACAATCGGCGTCAGGCAGTGGCTGAGCTACTTTACACGGAGACTGACTTCGAGCCGCTTGCCAATTTTATCGAGGAGCGCTTCTATACCGCACTTGATAACCGCGATATGCGCTGGAGTAATGAACTCACCCTGAAGATGACGCTGTTAATCCTCCTCACCAACGATCTCTACTATATTCCCCGCTCCGAAATCACTTTGGGCAAAGGCTATAGCGACCTGCTATTTGAGGTTCGTCCCGATAAGCGGGAGGCGCCACTATTTGATCTACTGTTCGAGTTGAAGTACCTCTCGCTTGAGCGTGTCAAACTAAAGCAGACCGAATTAGCAGCGATGTCACGCAGTGAGCTTAGCGAGCTGCCCGAAGTTGCTAAAGCGCTACAGGCCGCTGAAGCGCAGTTAGAACGCTATCAAGCCATGCTAGAAAAAGAGTATCCGGCGATTAGCTGGAAGCTGAAATCGTTTGCCGTGGTGACAATTGGATTAGGGCGGTTGGTGTGGCGTGAGTTTAACATCGACACAGATAAATAATCTTCCCAAGCTTTGAAGTGCCAGCTAATCATCAATTAACTCTTCAACTCGTACCCAATGTTTTTTTGATTTTTCATGGCGCATGATTTTGCCAGTCTTTATAAGCTGAGTGATTGCTTTGGTGAACTCAGACTGCGAAAGATTGAGCATATGTTGTATTTCATTTGACGTGATAGGTTCAGTCATTAGTTTGAGAATATCCTCCTCAATAGATATTTCAATTGATTCTTCAGCGTTATTTGGCTCGATTTTTTCGGCGATATAGGGTGCGCTAGATTTTACACCAGCAAGTGTGCATTGATATTCAAAGGCCTTCCAAAGATTTTGGTCTTTTGATAAAAGATTGAACGCTATTAATTTTTTATCAGATTTTGAGAGATGCGATAAAACCTTTGATAGATGAGCAATAATATAAAAGTCTGCTTGATTTTTTCCTGTCGGATAACCGCTTACGCAGGTTAATAGCATATTATCGCATTCAGATTTTATAGTTTCTGAATTTGTGAAGACGAAAACTCTATCAAGGATGTGGAACGTGGTCTTATCCAGCATACTGAAGCCGATATTTTCAGCGTCGACGTAATAGATTTTCAAAGGCAACTCCAGCGCCAGATGAGTACCGAAAGCATTTTTTAAGGGTCTGCGAGTGTCTCGCCGATTCTATTAAACTCAATTAGCTCATCCAGAAGATTATCACAAATATTTACACTCTGTTTGTAACCATCACAATCGAACAAAAAGTTATATCTGTACTCTTCTGCACAAACCGTAATAACTTGGAGTGCCATAAAATATTTTGTTTTATCTGTTTTAAATTTTGTGTTTGCAATAACTTCTTCTAATAATTTCTGTAATTTATGCGATTTGCTATATGACCCAAATTGGCTTTTTGTTTCCAGCAAATGCTTGAAAAATAGCTCCACCATTTGCTGAGACGTTTGTCAAGCTACCCGGTCGCCTCAGTAGAAAAACCGACGTGAAGGCAGAGGATAGAGTCTTTGGATGAATTAACCGCGTCGCCACCAGCGCTGCCGAACATCATCGAGGATCAGATAGCAGCTCGGTAGTACCAGCAGAATCACCACCGTCGCACCGAGTAGACCAAACCCGAGACTCACCGCCATCGGTGCGAGAAATGCCGTCTGACCGGTCGCAAAGAAGATGAGCGGCGAGACCCCTAGAAAGGTGGTCACCGAGGTGAGTAAGATGGGCCGAGCGCGCACCCCCCCCGCCTCCACCATCGCACTGATCCGATCGCTACCTGCAGCGCGCCGGCGGTTAGAAAAATCGATTAGGATGAGCGAATCGTTGACGACGATACCCGCTAAAGCGACAAAGCCGATCAGCGATAGAAACTGAATGTTAAAACCAAACAGTAGATGACCGAGCACCACCCCAATGGTCGCGAACGGTATCGCCAGCATCACCACAAACGGATCGAGCAGTGAGTTAAAGAGCGCGGCGAGGATCAAGAAGATGCAGGCAAGCGCAATCACCAGCGCCCGTAACAGATCGCTGACCGTCTCTCGACTCTCCCGCTGTTCACCCTCAAAACTGATCTGATAGTTGGGGTGATCGGCCGCAAAATTGGCAAACTGCTGGCGCAGCTGCGCCGTCACCTGCAGCGGCGTGGTCACCTCATCATCCACCTCACCGGTGATGGTCACCTGACGCTGCTGATTGTGTCGATGGACTGCGGCTAACGCACGCCCCAGCGTTAGATCAGCCACTTCGCTTAGATAGACCGCCCCCCCTTCAGGAAGCGCCAACCGCAACTGCTCTAACGCCCGCGCATCTTCACGCAGCGCATCAGGATAGAGGATCCGCACCGGAATACGCTTCTCACCCCACGTCACCTGCAGCGGCTCTAACCCCTGGAAACCGGCACGCACCGCGGCCGCTAGCGTCGCCTGCGTCAACCCCAACTGCCGCCCGCGCTCATTTAGCGTATAGCGCAGCTCCAGTTTACCGCTCTCGGTATCGTGGCGCACATCTCGCGCCCCCGGAACCCGCGCCAGATATCCGGCTACCTCATCAGCTAACCGCCGCAACTGACGCGGCTCCGGCCCACTGATCCCAATCTCAATATCCGCCCCCTGCGGCCCCCCTTGCGGCTGTAGAATCACCAGCCGCTCAACCCCCGGCAACTGCCGCAGCCGTAGCCGTAGCGCATCAATGACACTGCGCGTATCACGCTCCCGACTACCGGTCGCCGGCTGGAGCTGTAGGTTCATTAGCGGTGAGATCCAGCGCTCAATCACACCGCGCGGCTTCTCCGGCTGCAGATCAACAATCAACTGAATACGGTTACTAGCAAACACCACACTATTGAAGTTAACAAACGTGACGCCGACGTTAGTGAGCAGACTCGCCAACTCCGCCTCGCCTAGCTCCTCGTTGATCGCCGCTTCGAGATCAACGGCAAGGCGCGCGCTCTCATCAAGCGAGTAGGTGATTGGCGCATCAATATTGATAAAAAACTGCCCAACATGGACATTTCCAAAGAGCTGAAACGGCACCCGTGTTGCCGCCAACAGCAGCACCAGCAGCAGCACCCCGACTCCGGCTAAGGCGGTGAAATAGCGGTTAATTAGCGTCCAGTGGAGCAGTCGCTGATAGCGTGCTAACCAGCGCTGCCAGCGACCCGACTGCGGTCGCGGCGGCAGTGGTCGCAGCAGTTCGGCAGCGTGGCTAGGCAGTACGCCAAACGCCTCCAATAGCGAACCGAGCAGCGCCGCAGTCACCACCGCCGGAATCACTGAAGTGAACGCGCCGAGTGTACCGCCAATGGCAAACATCGGTAGAAAAGCGGCAATGGTGGTGGCGGTTGAGGCGATCACCGGCCACAGCACCTCGCGCGCTCCAACCCGCGCCGCCTCAGCCGGTGCCATCCCCTGCTCAATGTGGCGAAAGATATTCTCATTGACGATGATCGCATCATCGACCACCATGCCAAGCGCAATCAGAAACGCAAATAGCGACACCATATTGATGGTGAAGCCCCACTGCTGGATCAGCACCACCGCTATCAGGAACGAGACCGGAATCCCCAATGCTGTCACTAGCGCTACCCGAAAGTTGAGAAAGAAGTAGAGCGAGATGAGCACCAGTATCAGCCCGATCAATCCCGACGACTTCACCGTATCGAGGCGGTTTTTAATATAGACCGAGAGATCAGAGAAGAGTCCAACCGAGAGCGTAGGCGGCAGCGTCTCTGGCAGCCGCGCCGCCAACTCACGCACCCGATCGGCAATCTCAATGGTTGAGGCGTCGCTGCTCTTATTGATGGTCAGATTGACCGATGGCTGACCATTAAAGCGCCCACGGGTGATCGCCCGCTCAAAACGGCGCTCAACGGCGGCCACCTGACCGAGTGTCAGTTGCCCCCCCTGCACGTTACTACGCAGCACAATCCCCGCCACCGCCTCCGGCTCCGGCGAGACACCCCGCCCCCGCAGTAGCATCTCCCCCTCATCGGCGATGAGCGTGCCACCGGGGAGATCGCGCAGATTGCGGCGCAGCGCATCACTGATCTGATCGAGCGTGACGCCTAAAGTTGCCATCGCCTGCGGATCGGCCAGTACCCACAGCTCCGGCTCCCGACTCCCCGCCTCACCGACACTGGCGACGCCGGGGATCTGCAGCAGCTGATCGCGCACCTGATTGGCGTGTGCATAGAGCTCGCCGCTACTTAAGTTGCCATAGAGCGCCATACTGATCACCGGAAAACGGGTCTGCAACCGCACCAACTCCGGCTGCTCCGCCTCCTCCGGCAGCTCAGTGATGCGATCGAGGGTAGCATCGGCATCGCGGATAAATTGATCGATGTTGCTACCCTGTTTCAGATCGATCATCACCGTCGAGAACCCCTCGCTACTGGTCGAGGTAATGGTATCGATATCCGCCATCCCATCGAACGCCTGCTCAATTGGGATGGTGATCTGCCGCTCCACCTCCTCCGGCGCGGCACCGGCAAACTCGGTGCTGATGCGCACCTTATCGAGTTCCACCATCGGGAACATCTCCTGCGGCATCGACTGCCACGCAAAGAGACCAGCGAGCGCAACCAGTGCCAGCAGCAGATTGACCAGCAGCGGCTTGCGGATTGAGAAGCTGATGAGAGACATGAGAGGGGGGCGGCTCGGATGTGTGGTGGGGAGTGTCATATGGTATCCCACCATGCGGTGACCAGCTACCTGTTCGCAAACCCCCGATCCAGCACGATTTTAATCGACTGCAGACGGCTGCGTGAGGATTCGGCCCCCAACATCACCGCGATCAACCGTCGGTTAGCGCGCTTAGCGACTGCGGCCATCGAGAAACCGGCACCGCGTGGGTGGTAGCCGGTTTTTAGCCCCTGAGCCCCCTCATAGTTGCGTAGAAAGCGGTGGTTGGTGTTGAGGAGATCAAACGTACCATTCCGGAAGGTGTCGAGCCGGGTGGTCGCCCAGGTCATCGCTAATGGGTGGTCGATAAGGCGGCGGGCGAGCCGAGCCATATCGTGGGCAGTGGTACGATTGCGCGGTTTACCGCCACTGGTTGGCAGACCGTGACTATTATAGAAGCGCGTCGCCTTCATCCCTAAGGCGGCGGCACGTCGATTCATTCGCTCCACAAACGCCGCTTCACTACCGGAAAGATGTTCCGCGACCGCATAGGCCGCATCATTTGCAGAGCCAATCATCACCGCTTTAAGTAGCTCTGCCAGTGGGAACTGCTCGCCCTGCTTTAGGTAGACTTGGTGGCCACCGATGCGACTCGCGGCAGCGGTTACGGTGTAGATTGAATCGAGCGACGCAGTACCGGCGGCGACATCCTCTAGCGCAATGAGCACCAGCATCATCTTCACCATCGAAGCGGGATCGCTACTCACATCAGGGCAGTCGTGCAGTAGCACCCGTCCGCTATCGGCATCGATCACAATCGCCGACTTATAGGCTTCACATGCATATAGCGGCGCTACCGTCAACTGCAGGAGCAGCAGGAGCGGCAGCCCGCGGGAAATGCGTTTTTGTATCGTGCCATCTCTCACTTAACGGTTCCTTAATCTGTGCTATCGCTTCAATTCCGGTTAGCTACATGCCCGATCGCTATCTCACCACTGGAAGGTTGGTTGACAGAGGCCGGTAGCGAGGATTGGCGGAGTGGTAACCAGATCCGGAAGGTGGTACCGACACCGAGTTGACTCTCCACCTCAATCGTGCCGTGGTGGCGCTCGATAATGCCATAGGAGACCGACAATCCGAGTCCCGTCCCCTGCCCTATCGGTTTGGTCGTGAAGAAGGGCTCGAAGAGTCGCGGCAGTAGCTCCGGTTCGATACCGCGACCATTATCGATAATCTCTGCGGCAACCCCTTTGCCACTAGGACAGACCGACGTGGTGATGCGAATCGTGCCCTGATCGGAGATTGATTGGGCGGCGTTGACTAGCAGGTTCACCAGCACCTGACCAATCTCGCCCGGCATACACTCAATCTGCGGTGTCGGTTGATACTCGCGTATCACTTCAGCCTTATGTTTAATCTCATTGCCGGCAATATTGAGTGCCGCTTCGATGCACTGCTTCAGTTCGGTCAGTTGCCACCGCGCCTGATCACTATGTGAGAAGTCCATCAGATCGCGCACAATACGCCGTACCCGCTCTGTCCCTTCAAGCGACTCCTCAATCAGCGAGGGGAGATCGCTACGCAGATAGGCTATCTCCGCCTCCTGCTCATGCTGCGCTAGCGCTAGGCACTCTGGCTGGTCGGCTGGTAGTAACTGCCGTAGCTGCTGATAGCGATCTAACAGATCGGTGAGTACCACCATATAGTCGCGTAGATTGAGCAGGTTGCTATGGACGAAGCCGACCGGATTATTGATCTCATGAGCGACCCCGGCGGCGAGTTGACCAATCGATGCTAACTTCTCCGACTGCCGCAGCTGCCGCTCTAACCGCTGTCGATCCTGTACATCGCGCACCAGTGCGATCAGCAGCGGTTGCCCCTGCCACTCATACTCACCAATCCGCGCCTCAGCGGGGTAGGTGCTACCATCATGACGGCGACAGGTGCCGGTGCAAGTCGCCACCCCCTCACGCTGTACCTGCTGGATAATCTCGTTGAGACTACCGTTAGAGCAGCTGTTGGTGATTTCGGCCATGTTGCACTGTAGTAGCGCTTCGCGGCTAAAACCGAGACTCAACTCAGCATTGCGGTTGGCATCGACAACCTGCCCATCCGAATCAAACACCAGCATCGCATCGGTGGCGTTATCCACCATAGTCCGAAAGCGCTTCTCGCTCTCGACTAGATCGAGCTGCCGGCGGCGGATCTGCTGCTGCATAGCGTGGAAAGTTTCAACCAGTTGCGCCATCTCAGTGGTCGATGGAGGAATGAGTCGGTGATCGAGATCACCGCGGGCCGCCTCCTCCATCGCACTAGCAACCCGCACCAGTGGCCGCCGTAATCCATACTCAAAGGTGGTGAAGGTGGTGAGCAGTAGTAGCGCGATAAAGAGGCTAAATAGACCAATCAGATGCGATAGCGTGCGGGTCGAAGCCTCTGCTTGCCGCAACGCATCACTATTCTGGTTGTCGAGGCCATGTTGAAGCGCCGAGACGATGCTCCAGAGCTTTAGGAAGAGCGGTTGAATCTCATATCGAAGGGTGGTGAGATCGCTGCGCCAGCGATCGGATTGGTAGATCTCCACCACACTCGCCATGGTATCGCTGTAGCTGCGCTGGATCTGCCGCATCTGCGCGAGTGAGACGCTCTGCTGAAAACCGAGATCACCGACCTCATCATGCAGCTGTAACCGCGCTAGCAGCTCGTCGATACGTTCACTGTAGAGTGCGTTATCGCGTGCGGCGCTACGCATCGCCTGCTCTGGTTGACCGAAGGTACCGGAGCGGTTAGCGATAAACATCCGTAACATCTGTACGCGCTGCGACCACGCAAAACGCAGCTCATGGAGTGTATCGAGGATCTCATCAACGGTCGGCCCACCCTCATCGGCCCGTAGATCCCGCCCCTCCTGAAGCGCTAATCGAATGGTACTGAGAAAAGCGATATTGGTAGGCGCGAGCTGATCGATAAGATAGGGCATCGCCGGATAGCGCTGGCGCGAATCGGTGAGCGGCTTTAACTGCTGTTCAATCAGTTGTCGTAGTGTGCTCAACAGTGATGGGAGCTGATGCGTGGCGCTCGCGTAGTTCTGCTGCTCATCCGCCCCCCCGGCCTGTTCGATCAGTTGCCTACCGAGTCGCTCCACCTGATCTAACTCTTCGAGGATCAGGTTCGAAAAGTCTGTCTGTAGATCGAGTGACGCTTGATAGAGGTGAAACTCCAGCTGCTGTAGTGCCTGATTGAGCGCCTCAATGTGACGCCGCATCAGATTCTGCTCAGCTAGCAGCTCTGTATTCTGTTTGACTAGGGCGGTGAGCGTGTGCTGCGTGTACCACCCTCCGATCGATAGCAGTAGAATGAGTCCAACAGCCAGTAGCGCTAATCGCCCTTTGATACTCTGTGGCACACCTGCTCCCCCATTAAAAACAGCTGATAATCACCGCCACAACTGCTGTAGCCGTGACCGCTCCCGCTGCAACCACTGCAGCGCAATAATTGGACTGGCGGAGTCGATAACGCCCCGCTCTAGCCATCTCCACGCCTCACTAAAGGGGGCGACGATCACCCGAATATCCTCCCCCTCGGCAGCGACCCCGTGAACCCCTTCAGCGGTAGCGCTATCGACCTCACCACAGTAGAGGTGGATCCGCTCAGAGGTGCCACCGGGACTCACCAGAAAGCTGCCGATGGAGTGGATCCGCCCGATCTGACACCCCGCCTCCTCCTGCGCCTCACGCCGCGCCACTTCTGGGGCAGTTTCACCGGGCTCGATCATCCCCGCTACCATCTCCAGCAGCCACGGCCCCTGCGGCGCCTGCAGCGCCCCGATCCGAAACTGCTCAATCAGCACCACCGCATCGCGCTGCGGATCGTAGGGGAGCAGCGCCACCGCGTCACCGCGCTCAAATAGTTCGCGCTGCAGCGGTGGACTCATGTCGCCGTTATAGAGACGGTGACGCAGTTGATAGATGTCGATCTGAAAAAAGCCACTATAGCCGCGCCGCCGCTCGAGGATCTCAACTGTTGGCTGCGTGGGGCCCGGCTGCATTAGCGATAGGCTCGCAGATACCACTGCTCAAACACCCGCTTCGCCCAGTGAGCGAGGCGAGTGGGTGGCAGCATCAGACTCAACTTAGGGGTGCGTGTCACCAGCGTCCCACTATCGAGACTATCGACGATACACATGAGCTCAACCTTAAATGTTGCCGTTGGCTCCCTACCCGCCAACTCCAGCAGGAGGTTATCGGCGGCTGCGACCGCTTGCAGGTCGGCCATGTGCGCCTGCTTCGGTAGCCAGTCGGGACCGGGGAAACTACCCGAGTCGCCGGCAACATAGAGGCGCTCACCACCGGCGACGCGGCAGAAGCGATCGGCCTGTAGCATCCCCCCCGGTGAGAGCGGTAGACCACTGCTAGCAAACCAAGCGTTGCCCGTCATACCCGGCATAAAGAGGATCAGATCGGCATCAATATCGCCCCCTTCGGTGCAGACACGGTTCGCCTCAAACCCCTTCAATTTGTGGCCAAGATGGGTATCGATATCGCGTTCAGCCATCGCCCGAAGCAGGCCGGTGACCGCTTTAGCACCGAGGCGTTGACCGGGCGCGGCGGCCGGATTGAAGAACAGCAGTTTGAATGCGTCGCGCCGCCCTTGACGCCGCAGTAGGGTGTCGATCCCAAATAGGAACTCAAACATCGGCCCGCCCCGCATCGCCGATGGCTCATTCGGGTTGCTTGCAAAACCGATGGCGATAGTACCGCCATCCATCGCCGCTAACCGATCACGAATGGCGATCGCCGCATCGATCCCTTCGCACGGGGTGATGGTGTGTTCAATACCGGGGAGCTTCTTGAGGAAGCGGCCGCCGGTGGCGATGATAAGACCGTCGTTGTGTAGTTCACCATTGTCGGTCTCAACCACGCGGCCGCCATCACGAATACCGGTCACCGCCCCGGGGTGGTAAGTGACCCGCTGCCGCCGCAAGAAGTTATCCAGTGGCAGGCAGATATCCTCGGGCTGGCGTAATCCCGAAGGGATCCAGATCAGACTCGGATAGAAGAGAAACTCCGGCCGCGGGGCGACCAAGGTGATAGCCGCGTCGGGTGATTGGCGACGGAGCCGCCGGACGGCAGTAAGAGCGCCAAAGCCAGCGCCTAGGACGGTAATGCGTGGAGTCATCGTGACAGGTTCCCCTTAGGTGACAAAGTGTGTCAATGTGGTGACAAGCGTAACGGTTATTGCGGCCGCTGGCGAGTCTATAGCGGCACCTGTTGAACGCGGGCGCTGCGCATTAGCCGCTTCATCTCACTCACCGCCTCGGTGAGGCCAGTAAAGAGCGCACGGGCAATAATCGCATGACCGATATTGAGCTCTCGCACGCCATTGAGGCGGGCGATCGGTTCAACATTGTGGTAGTGGAGCCCGTGGCCGGCATTCACCTGTAGACCGCACTGTAGGCCAAACTGCACCGCTTCAGTCAACCGCGCCAACTCACGCCGGTGGTGATGGCGATCGCGGGCGTCGGCGTAGTGGCCGGTGTGTAGCTCAATCACCGGTGCCCCGCACGCCGCGGCCGCTTCAATTTGTGCCGGTTCCGGATCAATAAAGAGTGAGACCCGCACGCTAGCAGCGGCAAGCTGCTGACACACGTCGGTGAGACGCGACTGCTGACTCCGTACATCGAGTCCCCCTTCTGTGGTGAGCTCCTCGCGCCGCTCCGGGACTAAGCAGCAGTCGGCAGGCTGCAGCCGACCGGCGATGGCGATCATCTCATCGGTCGCTGCCATCTCCAGATTCATCCGCGTCTGCAGGAGCGGTCGCAGCCGCTCAACGTCGTGATCTTGAATATGACGCCGATCTTCGCGCAGATGCAGGGTGATGGCATCGGCTCCCGCCTGCTCTGCTAAGAGCGCCGCTTGGAGCGGCTCTGGATAGCAGGTGCCGCGTGCCTGACGCAGGGTGGCGATATGATCGATATTGACGCCGAGCAGGATTGGATCGTGCTCCACGATAGTGGTTCCTCTTGGTTGTGGTGTAGCGGTTGCGAACCGCGTGTTCAATGTTATGTCACTACGGTTAGGCGCGGCGGCCGCCGGAGCAGTTCACGACTCTGTAGCGGCTGCTCCCCAAGCAGGGTTGTTAACACCCCCTGTAGCAGTTGTCGCGCTTCGCGCTGCACTATCGGTGCGGGGGGGTGCGCCGCGGTCAGTGCTTGTAGTGTCGCCCCCGCGATGGTCAGCGCAGCGCCCGCGCCACTGTGCGGCAGCACGCCCACCTGATCGATCCAGTGGTAGCGCTGCTGCGGCTGTAGTGGTGAACCGGTTGCATCGTGCTGTAGATCGATACCGTAGCCGATGGCAGCGAGTAGATCGCGCTCAAAGAGGCGCAGTGACCACGCCTCTAACCCCTGCTGTGCTAACTGCTGCAGACTCTGCGCGTAGCGCTGGTAGAGCAGCGGCTGCGGATCGTGGCGCGGTAGGAGGCGCAGTAGTAGCTCATTGAGGTAGAAACCGGCAGCGAGCGCATCCCCCTGAAGCAGGGGCAGATGGCCATCCGCCTCCACTGCCGTGAGGGTCGGCAACTCGCCGCGCCCCCGCCATGCGAGCAGTCGCGGTTGAAAGGGTTGTAGCAGCTGCCGCCGTTCACGCCCGCCATGCGCCATCAGCGCTAGCCGCCCCTGCTCACGGCTGAAGATATCGATGATCTGACTCTGCTCACGAAATGGGCGGCGATGCAGTAGTAGCGCCGGGGTGAGGGGCTCTGTCGCCATCGTCGCAGTTACCGATCACCCCTCATCGCGATAGCCGAGCGTATTCAATAACCGCTCGCTATCAGACCACCCCGCTTTCACCTTCACCCAGAGCTGCAGATAGACCCGCTGGTCGAGTAGCTGCTGTAGCGCCTCGCGCGCGTCGATACCAACCTGTTTGAGCTGCTGGCCACCGCTACCGATCACGATCCGTTTCTGGCTATCGCGCTCCACCCAGATCAGCGCGGCGATATGGATTGTGCCGTGTTGATCCTCACGAAACTGCTCAATCTCGACCGTCACCGCGTAGGGGAGCTCTTTACCGAGGCGGCGCATCAGCTTCTCGCGCACCAACTCGGCGGCAAGAAAGCGGACGCTGCGATCGGTCACCTGATCTTCTGGGTAGAGTGGCTCACCCACAGGGAGGCGCTGGGCAACACACTGCTCTAGCGCCGCTAGGTTGTCGTTCTGGAGCGCTGAGAGTGGCACCATCTCAACAAACTCACCACGCGTCGCCAACTGCTGCATCAGCGGTAGCAGCGCCGCTTTATCGGGTAGTCGATCGACTTTGTTGATCACCAGCACCGCCGGTGCGCCACTCTGCTGCACCCGCGTTAGTACATCCTCATCCTCTTCACTCCAGCGCCCCGCTTCGATCACCATCAGCACCAGCTGCACGCCAATCAGACTACTGCCAGCGGCGCGGTTAAGATAGCGGTTCATCGCCTTCTTCGCTTCGCGATGGAGTCCGGGGGTATCGACGTAGACAGCCTGATGATCGGCGGCGGTATGGATACCAATAATACGGTGGCGGGTGGTTTGGGGGCGCGATGAGGTGATGCTGATCTTCTGACCCAGCAGCCGATTCATCAGCGTCGATTTGCCAACATTGGGTCGGCCGACAATTGCGACATAACCGCTACGAAACGGCGGGACGGGGTTTTGCGAGCTCATCTGTCTGGGTATCTCTGTAGGTGCCGGGGTCGCCCGTTAGGGGGTATGGGTGAGTCGGCGCAGCGCCTCCCGCGCTGCCGCCTGCTCCGCTTTACGTCGACTGCTCGCCTGCGCATCTATCGGCTGCACCAACCCGGTCACCTCACACCGAATAGTGAAGGTCTGGGCGTGGGGTTCGCCACTAACGCTCAAGACGTGGTAGCAGGGCAGTGGCAGCCGCTGCGCCTGCAACCACTCTTGAAGCTGCGTCTTTGGATCTTTGGTTACCCGTTCGAGTGCGCTGCTATCGAGTCGCTGCGCTAGTAGGCGAAGCGCTAACTGCCGTGCGGCATCGATACCACCATCCAGATAGACCGCGCCGATCAGCGCCTCGACCGCATCGGCAAGAATCGAGTCGCGCCGAAAACCACCACTCTTTAACTCTCCGCCGCCGAGCCGCAGATACTCTCCGAGCTGGAGATCGCGCCCAATTAGCGCGAGCGTCTCCCCTTTGACGAGGGCAGCACGTAGCCGCGTCAACCGCCCCTCATCAGCATCGGGGAAGCGGCGTATTAGCTCATCGGCGATGACGAAGCTGAGTACCGCATCACCGAGATACTCTAGCCGCTCATTATGCACACCGGTGTGGCTGCGATGGGTGAGGGCCTGCTGGAGTAGATCCGGATCGGTGAAGGGGTGGCCGATCCGTTTTGCCAGCGTCGCCAGCGGCTGCCTCACCGCGCCCCTACCCTACTCAACATGGTTACCGATCCGATCCCATGCAACAATGCCATCGGTGGCGCTATCCCAGTTCATCCAGATGAAGAAGGCGCGGCCGACAAGATTCTCATCCGGCACCATGCCCCAGTAGCGGCTATCGCGACTATTATCGCGGTTATCCCCCATCACAAAGTATTGCCCCGCAGGCACCTGCCACTCGTAGTTGTAGGTGGGGGCGCGGTGGTCAACTAGCATCTCATGCTCAAGCCCATCGAGCACCTCGCGCTTCTGTTCAGCGCCGGTCATCACACTGCCACCGCCAATCCCTTGATAACGGCCGATCGACTCTTGCGGTGCGACAGCGCCGTTGATGTAGAGGGTCTTGTTACGGTAGGCGATATGATCACCGGGTAGACCCACCACCCGTTTGATGTAGTCGATACGCGGATTCTCCGGATAGCGAAACACCACCACATCGCCGCGCTGTGGGGTACCGAGCTCGATCACTTTGCGGTTGATGACCGGTAACCGAATGCCGTAAGCGTATTTGTTGACAAGGATAAAATCGCCTACCAGCAGGGTCGGCATCATCGATCCAGAGGGAATGCGAAACGGTTCAGCAACAAACGAGCGAATCAGCAGCACCAGCAAGATCACTGGAAAGAAGGAGCGGGAGTACTCAACCAAGATCGGTTCGCGCGTGATGCTCTGGATCTGCGCTTCATTCACTTGGCCGCTCGCCCGTAGCGACGCCCCGCGCTGCTCTCGACCGCGCCGCAGGAAGAGACTATCAAGCCCCCAGATCACACCCGTAACGAACGTTGCAACCACGAGAATGGTTGGAAAATCAAAATACATCACTTTTTCCCCACATGCAGTACCGCAAAAAATGCCTCCTGCGGAATCTCAACTGAACCGAGCTGCTTCATCCGTTTCTTGCCCGCCTTCTGTTTCTCTAACAACTTACGCTTTCGCGTGATATCACCACCATAGCACTTTGCTGTCACATTTTTGCGCAGCGCTTTGACGTTAGTGCGGGCGATGATGTGGTTGCCGATCGCAGCCTGTATCGCCACATCAAACATCTGACGTGGAATCAGTTCGCGCATCTTCTCTGCGAGCTCACGCCCCCGGATCTGCGCCTGATCACGATGGACGATAATCGCTAACGCATCGACCCGTTCCCCATTGATCATAATATCGAGTTTCACCAGTTCAGCCGCTTGGAAGCGGACAAAGTGGTAGTCGAGCGAGGCGAAGCCGCGGCTGACCGATTTGAGCCGATCGAAGAAGTCGAGTACCACTTCGCTCAGCGGTAACTCATAGCCGAGTGACACCTGTCGACCCATGTAGTGCATCTCCTTCTGCACGCCGCGCTTCTCTTCACAAAGCCCAATCACCGCTCCCAGATACTCCTGCGGTAGCAGGATGCTGGCGTGGATAATCGGTTCGCGAATCTCGGCAATGGTGTTGATCGCTGGCAGCCGCGCCGGGTTATCGACCGGCATCACCTCCCCTTTGGTGCTCTCCACTTCATAGATCACGGTGGGGGCCGTGGTGATAAGGTCGAGATCATATTCGCGCTCTAACCGCTCTTGGATAATCTCCATGTGGAGCATACCGAGAAAGCCGCAGCGGAAGCCGAAGCCGAGCGCTTGTGAGGTCTCTGGCTCGTAAAAGAGGGCGGCGTCGTTGAGTCGGAGCTTGGCTAACGCATCGCGTAGATCTTCATAGGCGTCGGCGCTGATCGGGAAGAGTCCAGCAAAGACCCGCGGCTGTACCTGTTGGAAGCCGGGTAGCGGGGCAGCGGCCGGGCGGTTGCTGTCGGTGAGGGTGTCACCTACTGGCGCACCGTCAATCTCTTTGATACTTGCAACAACAAACCCGACTTCACCCACCCCTAGTTCGTTGGTATCGACCATCTTCGGTGTGAAGATGCCGACCCGATCGGCTTGGTGGTTGCGGCCGGTAGACATGACGGTGAACTTCTGCCCCTTGCGTAGCCGCCCCTGTTTGACCCGCACCAGCGAGACGACACCGAGGTAGTTGTCGAACCAAGAGTCAACGATAAGGGCTTGCAGCGGCGCGTCTGAATCCCCCTCTGGAGGCGGAATCTTCTCGACCAGCTGCTCTAGGAGATCGTCGATGCCGATGCCGCTTTTAGCGCTTACAAGTACGGCATCACCGGCGTCGATGCCGACGACATCTTCGATCTCCCCTTTGACTCGTTCGGGATCGGCGGCCGGGAGATCAATTTTGTTGAGTACCGGAACTACTTCGAGTCCCTGATCGATGGCGGTGTAGCAGTTAGCGACGGTCTGCGCCTCGACACCCTGTGAGGCATCGACGACCAGTAGCGCCCCTTCGCATGCAGCGAGGGAGCGGGAGACTTCGTAGGAGAAGTCTACGTGGCCTGGGGTGTCGATGAAGTTGAGTAGGTAGCGGTTACCGTCACGTGCTTGATACTGCAGTGAGACGCTCTGGGCCTTGATGGTGATGCCGCGCTCTCGTTCGAGATCCATCGAGTCGAGTACCTGTGCTGCCATCTCACGTTCGCTAAGTCCGCCACACACTTGGATAAAGCGATCGGCGATAGTCGATTTACCGTGATCGATGTGGGCGATGATGGAGAAGTTTCGGATCTGTTTGGTATCGGTCACAGCTGCGGGTGTGTCGGCTCATGGGATCGTGGTGGGGGGTCGCTTGTTCGGCTTGCCCGGAAAGCGCCGGATGGTACCGGAAATGAGCCATGATGACCATAGCTGCGCACCGGTCATGGCGGTGATGCGGTGGCATAAAAAAACCCGGCAGTTGGCCGGGTCTTTTTAGGTATTTGGTAGGCGCGATTGGACTCGAACCAACGACCCCCACCATGTCAAGGTGGTGCTCTAACCAACTGAGCTACGCGCCTGTCGTTGAGAAGGTGCGCATTATAGCGGGGGCGGTGGGGATGTCAAGCTTGGGTGTTGGTTGGTTTCGTATCGCGAATCGGGGTTCGCGGTTCGGCGGAGAAGAGAGGCAGGAGAAGCGCGCCGCCTCCCCTACCCCTCTGTCGATGAGCGCCGTCGACTGCTTCAACGATTTAGAAAATTGATCGGGGTGTCTCTCCGATCAGTGGCGGTTGCTGCGGTGTAGTATCAACCGCTGCCGGTTCAGCGTCGGCAGTTGGTTCAGCGTCGGCAGTTGATTCGGCCGTGGCAGCCGGTTCAGCGGCGGCAGTTGGTTCAGCGTCGGCAGTTGATTCGGCCGTGGCAGCGGCGGCAGTTGGTTCAGCGTCGGCAGTTGATTCGGCCGTGGCAGCCGGTTCAGCAGCAGCAGTTGGTTCAGCAGTGACAGCTGGTTCAGCGGCGGCAGTTGGTTCAGCTGCAGCGGTTGGTTCGGCCGTGGCAGCCGGTTCAGCAGCCGCTGGTTCAGCGACGGCAGTTGGTTCAGCTGCAGCGGTTGGTTCAGCAGTGGCAGCCGGTTCAGCAGCCGCTGGTTCAGCGACGGCAGTTGGTTCAGCAGCGGCAGCCGGTTCAGCAGCGGCAGTTGGTTCAGCGGCGGCAGCCGGTTCAGCAGCGGCAGCCGGTTCAGCAGCGGAAGTTGGTTCAGCAGCGGCAGCCGGTTCAGCGACGGCAGCCGGTTCAGCAGTGGCAGCCGGTTCAGCAGCCGCTAGCCCAGTTGTTGCGGGCGCTGTTGGTGCCATCATTAGCGAGGGTGCCATCATCGGCGGTGGACCGTAGAAGGCAGGGGGCATGGGGTAGAGGTAGGGGCCGTAGCCGTAGTAGGGGTAGCTGTGGCCATAACCGTAGCCACTGCCGTTGCCGCGAGTGTGGGCGCGGCCATGAAACTGGATGGAGAGATCTCCTAGTCCCATCATATCGGCCATGGTGTTGATGGGTCCGTTGTGCCAGCCACCGGGTCCCCAAGCGTTGGCGCTAAGGGGGAGTGTGCTGGTTATCGATAGGGTTATCGCTAGGGTCAGTTTGCGCACGGTCATGGTCGTCATTACAGGGGGATGCTCTCCCTCTGCCATCTCCTCTTCTGTTCTGTTAATTGCTCTTGGGTGGTACGACTCACCCTGCCGGTTATGTAGGGTGGCCACAGCGGTTAGAGGGTAACGGTATCACCTTCGCGGGCGAGAAAACAGTGCGCGGGGTTGATCTGATGTTGGTGGCGTTGTAGGGCTTGAGCGTAGACACGCTCTAGTTCGTCATCACTACGTTCGGGGGCGTGGTGGGTGAGGTAGAGTCGGTTAACCTCTGCTTCGGCGGCGGCAGTTAGGCTGGAGTCGAGGGTGCCGTGTCCCCAGCCGTGGCGTTTTGCGTACTCTTCGAGGGTATAGGTACTATCGATAATGAGGGCGTCAACGCCGCGACAGAAGTCGATTAGGTCGGCTCGTAGTTGGGCGGATGTTCCGGGTTGTGGCCATTCGTGATCGCCGGTGAAGACGAGGGTGCGGTTGCCGCAGCGGATGCGGTAGGCGAGGTTGTAGATGGGGTGGCCGGTAAGACAGCAGTCGATGGTGGCGCTGCCGATCTGGAACTGTTCACCGTGTTGGTGTTGGTGGTAGTGGAGTGTGGCGCCGAGTTCTGCCTCCTGTACCGGAAAGTAGCTATATTCAAGTTGCCGTGTGAGGATGTGGCGCGGCTCTTGGGGGTGGGCAGGGTCGAGGGGGACGTGGATGTCGATCTGGTTGCCTGGGATGAAGAGTGGGGTGAAGAAGGGTAGTCCGTGGATGTGATCCCAGTGGGTGTGGCTGATGAGTAGGTGTGCGGTGAGGGGTTGCTGTTGTCGTAGTTGGCGCGAGAGGGGGTGGATGCCGGTGCCGCCATCGAGAATGATGAGTTCGCCATTGTCTCCACGCACCTCGATGCAGGTGGTGTTGCCGCCGTAGCGGGCGGTTTGTGGTCCTGGCACCGGGATCGAACCCCGAACCCCCCAAAAGGTAAACTGCATGGTCGATTCGATCCCATTGAGTTGCGGGCGGTGTCGCACTGGAAGGACGCGCGCCCGTGTATGTATGAGAGAGGATGTGTTCACTATAACCGTTGTGGCGCCAAATGTGGTGGATCGGGGGCGTTAATTTGTGATGTTGATCACATCACGGTAGGGCGATGGGGCGGTAGGTGGTTGCTTCAAGCGGGGAACCTCTCCTATATTGTCTTGGACAAAGTGGTTATCTCTTCTCAACTATAGTGAGTGTTACTGATGCCTATCCCACTGTTTAAGACCCTATTGACGGCACTGATGTTTACCTCGGCAACCACGGCAGCGCCGGTGGCAGCGGCGGTTGAGGGGGGAAGCGAGTGCCCTTCGACGCTCGATTTTAAGCTGCGAGAGTTGGCCGGGGATCGGGTGGTTCATCTCTGTGAGGCGTATCGCAATCAGGTGGTGCTGGTGGTGAATACGGCGAGTAAGTGCGCTTTTACTTCGCAGTATGAGGGGCTAGAGGAGCTCTATGCGACCTATCGCGATCGCGGGTTAGTGGTGTTGGGGTTTCCGAGCAACGATTTTGGGAGCCAAGAGCCGGGATCGGAGCAGCAGATCCAGCAGTTTTGTCGTCTGACATATAGTGTCGGTTTCCCGATGTTTGAGAAGACGCATGCGCGTAAAGGGGTCGCCGATCCGATCTATCAGCACCTCGGTGAGTTGGCTGGGGAGTTCCCGAAGTGGAACTTCCATAAGTATCTATTAGGGCGTGATGGGCGGTTGGTGGGTAGTTATAGTAGTTTTACTCGGCCGCAGAGTGGAAAGTTGATTAAGGCGATTGAGGCGCTGTTGGCAGAGCCGGTTCCGACGGTGGCGATGGCTCAGTAGTGCACTTGTTTAAACTCTTCACTGTAACGTGGCATCTCTGTTCTGGTTGCCCCTCCTGATAGGCAACTTTAGGCTCCTTAGCGTAGGCTTCGACTAGCCTGTCACAGAGCGGTAGCACTATGTGCGAATAGAGTAGTTCGGGGTGGATTGCAACTAAGATGAAGAGATTACCGATCGGTATCAACACGCTACAGAAGCTACAGGATAATGGCTGCCTCTATGTCGATAAGACAGCGATGGTCGCACAGCTGACGCAGCAGGCGGGCGCTTGGTTCCTATCGCGTCCACGCCGATTCGGTAAGAGTCTGCTACTGGATACCTTCAAATCACTGTTTGAGGGCCATGAGGCGCTATTTCGCGGTCTGGCGATCCATCCTGATTGGGATTGGCAGCG
>JGI10211J34971_10001076_pt1 | contig 22704 bp, 22 predicted proteins | sample Etolagsediment_FD_34971 | JGI IMG/M metagenome (IMG submission 34971)
CGGCCTGCCCCGCGGCAAAAAGGAGCTTGGCGGCCAGGCGCCGCCCCGGCACGTCCGTCCCGCCAATGCGCCCCACGCCGAACTCCAAGGAGACCACGATCCGCTCGACCATTTTGTCGGACGTCAGTGCTTCCCGCCACACAGCGCCCAGGGCAGTGACCGTAGCGTCTTTGAATTCCTTGTCGGGACAGAGATCGGCGATGTGCACGACGTCCTCTGGAGACAACGGAGCCGTGCTGTCCGCTTTGGCCTTGGACTGCAGCATGGTCAACAAGCTGGCATACAACGCGGCGGCCTGGCCATCGGGCACGGCGGCCAGATGCTGGCGGGCATCTTCCCACCGGCTCAGGAGAACAGCAACGGCAAACGCTTCCTGCGGTTTCGTGGACGTCTGATCGGGCAAGATCCGGGTCACATTGCGCAGAACCGCGTCCGCCCCGCGGTCGAGTCCGTGCTGGCCCACCTGAGCGACCGCCCGGGGCTGTGTCTTCTTCGGCGCATAGGGTTCGAGGAACTTGATGAATGCCGGAACACCACCTTTGACGTAGCCGCCGCGGCCGACGGCTTGCTGTCGCTCGTCCACAATGACGATTGTCGGGTAGCCACTGACCTGAAAACGGTCGATGAGATATCGGTGGCGGATGTTCCCCGACTGCAGCATGGCGCTGGTCGTATCAAGAACGCAGTGGACGAACTTCCCGCTGGCGTAGGCGGCATACTCGGGGCGGCTGAAGACCTCTTCCTCAAGTCGCTTGCACCAGGCACACCAATCGGAGCCGCTGAAGTTGATCAACAGAGGCAGTTGGCGCTCGCGGCTGTCCTGGAACGCCCGATTGTAGTCTGTGTGCCAAGTGATTCCCTGACCCGACACCACGCCGCAAAGGGCAAGCCCGACCACCAATGTGAGGGTGGATTTCCGCACACCGCCAAAACCGTGTCTTCTGGTCATGCTATCTGGTCTCTCTGTCTGCTCGATCGCTCAACTCGTCCATACCCATCTGGCCACTGCGACGCGCTCTATGATCCGCCGCCCGGGGGACGGCGGCCTTTCCCGGCCCCACGCATGTCCTCCGGCGGCCCTTCCCCTTCCCCGATTCCCGGTTGCTGCCCTTTCTGCCCCTTGCCCTCGCCCGGCCTCTGGCAGGCGGAACGCCGGACTTGCTCGGGCAACGGAAGTACCTTCAACTCGGACATGTCCATTCGCTCGAGCCGTACGGCGGCCTCCAGGTCACGCTGATGCGCCTTCCTGATCGTATCGTCCGACGCGCCGTCCTGATCCGTCTCGGCCAGGTAGCGGAAGTGCTGCCGGGCTTGCGTTGTCTCCGCGACCCAGTCCTCAGTAGACGCCCCTTCGAGGCGACGGACCCAACCGTTGTAGTACCGGGCCGAGCCAAGCGCCTGCCGCGTCTCGCGCAGCAGTTCGTCGCTTACGGGCTCCCCCTTCTGTTGTGCCTCAGTGAGTTCGCCGAGGAGGCTCTGCAGATCCGAGGTCGCTTCGCGCAAGCCGCCCGTGCGGCTCATGGCTTCCGCTTTGATGATACGCACGCCGGCCCGTTCGACCAACGCCGTGCCGGGGAGCAGCGCCAACGCTTCATCGCACAACGCCATCGTCGCCTCCCATTCCTCGCTCTGCAAACGCGCCGCACCCAGGCGTGCCCGCTCGCGCCCCTCCCCACGTGCCTGGTGTTCTTTGCCGGGACCGTAGTGGAATGCCACCAAGGCGACGGGGCAAAGCAACCACAACAATGCCCATCGTTTGCGTGCTTTCGTTGTCATGCCGGCTTCCTTTCGGTGAGTCTGTGGGTTCCGAATGCATCCAGACACGGCGAGATGGCCGCGACGATAATCGCCCCGGCGATAGCAGCGGCAAGGGCCCACTCGCGCAACTGCATCAACCGCTCCCGCTCCACGGAGAGCGGCGTGGACAGCTCGCGTAACCGCTCGGACGGGATGTGTCGGCGGTTGGCGTCCACATAGTCTCCTCCCAGCCGTCGGGCCACCTGCCGCAACACCTGTCGCTCCTGCCGCGACTCGTGACCGTCAATGTAGATTCCTCGATCCGGATTGCCTACGCCGACAATCAGGACCGAGGAGACCGAGCGGGGGAGCTTGGGCATCCCTGTCGCCGGCACGGTGTCGCCATCGGTGAGTACAATCAACGTGGCGTTGTTGTCCGGCCAGTCTTTCGCGATGTCGGCAATCTCATTGAACGCCGCAAACAGCTCTGTTTTGCCGTGATCGAAGACGTACTCCAGCGGCAAGTCGTTGAAGACGTTGTCCACGACGTTGGCGTCAACCGTATCGATGACCGCCGGTTGGGCGCCCGTGTAGAACCCCACGATGCTGAACCTGACCTGGTCCATGAGGATACGCTCCATAACCGAGCGCATGATGTCGTAGCACCGCGCGCTCCGGCGTTGATCGAGTTCCGGACCGGCATCGGCGAGCTGCATGCTGGGAGAGACGTCGAGAGCGACCACGATGCGCCGGAACCGGTCCGGGCTGGGCCGGGGCTTGGTGCGCACGTGCGGTTTGAGCCCGAACAGTATTGTCAAGCCCCAGACGAGCGCTGTCATGGACAGCACTCGCAGAAACGGCGCGATCGCCGTCCACGGTCGCGGATGCCCGGTTGCCCCGAACGCCAGGTGCTGAACGGGACGACACCGGCGCACGTGCAGCCACTCCGCGAGAGCGATCGCGATGAACACGGCGATGGCTGCCTTCAGCGCTACCACGGTGTGTACCTCGCTCCATACGAGACGAGTACCTGCAGAGCACAGATCACCAGGCCGACAGCGGCAAACGGCCGAAACCGGTCTTCCATGGTGCTCTCTTTGCGCACGATCTTCACACGCTGCATGGCGTCGATCCGCCGGAACACCTCATCGAGAACGGCCGGATCGTCGACTGCGAACACCTCGCCACCGGTTAGCGTGGCCAGATTCATCAGCTGCGTCGGCGGCGGGGTGTTGGACACGTGAATGGCGTGCAACACGATGCCTTCGGCGCGCAACTCCATGGCGCTTGCGATATCCGCACCGTTGCCCAGGTCACTGCTCATGCCGTCCGACACGAGGATGATCATGCGGTCACCCTCCTGCCTGCACACCAATACCTCCATGGCCGCACGGACGGCTTTGCCGATCTGTGTGCCGCCGAACCACCCGGGCAGTCGACGCGGCTGCAGAAACGGCGTGGCCATGCGGATCGCGGACAGGTCCTTGGTCAACGGCACCCAGTGCAGCACCTCGTTCCCAAACACACTCAGTCCGAATGCATCACCCTCCCGGTACTCGGTGAACGCCTGGATTGCTTTCAGAGCATTGTCGAACCGACTGCCTTCGCCGAATCGACTCGACATACTGCCCGACGCGTCAAGCAGGAACTGGATATTGGTCATCTCGCGTTCTTCCTCGGGCAACCCGGGCTGTTGCGGGCCCGCGGCCAGAAGAATCGCCACGCCCAGCAGAACGGGTGCGAGCAGCTCGCACGCGCTCACAAAACGGCGTAGTCTCGCGCCCGCGCCCTGTTCGCCGTGATCGAACGGCAATGCCAGGACAAGCCCCCGTCGATTCCACTGCCAGAAGCCGAGCAGAACCGGCACGGCAAGCAGGATCAGAAGCATCGGACGAGCGAAACTCATGACTCGCCCTCCCCTGCCCTCGACGCGGCGTCCGAGGGGTCGAGCGCGACCAGCCGCTCGACGTCGTCGGGCAATTGCCCCCCGGGTCGATGCAGCCAGCTTTCGACGGTGGTCAGCAGAGGACCGACACGGGGATCGTCGCGCAGCTTCGGGATGGCCTGCGCGAAATCACTCTCCTCCATTGCCGTCCCCTGCCGCCAATGCAACAGCAACAGGCCCTCGAACCGACGCTTCTCGTCTACGGTCAGCCCCTCCGCTCTCTGCACGAGTTCGCGGAGCCGTTCCTCGATGGTCGGTTCGGGCACATCGGGCGTCGGCGCATCGGCAATGCGCCGTGCGCGTCCGAGGAACACCAGCGGCAACAGGGCCAGTACCCAGATCGCCCAGAGCCCCCACATGATCATGCGATACCCGCCGGCCCGTTCCAAGAGAGACGGGCGAAGCCGGGACAGCATGCCGTCATGATCGTTGGGTAGCAACGACCGGATCGAGACCGGGATCGGCTCCAGCCCCTCGACGGGACTCCCATCGGCATGCACGAGGTAGGTCGCCAGATCGTGCTCGCCGGGCTCCATGCCGGTGAACCGCAGGTCATACCGAACCCGGCCATCGGACAGCCCTTCCGCCGAGACAACGCGCAGGATTACAGGCTGACGTGGACCGACGCCTTTGGCGCACAGTCCGGCGTGTGGCAGCTCGACTCGAATCCGTCCCTCCATGCCGACGGTTGGCGCCGATCCCTCGCCGCCCGAGACGGGCGCAGAGAATGGCAGCGCTGCCAACGCCAGAGCCAGGATGATCGAGCGACTGCGCGTCATCACCGCCTCCCGAACAAGTGTCGTTTCGCCAGGAAATAGCGCAGGCGCGGCACGAACGGCTCATCGGTACGCAGCAGTATGCAGTCGATTCCAGCCGTGCGAAGTCCGCGCGTCACAGCGTCGGGATCGAACCAGCGGCGGCGGCCATGGGCCACAAACTGACGGCCCGTCTCGGCCTCGCGCCCCCGGAAAATCCCGCCGCCCACGCAGCCCTCCTCGGCCGGGTCCTGAAGCTGGAGCACGGCGACATCATGGCGTTGGACGGCAAGTTTGAGAGCATCGACCGCATCCGGGTCATGCAGGTCGCTCAGGACGATGAGCAGACAGCGGTTGTCCAGCATGGGCAACAGTTCACGCAACCGCGCGCCCAGATTCGTACTCTCGTCAACATCGGCGTGGCGCAAATGGTTTGCCCAGCGCAGGATGTCGGTGCGAGCCAGGGTCGGGAGAATGTGTACGTCGCGTTCGCCGCACCCGAGCAGCCCCACCGGACTCAGTCGCTGCTGCGCCGCGAGCGCCAATCCCCCGGCCAACGCAACGGCCCAGGCGTACTTGCTCACGGGCACCGAACGGATGCACATGGAGCCGGACGTGTCGATCAATATGTAGACGGGGACACGCTTGGGAGCTTCGTATTCCTTGACGTGCACGCGTCCCGTACGCGCTGTCACACGCCAGTCGATCGTCTTCACCGAATCCCCCGGCACGTAGGGCCGCGACTGGACAAACTCGATGCCGGCCCCCAGGAACGGCGATGCATCGCTGCCGTAGTTCAGAGAATCGGCCAGGCGACGAACAACGAGAGAGAACTGCCTCTCGTCAAGTCGATCGTGGACGGCATGTTCGGCGTGGCGCATGGGCGTCTCCGGTTCAGCCCAGCTCGGTCACGATCTCTTTCAGCACGTCCCGCGGCGTGCGCCCCTCGGCCAAGGCCTGGTAGGTCAGACGCATACGGTGCAGGAGCACGTCCTCGGCCAACGCAAACAGGTCTTCGGGTACAGCGTAGTCACGGCCGCACACAAACGCACGGGCCCGCGCTGCCTGCGTCAGTGCGAGTCCCGCACGCGGACTGGCACCCAACTCCACGGACGGATTCGTTCGCGTACGTCTCACAAGCTCGATGGTGTGCTGCATGAACACGTCGCTGACATGAACGGCCTGAACAGCTGCCATGGCCGCGACGAGTTCGGGGACACGACAGCAGGGCTCTTCGCCTTCCAGCAAGTCGAAGGCCGTCTTTGGAACGGCCGCACCGTCCGAGGTCACGCGCAGTCCGAGCGACAGCTGCTGTGCCACAATGCGCTCCTCCTCGGCCGCCGACGGGTAGTCGAGGCGATGCACCAACATGAACCGGTCCAGCTGCGCCTCAGGCAGTTCGAATGTGCCGCTCTGCTCGATCGGGTTCTGGGTCGCGATCACGAGAAACGGCGCGGGTAACGTGAACGTGGTGTTGCCGATGGTCACCATCCGCTCCTGCATCGCCTCGAGTAGAGCGCTCTGGACCTTCGGAGCCGCCCGGTTGATCTCGTCCGCAAGCAGCAGGTTGGTGAAGACAGGGCCCTTGTTCGTCCTGAACGAACCACTCGACTGGTCCAACACCTCGGACCCGATGATATCCGACGGTAGCATGTCGATGGTGAACTGAACGCGCCGGAATTCCAGGTCGACAGCCTGGGCCAAGGTCTTGACCAGAAGCGTCTTGGCCAGCCCGGGCACACCTTCCAGCAGCAAGTGCCCGCCGGTCAGAAGGGCGATCAACGCCCGTTCCACCACCGTATCCTGCCCGACAACCACCTCGGCCACCCGATCTCGAACGGCAACCGCGAAACCGCTTGTTCCTGCAACACTGTCCATGTTCACCTCGTCCTGAAGTTGACGCCGCTCGCGCGGGCGAGTCACGCTCTCTCCTCCACCGGGAGAACGGCCCGCTACGCGAGCGAACGGCGCAGAGCGGAGTAAGTTAGCGCCTTGACACCAAAGTAACGAACAGAGATGATCCCGATGAACATCAGCACACCGCACCTGCTGCTGCAGCACGTTGCACGCCAGCCCCTGCACGCAGTGGCTATGGTCCTGGCGCTGTCGATCGGAGCTCTGCACGGAGGAACGTATCAAGTGAAGGACGGAGCCTGTCCCTGGAGCGATCGAGCCGATGTGTGGGTGCTGGCCGACGTCCCCGATGTGCTGCACAGCGAGGTGTCCGTCCCGCAGTTGGCCTGCGCTGCCCGCGCCGCCGAGGTCCCCCCGGCAACGACGGTGGCTGTGTTAGGCGTAAGCGAACGCGATCTCAAATCGATTCGCCGACTCGGTTTGCCGATCCGCGAAACCGACCTGCGGTTCACCATTCAGAGCCCCGACGGCAAGACCAAAGTGCCGTACCGGGCGGTGGTCTACCCCGAACCGCCCGAACACACAGACTTCGGAGGCAAGTGCGGAGCGGGCGTCATTTTGCTGCGACTCGACGACAACGGCATTGAGAGCCGCCCCATTGCCGAGGAGGGGCCGGAGATCGTGGCGCCTGCGAAGTCCGCGGAACAAAAGGCGGAGTTCCATCTCTACCTCCTGGTCGGCCAGTCGAACATGGCGGGACGGGGCACCGTGGAGAGTCAGGACCTGTCCATCAACCCCCGCGTGCTGACTCTGAACAAGGAGAACCGGTGGGTCGTCGCCATCGACCCGATCCACTTCGACAAGTCCATGGCAGGCGTTTGTCTCGGAACCACATTCGGCAAGATCATGGCCGACCGCACGCCGGGCGTCGTCATCGGCCTCATCCCCTGCGCCGTCGGCGGAACCACAGTCTCGCAGTGGCAGAAAGACGCCAAGCCCACGCCTCCGTGGGGTCACTTGTACGCCAACGCGATCGCTCGTGCGAAGGTCGCACTACGCGACGGTGTGCTCAAGGGCATCCTCTGGCATCAGGGCGAAGGCGACAGCTCGGACGGGGGGATCAAAGCGTATGGCCAGCGACTCACCACGATGGTGACCGAGATGCGCACTGACCTGGACGCCGCCGATGTCCCGTTCATCGTGGGAGAACTGGGCGTCTGGGACACCGAGAAACACGCCCGTCGCCAGCAGTTCAACGAGAACCTGGCCCACGTCACGGAGTGGTTTGCGAACTCCGCAATTGTGCAGTCCGACGATCTGCCGCACCGCGGCGACGGCACGCATTTCTCGTCAGCCGCGTTGAGGGAGTTCGGTCGCCGGTACGCGGACGCGCTGCAAGCATTGACCCGCCCGGCAGACTGACCGGTCATCGGACGCCATCGTGGCGCCCATCCCTGCACCGCCAGGAAGCACTGGGCGGGACCGATGCAGTGAGATGGCGGCGACATCGGGGATTGCCGTTCACTTCATTCACTGCTGCCCTCCCCGATGACACTCCCCGGGGCAAGAGAGCTTGCCTATCGCGCCATCAATCCAGCAATTCCACATTCTCCAGCTTGGCGAAGTCACGGTCCAAGGTCCTTACTTCGTGCGTGTGGTCCGGCATTTCGGCTCGGATCAGGCGATCAACCAGCCCGGCTCCGGTGCCAGCATTGCTCATGATAACAGGCATCGCGTGGCCTGTGGTCGTGAACATCAGAGCTCCACACACAGCCGTGCCAGAAGTGCAAGTAGATTCCCGCCACGAGCGGCTTGCCGACGCCGGGCTTCGGCTATGAGCGCATCGCGCTCCTTGGAGCGTCGGCGTCAAGCCGCCGACACTTATAGTGGGTCCAGAGTTACCAATCAGGGGGCAGGCAGGGCCGCAGGCCTGGCTCCAAAGCGCTGACGCGCTGACCGAACCGTCAAGCAGCGCCTGCTTGGTATAGGCGAGATGCGACCGGGATCCCTGAGCAGGCAGAAGCGATCCAGAGGAGCCCTGTACCATCAACTGAGCTACAGGCACAACGGCAAGGGCCACACCAAATACGTCCGCGAAGAGGCGCTCTCCACCGTCCGTCACCAGCCTGTGGATGCTCCCATAGCCAGTTTGAAGGCCAAAGCCAGCGTGGTTGTTTCCGAACCTTGCCCGCGGGTTGAGTAGGTACGTTTGCGGACCGTGGCAAAGGTCGACTCGATGGGGTTGGTGGTACGAATGTGGCGCCAATGGGCGGCGGGGAAGTCATAGAAGGCAAAGAGTTCATCGAAGCTGTCATTCAGGCAGCAGCCGACTGCACGCGGGTATTTGTCGGCAAAGAAGGTCAGGAAGCACTGGCGGGCAGTCAAGGCGATTACTGCTTCGTCGCCGCCACCCGATAGTCATCGCGATCTTTCGTGATCGCCAGCAACGCTTCCTCGACGCGAGCGATCTGAGCCCTGCGCTCCTCTTCGCTCAAGCCCGATGGCACGTGGATCGCCTCGCCCACGACCAGGTCCAGGCGTGAGAACGGTTTGGCGATCTGCGTGTTGTCCCAGCCACGCAACTGCCAGTATCGCGACGCGTTCACAAGGTACGGGTAGATCGGCGCACCCGTCTTCTCCGCCAGAATCACCGGGCCTGGCTGCACTTTGTACTTCGGCCCCCGTGGGCCGTCGGGTGTGATGAAGATCATGCTGCCGTCTTGGAGTCGCCGACGCATTTCGACCAGCGACCGGAACCCTCCTCTGCTGCTGGAACCTCGCACACAGTTGATCCCGAACGCCTTCGCGTACCGCGCCGCATACTCCCCGTCCTTCGAGAGACTGGCCAGCGCGACGATCTTCCGGCGTACCGCCTGTGGCGTCGTGCAGATCATGAACAGCAATCGGTTGTGCCATCCGATCATTATCATCGGCCCGGGCCGCGTGCCGGCGATGACCCCCTGCGGATCACTGATCCTCAACCTGCACGTCGTCCGTATGGCTCTCACGAGCGTTGCCGCCGCAGGCACATGCCACCAGGGCATGTGCACCCCCTCTTCCGTTGTTGCCCTGTTGGAGCTCATTCGGCCTCGCCGGTATCCGGGTCCGCGTCCATGCCGTTTCTGTTCACGCCCAATGTAACAGTCAATCGTCCCATCGTCCCATCGGCCATCGCCCCATTGCCCATCGTTCCTTCCGCCCGTGGGGCGCTGTGCGGGATTTGCGCGCTTGTTTGCGGAGTGCGCAAACGCCGCAGGGGAGTGGGCGCCAGCCTTGAACCGCGATTGTCGCCATTCCTAAAACACCATGCTGCCGTGTACTGTTGGGACTATGTTCGAATGGCGCCGGCTCGTGAGGACGAACAGGTGGCCGCATGGCCAGACAGCAGTTCACGGAGTACTTTGGACACGATGAAGCCAGACGATGTATCTCACACCAAACCGACACTGCGGGCCGCGTGGTATGCGGCACTCGCAGCATGGTTGCTGCTGTGTCTCGGCAGCTGGCTGGCTCTGGATCATTGGCACGGCCGCGAGAGGCTGGCAGCAGAGAGTCAGGCGCATTCGCTCGTACACGCGCTGGCAAGCGCGCTACGGACCATGAGCGGGCGCATGGCCCGATCCGAGGTGGAGTTGGAGGACGTCCTGAGGGAAATCGCAGACACCCCTTCAGTCAGCGGCATAGGGCTCCTCGAGGCAGACGGCGGAGCCATCGTTGCCGTGGGCGTACCTGCCGACGCCGTCCCGCCGGGGACCGCCACGGGGACGACCTACGTCGACACGGACGTCCTGGTGTGGGACACGGTGGATGTGGGACACTGCGCGCACCCGGGGCCGGGAGGACGGCGCGGGCGACGATGGCAGGACGACGAGCGACTCGGGACGGGGCCGGCAGAGACGACTCGGACAGCAAGACTCGTGCTGCGGGTTCCCCTGACTGGTGTCTACACGCGCTGGCGCCGGGATGCGCTGGCAGTGGGCGTGTTCGATCTCGTGGCTCTCGCAGTCGCCCTCGGCCTGGTCCGTCTCTGGGGGCTCTCACGTCAGTCAGCGGAGTATTCCGCGCGCCTTCAGGTCGCCGCGGAAGAGAAACGCTCCCTGGAGGAGTTGAATCTGATCGCCGCCGGCCTGGCACACGAGATCAAGAACCCCCTGGGCGTGGTCCGTGGCACTGCCCAACGCTTGGCGGACAGCGACGGCGGGACGCCGGAACAAACGTCCGCGGCCGACCTGATCGTGCAGGAGATGGACCGCGTCACGAGCAGGATCAACGAATTGCTGTCCTTTGCCAAACCCCATCCGCCGGAACTGACCGACGTCTCGATCGCCACGATCTGCGAGGAGCTCGGGACGCTGCTGCAAGACGAGCTTACGGACGCAGGGCTCCGGCTGCATTGCCACGATCGGGAACTGTTGATCCGGGCCGACCGGGAACAGTTCCGTCAAGTCCTTTTCAATCTGCTCCACAATGTCATTCGGTTCGCGCCGAGGACGGACGAGGTCTGCGTCGAGGCGCGCCAGGGGTCCGGGGGGACGATCTGCCTGGAGGTCCGGGACCATGGCCCGGGCGTGCCGACGGATGTCAGGGAACAGGTTTTCTCGCCTTACTTCACGACATCGACGGGAGGCACGGGACTCGGACTGGCGATCGTGCGCCGGATCTGTCGAGCCCACGGCTGGATGATCGCCTGCCGGGACGGAGAGGCGGGGGGCGCGGTGTTCGAGATTGCGGACATCGCACCCGCGCGCAATGACTGACGAAAGCGACACATGATGCCAGACACAATCGCACGACCGACGATTCTAATTGTGGACGACGAACCTGCCCAGCGCGAATTGCTTGCGCGCTGTTTGCTCGAATGGGGCTTCGACACGGTGCAGGCGGAGGAAGGGGAGGAAGCGCTCGACGTCATCGACGACCGACACGTCGACATGGTGATCTCCGACGTGCGCATGCCGGGGATGACCGGCCTCGAGCTGGTAAGCGCCATTCGTGAGACATCCGTCGCGCTTCCTGTGCTGGTGATCACGGCGTTCCCGGATATTCGCCAGGCAGTCGATGCGGTGAAAGACGGTGCGTTGGACTACCTCGCGAAACCTATCGATCTGGACGAACTACGGGACCTCGTGGCGGCCGCCTTGGGCACACGCCGAGCCGACGACGACCCCATTGCTCCTACACCATCGGACCTCGTCTGCGAGAGCACGCAGATGAAACATGTTCTGCGTGAGGCGCACCTCGTGGCCGCTTCCGACGCCACCATTCTCATCACCGGCGAGAGCGGGACAGGCAAGGAGGTCGTCGCCGACCTCATCCACAGCTGGAGTGACCGGGCAAGCAGCCCGTTTGTGAAACTCAACTGCGCCGCAATCCCGGAGAACATGGTCGAGAGCGAGTTGTTCGGCCACGAAAGGGGAGCTTTCACCGGGGCGGCGGGCACGCGTGACGGTCGCTGGGCGACGGCAGACGGTGGGACACTGATGCTGGACGAAATCGGGGAACTGCCGCATGCCCTGCAGGCTAAACTGCTGCGCGCGCTCCAGGACGGCTCGTTCTCCCGGCTCGGCTCGGACTCGACCCTCCACGCCGACGTACGCGTCATCGCTGCCACGAACCGCGACCTGGAGGAGGAAGTCGCGGGTGGACGGTTCAGGGAAGATCTCTTTTACCGCGTGAACGTGGTGGAGCTTCACGTGCCGGCGTTGCGAGACAGGCCGGATGACATCACGCCCTTGGCACGGCAGTTTGCCCGCGAGTTTACCGGGGATGAATCCGCCCGGATCAGCCCCGCCGCCGAACGCGTGTTTCTGAGCTATCCGTGGCCCGGCAACATCCGCGAACTCCGCAACGTGCTGGAGCGCGCGTGCCTGATGGCGCGTGGCGCCATCATCCTGCCCGAGCACCTGTCCCCCCGTGTCGTGCAGGCTGTGCGGAGCCCGCAAAAAGACGGTGCGACCAGCCAGCCGGGCGGCACGACACAGACCCTCGCCGAGCTCGAGAGGCAGAAGATCCTGGAGACACTTGCACAGTGCAGGGGGAACCGTACACGGGCAGCCGAACTCCTGGGCATCGGCCGACGTACGCTGATCTACAAGCTCAAGTCCTACGCGAAGGACGTCTCGGATGAGGAATAGCGACTGTGCGTCTTCCGTTTGGCGACTTACGTTTAGGACTATGAACCATCGCTTGAACAAGCCGTCACGGTTACCGGGCTGGCGTTCCGTGGCGTGCGCCGCGCTGACTTGGGCAGTTGCCTGGTGCGCTTTGGCGGAGCCCGTTGCTCCTGCGCCGGACGCAGGAGCCGCACCGACGTTGCAGGACGAGCAGGCCCGCGAGCCCAAGGAGCGCGATGTCGATCCGGGTACGGACCTCGGATCCTATATCGACCGTCTGCGCAAGACGCTCGGGCCTCAACTCGCGCCCCAACAGTGGGCGCGTGCCCTCGCCGTGGCGGAGAAGGCGCAGGAACTGACCGAGCAAGGCAAGGCCGCGGAGGCGGAACTGACCGCCGTTCGGGCCCGGTCGCTGCTCCGGAGCATTGAAGAGGACCATCGCATGAGCGTGGACGCGCACGGCAATGTCGTCCTGGGAGCCGTCACGCTTCACAAAGGGTCACGGGCGCTATCGTTCCCCGGCAAGCTCCGCCTGGAGAGCGAGATGTACGTGGAGCTTATCGCCTGCACGACGGGTGCCGACAGGGCATACGAGACACTGCTGACAACGCCCGCGCGGGCCATCCACCTGCAGACCATGCTCGTTCTGTCCGGTGCTCGGAACGGCCCCGTAGGATGGGGCCTGCCTGGCGAACGCCAGGGGGACGTTTTTGACATCGAGCTGGAGTACACCGGGGCCGATGGCAAGGCCCTGTGCCGCCCGGTCGAGGATTTCCTCAGGATATGCGAGAACGGCGAGGCGGCTCCCCGCAGCGGCTGGGTGTTCGTGGGGTCCTCAGTCCACGAGGGGCGACTGATCGCGGACATAACCGGTGAACTCATCCTGAGCTGGCGTTCCGGACCCAGCATCATTCAGAGCGCCGACCCCAACATCTCGGAAGGCTCTGTCCAGATCGAGGCAACGGCCCCGGATGACGTCGGGGAAGGCGCCGAGATGCGCATCATTTTGAAGCCCAGACGCAAGCCGGGCAGCGACTCACCCAAGAAATAGCGAACTACCCAACCTGATGAAGACGGAGGCCGTGAAGGAGTTCGTCAACTCCCTCCTGCAAGCGCACTGGTACAATCCGATCGCAGAGGAATGGGACTGGGAGTTCCGGCAATGACTGGCCGCAACATCGGGGGACGCCTCAGAGAATGCGTCAAGGCGTTCCGAGCCGAAGTCAGCGTGTACCGTGCCGTCATGGCGGACCCGCGCTGCCCGCGCCTGGCGAGGTGGCTCTTGGCCGCCGCCGTTGCCTATGCACTGTCCCCGATCGACATCATCCCCGACTTCATCCCGGTACTCGGACACCTCGACGATATTGCGGTCGTCCCCATGCTCGTCTGGCTTGCACTGCGCATTATCCCCGGAGAGCTTGTTACCGAGCACCGATCGGGAAGCAAGTGATATGGCGAGCGCTACTCGAACTGCTCCCGGAAGGTCTCGTATTCCTCGCGCAGAGCCGAGAGTTCGCGCCACAGAGATTCGACCTGCTCCTCCAGTTTAGCGATGCGCTCCTCCTCGGCTTGCACGACGACCCGGGCAGCTTCGACGGGTGCCTCGACGTCCTCCTCCTCGGCCGCCGGCTGGCCGCACAGCAGGTGCGCGTAGCGATGCTCTTTCCGCCCAGACTGCCGCGGCAACTGCACGACCATCGGGCCGTCCTCGCGTGACATGAGGGAGTCAATCACTTCCGCAACGTCGTCCACGGTAGCGAACTCGTGGAGTCGACTCGCCCGGCTGCGAAGCTCGCCGAAGGTCTGCGGCCCCCGCACCAGAAGCTCGCACAGGATCGCTGTCTCCGGCTCGTCCGTGCCGAGCACTCTCTCGATGTTGTGTTCGTACTTGGGCACACGGCTGCCGGCGGAGTAGAAGACGCCGGAGAGCTTCTTCTCGCGTAACGAGTCCAGGCCGCGCACGACCGTCTTCTCATCGAAATCGACGACCGGATTGCGGTTGGATTTCTGGTTGCACGCATGTGTCAACCCGTTCAGGGTGATCGGGTAGTAGTCGGGTGTGGCGATCTTCTTCTCGATCAGGCACCCGAGGATGCGGGCCTCGACGTCGTTTAGCAGTATGTCCATGGCACGTGCGTCTCGTGTGTTCTGCTTTTGGCTGACCCGCTCCGGAAGCAGCGCCATCGGAGGCGGGAGTTCGCGAATGCGTAATCTACCGCGCGACGCACCGATTTCGTATGGTGCCTGCCTCCACGGCTACTATCCGGCCTTTCAGGAAACGCCGGTCCCGACTCCGGGAGCACGACACGTCGCGGGGGTCGGTCAGGCGCGGGTCGGGGACGGCCGTGCGGGGGGTCGAATTGGCATCGGCTCGAGCGTGTCGCGATCTATGCGATGCCATGCACGACCAGACCGTCATAGGCGGGAGCGATGCCATCGGGCAACTCGCGTGCAAGCCGGCTGTGCACGAAATCGTGGTTCAGGTGGGTGAGGTACGTCTGGCGTGCACCGATCCGGCGTGCGGCGTCGATAGCGGCTTCCAGATGGAAATGAGTGGCGTGTGGTTTGTAGCGGACAGCGTCCAGGAAGAGAGATCGCACGCCGCGCAGGAGTTCCATGGATTCCGCGGGGATGTGGGACACGTCGCTGATGTAGGCGATGTCGCCGATCCGGTAGCCGTATACGTCAAGGATACCGTGCTTCACCGGCACCGGTACGATGCGGACTCCGCACACGTCGAACGGTTCCGACACGGGTATGAGCTCGACACGCGGCAGGCCGCCGCCTATCTGCTTTGCCTCCCAGATGTACCGGAAGTGACCTCGGACCCAGGCCAGCGTTTCCTCGCTTGCGTAAACCGGGATCGGGTTTTTGCCGCCGAACGTGTAGGAACGCAGGTCATCGAATCCGTGTACGTGGTCGGCGTGGTTGTGCGTGAGCAGGACGGCGTCGAGGGAGTGGGCATTCGCCCGGAGCATCTGCAACCGGAACTCCGGTGTGGTATCGACCACCACGGTCGCTCCCTGCCAGCAAAGCAGAGCGCTCGCGCGAAAACGCTTGTCCCGCGGGTCCGCCGACGTGCACGCGGGACAACGGCACGCCAACATGGGAACGCCCGTGCTGGTGCCGCTCCCCAGGACTGTGAGCTCGATTTGCATGACCGGCAACGTAAACCGTCGCACTACCCGCCGCAACGGCCGAGCGATCGGAAGCACCCCCTCCGGCAAGTTGAAAGCGAAGCGTTCGGATGTATGCTTGTCGGCCACTTTCACGGGATATGAACCACAAGGAGAAGCGACCGATGACATTGGAAGAACTGCAGCCCAAGCTTGCCGATAGCGAATTGCGGGTCGAGAAACTCCGGAGGTATCTTTGACGTCGCGAGACGTCAGAAGGAGCTGGATGACCTCGAAGCGTTGATGTCCGCTCCGGACTTCTGGGACCGCAAGGAAAAGGCCCAGGAAAACGTGAAGCGGGTCGGCGAACTCCGCAATACGCTGGAGGACTTCAATCGCGTCACGTCGATGGCGGAGGATCTGCAGGTCCTTGCCGAGCTTGCGGAAATGGAGGAAGACGGTGACGAGATGCTCGCCGAAGCCGACTACTCCTGGGAAAAGCTGTCGGCGGCGCTCGACGCGCTGGAGATGGTCAGCTTCCTGAGTGGCAAGACGGACCGCAACGGTGCGATCTTCTCGGTGAACGCCGGGGCCGGCGGCACCGAATCCTGTGACTGGGCCAGTATGCTTCTGCGCATGTTCATGCGCTGGTCCGAGCGGCACGGGTACACGACCCAGATCGTCGACATGCAGCCCGGCGATGAAGCGGGCGTGAAGAGCGCCACAATCATGGTCTGCGGCGAGTATGCGTACGGGTACCTGAAGTGTGAACGCGGCGTGCACCGGCTGGTCCGGATCTCGCCATTCGACTCCAACAAGCGGCGGCACACCTCGTTTGCCGCCGTCGACGTTGTGCCCGACATTGAGGACGACATTGACATCGACATCGCGGAGAGTGACCTGCGTGTGGACACCTATCGCTCCAGCGGCGCCGGCGGACAACACGTGAACAAGACCGACAGCGCGGTGCGCCTGACGCACTTGCCCACGGGCATAGCGGTCGCCTGTCAGCAGGAACGGTCGCAGCACAAGAACCGGGCCACGGCCATGCGTATCTTGAAAGCGCGGCTCTACGAGCTGGAGCAGGAGAAGCGTCGTGCCGAACAAGCCAAGGCAGAAGCTGAGAAGCAGGAAAACGCGTGGGGCAGTCAGATTCGGTCGTATGTGCTGCAACCCTATCAGATGGTCAAGGACCTCCGCACAGGCGTCGAAGTCGGCAACGTGAACGCCGTGCTCGACGGCGACCTCGACGTGTTCATCGAAGCCGTTCTCCGCGGCGACAAGCGCGCCTGAGCACGAGATGGTAGGCCCCCGCCAGGCCCGAGTTGGAGTCTGGCGCTTCCGGCATCCCGGTCCAGCGACAGCCGTTGCCGGTAACGGGACGCGTTGTCAGGCGTGATCTGCCGACTGTCCGCGCCCTGGCCGGGGGGCTATATTACGCTCTTCTTTTTGCCCCACAACTACGCCGAGGAGTAGAGACAAGTGAGTACCGCCGACCCCCGCTACCAGAAAGCCTGTGACACCATCCGTATCCTCGCGGCCGAGACGGTCGAGAAAGCCGCGTCGGGGCATCCCGGCATGCCCATGGGGTGTGCGGACATCGCATTCACGCTGTGGAGCAGGTTCCTGCGTCACAATCCGGGCCAGCCGAACTGGCTCGGGCGAGACCGGTACGTACAGTCCGCGGGCCACGGTTCGCCCCTCGTCTATGCCTTGCTGCATCTGTTCGACTATGGGCTGACGATGGAGGATCTGCAGCAGTTCCGGCAGTGGCAGAGCCTCACGCCCGGGCATCCCGAGTACGGCTGGACCCCCGGTGTCGAAGTCACCACGGGCCCGCTCGGCACGGGTTTCGCCACGGCCGTCGGCATGGCCATCGGCGCCAAGCAACTCGCGGCCCGCATGGGCGACGAGGAGCTGTTCGGCCAGCGCATTTTCGTGATCGCCGGCGACGGCTGCATGATGGAAGGCGTCACACACGAGGCCGCTTCTCTGGCCGGGCACCAGAAGCTCGACAACCTGATTTGCTTCTACGACGACAACTCGATCACGATCGAGGGAGCCACGTCGCTGGCGTTCTCGGAAGACGTCGGCCGGCGCTTCGAGGCCTATGGGTGGCAAGTGATCAAGATCAATGGCCAGGACCATGCACAGATCGAGGACGCTCTGGCGCGGGCCACGGCCAACACCGATACGCCCTCGCTAATCATCGCCAAGACGACAATCGGGTGCGGCGCCCCGAACCTGGCCGGCAGTCACGAGACACATGGCGCCCCCCTCGGGGAGGAGGAGATCGCCGCCCTGAAGACGGCCCTCGGTTTCCCGGCCGATCAGTCATTCAACGTGCCGGCTGACGTGCGCGAACTCGTTGCCGAACGCATCGCGGCCCTGCGTCAGGAGGCCGCCGAATGGGACGCCAGGCTGGACGCGTTCAAAGCCACCAATCCGGAGAAGGCGCGTCTGCTCGACCAGCTTTGCTCAAAGGCCGTCCCCGGCAACATCCTCGACGAGTTGATGGCTGCCGTGCCGGAGAAGGCGACGGCTACACGCTCGTCCGGCGGAACCATCATGCAGCGTGCCGCGGCTCTCGTCCCGTCCCTCTGCGGCGGCGCGGCGGATCTGAATCCGTCCACCAAGACCCACCTGAAAGCCGAGGGCGATTTCTCACCGGCCGAGCGCACGGGGCGGAATATCCACTTCGGCGTCCGCGAGTTCACCATGGGGCTCTGCGCCAACGGGCTGGCACTTTACGGGACGGGCATTCCGTTCACGGCTACTTTCATGGTGTTCAGCGACTTCATGAAGCCCGCGATGCGGCTGGCCGCACTGCAGGGGTTGCAGGTGGTCAACGTGTTCACCCACGACTCCATTTTTGTGGGCGAAGACGGCCCGACGCATCAACCGATCGAGCAACTGATGATGATGCGGGGGATTCCCGGCATGACCGTGATTCGTCCCGCCGAGTCCAACGAAGTGGCCCAGGCCTGGGCCGCGGCGTTGCAGGCGGACGGTCCCGTGGCCGTCATCCTCACCCGTCAGACGGTGCAGAACATGCCTGCCGACGTAGTCGCCACGATGGCGGTTGCGAAGGGCGCTTACGTGGTGAGTGACGACGAGGCATTCGAGGTCATGCTTATCGCCACAGGCTCCGAGGTGCAGCCGGCCATGGAAGCTGCGGACGCGCTGCGCGGCGAGGGTCGCAAAGTGCGCGTCGTATCCATGCCCAGTTGGGAACTGTTCGAGAAGCAGGATGCGGCCTACAAGGAATCGGTCATGCCGTCTGCATGCCGCAAACGCGTGACAGTCGAGGCCGGCATCACAATGGGCTGGGAACGCTATGCCGGTACCGACGGTGCCATGATTGGCGTGGATCACTTCGGGCATTCGGCCCCTTACAAGATCCTGGCCGACAAGTACGGGTTGACGGGTGAGAAGATCGCCGCGACGGTACGAGACTATCTCGGCTGAGGACGGCTCTGACCCGGTCCTGAAACAGCTCGCTGGAACCCCGCGCATGGACATGGCCGGCGCGAAACCCGCAATGTGCCTCAGGGGGGAACTCTGAGATCAGATCGGGTCGGGCAGCATCAGCCCTTTGATCGTGAACGCCGTCTGAGCATGGCAGATGCAGAGGGCAAGGGCATCGGTGGCATCATCGGGGACAGACTCGATATCGATACCAAGCACTTTGGCCACGATCAAGGCAACCTGCTGTTTCCCCGCATCGCCGTAGCCGCACACTGCCTGTTTGACCCGCCGCGGTGCGTACTCGTACATCGGCAGGTGAGCCCGGGACAACACGCCCACCACCGCGCCACGCGCCATGCCGAGGACCATCGCGGTCTTTGCGTTCTTGAAGTAGAACGACCCCTCGATCGCGACGATGTCGGGAGCGTACTCGTCCAGCAGTTCACTCATTCCACCGGAAAGCCTGCGAAGGCACTCGCTGAGGGGGACCTTCGGTTTGTTCTTGATCACCCCGCAGTCCACCACCCGGTACCGGTGCCCGTCGGTGTCGATCAATCCGTAGCCGGTGCAGCGCAGGGCCGTGTCTACACCGAGGATGCGGGTGTAGGAGGGATTCGTTGAGGGGGCGCGATCTGCCATGGCGGTTCCGGCTTGCTTCACTGCGCGTAGTCTATCTGGCGGACCAACTCAGCCGCGTTGTTCAGAGCCGCTGCCACTGGATACTCCACCTGTCCGCCCGGCAGATCGACCTCGGCTTTGCTGCGCGTGACGCAGGCCCATTCCGGATAGTGCGTCACATGGTCGATGAGCGAACTCAGTTCGACAGGTTCTGCCCGGACCAGGGCCGCACCGGTCACGAACACGACAGTACAGAATACGGAGCCTCTTGACATCTCGCTGTTTTCCTTCTGGTTGCTACTCGTCCGGGATCCCGCCGCGCTGTTTCTTGATGTCGCCACGCTGGCGTTTGCTGTCCAGCCGCCTTCGCTGCGACGCCGCGGTCGGCTTTGTCTTCACCCGTCGCTTCGGGACAATGGTAGCCTGGCGGACGAGCTCGGCTAAGCGGCGCAGCGCATCTTCCCTATTCTGTCGCTGGGTGCGGAAACGGCGGGCGTCAATCACGATAACGCCGTCCACCGTCGCTCGCCTGCCGGCGAGATGCAACAGGCGACGCTTGACGGCGTCAGAGACTGCTGAAGAGCCGGCCACGTCGAAACGAAGCTGGGCGGCCGTGGCGACCTTGTTGACATTCTGGCCGCCCGGACCGGAGGCGGTCACGAACTCGAAGAGGAGTTCGTCGTCTGGGATTTGTATGGTCTTGGTGATGCGTAGCATGGGATGTAGCGGGGAGGCCCCCGTCGGAGGGGTCACCTGCCGATGCAACAAGCCGAACTCAAGAAGGGACACCGGCAGTGAAGACTAGCCCATACACAGCCGAAGTCAACCCCGTAGGGGGGGGGAACAGACCACTGCTCTCACTCCTCCTTTCCCGCCTCGAGCATCTTCGCGAACTCGGCCTCCGTCAACACGCGGACGCCACGACGCCTGGCATCGTCCAGCTTCGAACCGGGGCGCGCACCGGCGACCACGTAATCAGTCCGGCTGCTGACTGAAGAGGCGACTGTGCCCCCGAGCTGCTTTACCCGGGCCGTGGCCTCCGCGCGCGTAAACGCTCCCAGCGCACCGGTGAACACGAACCGTTTGCCGGCGAGGTCGCCGCCGTCCGCCGGTGGCCCTGCCGGTTTCCCTATCCCCAGTGTACCGAGCTTGTGCACCACCGCCGCCGTGCGGGGGGCACGGAAGAAGCGGGCAATGTTCGCCGCCGTCTCAGCGCCCATGCCCTCCAGCTTTGCGAGATCCGCTTCCGTGGCATCACCCAGATGCGCCAGCGACGGATAGCTCCGGGCCAGGACGGCGGCTCGGGCCTGGCCGACCCCGCGTATGCCCAAGGCACAGATGACATCCTCCAGCGGAGCGGACTTCGATTCGAGGATGGCGTCGAGCAGCTTGCGGGCGGACTTCTCGCCGATCCCGGGCAACGCGACCAAGTCCTGCATGTCGAGCGCGTAGATATCGGCAACGCATGTCACGGCACCGGCATCCACAAGCTGCTGCGCAAGCCCATCGCCAAAGCCCGCGACGTTCATCCCGTGTCGCGACGCAAAGTGCGAAAGCCTGCGCTGAAGCTGCGCCGGGCAGTCGACTGCATCGCAGCGGACGCTCGCCTGTCCCTCCTCTCGGGTCACGGCGCCGCCGCAGGCGGGGCATCTGTCGGGCATGCGGAACGGCTGCAGATCGGCACTGCGGCAAGAAGAAACCGGACCCACGATCTCCGGGATGACGTCGCCCGCCCGGCGCACGACAACCATGTCGCCGATTCGTATGTCCTTACGCTCGATCTCGTGTTCGTTGTGCAGCGTGGCGCGGGCGACGGTCACGCCGCCGATCGAGACTGGCTCGAGGATGGCGACCGGGGTCAGTACGCCGGTGCGCCCCACCTGGACGTCGATAGTGGTCAGCCTGGTCGTCGCCTCCTGTGGCGGGAACTTGTACGCTATAGCCCAGAGCGGGCTCGTCCGACTCAGCCCGAGCCGGCCGTGGGCGTCCAAGTCGTTCACCTTGATGACCACACCGTCGATGTCGAGGTCCAACGCGTCGCGCGTCTCCGCGATCTCGTTGTGAAAACGGATGGCCTCGTCGATGCCGTTGCACAAGTTCCGCGTCGGGTGAACGGGCAGGCCCCAGATCTCGAACATCTTGAGCAGGTCCCACTGTGTGCGGCAGAGAGGCTTGTCGACAGCCCCGATGCCGTAGAAGAACACGTCCAGCTTCCGCTTCGCCGTGACGCTGGCGTCGTGCTGACGCAGTGATCCGGCGGCCGCGTTCCGCGGCGTGGCGAACAGTTTCTTCCCTTCGGCTGCACACGTGCGGTTTAGCTCGCCAAAGCTGGCCTTGGACATGTAGACTTCTCCGCGGATCTCGATGGTCTCCGGAACAGTTTCCCCCTTTCCTCGCAACTGTCCGGGAATGCCTGCGACGGTCAACAGGTTGGCGGTCACGTCTTCGCCTTGGGCGCCGTCGCCGCGCGTGGCTCCGACCACGAGTTTGCCCCGGACGTAGCGCAGGTTGACGGCAAGCCCGTCATACTTCAGCTCGACCACGTACTCGATGTTGCCCGCGACTCCCAAAGCCTGTTTGCACGCCGCGTCAAACGCCCTGATCCGGGCTTCGTCGGTGGTGTAGTCGAGTCCGAGCATCGGTGCACCATGCCGCACGGCCCGGAAACCATCCTGCACGGGGGTACCCACACGTTGGGTCGGGGAATCGGGTGTGCGCAGCTCGGGATAGGTTTCCTCGATCGCCCGGAGTTCGGCCATGAGTGCGTCGTACTCAGCGTCGGTGATCTCGGGGTCGTTGAGGACGTGATATCGGTGGTTGTGGTAGCGAATCTCTTCACGCAGCGGCTCAACACGTTTGCCGGCCTCCGCCTTTGTGCCGAGCTCCCCGGGCCCGGCGCACATGGCATGTGCCCACGCCATGGCCAGAGCCGTGATTGCCTGGAACAGACGACGCGTGTGTGAACGGTGCGAAAGACGCATGGTGCTTCCTCTCCCTGTTGGTACAGACAACAACTACAGAATCCGCGGCCCCGTTGGCCAGAGAAAATCTACTGGGAAAATGCAGCCTTCGCAAGCCACTGGCGCGATGGCGGATTG
>JGI10211J34971_10001078_pt1 | contig 22691 bp, 21 predicted proteins | sample Etolagsediment_FD_34971 | JGI IMG/M metagenome (IMG submission 34971)
AGTTTTTAATAAAAGTGCATATATGAAAATTTTTGTTTTTTGTTTGTCTACAATAATTTTTTTTATAAGCCCAAAATTAAAAAGCTTTATCTCTTTTGGCAAAACATCTTGTTTATTATAAATCTTATTTCCTATCACCATGATATTGTCTTTAAATGTCAAATACTCATAATCTAGCAGGTCAAAGTGATTATATTTACTTAGATAAAAATTTAACACCAAAAACATATCTCTTGGATACATCCTACTAAATTTAGACCTAAAAGAAAAACTAGCTGTTGAAATACGATATGAAATGAGCTTTTTTGTAATTATACCTACATCTTTTAATTCACTAAATCTAAGCCAAACATCTAAATCAGCCGAAGTTTTAAATCTTTCTCCATTCCATTCTTTGATTTGATTTTTATATATATCAGTTCTTGCCATTACGCTTGGGGTAATAAGAAAATTGTCATGTTTTAATATTAATGCAAATAACTGATCAAAATTAAATTGATGGTATATTTTATCTTTTAAAATATCTGGAAAAAATTGTTCTCCTATTATATTTGAGTTTTCATCAATTAAATTTGCTTTCACAAATACAGCACTTATATCATTTTTCATCAAATATTTTACTTGTGTTTCTATCATCGTTGCTGTGTACAAGTCATCAGCATGATATATAGCACCAAACTCTCCTTCCATATTTTCAATACATTTAGTAAAGTTTGCTTCCCCTCCTATATTTGCTTCATTTTGAAAAACCCGTATATGAGGATATTTTGCTTCATATACTCTTAGTATTTTCATACTTCCATCTGTTGAGGCATTATCAAATATTTTGATGATGATATTTTTATAGGTTTGATTGACGATACTATCAAGTGTTTCTGAAATTGTTTTTTCATTGTTATAATTTGGAATGCAAATGCAAACTAGAGGTAAAGCTGTTTCCAATTAATTCTCCTTAATAATTTTTATTAAAATAAATAAAAAATAAATACCAAAAGTTGTAACAATTAAAAATGGAGCATATGCTAGAGATGAGATGTCTTTATTAATTAAAAATGACAAATTAAATACCAAAGAATATAGCAAAACATTAAATATTGATGACATATTAATTTTTATTTTTATTTCTTTACTTATTGACTTAAAAAGTAAACTGAATAAAATAATCGAGCTTAATAATAAAACCATAGGAATTAATACATCAATCGCTTGAAAATACTTTGATACAACATATATTCCAATCATCACAAATACTCCGGCTATAAGATTAGGTAATATTAGAAGATGTGTTTTATTTGCATAATGAGTATTAAGACTCAAAATTCCTGATGATGTTCTAAAAAACTCAATCCATATTCCAAAAATTAAAAATAAAAAAACTCCATGATATTTATCATCAACTAGAATTGCTATTATATACTGAGAAAAATATGTTGTAAATATTGCCATCAACAAATAGATAGCAATTGTTTTTGTAAGTATTTTATTTTTTATCGCCTGAAATTCTTCTTCATTTTTCATAGATTTATAAATAATAGGTTGAAAGTACTGCATTACAACTGATTCAAAACTAGAGCCAATAGCCATAGCAACTGTAATCCCAACGCCAAAATAACCAAGCCATTCTAAACCTATATTATATTCTATAATTACTCTGTAAACTTGTGTTTGCATCGATATACATATTGCAACAACAATAAGTGGGGCAATAAATAGCAATTTACTTTTAACATTGCTCCATGATAAAATTCTAGTTATCAAAACTTTTTTTGTATCATGATATATCACTCTTTTTAAGTAAAAAGTGGCCATAAGTGCAATGAATGCATACCCTATAATTTGACCAAGTATCCAAAAGATTGCTTTATTCCCCATAAACAAAATTAGAAAATATGAAGCGATTAAAGAAGTTGAACTTGTCAAAAGAGTAAAAAATATAAATATTTTTCTATACTCTAATATATTTAGCATAGGAATAACAATTTGATTCCAAGTATGGAATAAAATATAAAAAACAATTAATGAAACAATATAAATATCACTCACAATATCCAAGATATTAAAATAATTCAAAATATTTAAAAAGATAGTAAATAAAATGATTAATGCTATAACAATAATAAATACTATATATAGCTTTGAATAAAGTATTTTTTGTTCAGACCAATCATGAGTTTTACGATTTATATAATGTCCAAAAGGTCCAGCAAATACATATCCAAAAAAACCAGTCAAAGCAAAAATCAAATACATCATACCCATTTCTTTAGGAGGCAAATAATTTGTAGATAACCTTAAAAAGATAAGCATCACAATAATTTGTAGAAACCTACCAAAGATAATTATAAATAAATCATTTTTGAGATACATAAAAACTAATTTCATCTTTTTAACACTATTCTTAACAATATTAGTAAACCTAAATTAAACACAATTATATAATTTAAAAAAAGTAAAGGTCCAATAATGATGAATACTAAGCTCAATAACCAGCCGATAATACCATACAAAATAAATATTTTTCCGTATTTTCTTAAAATGATAAAGGATGAAGCACTTAAATATATTTGGAACATAAATAAAAAATATACGGCTATTTTAGAAAAAGAACTTTCAAGAATAAAGAGATTAGGAAAAGTTGGAGCAGCCAAGTAAAATTTAGTATCTGACAAATTTAAACCGTAAAAATCCAATGGTGGATTTGTACAAGAATTGCCAGTCAAAATAAAACTAAGAGAATCACTACAAACTCCTGTTTGTAAAACTTCATATGATAATATCACATCCCTTCCAATACCTAATCTTAGAAATACTTGGTTTAAAGCTTGTAACAATACATCAAATGTCATAATAAAATCTTCAATGCGGGGAGTTTCCGAATACAAATAATTTCTACTCATCGTAATAAAGATGAAACCTAAAATCAATAATGCTATCGAAAAAACTCTCAGATAATTAAAGGCAATAGTTTTATTCAAATATGTAAAAATGAAAAACAACATAAAGGGGATAATAATTACAAATCTAGAACCAGCATTAAATCCAGCGATAAAAGCATATAAAGTTATTATTGTCAAAGAAGGTTTTTTAGTTATCAGATAATAAACGACGACTATAGGAGCTATATAACTTCGAAAGTAATGCATAATTCCTGACAATTTAAACTCTGTCTGTGTTTCTATACCAGTAATACCAAGCTTGAATTTATATGCAACAATATATAGGAATATTAAAACAATAAAAATTAAATAAAAATTAAAACTTGAATTCCTAATTTTAATAAAAATATTAGAATTAGAAAATATTCTAAAACTAAGCTTTGAAATTAAATAAAATATTGGAATAAAATACAAACTATAAATAAATGATCTATAAAACCCATCAACGAAATCATTATTATAATAACCTATAGCCATCCATCCATCAATAGTAAAATAATCCCAAAACCAATCCACATATATTGGTGATAACAAGAATACTGTAAATAATAATAATGCAGCCAATAACGACTTAAATGTTAAACCACTAGTTTTCAATATTTAAAACACTTATTATTTTTTTTGCAAAACACTCACTACTAAACGGATAAGCTTTATCGCTGTTCAAAAAATTCTCTATATTATCCAAATAGTTCATATACTCTTCATCACTCATATTTTTCATATACTTATACAACTTTTCATAACTATCAAATTCTCTTTTATCTATAAAACACTCTTTTGGAATATGCTCTGTGATATTATCAGCTCCCCAGTAAATAGGTACACATCCAGCAAAAAAGCAGTCAAAGATTTTTTCTGTAATATATCCTGGTATATCTCTTGCATTTTCATAGCAGATGGAAAATTTGTATTGTTCTAATATAGGTTTTTTTCTCTCAATTTTACCTTTGTATGATAGGCGATGAGTTGCAAAAAACTTTCTTAAAATTCCGCTTCTTCTTAAGATATAGTTAATATATCTATTTTCACCAAATACTACCTCGTCCCAGCCAGTTCCGTAAAGGTCAAAATCTTCTATATGATTTTTTTCAAACCATTTAATAGCTTTTAATCTTTCAGAATAAAGTTCATTTTCATAACTCACTTTTTTATTACCAGATATGATGCAACATAGTTTGCTTTTTGATTCTAGGTTTTTATTTATACTTTTTGGAATATCATAAGCATAATTTATTTTGATGTATTTAGACGGATTTTTTTTGATGAGCTCATCACTCCATGTAAATATTTTTTTAAATAATGTATGATTTACTTTATCATAACTTCTTGGTGTGACAAGTGGACTTTCTATCGCAATTAAATACAAAGGCTTATTTGATTTTAGGGCATCTAGCAAAGTTTTTTTGTGAAATTTTGGCATATCAATAAATACTATAGTATCTGCTTCATCTACACTGATAATATCAGTCGTACCAACTTCAATATTTTTAGAATTGGCATATTCTCTTAGCCTTACCATAGGAGTTAAAAGATTATCTCCTATAGATGCATTACTATTTTCAAATAAAAAGTTATTTTTATTTAACTCTTCGTAAATATTAAAAAAGGCTATTTTCATTTATTTTTCAACATAAAAAAAGAGTTTAAACCATTAAAGTATGCTAAATAATAATCATATTTTTCTAAATATTTTAAATGTAAATTCACTACATTATCACCAGAATCATTTTGTCCATTACTCTCTAAAACTATCATTTTAGGCTTGATTTGCCAATCATATGAATCTAAAACATCAATTTCCAAACCTTCCACATCAATTGACATAAAATCTATTTCTTTTATCTCATTAATATGTTCATTTATAACGTCTGATAAGCTTTTTATTTCAACCAATTCTACCCTATCAAATTCATGACCTTTTTTAATATAGTGTTTATATGCATCATTACTAAATGTCGATAATTCATCTTCTTTAAATATATAAAACTCAAGATTTTTTTCTTTACTATTTCCGATTCCTAAATTTAAATTAATATCATCGCTTCTATATTTCAAAAATCTTTTGTATAAATTTGTTTGAGGTTCAATATTTATCCCTCTCCAACCCTTTTTATAAAACATATAAGTATTGTTCATCATTTTTGGACGATTTGCACCTATATCTATATAAATTCCTTTTGATTTATATCCTAATAGTTTATCTATAATGTCATCCTCGCCATACTGCGAATACGAACCAGTAAGTATTGGCAAATATTTATATCGTAAGTAATGTCTACTATAATAAATAAATTTATTTCTATACATAGATTGCAAAATTTTAAATAATTTAGGATTTGTACTTTTAAGTCCTTTTGCTCTTTCAAATAATTTTTGTGTAAATTTCATTTTATCTCCTTTTTATAAATAAACTCTCTAATTTTCTCAATCATATACCCTATAGCCTCATCACCCATACCAGGATACAATCCTATCCAAAAGCTATTGGTCATAATAGTATCAGTAACTGTAAGCTCTCCTACTATTCTATAGTCTGTGTTTAGTACCATACTATCAAACATTGGGTGTCTTGTCATATTTCCTGCAAAAAGATTTCTTGTTTGGATGTTATTATTTTCCAAGTATTCAACTATCTCATTTCTAGTAAATTTTGCTTCATTTGTAAGTGTCATCATAAATCCAAACCAGCTAGGGTCTGAGTTTGGTTGAGTCTCTACAAGTTGAACCTCTTTGAGGTCTTTCAGTCCATCATAGAGTTTCTTTTGGTTTTCTTTTCTTTTTATTACAAAGCTTGGGAACTTTTCTAACTGAGCTACACCAACTGCTGCTTGCATATCTGAAACTTTGAGATTAAATCCAAAATGTGAGTAAACATACTTATGGTCATATCCTTTTGGTAAAGTTCCGAAACTTTGACTAAATCTACATCCACAAGTATTATCTATACCACTTTCACACCAGCAATCTCTTCCCCAATCTCTCATACTTAGCATAATTTTTTTTAGAAGTGGATTGTCTGTATAAGTAGCTCCACCTTCACCCATCGTCATATGATGTGGTGGATAGAAACTTGAAGTTCCAATATCTCCCCAAGTTCCAGTAGGTCTTCCTTCATAGGTTGAACCAAGTGCATCACAGTTATCTTCTATAAGCCAAAGATTGTGTTTATCACAAAACTCTTTTACAGCTTTTAGGTTAAATGGATTTCCTAAAGTATGAGCTATCATAATAGCTTTTGTTTTAGGGCTAAGAGCAAGTTCAAGCTTTGTAACATCTATGTTCGCACAAGTTAGTTCTATATCAACGAAAACTGGAACTGCACCATACTGAACTATAGGAGCTACAGTAGTAGGAAATCCAGCAGCAACAGTGATAACTTCATCACCTCTTTTAACTTGTCTCTCTTTTAGAAGTGGAGAAGTCAATGCATAAAAAGCAAGTAAGTTTGCAGAACTTCCAGAGTTGACTAAAAATGCCCATCGTACATTTAGAAATTTAGCCAAATCTTTTTCAAATTTTTTAGAGTAGTCACCGTAAGTAAGCCAAAAATCCAAAGAACTATCTACAAGATATTGCATCTCTGTTTCATCAAATACTCGCCCTGCATAATTTACTCTTGATTTGCCAGCTATGAACTCTTTTTCTTGAACTGGTTTGTGGACTAATTCATAGTATTCTTTTGTTTTATCCAGTATCTCTTGTTTTAATTGTTCCGCTTGTGTCATTTTAATTTTCCTTTTTCCAAATTTTATCTATCTCTTTAAGATACGGGTCATTTATAATAATTTCCATATCTAAAACTTCTAAGTTTTCACTAAAGTATTTTCTCATCTTTTTAATTGAATCTTGATGAGACATAAAGTCAAAACCACCTAACTCCTCTTTCAACCTTGCATTATTTGAAGTGTATTCATTATTTAATCCATCATTTAAAACTCTAATTTCAGATTGAAAATCACTTGTAACATTGACTAAATCCGCCAAAGTTAGTAAATCTACCTTTTTGCCAGTAGTTACATTATAAATCTTTTCTTTAGCATCATTATGAATAAACCAATCTATCATGTTTACCAAATCCTCAATATAAATATAATCAAAATAGACATTTTTATTTATAATTATTGGCAAGTGCAATAAATTTTTCACTATGGCATTTGAAATAAACTTAAATCTATAGTTTTCATACTCTCCATAAGCTCCAAAGATACGAAGCTGAACTATTTTTTTACACTTTTCTATATATTTTGAAGTGATAGATTTATAAAACCCATATTCATCATGTGGCAATTCTAAGATATAATCTTCTTCTTTCGCATCTACAATTGGTTTATGTTTTCCATATTCTGCCCCACTACCAAAAGAGATGATTTTCTTTACATTTTTTTCATGTTTTACAATATTGAAAAAAATTCTAAGATTATACTCTGTGATGTTTTTCATATCAGCAACATCTCTTCCACCGCCACGGTTTGCAAGATGGATAATTAGGTCAATCTTATTTACTATAATGTAATTATCTACATCTGACTCGTTTGCCAAGTCAAGTTCTTGGCTAGATGGTGTAAATAAGTTGTAACTAGTATAAGTTTTTTGAAGATACTCTTTTAAATGAGAACCAACAAAACCATTTGAACCTGTTATAAAGATATTCATTAGATTATTCTTCAAGTAAATTGATATCCATAATTGACTGTAATTCCTTTCTTGGAATTTTTGGTACTAAATCTTCTAATGGATTAGATTTCATGCTTCCATCTTTCAGTTTATATGAGCCTAGTTTTGGTAATGGTAATTTATCAGGATTAACCATTACTTCACACAAAATTGGTTCATTACTACTTAAAATAATAGGTAATGTATTATCAAGCTGACTATTGTTATCTAGTTTAAAATATTTAATACCATAAGCTTCTGCTAATCGACGAAGCTCTGGCAAAAAAACTCCAGATTCAGAATCAGAACCAACCATATTCCCATTAAAATAACCTTTCTGAGTTGCTTTTATAGATAAATACCCATCGTTATTCATTATAAATAGTTTTATAGGCAATTTTCGACCTGCCATTATAGACAACTCTTGAATATTCATTTGAAAACCACCATCACCTGCCACAGTAATAATTTTTGAATTGTCTGCTTCTATAGATGCACCTATTGCAGCTGGTAAGTCATAACCCATTGCGGCCAGTCCTTTCCATGTCAAATAACGTTGTTTATCTTTTATTTTAAATACCTGATGCCCAGCTGTAAAACTTGTACCAGAACTTGCAGGAACGATTATATCTCCTTCATTAGCATACTTCGACAAATGTTCAAATAATACATACGTATCTACATATTTTTCATCTTCATAGTATGATTCATCAACTACAGGAAATCTACTTTTTATATTATTACACCATAATAGATACTTCTCATTACTAAATACAAATTCTTTTAAATTTATAAAATTGATAAAGTTTGGAATAAAATATTTTAAATCTTGAACTATAGGAATATCAATATTTAATGTTCTTTTATTTATTTCACCTGAGTCAATGTCAACCATTACTTTAAAAGCATCTCTTGCAAAAGCTTCAAAGTTATATCCAATATGTTGTATCCCAAGTCTTGCACCCAAAATTAAAAGGAAATCAGAATTTTGAATAATTATATTCGATGCCCTTCCTCCATATGAATTCGCTCTACCCATATTTAGTGGATGACTATCGGGGAATAAATCCATAGAATTCCAAGTCGTTTGAAATGGAATTCCAATTTTTTCTATAAAATCTAATAATTTATTTCTATCTACTTTAGAAAGTCTTATACCATGACCTAAAATAATTAAAGGTCTTTTAGATTTAATTAATTCATCATATATATTATCAAATATACTTAAATCATGCACTTCATTAACTGGTTCAGGTTCAAAGCCAACTAATAACTTCTCATTAATATCAGCACCTTGAACATCAACTGGTATATCAATTAGAACAGGTCCAGGTCTTCCACTTTTAGCTAAATGTACAGCCATTTCCAAATGATATCTTATTTCTTTAGGATCAAGTACTGTAACAGCATATTTTGTTATAGGCTTCACTAAATCAACTATATTAATTTCCTGAAAACCTAATTGTCTAATTGGTTCATTCCCCATATATGTTTCTCTAGAAACTTGCCCCGAAATAACAAGAAGTGGAGTGGATTCCATCCAAGCACCAGCAATCCCAGTGATTGCATTTGTTGCCCCAGGACCAGTTGTAACAAGTGCTATACCAAGATCATTACGATACCGACCTGAAGAATCTGCTGCAATAACTGCACTTTGTTCATGTAACATTGGTATCGGTTTAAAAGTACTTAAACCCAGCGCATCATTAAGATGCATTGCTCCACCACCTGATAGAAAAAAACAATTTTTTACAGTAGTTAACTCACTTAAGCAACTAAATACATAATCTGCAACTCTCATATTATTACATCTTATCTATTTTATTTTCTATAAATCTTATATCTCTTAAATTGTCAATTGAATACCAATAACTATCATGTTTATAATATTTAACATCTTTATTTGCAATACTGCTTGGCATCATATCGTCTTCAAAACTTAGTGTTATACTATCAATTTTATCAAGATGATTTAAAATAAACTGTTTTCTAACAAAATAGTAACCTCCTGCTATATAATTACTTTCTAATATTGGACTTGTAGACACACCTCTAATAAAATCTTCAAAGATTGAGAAACCTAGCACTTTAAATCTTGTAGGTTGATTTACTGCCGTTAACTGCATTAAATAATCAGAACCAGAAAACGAATGATATGCCTTTACTAGATTCACATCAGAAATCGTGTCCGAATAACTAATAGCAACCTCTTCATCATTTGTTATAAGTTCCAAACACTGCAATAAACGTGAACCTGTTCCATTCTGTCCACCTGTAAAAATCACATCTAGAGAAATTTTTTCACTTAGAGAACCTAAATAAAGTGCTAAATTTTCTTTTGATACTAACTTTGTTATTTTTTCTGCACCAAAACCAACTGGTAATATAAATCGAGAAAAACCAGATTCAATATATTTTTTTATTACATGATAGAGTAAAGGCAACCCATCTACAGGAATACATGCCTTTGGTTCAAAAAAACCTCTTATATTAGCTTCATTGCCACCACAAAATATAATTACAGGGATATCTATATTTTTATTCACAATTTAATCCTTTAATCTTGATAATGAAACATTTAAGTGAGCTTCCATTTTTTCTTTAATTTCATTTACTGCATCTGATGCACCTATTATATAAGAAATTTTAAAGTCATCATCAACTTCAGACAAATATATAGAACACCCAGCCGCTTTTGCTATTGCAACTCCAGCGGCAATATCCCAAATAAAACTGTTATGTCCATAACATGCTCCAAATCTATTTGCAGCTGTATAACATACATTTGCAGTTGCTGACCCCATTCTTAAACATCCTCTTGAAGAATCATTTACTTCACCAAACAATTCAAACTCTGCTTTCCGTTCTTCATCTGATAAGTATTTTCTTGATGAAAAGCTTACAGCGATTAAAGACTTTTCTAAACTGCTATTTATACTCTGTAATTTAGTCTCATTTAAATAAGCTGTATTTTCAGATATAGTATAAAAAAATTCTTTTGTTTCGGGCATACCAAATACACCAGCGACAGGAACACCATTTGCAATTAACCCTAGTGCAATACCAAAATATTTGATTTGATTAACAAAATTAGTTGTCCCATCAATAGGGTCTAGTATCCATAATTCTTTAGAGTCACGATATAAGCTTATATTATTTATCATTTCTTCAGACAAAAGTGGGATTCCTGAATCTTTAAGTTCATTTTCAATAAATTCTTGAACTAGTAAATCCATAGACGAAACTAAATCTCTCGTAGTATCCTTCTCTTTACTTTCTAGTGTAAAGTTTGACATATTATTAAAATATTCCAAGGCATTACCAACTGCTCTAACTGATGAATCAAAATATAACTTTTTCATTACTTTTCCTCTACTATTTGATCTAATTTACTAACCAATGTTTTGAAATTCTTTTCTAGTAAACTCTCAAGAACTTCTCCATCTCTAAGCTTAATTAAATAGCTGAGAATAATTTTTGGATTTATATTTTCCATAACGAAAATAATATGATTATCAGGATCTTGTTTATTTTGATATAACAATGCAGCTACAATACCTAATAGTATATTATATGGAATAAAACCTACTTCTAAACACATTAATGCAGCTCCAACTAATCGTCCATCTAATGATAACTTTCTAAATGGCTCTCTAGCAACTCTAGACACAGGGTCACATAAATTCTCATTTGCAAATCTTGACAACTCTTTTTCCGCATACCAATCTAGAAATTGATGAGGGATATCCCACTTCAATTTTAAAGTTTTGAGCATTTCATTCATCGCTCCATCAATCACTTTTCTTGATTTTTCATGATGCATTGGATCATGAACATAGATTGTACCTCTTAAAGAGCCTAAATATGCTGCAATACAGTGAGGTGTATTATGTAAAAAGAGCTTTGCAGTCCATTGATTTTTTAATTCTAATTCAGAACAATAATTTATATCTCCAATTGCAGCTTTGGCTCTTTCATCAACAAAAAAAACACCATTTTCAGTATGAACAGCAAGCTTGTCATTTTTAAGATTAGCTTCTGAAGCAGTATTTGAGGTTATTACGTCTGGTATCGCAAAATATACATTATCCTGTCCAATTAATCCTTGAAGTAAAGGAACAGTCTTATCATCATTTTCGAGAAGAACTATTGGAGCTTTAACACCTTTAACTTTAGAAGCAATCGCAGGTACGTTTCTTGGTCCAACTGCAACATATATAGTATTTATATTTGTATAATTTGTATAATCAAAATCAGTTATTAAAACAGCTTCTTTAACTGAAAAATATTTTTCTTCTAATCCTTCCTCTTTTGACATATACGAGTGATATCCACCTTGAGTATTCATAGTATCTACTAATTTTTTATCATGATCGACAAATACTAAATCATACTTGCCATCAGGAAATATCCATGGCAAATATCCGCGACCAATGGCACCTGCACCTATAATAATTATTAATTCTTTATTCATAACTTTTTTCCTCATTTCTGAATTTATATTTTTCGATTACTGAATCAGGCATACCCACTATATAGCCAGGTTGCGAAGACAGTAAAACATGCCCATTTTCTACTTGTGATGGATTAATAAAAAACTCTGAACAAAATCCAACTTGTTCAATTAGTACATTTTCTTGATTTGCATTCAATCTAATATAATTCCATGCTGACAAATGTGGAACCAATTCATCCAATCCACTTCCTCCTGCATGAGGACATATTGGTACATTAAATTTCTTTGCAATTAGCATTATTAAGATATTTTCAGCTGGTCCAATAACACGACAAGCATCTATTTGAAAACGACTTACGGCTGAACTTGAAATAAGTTGTGCAGCTACGTGAGAGTTGGGACAATTCTCACCAGTAACAACATCAATATTATATTTAGCTAATGCATTTTTTATTATTTTGTGCCCATCTATCAAATCTGGAGCTATTGGCTCTTCTATCCAAGTAATATTAAATTCTTTTAAAGCTACCATCCATTCAATTGATTCATTTACAGACCATACTTGATTTGAATCTGTCATGATATTAATACTATTTCCAAAATGTTCTCTTATAGCTTTTAATCTTTTTATATCATCATTTAAATTACTTCCAATTTTAAACTTAAAATCTTTAATTCCACGTTCAATAATAACATTTTCGATTTGAATAATTAAATCTTCTATACTAGTCCCTATCCAAGTAGTATAGTAGCAAGGTAATCCTTGATCAATGACTTTTTGTTTTCTTTCTTGTATTGTAGGATACGCATTATCTAAAAGTTCTCTTATTTCTGTTTCAGAAATAATATGTGAAACATACCTAATATCTAAAAGATTTAAAATATCATCAGTCTCTAACTCTGAAATTAATTCCCATAATGGTTTTCCTTCAATTTTTGCCCATAAATCAAATAAACCATTTGCAATAGCTCCTGCCCCCATATAATATGGGCCACTTACTGGACCAATCCAACGTGACTGAAAAGGATTTGCAAGTAATCTCCAATATTTTTTAAAATTGGAAATAAGCTCAAATAATGATTTTCCCACGACAATAGTTTTAAGCTCATCAGTAGCTGCACAGACAAGATCATTACCTTTTCCGAGAGTAAAACCAATACCTACCCCTTCAATATTATTGCTTTTTATTTTTACATAAGGATTAGAGTAGTCTGTTTTTGGATTGTTGGCATCAGAACCAGCTCCTCCCCATTCAAATGGAAACCTTATATCTATAACCTCAATATATTCAATTATATATTCTTTTAATTTTTCATCAATCATTTTTTTTCCCATGTATCAGTTTTTTTATTATCATCTTGCCCACTCTATATTTTTTTCTTTTGCATCAGCAATATAACTTTCCAAATTCTCATGTGTTAAAAACACTTTATCATTTTCATAATAAGACTTATACCATTTTACAGTTTTTTCAAAAGTAGTTTCACTATCCCATACATCTTTCCATTTTAAAAGAATATGAGCTTTTGAACAATCTAATTTTAAAAGGTTTGCTTCATGAAGTTGATGTGGATCACTGTTTATCTCATAATCTATCTTACCCCAATGTTTTTTAATATTTTTGACCACTTCTTCTACAGTGATACTCCCCTCATCACTTGGACCAAAATTCCAAGCTTCACCGAATTCTACTTTTTCTTCAAGAAGTTTTTGACCTATATGTAAGTATCCACTCAAAGGCTCTAACACATGTTGCCAAGGTCTTGTAGCGTATGGATTTCTGATACTTACTTTTTTGTTTTGAGATACTGAAACCATGATATCTGTAATCAGTCTATCTTTTGCCCAGTCTCCACCACCTATAACATTCCCGGCTCTACAAGATGCTAATAATGTATTGTGAGTTTTTTTATACTCTTTTGGATTAAAATAGGAACTTCGATAAGAATTTGCCAAGATATCAGCACACCCTTTGGATGAGCTATATGGATCATATCCACCCATTGGGTCATTTTCCCTATATCCCCATATCCACTCTTTATTTTCATAAGCTTTATCACTTGTGATGTTTACTATTGCTTTTACATTACTTTTTCGACAAGCTTCAAATACTTTTAAAGTTCCTATTACATTTGTTTCATATGTCTCTATTGGATTCTCATAAGAAAGTCTTACTAATGGTTGAGCTGCAAGATGAAAAACAATATCTGGTTTATACTCTTCAAAAGTTTGATTTAATTTATCTAAATCTCTTATATCTCCGATGATAGAAGTGATATCAAGATTTAAAAGTTCAATATGATTTGGAGTAGTTGGCGCTTCTAAAGAATATCCTACTACCTTTGCACCCATTTGTGTTAGCCAATAGACAAGCCAACTACCCTTAAATCCAGTATGTCCTGTAACCAGTACAGTTTTATCTTTATAAATTTGCGAAAATAAACTTTGCATTACCAAGTTTTCCATGGTGCTTTATTTGTATCCCAAAGTTTATTTAAATCATTTTTATCTTTTAAGCTATCCATTGGTGACCAAAATCCCTCATGTTTATAAGTAAAAAGTTCTCCATCAAGTGCTAGATTTTTTAAAGGTGCTTGTTCAAATACTGTACTATCACCTTCAGTGATATAATCAAATACTTTTGGCTCACATACAAAATATCCAGCATTTATCCAATGCCCATCACCTTTTGGTTTCTCTTTAAACTCTTCTACTTGATTGTTTTCATTGATATTTAATGCACCAAATCTTCCATCTGGTAAGTGTGAGGTTAATGTCATAGCTTTCCCATGCGATTTATGAAATGATACAAGTTCTTCTATATTGATATCACTTACACCATCTCCATAAGTAAGCATAAACGGCTCATCTCCAACTATTTTTTGTGCTCGTTTGATTCTTCCACCTGTCATACTATGAAGTCCTGTATCCAAAAGAGTTATCTTCCAAGGTTCACTTGAATTATTTAGGATTTCCATTTTACCATTTTGCATATCAATTGTTACATCACTTTGATGTAAAAAGTAGTTTGCAAAGTATTCTTTAATATAGTAACCTTTGTAACCAAGAAGAATAACAAAATCATTAAAACCATATTTTGAATAGATTTTCATTATATGCCAAAGGATTGGTTTACCACCAATTTCTACCATAGGTTTTGGTCTAGTATCTGTTTCTTCACTAAGTCTTGTTCCAAATCCACCTGCTAATAATAATACTTTCATTTATTTATCTCCCTTATTATTTTTTAAATACCACGCATACATAGTCCTAATCCCATCTTCCAACTCAATCTTGTGTTTCCATCCCAAACTATGTAGTTTAGAAGGATCCGTTAGCTTAACCATCGTTCCATCAGGTTTATCTGTATTAAAAACAAGCTCACCATTGAATTCTACGATTTCTTTGATAAGTTGGGCTAGTTCTTTGATAGAAATATCTATACCTGTTCCGATATTGATATGAGTGTTTATTATCTCTTTATCATTTGAGTTATAGGTATCTTTAAAATCTCTATTTTCAAGTAAAAATACACAAGCATCAGCCATATCTTCAGAATATAAAAATTCTCGTCTTGGTTTCCCTGTTCCCCAAATCTCAACTTGATTTTCATCTACACCAAATTTAGCTAAATAAGTTTTAGCTTCATCTAAAGAAGAAACACCCAAGTCAATTACAATTTCATCATATTTCTTTTCATTTAGAAGTTTTGCACAATGAATCTTTCTGATTAGTGCTGGAAGTACATGTGACTTTTCTAAATCAAAGTTATCATTTGGTCCATATAGGTTTGTAGGCATTACAGATATAAAGTTTGTACCATATTGTAAGTTATATGATTCACACATTTTTATACCTGCTATTTTTGAAATAGCATAGGGTTCATTTGTATATTCTAATGGTGAAGTTAATAAACAATCTTCACTCATTGGTTGTGGTGCCATTTTAGGATAGATACAAGTACTTCCTAAAAATAGAAGTTTTTTAACTTCATATTTGTATGCATTATGAATTACATTATTTTGAATTTGTAAATTTTCATATATAAAATCAGCTCTATAAGTATTGTTTGCAACAATACCTCCTACTTTTGCAGCTGCAAGTATTACATAGTCTGGTTTTTCATTTTCAAAAAATTGTTCTACATCATTTTGATTTATAAGATCTAATTCCACATAAGTGAGTTGTGAGTTGTTAGTTGTGAGTGGTTTTCTTTTTCTATAGTTACTTATTATATTTGTGTAGCCTTTATCTAGTAGATTTTTTAATATTGCTGATCCTACTAAGCCTGTGCCACCTGCTACGAAAATTTTGCTATTTTTGTTCATTTGTATTTCCATTTAACTTACTTTAATATTCTTCACGACTATGAAAAATTCTTATTATAAAAATTTCATTTATATTTGTATCAACTTTATATATTATTATATGACTTTCATGTACCAAAACTCTACAATCTCTATTTATCAATTTTGTTTTACACTCCAGACCCATATATGGATTGAACTTTAATAATTCAATTTTCTCTTCATATCTTAATAAATATGATAATGCATTACTTTTACTATCAGTTGCTATATATGAGATAGCATCATCAATATCTATTTGTGCTTGTTTAGAGTACTTAATATTATGCATATTTTCTTTTTAAATCTAGCATAATTTCTTCATGAGTTTTATCACTAATGCCAGAGTTCAATCCCTTATCAATTTCAACTTCCAAATCTGACCAATCATCTAGAATAACTTTATCTTCAACTATTTCTAAGTCTTTCGTATTTAAATTGTTTAATAAAAACATTATATGATCATAAATACTATCTTGAACATTTAATTTTAAACTATGCATAATAACCCCTTTTTAAGTATTTTACCAAAATTATTCGTAATAACTCATAGTCTTATATCCACCATCTTGTAGGTAAACATCTTTTGTCATTAGTTTAAGATCTGATTGCATCATATCATCTACTAATTCTTTTAGTTGGTATTCTCTATTCCATCCAAGTTTTGTTTCTGCTTTTGTAGGATCACCTAAAAGTAAATCAACTTCTGTTGGTCTAAAGTAACGGTTGTCTACTGCGACAACAACCGAGTTTGTAGTTGGTAGTGTGTAGTTTGTAGTATTTTCTACTTGCAACTCGCTACTCGCTACTCGCTTTTTGAATACCTCTTCATCAATTGAGTCTATGATTCCAATTTCATCTACTCCTGTCCCTTCAAATCTCAAGTAAATACCACAGTATTCAAAAGCAAATTTTACGAAGTCTCTTACTGTTGTAGTTTGACCTGTTGCTATTACCCAATCTTCTGGTTCATCTGCTTGAAGAATCATCCACATCATTCTTACATAATCTTTTGCATGACCCCAGTCTCTTTTTGCATCAAGGTTACCTAAGTAAAGCTTATCTTGTAAACCTAGTGCTATTTTAGAAGCAGCTCTTGTAATTTTTCTAGTTACAAAAGTTTCACCTCTTACAGGTGATTCATGGTTAAATAAAATACCATTACAAGCATACATACCATATGCTTCTCTATAGTTAACAGTAATCCAGTATGCGTACATTTTTGCAACAGCATATGGAGATCTTGGATAAAAAGGAGTTGTTTCACTTTGTGGAGTTTCTTGTACTTTTCCATAAAGTTCAGAAGTAGAAGCTTGGTATATTTTTGTTTTATTTGTAAGACCTAAAAGTTTTACAGCTTCAAGAATTCTAAGTGTTCCTGTACCATCTGCATTTGCAACATATTCAGGAGTTTCAAAAGATACTGCAACATGAGACATAGCAGCTAAGTTATAGATTTCATCAGGTTGAACTTCTTGAATAATTCTAGTTAAGTTCATAGAATCCGTCATATCACCAAAATGTAAGATAAGATTTCTATTTTCTACATGAGGATCTTGGTATAAGTGATCTATTCTATCTGTATTAAATAGTGATGATCTTCTTTTTAGACCATGTACTATATAATCTTTTTTTAGTAAGAATTCAGCAAGATACGATCCATCTTGTCCTGTGATTCCTGTTATTAGTGCTACTTTTTGTTCTGTTTTATTTTCTGACATTTTATTTATTTTCTCCTGTTATTAAATCTAAATTTTTTGCATATTGTGACACATTCTCTATTAGTGTTTGAAATTGTTCTACTGGAACTAGTTTACTCATAACTCAATATTTCCAATAGAAGATAGAACTTGCTTTACTAAAATATCAGCAGATTCTTGACTATCTGTTTCCACATAACATCTTAATTCTGGTGCATTACCAGATGGTCGTAGATGTATAATCTCTTTATTATCAAGAGTTAGTCTTAATCCATCAATCTGATTTATATCTACTACTTTTAACTCTTCTAAACCAATACTTTTTAGTAGTTCTTTTGGATTTAATGCAGTGTTTTCTAAAAGTTTCATAGAGTTTTCTCTTGGAAAGTTTTGTATACGATCACTTGATGTAAATCTTTGTGGTAATTTTTCTACAAGTTTTGATAAAGATACTTCTTCTTTTACTACTTTACTTAACAATACAATAAAAGGCAATAAAGCATCTCTAGTTGGGAGAGCATCTAATATATTTTCATCTTGTTTTAAAGTTGAGCCTAAAAGAAATCCTCCATTTGCTTCAAACCCTGCAAATGATTTGTAAGTTTCTAAGTTTTTAAAAGCTTCTATAACATATGGTGAACCGATTTTTGTTCTTTTTACAACTTTGAATAAGTTACTTTTCTCAATAGCAGTGTTACAACTAACTGGAACTGCTAATGCTTCTATATCTAAAATATATGAAGTTAACAGTCCTACTATATCACCTCTTAGCCAATCACCATTTTCATCTGCTATTAAAGGTCTATCACCATCTCCATCTGTAGAGAATATGGCATCAAATTTATATTTTATAGACCAATCTTTTCCTCTTTGTTTATCTTCTTGTGAAACTGCTTCAGTATCAATTGGTACAAACTCATCAGATCTTCCAAGAGTTACTACATTTGCACCAAGAGATTTAAAAAGATCTGCATATATATCTCTACCTGCACTTGAGTGTTCGTAGATACCAATTTTAAGACCACTTAAACATTTGTCTCCAAAAAAGTCTGCAAATCTACTCATATAGTTTAGTGTGGCATTATCTTTTATTTGAGGTAAATTACTTTTTACAAGTTTTATTTGATTTGAGTTATTTATAATATCATACTCATCTTCTTTGCTTATTTCACCAAGAGGAGTATAAAACTTAATACCATTTCTATCAAATGGAATATGACTACCTGTAATCATGATAGAAGGATTTTTATCTTTCATAGATTGTAAAGCTAAAGCTGGAGTTGGTAATACTCCATAAAAATCAACTTCTAAGCCATAAGATTCTATTGCTGCACAAACTATTCCTGAGATGTTAGGACTACTTGGACGATTGTCCATTGCAACTGCAACTCTTTTAAAATCAAATGATTTTTTCATAGCATCTAAGAAAGATAATGTAAATGCAGTACAAACATCTGGTGTAAAATCTACAACTAATCCTCTAGCGCCACTAGTTCCAAACTTAATACCACTTTGTTCAATGATTTCTTTTATATTTTTCATTGATTTCCTCTCTTAAAATCATCGCTAATTCTAACGATATCATCTTCACCTGTATACTCGCCAACTTGAGCTTCTATTAATACAACTGGAATTTTTCCTTCATTTTCTAATCTATGAAGTTCTCCCATTTTTATATATGTTGATTCATTTGGTCTTACATATCTTACTGTTTCACCTACTGTTACAGTTGCAGTTCCTGATACTACTATCCAGTGTTCATTTCTATGGTAGTGTTTTTGTAAGCTTAATCTTTTACCTGGTTTGACTTCTATTCTTTTTATTTTGTAACCTTCAGCTTCTTCTAAAACTGTATATGTTCCCCAAGGTCTATGTCCTGTTAGGTGAATATTATGAAGTTCTGTTGTTTTTCTAACTTCCGCTACTATTTGTTTTACTTTTTGAGAAGAGCCTTTTTTTGAAATAAGAAGTGCATCTCCTGTATCAACTACAATAGTATCTTCAATATCAACAGTAGCTATTTTTCTTTGTTTTCCATAGATTAGGTTATTTTTAGAATCAATTGAAATATGATTTTCATTTATAGTATTACCATTTTCATCTTTTGGAAGTTCTTCATAAAGACTATCAAAGCTTCCAACATCTGACCAAGCAATATTTGAAGGAATAACTTTTACGATTTCAGATTTTTCCATAACAGCATAATCAATACTATCTTCAGGAATAGCTTGCATATCATCATGTTTTATTCTTATCATTTCATCTTTTGAAGCATTTTTGAAAGCTTTTAAAGAAGTTTCATAAACTTCAGGAGAGTGTTTTTTAAGTTCATCTAAAAAAACACCTGCTTTAAAACAAAACATTCCACTGTTCCAAAGGAACAATGTTGAATTTTGAGTGTTGAATTTTGAATTCTCTTCTAAGTATTTAGTTGCCGTTTCAAGATTTGGTTTTTCATGAAATAATTCAACATTAAAAATTCCTAATTCATCATTAGATTCAGGCTTTGCCTGAATATATCCAAAACCAGTTTCAGCAAAAGTTGGAGTAATACCAAATGTCACAAGATGATTTTCATTTGCCAGCTCTTTAGCTTTTGTTAATACTTTTTCATACTCAGTTTCATCTTTGATTAAATGATCACTAGGAGTTACTAAAACTATTTCATCATATTGAAGTTCAAAACAAGCCAAAGCAATAGCAGGAGCTGTGTTTCTTCCAACAGGTTCAAGAAGATATTTGTTATTAGTTTTATTAAGTTCTTCAAGTTGGTCAAGAGCCAAAAAGTATTGTTCGGCATTCGATACAATAAATTGAGAAGAACAAGTTTTAGAGTTTCTTTCAACTGTTAATTGAAACAAAGATTTTTCGTCAAATAGTTTCACAAACTGTTTTGGCATAAGTGTTCTACTTATTGGCCAAAGTCTTGTCCCTGAACCACCGCATAATATTATGTTAGTCATTTTTCACTCCATAAAATTCTTTATACCAATTCACAAATTCACTAATCCCATCAGAAAGTTTTGTATCTGGTTTATAATCAAAATCCTTAATCAAATCACTAGTATCTGCATATGTAGATACTACATCCCCTGGTTGTATATCCATAAAGTTCTTCTTTGCTTCTATTCCAATTTTATCTTCTAGTGTCTTTATAAAATCTAAAAGTTGAATAGGAGCATTATTTCCTATATTATATATTCTATATGGAGCAGTGGAAACTTGCGGTGGCAAGTTATCTAATGTTGAATTTTTAATGTTGAATTTTGAATTGTCAATCGGAGTTGCTGGATTGTCAATAACTTTGATAATACCATCTACTATATCATCTACATAAGTAAAATCTCTACTCATATTTCCATGATTAAATACTTTTATTGCTCTATCATTTAGTATTGCATCTGCAAATAGCATTGGTGCCATATCAGGACGTCCGAAAGGTCCATAAACTGTAAAGAATCTAAGTCCTGTAGTTGAGATATTATAAAGGTGAGAATATGTATGTGCCATCATTTCATTTGATTTTTTTGTAGCTGCGTATAAAGATACGGGATGATCTGTATGATCACTTGTTTTAAATGGTTGTGATTTATTTAATCCATATACTGAAGAACTTGATGCATATGAAAGGTTTTTAATATCATTATGTCTACAAGCTTCTAGTATATTCATAAATCCTTTAATATTGGAATCTATATATGCATGTGGGTTTTCTAAAGAGTATCTTACTCCTGCTTGCGCTGCAAGATTACATACTGCATCAAATTGTTCTTTTTCAAATAATGCATTTATTTCATTTGTATTTGCTAAATCCATTTTTATGAATTTATGTTTTGGATAAGTTTTTGAAGTTATTAATTTATTATTAGTAATTTCTTCTTTATTTATTCCTAATTCATTTAATCTTGCATATTTTAGGTTTACATCATAATAGTCATTGATATTATCCAACCCTATTACCATATCACCTCTATCAAGAAGTTTTTTAGCTAAATGGAATCCTATGAATCCTGCTGTTCCTGTTACTAGGATTTTCATACTGAAATCCTTGTAATGTTTAATTTTAAATGTTTAATTTTTAATTGTTTCACTTATGTATTTCCTTGGCTACTTTTTAATCTTCTTGATACTTCTACTAACTTTTGCAAAGCCTAAGTTAAATTCAAATTTCGTTGTAGTTTCTACAACTTCGCCATTCTCATCATCTTCTAAAATATCCTCTTCAATATCAATAATTTCTTCTAAAATTCTATTTGATTTGTTTGCTAATTCTTTTTGGACATCTTCATCTGTTGTTTTCATAATACTATTTATATTTCTTGAGAGTTCTTTTACTTTTGCAAAGGTTTCTATGATAGCAATTGTTGTTTGTGTTGCTTGCTTACTTTTAATAATCGTAGCTAACATATATAGCCCTTTTTCTGTAAATACCTTTGGATTTACTGTAGAATGTTTAAGACTATTGAACCGGTCAAATTTTTTTACCAGTTCAGTTTTTTCTTCTTTTGACAACTCAATTACATATTCATCAGGAAATTTATCTTTATTATTTGATACTGCTTGATTAACCTCTTTTGTGCTTACCCCATAAAGTTC
>JGI10211J34971_10001079_pt1 | contig 22691 bp, 20 predicted proteins | sample Etolagsediment_FD_34971 | JGI IMG/M metagenome (IMG submission 34971)
AGTCTGTCCAGACTGCCTTCCAGCGGACTGCCGTTCTCCATTCCCAGAGCATAGGTGAACAGAGCGGGTTCACTGTAGCGCAGTCTGCGGAATGCCTCCGGAGAACGGATCATGCGTATGCTTTCACTGTATCTTCTGTCCATCATGTCCAGAGTATCCAGCACACGCAGGGCGTGTTCAGCAGAACTGAGTCCCTCAGCCTCCAGACGGGGTGAGGTGTAGACCGCAAAAAAGGGCAGGTCCAGCCCGCCTTCTCGGGCTCTGGGAATGTCAAAATTTCTGGAGCTGTCTCTGACGCCCGGATCCACAAGCTGTTTCAGCTGATGCAGAGGATAGTCGATATGTGTATCTATGAGGATCTCCTGCTGTGCAAGCTTTGAGGCCGCTGCTCTCAGTTCCGCTTCAGAGCTGTCCATATCAGGCACAGCCCAGGGGGAACAGGCATTTACAGCTGCCAGACCCAGCAGTATCAGGGTTGAGAAAGACAGTTGCTGCATCATTTTCATCCTTGGATTCACCCTTCTTTATTTGGTTCATATCAGCGGTCGGTTTATCCCGCGCCTGCTCGGCTGCGGCTTTTCAGTTCATCGATGTCATGGTCCACCCGTTTCATCTTCCGGATACGGATCCCTTTTGCCGAAGCGCTCGTCAGAATATGACGCAACGTGCCCTCGTCCAGAGCAGGTGTCCGGCTGAGGATCCAGGCCGAATCGATATCCTTGCTCTGTACCAGCGCCCAGCGGTAACTGACGGTATCCAGATCGATGATCTGGAAATCTGCGCCGAAGAACAGGACGTATGCCACCCTCAGGCAACCGGGATATTCTGGGTCGGTATTCCATATCCGGCCCAGCTTCTCCTGACGACGGCCTGTTTTTCTATTGTAACTGTTATGTCTGATCAGGTGCTCGCTGCTGCGCGTCAGTTCAATGTCCAGTATGATGGCCTCCAGATGCTTCTCCTCCCGGCTCGGCATCCGTGCGTATTCATACCAGATGCCGCCGAAACGCCCCATTTCAAAAGAACTGACGGTCTCTTCACAGCTTGCTGCACCCACAGGCTCATGATCACAGCTGCTGAAAATCAACAGGATAAGCAGGCCTAAGGCGATGAACGCGTTGAATTTCTGTCCGGCCCTCTGTCGCAATGCCCTGTCTATCCTTTTGTTTTCCTTGAAAGTAAACAGATGGTGTTAAAATGGAAAGGAAAATTAGCGGCAGCTGTGAAAATGATGCTTCTGCTGCTCTGACCTGCTTCGGAGATTGAAAAATTTCGGGCTTTTCGCAGTCAGAAATCCTAATTTACGAGATGAAATTTTCAGCTTATCTGCGCCTCAGCAGACCTGTAAATATCCTGATAGCATCCCTCTCTGTTCTGCTGATGGCCAGCCTGATGGACCGTTTCCCTCCTCTGTCCGCGATTCTGTCGGCGATGGCGGTGGTTGCCATGCTGAATGCCGCGGCAAATGCCGTCAATGACATCAGCGATATCGAAGTGGACAGGATCAATCGTCCCAGGAGGCCTCTGCCTGCCGCTGAACTCAGTATTGCCCAGGCCCGCCGCTTTGCACTGATCATGTTTATCGCCGGCAATGCACTCAGTCTGACTCTGGGCCTTTTGCCGGCAATGATCAGCGCCCTGATCGCCACACCGCTGATGATCTGGTACTCTTCGACTCTGAAGGTCACGCCTTTCTGGGGCAATCTTGTGATCGCCTGCATTCTCGGGATGGCTCTGATCTTTGCCGCATCCGCCTACGGAGACTGGCGTGCCGGTCTCATTCCCGCCGCGCTGGCCTTCGGTATCAACCTGATCCGTGAGATCGTCAAGGATCTGCAGGATATGGAGGGAGATGCCCGCAGAGAAGCGAGAACACTTCCCTTTGTCCTCGGTGAGAGGGGGACCCGAAAACTTGCGGGACTGCTGAGCCTGCTGATGCTTGCTGCACTGCCCCTTCCCTGGCTGCAGGGGGCCTACAGCCTCTATTATCTCATCCCTGTGCTGCTGACGGTGGGCCTGCCCCTGGCCTGGATGAGTTTTCTTTTTTTTACACAAAAACCTTTGAATTACGGAAAATTTTCCACTATGCTGAAAGTGACCATGCTCTTCGGACTTGTTTCCATTTATGCCGGGAGGTTGAATGCCTGATTTTGTACATCTGCATAACCATTCAGACTACTCACTGCTGGATGCCGCCCAGAAGGTGAAGACCATGGTGCAGTACTGCTCTGAACTGGGTATGGAGGCGATCGCGCTCACAGAACACGGTAATATGTTCTCAGCGGTGCTCTTTCACGACACGGCCAGAGCCGCAGGGATCAGGCCCATCATCGGCTGTGAGGTCTATGTCGCACAGTCAGGCCGCCACGACCGCACACCCCGTAAAAAGGGCGAAGGTTTCGCCTACAATCATCTCGTCCTTCTGGCACAGAACTACACTGGCTACAGAAATCTGATGAAACTCACCTCCCTCGGCTTCACTGAAGGATTTTATTTCAAACCCAGGGTTGACAAGGAGCTGCTTCGCAGGTACAGTGAGGGACTGATCGCCCTGTCCGCCTGTCTAAAGGGGGAAGTGGCCGAGGCCGCGTGGAAATTCGGCCTGGAAGAGGCACGAAAGGCAGCGGAGGACCTGGCTTCCATCTATCCGGGGCGCTTTTATCTGGAGATCCAGAATCACGGTATCCCCGAGGAGAAGATCGTCCGGGACGTATTCAGGGAGCTGGCAGAGCAGACAGGCCTGCCCCTGGTCGCCACGAATGATGTTCATTACAACCGTCGGGAACATGCGGCCAGCCACGATGTCATGTTCTGCCTGGGCACCGGCAAGGACCTCAATGATCCCAATCGACAGCGCTATCACGGCGACAGCTTTTACATAAAATCACCGGATGAGATGTATGAACTGTTCGCCGACTTTCCGGAGGCTCTGGCCAATACGAAAGTGATCGCAGACAGCTGCGATGTGCGGATTCCCGAGGGGGAGTACCACCTGCCCGTCTTCCCCATCCCCCAGGAATTTCCGTCCCGGGATGAGAACGAATACCTTGCCCATCTGGCCCATAAGGGCCTTGTAAAGAAGTTTGGACAGGACAGAATCACTCCGGAGATGGAGGATCGACTCAATTATGAACTCAAGGTCATCCGGGATATGGGATTCCCGGGATACTTTCTGATCGTTCAGGATTTTGTGCGTTTTGCCAAAAGCAGGGGAGTGGCCGTCGGACCGGGCAGGGGCAGCGCCGCCGGATCCCTGGCCGCCTATGCCCTGGATATCACCGGGATCGATCCCCTGGAGTATGATCTGCTCTTTGAGCGCTTTCTCAATCCCGACCGTATTTCCATGCCGGATATTGACATCGACTTCTGCTACGAACGCCGCAGTGAGGTGATCGACTACATAAAGGATCTCTACGGACATGATTCGGTGTGCCAGATCATCACCTTCGGGCAGTTGAAGGCAAAAGCTGTTCTCAGGGATGTGGCCAGAGTCCTGGGTATGAGCTATGCGGAGGGTGACCGCATCGCGAAGATGATTCCCGAAGACCCGAAAATAAATCTGTCCAAGGCCATCGGGATCGTGCCCGAACTGAAGGAACTGGTGGAAGGTGACGAGCGCTATGGGCAGGTCTGGAGACATGCACTGGTCCTGGAGGGCATGAACCGCCACAGCGGTATACACGCCGCCGGTGTCGTCATCACTCCGGGGGAACTGACGGAATACATCCCTGTTCAGCAGAACAGCAAGGGTGATCTGACCACTCAGTACGACATGAATATCCTGGACCGGGTGGGCATCCTTAAGATGGATTTTCTCGGACTCCGCACTCTGACGGTGATACAGCATGCCGTAGATATGCTGAAGGCCCGCGGGATCGAGGTGGATATGGAGAAGATCCCCCTGGATGATAAAAAGACCTACAAACTTTTCATGGACGGTGCCACCCACGGGATCTTTCAGTTTGAAAGTGCCGGGATGCGGGAATATCTCAAACAGTTGAGACCCAACGTCATCCACGACCTGGTGGCCATGAACGCTCTCTACCGACCGGGACCCATGGGGAATATCCCGTCCTTTATCGCCCGGAAGCACGGTGAGGAGAAGATTGAGTACCTGCATCCGCTTCTGGAACCGATTCTGAGGGACACCTACGGCATCATTGTCTATCAGGAGCAGGTGATGCAGATCGCCAATAAGATCGGCGGGTTCACACTCGGAGAAGCCGACAAACTGCGGCGGGCCATGGGCAAGAAAAAGGTCAAGGAAATGGAAGCGATGCAGCCGAAATTCCTGGAGGGAGCCGAAGCCAACGGCGTGAATAAAAAGATTGCCCTTGCCATTTATGAACTCATCTACAAATTTGCCGAATACGGGTTCAATAAAAGCCATTCGGTGGCCTATGCCTATGTTGCCTATCAGACCGGCTGGCTGAAAGCACACTATCCGGCGGAGTTCATGGCGGCCTATCTGACCAGCGAGCGAAGCAATCTCAAGCGTGTGGTGGAACTGGTCAATGAATGCCGCCGTATGGGGATTCCTGTGCGGCATCCCGATGTGAATGTTTCGGCATCTCTCTTCACTTCCGACAGTGAATCCATCCTCTTCGGTCTGGCCGCTATCAAATCCATGGGCGAGAAGGCGGCGGAAAGCATCATCCTTGAACGGGAAAAAGACGGGGCCTACAGCAGTCTATTCGACCTGACGGCCCGTGTGGACCTGCATGCCGTCAATAAAAAGAGCCTGGAAGCGCTGATCTATGCCGGTGCCATGGATTCACTGCCGGGCAACCGCAATCAGAAACTGCTGGCCCTCGACACAGCGATACAGTACGGACAGAAGATCAAGCAGGAAAAGAATAACGCCCAGGTGGATCTCTTCGGAGCGGCCACAGGCATGAGTGTGATTCAGGAACCCGTTCTGGAGGAGCATCCGGACTGGGATGCAGGGCAGAAACTGGACCTGGAGAAGGAGTACCTCGGTTTCTACCTCAGCGGACATCCTGCAGAGGCCTTTCAAGAGGAGCTGGATGCATTTTCAAATACGGATCTCCTGGCGGAGAAGGGTCTGAAGATACAGGGTCCTATCCGCGGAGGCGGAGTGATCAGCGCCCGGCGTGTTCTCTATGATAAGAAGAATAATGCCTGGAGCCGCTTTGTTCTCAATACACTCACCGGCGAGATACAGGTTCTAGCCTTTTCCAAGACCTATGACAAGTTCAGGGAGCTGATTCAGGACGAGAATAAGGTATTTATCGAGGGTAAACTTTCTGAAAGGGATGCGGATTCGGAGGTTCCCACTCTGATCCTCGATAACCTGATCCCGCTGGAGGATCTGCGTATCCGTTTCAGCCGCCGTCTCCATGTGAGGATAGCCCGGGAGGAGACAAGTCAGGCGAAGGTGAATACTCTGAAATCCATCATGGAGCGCAATCCCGGGGAACTGGCCCTTGTACTGCATGTGAACTCTGAAAATGACGGAGAGACACGGGTGCTTGCTAAGAATATGAGAGTGAATGTGAGCGCAGGTCATATCGAAAAGCTGCGGACCGAGATGGGCCGGGAGAATGTATGGTTCGACTAGCAGGCAGTGTTTCGAATTTGTGGGCGGTATCCGGTCCCGATCGGCTTACGGAAGGAGTTTAGACGTGATTGTAGTCCTTCAGAGGGTGACAGCTGCATCGGTATCCTCAGGCGCTGAAGTGCTGGGGCGGATCGGTCATGGGCTGCTGCTGCTTGTTGCCGTCTGTGAAGGAGACCGGGATGAGGAAATGCATTTTCTGATGGATAAGATCGCGGAACTTCGCATTTTTTCAGATGAGGAGGGCAGGATGAACCGCAGTGTTGAGGATGTGGGAGGAGAGATTCTTCTGATCAGTCAGTTCACACTCTGTGCCGACTGGGTTCGCGGCAGGAGACCGGGTTTTTCCAAAGCTGCTGAGCCGGCTCTTGCTGAAGCGGTGATTGATGCGGCGGTGAAGCGTCTGAGAGACAGAGGGATCCCTGTGCAGACCGGCCGCTTNGGGGCTCACATGGATGTGAGTCTGACAAATGACGGACCTGTAACGCTCATACTGGACTCCAGAGAAAAATTTAAAACATAAAGGAATCGGCATGGAAACTCGAAAAATTCGTGTTGTACTGGCAAAACCGGGTCTGGACGGCCATGACCGGGGAGCCAAGGTGCTGGCATCGGCTTTCCGTGACGCCGGCATGGAAGTGGTATATCTGGGATTGAGGCAGACACCGGATATGATCGTGGAGGCAGCTCTTCAGGAAGATGCGGATGTGATCGGTCTCAGTATTCACAGCGGCGCCCACATGACCATCCTGCCGGCAGTGCTGGAGCAGATGAAGAAGAACGGGATGGATGATGTTCTTTTCATTGCCGGTGGAATTATTCCGGAAAAGGATATCAGGGTTCTGACAGAAATGGGTGTTGACAGGATCTTCGGACCGGGTGTGCCCACCGGAGAGAGCATCCGTTTCATTCAGAACTGGTTTGACACAAAGATCGGCAGTACAGGCGGGGTATCGGGAAAGGAAAAATGACGCACTCGGTGAAACATCGTGCGTATCAGCGCATTTCGTCCTGGCCTCCGGAGGAACGGCCCCGTGAAAAAATGAGCCGCTACGGTGCTCAGAACCTGTCGGATGCGGAACTGCTGGCCATTCTTCTGAGAACAGGTCGAAGGGATCTGACGGCGCTGGACCTCGCAAGGTCTGTGCTTACAGAAGTCGGCGGACTCGCTCAGCTTGGACGCATGTCCACTGCCGGACTTCAGCGCATTAAGGGCATCGGTGAGGCCAAAGCGGTGACCATTGCCGCGGCTTTCAGGCTGGGAAGCCGCTTTTTGGAGTCCAATGCCGCAAAAACAGCAGTTCGGGTCAGTTCGGCCGATGATGTCTTTAAGCATTTCGGACCCAGTCTTAAACTTCTCAACCATGAGGTTTTCAAGATACTGCTTCTGAATACCAACAATGCGGTCATCAGAGATATTGTGATCAGCAGCGGCCATCTCAATGCCTCGGTAGTGCATGCGAGGGAGATCTTCAAAGCGGCTGTCGATCATCTGGCGGCTTCGGTCATTCTGATTCACAATCATCCCAGCGGGAATCCCAAGCCCAGCAGCCAGGACATCTCTGTCACAGAAAAAATCTGTGAGAGCGGAAAAATCATTGGGATTCCGGTACTTGATCATGTTATAATAGCAGATAACAGCTATTTCAGTTTTGCTGATTCAGCAATGATCTGAAAAGCGGAGTGTAAATGAAGAATTCCGAAAAACTCAAGGCCCTCCGGGATGCTGCACTCGCCGGCGGAGGTGCTGACCGGCTGGCAAAGCAGCACGCCAAAGGGAAACTGTCTGCCCGGGAGCGTATTGAGCTTCTGCTGGATGCGAACAGTTTCATAGAGATGGATATGTTTGCCAGACCCCGTTCNACCGATGGGCAGAACAGCGCCGTGCCCGGCGACGGCGTGATCACAGGCCATGGGCGCATCAACGGGCGGCATGTCTTCATATTTTCCCAGGATTTCACTGTTTTCGGCGGATCTCTCGGAGAGGCGCATGCCAGGAAGATCGTGAAGATCATGGACCTGGCCATGAAAACCGGTGTTCCCGTCATCGGTCTCAACGACAGCGGCGGAGCCCGCATTCAGGAAGGAGTTGTCAGCCTCGCCGGTTATGCGGATATTTTTCTGCGAAACACCCTTGCCAGCGGAGTGATACCCCAGATCAGCCTGGTGCTCGGCCCCTGCGCCGGGGGTGCTGTCTACAGCCCGGCCATCACGGATTTTACGGTCATGGTGAAAGGAAGCTCCTATATGTACGTGACCGGCCCGGATGTCGTGAAGACGGTCACCCATGAAAAGGTGAGCCACGAGGAACTCGGCGGGGCGGATACACATGCGCAGAAAAGCGGTGTCGCCCACTTTGCCTGCGAATCAGAGATACATGCTTTCGAAACCCTGAAGAAGCTGCTTTCCTATATCCCCCAGAACAACCGCGATCCACTGCCTGTGGAAGATGTTCATGAGGACCGCTCAGAATACATGGGAAAACTCGATGAAATCATTCCGGAGAATCCGAACAGGCCCTATGATATGACCGAGGTTCTCCAGGCGCTTCTGGACAAGGGTGAACTGTTTCAGGTTCATGAAGATTTTGCACCGAATATCATCACCGCATTCGGCCGCCTGCAGGGCCGCAGCATCGGTATTATCGCCAATCAGCCGGCTCATCTGGCCGGTGTGCTGGACATTGACGCCTCCGTGAAGGCTGCCCGCTTCGTCCGCTTCTGTGACGCGTTTAATATCCCCCTTCTTGTCATGGAGGATGTTCCCGGTTTTCTGCCCGGCACGGATCAGGAGTGGCAGGGAATCATACGCCATGGGGCTAAACTCCTTTACGCATTCTCCGAAGCGACGGTACCCAAAATCACTGTCATCACCCGCAAAGCCTATGGCGGTGCCTATGATGTGATGAATTCCAAACATATTCGCGGGGACATGAATTTTGCCTGGCCCACAGCTGAGATCGCGGTTATGGGTGCCAAAGGGGCCGTGGAGATCCTCAACCGCGTGGAGATCCGGGAAAGTCAGGGTGACCCGGCACGGATCGATGAACTGATTGAAAGCTACAATCGTGAACTGGCGACGCCCTTTATTGCCGCAGAACGCGGGTATATTGATGATGTGATCTATCCGTCGGCCACGAGAGACAGGCTGGCGGAAGCGTTTGAACTTCTGGAAAACAAGGTGGATAAAAACCCGCCGAAGAAACATGGAAATATTCCTCTCTAAAGGAGACTGACATGCCGATGACTCATTACGAGATCCAGGACCTGTATCAGCAGGTGAAGGAGCAGCTCAATCAGGGCAATGCCCAGGATGCCAAAGATCTGCTGGATAAGGTGCCTCTGGACAGTTCAGACAATCTTTTTGTCGAATATCTTCAGGGTGTCTGTGAACAGGAACTCGGAAATATTGACCGGGCGAAAAAACGTTTTCAGTATGTTGTCTCGGTGGATCCCAGTTTTGTTGCGGCTGCCGAAGCTCTGGTACACATGGATCCCGAAAATATCTCAGAGGGAGAATTGAAATACCTGTATCAGCTGATCATTGCAGAAAAACCCAGGGTCAGCCAGCAGATCAGTTCCTTTATGATGAGGCATCATGAGACGGTACCTGTGGTTCCGGTGGATTATTCCGGCCTCTTTAAAGACAGCCGCAATGTCTCGGTCGATGCGGAGGAGCACTTCAGCGATGCAGCTCTGAATCGGAAAGAACAGGACACTGAGGACCTGGGTGAGGGCATCGATCAGGCTCAGCTTGAGGAAAGGACCCGTGCCGCAACCGAAGATCCTGACAGTCTCATTGATCCGGTTTTCGGTGCCGGCAGACCCGGCACTGAGCAGCCTGCCGCAGTGGAGGAGGCAAGTTCAGAAGAGACGGCAGAAGCAGCACCTGTAGACATGCATGCAGCTGAACCGGGAGCTGAACCTGCAGAAGCTCCGGTATCAGAGCTTGAAGCAGATGTCTCGGCAACGGCAGTTGAACCGGCTGAGGCTGAGATGGCGGCTCCTGAAGCGGCTGAGGCTGCGACTCTTGAAATGGATGAAGATGAGAGCGATACAGAAAGCTATTCGGAAGAGGAAATTCATGCCCTGATGAAAAAAATGGGCCTGACAGAGGGGGATGAGGACAGTACAGAGCCTGCAGCTGCAGATATCGTAGAGGCAGCGCAGACTGAGGACCTGAAGACAGAAGAAGAAATCGATATAGAGGCGATTGAGGAACAGGCCGCCGCGGCGGCAATGAAAGAGGCGCAGGAAACCGGTGCTGATTCTGCCGTAATGGAAGGAGCCTCAGAGCTGTTCCCGGAATCTGAAGCAGTCGTCGAGGCCGCTGAAGCAGTGAAAATAGCCCCTGAAGAAAAGGCGGCAGCTCCGGAAAAGCCGGAGGCTCCGGAAAAACCCGCCATTGTGAGCGCCTCGAAAGAAGCCCGTGCTTCCAGCAGGAAAAAGAAGGAAGCCACAGCGGAATCGAGGGTAAATGTGGAGGAAAACCGCATTACCGGGGAACGGATCGTGCGGGTGGAAACCTATACCATGGCCGAGATATATATCAAACAGGGCCTCTACCACGAAGCACTGCAGATCCTGGAAAAGCTTCGGGAGAGGGCTGAAGACAGTCAGAAAATCGAGGAAACGATTCAGAGGGTGCATGGCCTTCTGTCAAAGGACAGTGACTGATTTCTATGTAGAAATAAACTGATCATTATTCTGTAAAATATACAGAAAATTAAACAATAAAACATGGATAGATCATTTGAGTATAAGGAATATTGTCTTCGATCTGGGGAATGTTATCGTGGACCTGGATTACAGTGCAGGTTTTGATGCCTTTGGAGTGGATACCGGTAAATTTGAGAGTATTTATCATACGGATTTCTTTCATGAATTTGAGCGGGGGAAGGTGACTGAGGAGGAGTTTTTTGTGTTTTTCTGCAGTCACTCCAATTTCCGTTCAGAGGATATTGAGGCGTTGAAGGCTGTGATGCACCGTTGTTTTCCACTGCGTCCCCGGGTTTGGGAGCTGCTTCAGTCGCTGAGGAAGAGATACCGGATCTTTCTGCTCTCCAATACGAATATCCTGGATTTTTCATCTCTGGAGGGTCATTACAGGGATATCAGGGATCCTTTTGAGAAGGTGTATCTGAGTTATGAACAGGGGCGGCGCAAACCCGATGAAGAGGTATATGCACACGCAGAAGAGCTGTTCGGGATACTTGGGGAGGAAACGCTTTTTCTGGATGACCGGCCGGAGAACACTGAAGCTGCTGCGCAGCGGGGCTGGCGTACGGTACAGGTCAGAAATGAAGAGCATATTTTCGAAAGTCTGGAAGCTTTGCAAATCATTGGCAGCTCCGAAGCAGGAGTTGAATAAGAGATGAGGACGGTTCTGATTTAGCTTGGAGCGGAGTGTATCAGAAAATTTTATTGAGAGGAGACTTGACAGAGACAGGATGGAAGATTTAAGCAAAAAGGGAGAGCCGACGGCAGCATCAGCGACGAGGAGTGAGGTATGGGTCCCCCTGCTGCTGGCCCTGATCATGCCTCTGTTTTTTTATTACTACGGGCAGAAAAATGCCTATGAACTGTTTTTTTCCGGCAGCGGGGCTGAACTTTCAGCTGACGGTATTTTTTATGAATTTCTCTTTGGACTCTTGTTCTTTTCTCTGATCCCTGTTCTGACCTGGACGGCGGTACTCGGCAAACCCCTTTCCAGTCTGGGTTTCGGTGCGGGCAGCTGGAAAAAGGGACTGATATCCGCGTTGTTCCTTCTTCCCTTTATCCTGGGCTATGCCTATCTTGCAGGCAGGATACCGGAATTTCAGCTGCGTTATCCCCGTTTCAATTATATCGGGATGGAAAGTACAGCTATGATGCTGCGCTATTACGGGGCGGCATTTCTTTTCTTCTGGGCCCGGGACCTCTTTTACCGGGGTTTTCTGGTTCAGGGCCTGAAAGGGAGTCTCGGACGTTCCGGGTCTGTATTTGTTTCTGCACTTGCAGCGGCACCGATGTATACCGGAGCCGGTATATTTGAGGGGACGGCAGGGCTGATCATCAGTGTTCTCTACGGCTGGGTGGCAGTGAGGTCCGGATCCTTTCTGTATACGGCCGTCTTATCCTTTGTATGGTTTTTAACGCTGGAAATGGTGCTTATCTATGGTTTCTGATGAACAGCAGCTGAGTGAGGCTTTCTGCGGGGCGGAGAGATTCAGACATTATATTGAGCATGTTGAGAAAGTACCAGCGAAAGAAGGTCTTTACAGTCCCCTGCCTTCAGATCTTCACAGCAGCATACAGGATGCACTGAAAAAGAGAGGGATCAGCCGGCTCTACAGTCATCAGGCACTCTGCTGGCAGAAAGCCCGGGAGCGGCGGGACTTCGTCGTGGTCACGCCCACGAGCAGCGGAAAGACCCTGTGCTACAACCTGCCGGTGCTGGATCGGATTATTCGCGATCCGGGTTCCAGGGCACTGTACCTTTTTCCTACAAAGGCCTTGAGTCAGGACCAGATGAAGGAACTGCATGATCTGACGGAGGGCAGTGGTCAGGATGTGAAGGTTTATACCTTTGACGGGGACACCCCCAGCTCTGCCCGGGCGGCCATCCGCAAGCAGGGACATATCGTGGTTTCAAATCCGGATATGCTGCATCAGGGCATTCTGCCCCACCACACAAAGTGGATGCATTTTTTTCAGAATCTGCGCTATGTGGTGGTGGATGAAATGCATGCTTACCGCGGTGTCTTNGGCAGTCACCTCGCCAATGTACTGCGCCGTCTGAAAAGAATTGCAGCCTTCTACGGAGCAGACCCTATGTTTATTTTCTGTTCCGCTACGATTGCCAATCCCGGGGAGCATGCGGAGCGGCTGCTGGAAAAGCCGGTGGAACTCGTGGATGAGAACGGAGCGCCTTCCGGTGCCAAAACTCTGATCTTCTACAACCCTCCTGTGATCAATAAGGAACTGGGTATCCGTGCTAGTTATATCAAACAGGCACGAAAGATTGCCGGATATTTCATCAATGAGGGTCGACAGGCAATCGTATTTGCCCTCAGCCGGCTGAATGTAGAGGTTATGACCAAATATCTTAAGGATGACTTCGAAAGCAGCCGCGAGAGCATGGGAGAGGCTGAAAAGATTGCGGGTTATCGCGGCGGTTACCTGCCCAAACGCCGCAGGGAAATAGAAAAAGGCATTAAGGACGGACAGATTCGCGGTGTGATCAGTACGAATGCTCTGGAACTCGGTATTGATATCGGTTCACTGGATGTGGCTGTCATCGCCGGTTATCCCGGAAGTATTGCCTCCACCTGGCAGCAGCTCGGACGGGCGGGACGCCGTGGAACAGAGAGTCTCGGCGTGGTGGTAGGGCGGTCTGACCCCCTCGATCAGTTTCTGATGAAGCATCCGGAGTATTTTTTCAGCCGGTCTCCTGAACATGCCCGGATCAATCCAGATAATCTGCTTCTGCTGGTGGACCATGTGAAATGTGCAAGTTTTGAGCTGCCCTTCAGTGAGGGCGACAGTTTCGGAAAGATCGGTCCTGAACAGCTGACGGAGATCCTGAAATTCCTTCAGGAGGGCGGCATCCTCCACAAGAACGGGAAACGCTGGTACTGGGCGGAGGATGTCTACCCTGCGGTGGCCGTGAATCTTAGGCGGGGTCCGGAAGGGAACTTTGTGGTTGTGGACACTTCCCGCAATAACAGGATCCTGGCTGAGGTTGATTATTCGGGTGCACCCATGACGATTTATCCCGATGCGATCTACATGGCGGACGGAGATCAGTATATCGTGGATGAGTTGGACTGGGACGGACGGAAAGCCCTGGTCCGGCCCAGCGACAGCGACTATTACACGGATGCCATAGATTATACAAATGTCAAAGTTCTGCAGGAAGATGATCTGCGGGAGAGCGGACCTCTGCAGATCTTCATGGGGGAAATACAGGTTGTGACCCGGGCCGTGGGTTTTAAGAAAATCAAGTTCTATACTATGGAGAATGTAGGCTACGGAAATATCAACCTGCCGGATATTGAAATGGCTACCAGTGCCTTCTGGTTCACCGTGCCCCAGACCCTTCTGGACCGCCTGCCTTTCAGCCGGGCCGATATCATTGACGGTGTACTTGGAATCAGTCGGGCCATCCACAGCATCGCCATCCTGAAAATCATGGGTGAAAGCCATGATCTGCACCGTTCGGTGGGGGACAAAAGTGCAGAATGGTTTGCCATGAATACGGTCACAGAACGCGGCATCTACTCAGCTCCGGATGAGAACAATGCCTCCGTCCGCCTGGATCCGAACAGCCTCGAGAGCTTTCAACCCACCGTGTTTCTCTATGATAATTATCCTGGAGGAATGGGTTTCAGCTCAACGCTCTACCGCAGCTGTGAGGACCTCCTGGTCGATAGCTGGCAGCTGGTGAAGAACTGCAGCTGTCAGGACGGCTGTCCCTCATGTACTGGGCCCGGCGCGGAAAGCGGTACGAATTCGAAGACCGTCGCCCTTAAAATACTGCAGGAATGCATCGCCCATACTGGTATATTTGATAAATAATTGTATTTAAATCAGTTCGAACTATTTTTCGCTTCAGTTCAGCTCAGAAAAATGATTCTGTTATACAGCAGTTGTATCAGTTCTGCTGTCGTTTGACGATGCTGGCATCGATGTAGATCTCCACGCGCCGGTTCAATGCTCTGCCTTCCGGACTGTCATTGCCCGCCACCGGTTTGAACATCCCGAAACCCGCCACAGCAAAGGCCTTTTCGCTCAGCCCCGTGCTCCCCTGCAGGATCTTCATAATGTTCTGCGCACGAGCTGCACTGAGTTCCCAGTTGTCCTTGTACTTTGAGGATGACGATAGCGGAACATTGTCTGTGTGCCCTTCGATGCGAATTTCCACATTCCAGATCAGGCCGTTCGCCTCCAGCTCTCTCAGCACAGGTGCATGTACCGTGTTGCGGAGGTCTAAAATATCCAGATCACGTATGGATGCGCCGATACTGGCCAGTTTTTCCTCCAGCTCCGGCAGCGGTTCCGCATCACCGGTTCTGAAAATACTCTGGCCCCGCAGTGTGATCTGAACGCCCTTGCTGTGCAGTGAAGTGCTAATATCACTCATGTTGGCGCCGCTGATGACAGCTTCGATCTGACGGTTGCTTTCCTGCAGCCGCTCATTTACCCAGCGGTTGATCCTGGAAATGTCACCGGCCTGCTTGCTGATCATCATGATGAAAAAGGTGATCAGAAGGGTGATCACATCCCCGTAGCTGAGCAGCCAGCCGGTGCGGGCTTTTTTCTCAATGACCTGTGAGTAGGCGCCTGAATCCATCAGCTCTTTCCGTTCATTTCCACCATGTCAATCTTGATGTAGATCTCCACCCGGCGGTTTTCATCATAGTTTTCCACGCGTCTTAAGGGATGAAAATAGGCATAGCCCGCCATACTGAAATACTCTTCAGGAACCTGCATCCTGCTCTGCAGATAGCGCATGACATCATAGGCACGGGCGGTACTCAGATCCCAGTTGTCCCTAAACTGCTCGGTTCGGATATTCCGTGGGTCTGTATGCCCCTCGATCCGCACATTGAGCACGATATCGCTGTGATAGGCCTTCAGCTGCTGTATCTGACGATCATATTTTTCATAGACCAGCGGCAGATCCGTACGGTTGAGAATACTGACCACCCCGTCCAGATAGCTGTAAAAACCGGGGTCGATGCTGCCGGAACCCGACTGGAACATGGGCCGGTCTTCCACAGTGGAGGGAATGAGCAGCTTGATTCCCTTGTTGCCCGTGTTCTCCACATACAGCCACTCATATCCCTGCCTGTCCTTCTCAGCGGAGATCTGCTCGCCGATGTAAGCGGTGAGATTGTCTGAGAATTTAAAAATACTCTCCGCGTCTGAAGTGCTCCGCCCGACAAGCAGCAGGAAAAAAGCCAGTACGCCCGTGAGCAGGGACCCGTAGGTCACCATCCAGTTGTCACGGGTGCTGCTTTTATGTGCCGGCGGCGGTTTACGCATTCCCGTTGCCGCTTTTCCTGAATTCTTTTTCCTGTTTGGAGATAAAGGTCATCAGCTTTTCCTCCATGATCATCGGGTGTTCCTTGCTGTGAATACTGAGAATGCCGGCAATGATGATCTCGTTGATGAACACCTCCTCATCACTGCGTGTTTTCAACTTCCCCGCAATAGGCACAAAGATCAGATTCGCAAAGAGCACACCGTAGAATGTCGTCACCAGAGCACGGCCCATACCGGACAGCAGACCGCTCATCATATCAGAGGTCTGAGTGGCAAAACTCGCCATCTCATTGCCCCCCGTCTGCTGAGAGGTCATCATCAGGATCAGCCCCATCACCGTGCCGAGCAGCCCGAAGGCAGGTGCGTAGGACCCCATATTATAGAACATCTCCTGACCGTTGCGGTGCCGAATGATCATATTCGTCAGCTCACTGCGCAGATAATTGTCCAGTTTCCGGGAATCCTTTTCAATCAGTGCCATCTCCAGACCGTTGCGGATGAATTTATTCTCAACACTGTCCATTGAATGTTCCAGCTCCATCAGCCCTTTTTCCCTCACCACCTTGCTGTACTTCACCAGCTCATCAATGACCTTCATGTGGTCCGTTCCCTTGCCGGAAAACGCATTGCCGGCCACCCGGATCAGCCCCAGAATCTGTTTGAAGGGATAATTCACCACTGTTGCCGCAAAGGTTCCGCCCAGCACCACCGACAGCCCCTGCAGGCTGAAAAATGTACTGGGAATCGTGTTCGTCTCGTCCAGCATTCCGAAGGCAATGAGTATCAGGCCGATGATCAATCCTAATAGGGTTGCGATATCCATGAGTTCCCCTGGTCCTTAATGTTTTTCTGAAAGGCGTATAAGCATATTCATTTTCAAATATTTCGTCGAAATTTAGGGTACATAAGTTAAATAAACTATGAAAAATGTGAGCTCGAAGGCGAAGGGCATCCCGGACACAGCCATCCGGATCGACAGAGCTGTGTTCCTGTGTCGTCCTCAACCGTGAACTCTATCGGTTTCAGATCCCTGTCAAGGGCTCCGTGGAACAGTGACGGACCCCTCAGGAGGGTACAAGCGTTGTCCCCGACAGCGGACTCAATACCGGGAACGCTCAGTTCCTGTCCGCTGCTGTCATAGAGGAGGCCCATGCCGCTGAAGAGCTCGAAACTGCGGATGAATCGCAGGGGCAGCCCTGCTGTATCTGCTGTTTGACTATTCTGACGACATCTGTTGTCCAGAAGCAGGGCGGCATCTCTCAGGGATGAATATGGGCCGGTATCGCCTACTGCCGGGATCGATACGGCTTCAGGATGATATGCAAAATGCAGATCACCTCTCAGGATGGCTGACAGACTCCTGTCGGCATCCTGCTCCCCGAGCAGGATCTCCTTGCCGTAATAAAGCGGAGATAAGAAACTGATCAGCAGTTCGGACAAACTCCGGGTACTGCGGCGAAGAAAAGCCGGTCCGGGACGGAACAGCGCAAGGGCCTTGCCCAGACTCTGAGCCGCTGCCAGAATATTGTAGGCCGTGTATTTCAGGAAGGCTTCCGGCCCTTTCGGTATCAGAAAAAAACTGTGGCCCAGATCCAGAAAGGGTATCGGGCTGTCATCCGGTTCCGGGAAAGGTTGCCTCAGCCCTTCTTCGAAAAGGAAAGCAGACATCCTGCTGCCGCCGGAAACTCTGCTGCTGCCCTGCAGGGTCCCCCCTTCAGGAAGCAGAAGGACCGGTCTACCGCTGTTCAGACAGGCCAGAAGTGTGACAAGATGGTCCAAATCAAGGGGAAAGGGGAGGACGAAAGGCTCTGTCTTTGACTGACCGCTGTTGTCCATCAGCTCCGAGACTCTGATGCTGCTGTGCCAGAGCTGCCGGTATGTCAGAACGCGGTCTCCGTCACGCAGCGCTGCTGCCTCAGGATGCAGCTGCAGGTGCTGACGCAGAATAGTGTTCAGGTTGGGAAACGGAACGATGCGCTCAAAATAGGGCACACCCTTGAAACTGTGGGCCTCTGCAAAGGCGGGGTCCCCCGTGTTCAGGGGCCTGCACTTCCTTTCTTTCTGATCAGATATCTGCATCATTTCTCTGCACGCTGTGCTCCTGCCTGAATGAGGGGTTCGGAGCGGGATGTGTTCCCCTCCGGTTTAAGGATATGAAGAGTCACCGTGTTCAGCGAGCCGAGGCGCATGGGCGGACCCCATGTCCCGGTCCCGGGGCTCGTATACAGCCTGAGCCGGCCTTCGGACTGCCAGCCGAAACCCTTAGGAAAGGCGAGCCGAACCAGATAGTTGAAAGGCCAGATCTGCCCATTGTGCGTATGGCCGCTGAGCTGCAGATCGATGCCTTTATCAGCTGCCTGTTTCAAACCGCTGGGAAGGTGATATAGAAGGACCGACGGCAGTTCCGGGCAGCCGGGTAGATGCTCGGGAATATTGCCCTGCTTCTGCATGTCGTTGCGCGGGTGCTCCACACCGATCAGTTCCAGACCGCGGATCACCACACTCTCGTTTCTCAGATAGCGGATGGCCGAGTTTTCCAGGACTGTGGCCACACGGTCCAGACCTTCATACATATCATGGTTGCCGCTGCACATGTAGACCGGGGCATTGAGGGCGCTGAAACCCTCAACACAGCGTTCCTCCGGGTGCCGGCTGCCGTCAAAAAGGTCACCGGTGATCACAATGATGTCGGCATTGAGCGGATTGACGGTGGACACCATTTTATTCACAAACTTGCGGTTATTCACAATGCCGAGATGTATGTCACTGAGATGGACCAAACGCAGCTCTTCTTTCAGCCCTGGAAGAGTGAACTCAAATTCGCGGATCTTCAGCCGGGAACCCTGCACAAGGGCATACACTGTGAGGGCTGCGATAATCAGAAGGGCCGCCCTGTTCAGATACACAGCATCCAGGGGCAGCAGTTTCTTAAGGATCTCATTGAGCAGAATAATTGCCAGGGAGATCGTGACGGCCCCCATGGCTCCTGTGCTGAGGAGATAAAACATTCTCGAGAAGGAACCCGGTATCTGCCGGGCGCCGATCATAGCAAGCGGGAAAGAGAAGACCAGCAGCAGCACAATAACGATCATCAGAGCACGCTGCTCCGGACATCCGCAGTAGTCCCAGAGCTTTCTGACCACGGTATAGTTCATCAGAAAATAGACCGTGGAGAAAAAGGTCAGAAATACAATAAAACGTAAGATATTCATGGCGGGGAAGTTAAGAAAGGATAGGGTTCAGAAACAGTGAAAAAAATACAGCTGTAGATCTAAGGAGTCACCGGGGCAGTCCTTAGCCGGTCAGACTTCGTCGATCTGCTCCGGCTTCATATAATTCTCTGCATAATCTCTATGAATGCCTGCGGACTTGAAGAATTCAAAAAGTTCGGGATCAATGTGAAAATCCTTGGCCATAAAACCCATGATCTTCATGGCTTCACTCAGTGATTTTGCTTTCTTATAGGGACGATCTGCCGCCGTCAGGGCCTCGAAGATATCGGCAACGGCCATGATCCTGGCCGGCAGGGACAGCTCATCGGCCTTCAGCATGTTCGGATAACCGGACCCATCCAGTTTTTCATGGTGCCCGCCGGCATATTCCACAACCCGGCTCAGTTTGTCCGGGAAGGGGAGCTGACTCAGCATCTTAATGGTGACAACCACATGATTGTTGATGATCTGTCTTTCTTCGTCGTTCAGCGTCCCTCTGGCGATCTTCAGGTTTTCCACCTCATCTTCTTCAAGCAGTGCTTTCTCTTCGCCGTTGAGTCGGTAGCTTATAGCAGCGATCTCATCCACCCTTGCCTTGAGCTCGGGGGCCATGAATTCTCCGCCGAAGTTGATCTTTTCGAGAAAAGCCAGATCATCCCGGTACTGGGCGATCTTTTCAGCAAGGGCGGCAGCTCCCCCATCCGCTGCTGCGTTGCCGGAGCCATCTGCCAGGGCCTTGTAGTAGTCCCTTTCGGTCTGGGCGATCAGTGTTTCTATCCGCAGCCGGACAATATGGATGCGGTCAAAGATAGTCTCCAGCTTGGTGGCCTTGTCCACAACATATTCAGGTGTCGTGATCTTGCCGATATCATGAAGCCAGGCGGCGATCCGCAGTTCGTCCATCTCATCTTCATTGAAACGGATGTCACCGTAAAGGCCGTCCTGTGTCTCGTTGATGTAGCGGGCGATCATCAGGGTGAGTTCTGCCACACGTTCGATATGTCCGCCGGTGTATTTGCTCTTTTCGTCAATAGCGGAGGCGATGACCCGGATAAAACTGTTGAACAGTTCTTCCAGGCCCTCGATCAGCCGGTTCTGGGTAATCGCCACAGCGGCCTGCGAGGCCATGGACTCCACCAGGTGCTGGGCACTGCTGCTGAAAGGGACCGTTTTCCGACTCTCGGGATCCTGGGCGTTGATCAGCTGCAGGACTCCGATGATCTTAGCCTCATGATTCTTCATGGGGATGGTGAGCATGCTGGTAGTGCGGTAGTTGTTTTTCTGGTCAAAGGCCTTGGTTCCAGCGAAATCAAAGCCCTCCACGTCATAGACATCAGGGAAATTCAGACTTTTTCCGGTCAGGGCGACATAGGCACTGACCATTTTCTCATTGGGTGAACCGTCATCCAGATAGAGCTTGACCGGATACCAGGGAATCTCCAGTCCCGAAGTTCCGCCCATTCGAAAATTCATAGAGTCTGTATGGGCGATCTCGAATTTCAGACGGGTATCATTCTCGACCATCAGATAGAGAGTGGCTGCATCGGCACCGGTGAGCATCTTTGCATGGGTGACAATGTTTTCCAGCAGTACATTCTGGTCGTGCTCCGTGCTGAGGGAGGCTCCGATCCCGATCAGGACATCCAGCTGATGTTTCAGCTCTTCAAGTGTGATGTCCTGGGCTACCCGGGATGTGTTATGTAAGTCTGACAAGGTGTTCCCCCGTTTGCTCCGGACTGCACCGGACCGTTTTCACTGAGTCAATGGCCTGACTGTCTTTCAGAGATTGTCGCGAATGGCCTTGATCATGGTCTTGATATCCGCATCATTCAACTGTCCGTCACGGCTGAAGACCACGGTGCCCATTTTATCGAAGACCAGGATATTGTTGCTGTCATCGGCCAGGTTCCACTTCTTGACCAGCGCTTTCTTAAAATCCCTGACATAGATGGTGCTGGGATAATCTTCCTGTTTGCCTTTGAGTATGATGTTGATGGCGGCATTGGGCAGCCAGGTTGCGGCCATATTGATCACAGCCACACTGCCGTATTTGTCGGCGGGAAAATTCTCTGCCTTCAGCGCCTCGGTCGCCGCATTGTTCAGATCCGCTTCATCAGGATCGCTGTAGACCAGGACATAGACCTTATCCTTCAGTTCGCTGCTGCTCCAGGGGCTTCCGTCCACCCGGCTTCCGAGCTTTCCGTCCAGATCGACGGTCACAGGCTTCTCGCCGACGGGCAGCTCGCCGAAAAGGCTTCCTGTACAGAGCATAACAACGGTCAACAGTACTGCAAATGTTCTCATAATCCCTCCGATTCGTTAAAGACCTTGGTTAATATACAGAACTAAAAATTGTCAAAGAAGATCAGCTTGAGTTCACGGTTGAAACTTTCCACCCTGTCACTCCAGATCAGGTTGTTGAAATCAACTTCCACAAAAATATTGTCGGTGAGCCCGACGCGGACACCGGCATTGAGAAAGCCCTTGCCGTCAGTGATCCTGAAGTCCAGCGTATCGGCGGAATTTTCATAATTCAGGGCTGCATCATATTCCAGCATGAGGGAGAACTGCGGGTTGAGTTCCAGTGCGGCCCCAAGGAATAGTGAAGGCACTTTTTCATCTCCCGGCTGCTCCAGACTGTAGTTCAGGCCGGCGTGGATACTTGTGTTTCCGATGAGCATCCAGTTCTTCGATCCGACGAGATAGAAGCCCGGGGACGAGATCTCATAGTGCCCGCCGACAAAGGCGCCGTAACCCTGACTGCTGAAACCGGCGCTCATACCGGGCAGCACCCGTGTTTCATCGATGAGGTGGTATTTCAGGGCGACACCGGGATCGGGATTCCAGTTGATGCTCTGATTGCCGATGATCTGAGCACCGCCGTAGCTGAGGCCGATCAGGAGGCGGTCACTGAAGCCGACCTGCAGGCCGCCGAGGACTCCGCCGTTGGTTGTGAAACGGATCTCCGTTGTGTAGGCGCCCCTTGCAAGGGTGGCAACGGTGGGCGTATTGATAAGGCTTGTGGGGGCTGCGACGTACTGTGCCTGAGCTAGGCCGGAAGACAATAAGCTGACGAGTACAGCATGACGCAGAAATGATTTCAACATAGATCGGCTCCTAATTTCACATCTTGAAGCGAATTTAGGGGGAGACGGCATGGAAATCAACCAAAATTCAAGCATTTAAAACGGCATTTCAGGACCGCCCGCCGCTCTGTGCAGAGCGACCTTCAGCCAGCTCCCGCCGCCCGGATTGGGGGACAGGGAAGGAAGCTCCTGATACAGGGAAAGCCGGGGACTTGCTGCCCTCTGATCCCAGGCATCTGTCAGGGCTTGAGAATAATTTGTAACCCCTTCTGCCGGATTGTATCTGACCAAGTGTATGAAGAAGAGAAAAATGAAATACGAAAATAACAGGAGGCTTCGTGACTGAGCATTTGACCAAAGAGACTTTTCTGACCAAGGTTTTTGATTATGAAAATAAGAAGGAATGGGAATATCAGGGGGATCTGCCCTGTGTAATCGATTTTTATGCTGACTGGTGTCAGCCCTGCAAGATGGTGGCCCCGGTGTTGGAAGAGCTCAGCACAGAGTATGAGGGCAAGGTGCATATCTACAAGATCAACACTGAAGAACAGCAGGAACTGGCAGGTATCTTCGGTATCCGCAGTATTCCTTCCATCCTTTTTGTCCCTGTAGGCGACAAGCCGCAGATGGCCGTAGGCGCACTGCCGAAGGATGCCATTGTGGGCGCGATGAAAGATGTTCTGAAAGTGGACACCGCCGCGAACTGATTTCATCTCCACTGATTGCTTGGGAAAAGCCTCCTTCGGGAGGCTTTTTTTTTTGGATAAAACCATCTGTTCTCAGCGAT
>JGI10211J34971_10001080_pt1 | contig 22687 bp, 22 predicted proteins | sample Etolagsediment_FD_34971 | JGI IMG/M metagenome (IMG submission 34971)
CCGCCGCTGCCGAGTACTGCCATCAATAAGTACCGCTAGGCTTACCACTAAAAGTAAATGAAATAGGAATACTTACAACATCGCCAACACTGACGCTGGTTCCCGCTTGGGTCAATAGTGCGTCACCAGTCAATGTACCCTCAGCAACATTCGTGTCTAGCACCATTGAAATGCTGTTGGTCGAAGTTGAATCGCTCAGCAACCTATTGATTACTGCGCGGGTTGCACTATCGGCTGCGTCGTAAAGCAAAGTGCCGCTGCCTGTTGTGCCACGGATGCCATAGGCATAGGTGCGATCGCTCTGCCCAATGCCGGTTGTTTCGAGCGCATCTCTAGCAAACGTGATGGATACGTCGCGCACCTTGGCGATAGCCGTACCATCAAGCCTGAGTTCGGCGGTAGCGCCTGTCTTGACAGCCATTGGATAACCCTTTTCAACTCATTCTAAGCTCTGCGGCGAGTTTGACACTAACTGTCGATCGGTTAGGAGCAATGCTTTGAACTGTTGGCGGTGAATCTTCGGCAAACGACCAGATCAATCCAGCACCTGTAACGCTGGTGTCCAAATAAGTTGTGAGCGTTGAATCTGCGCCGTTGAACAAAGCCGTAGGCAAGCTAAGGTCGTCAACTGGTCCTTTTGCTTGGTTATATGCAGCCAAAATCGCAGAAGTGTCAGTATCACTAATATTTTCAAATTGCAAATCTAGCGTTGCATTGCTAGGACGACTTGCCCATAGTCTTCGAGTAGTTACTCCCGATTGTGATTTTTGGGCTGTAGTCGGAAATTTAAACACATTGAACCTTCTACTTGTTGGTTCAATTGGCGGAAATGCTGTTGTCATGGTTCAAACAATTGTCCAATTTGAAGCAGTGTCAAAACCGTCAGCCACTAACGGAACCCCAGAGCTATTCACAGGCATGTGCACCGCATCTATTTTAAACGTACCATTCTCACCAGGCACAATGCGTTCGACCTGATAAGTGCTCCCAGCTTGGCTTGAAATAATCTCGGTAAACACGATGCCAGTCGGAGTTGCCGTTTTACCTCCATTTGATACCGTCAAAGTAGCGGCTGCTGGGTCAACGCCTGAGTTGGGATCCCATGCGTACACACTGTGTGTGCCATCAGCATACGCTTTAGTGGAAACCAAAGCGCCACTATCGGTCACAACGCCATTGTTAAATTCATCATATACATTCGTATCCATGGCAACCTTGATGTAATCACCAGGGCCAAAACTTGCAACAAAAGCCTCGTAGGTGGTTGTAAATTGAATTATATGCTCTGGAATTCGTTTCATGCGAATTAAAAATTTGGCAGCATCAATTGCGTGCTCCCTTGTCGTGCAATATCCAGACATATCTAATGTTTCTGTTGTCAAAGGAGCGTATGAAGCTGAGCTTTCTTTTACTAAGACTTCCCGATTAACAGGAAAACCACCGTTGTTATTGGCATCATCAAAATTCCGCTCTTCTCGGTAAGTCACTGAAATTTGAATAGGCTCACGATCTTCTGGGTCAAGGTATGACATTTTATAGCTGCCTTCAATTATGTTTCCAGCAGTGAACAGACCTTTGATGTCAGCAGCAACAAAACTACTTCCACTTACAGGCAGCAATGGTTTCAAAACATATTGACCGTTTATTTCCGCAAAATACAGCAAGTAGCTGGCCGCAATATCGGCAATGTATTGACGCAAATTTGTCTGTTCAGCTATTGCTCCGTTGAAGTAATAAGCCCTGTCACTGCACCATTGAGCTGCTTCTTCAAATGACGCAAGGTCAATCATTTCATCAACAATATATTTACCCATGCCATAACGATCATTCGTCAAAAGATCTAATGCAACGTCTGGCATCAAGAAAACGTTCCCCACAGAAAGCGAATTCAAAAGCCTGCGGGCTTGTATTCCGCTTGTTACATACGCGCTGAATTGCGGGAATTGACGCCATTCCTGCGAAGAACGAATATTTATGCCTGCAGTCGCAAGATCCTCATACGTTGGAACAAAAGTGCTGCTGTCATTTCCATTGACAGAAATTTCGTTGATATAAGCAATTTTGTGCTCAGGAGAGCCCTCAGCGGTGCAAGAGATTTGATCATAAATAAACTGTTCAGCCAATTTTAAATACGAATCAATGTATTGATCTGTTCCGTCAACTTCTACAAGGCCGTTATAAGTAACGTCTGACTGTCCAGTTGCAGGATTAAAATTATAAGAATTGTTTAAAGTAACTGCACCGGCTTGGCTAAATTGAGAACCAAAAGTTGTGCTATTGTTCGTAATTTGTTTTCCATTGAACACAACAGTTGTACCGCTAACTGCAATGCTTAGCTCACTCAAAGCTGCATCAAGTACATAATAATTGCCGGAAAAAGTACCCGTTCCATCTTTGTTAAACCTCACCTCATATCCACTTAACGGTTCAATCTTGAATTCTCTTTCTTGCGTTTGCCCAAATTCAAGCCTAATAAAATTAAAAATTACTTGCTGTTGTTCGCTCTTGACGCCAAAACGATGAGCAACTTTTGTATAAGTAGATGCTCCGGCCTGTCTATAGCTTATTTCAAAAAATGAGTACCGCTCTTCTGATGCTGTAACTGTACCGCTTTGGTAAAGTGAGCTTTCAATTTCCTCGGCCTCTGCATTTTCAAATGCTTGGCAATAAGATTCGTCTGCATACTTATAGGTTTTTGTGTCTCTAAAATTGCAAAGACCATTAAATCTAATACCAACGACTGATTCAAAACCAAACTCAGTTGCGCGACAGGCTCTTGTATTTGTCACATAAGAAGCTGCATAACGCAACAAATGCCCACTATTTGTTCCAACTCGGCGCACACCAGCGTCACCGCCTTGATTATTCAAATGTGCAGCTGTTGAAATCAATGCAGTACCAGCTTTAACAATTTCAAACGTAGCCTCGATTGATTCAGCTGTTCCTGTATCAGCACTTGAATTGAAAATTGCATTCGCAGTGCGAGCCGTGCAAACACCAAGTGCGCTACCAATTTTGTAAACCTCGCCAATAATTAAATTTGAATCCCAATTGCGTTGTTTTGATGCAACAGTAGAAGCTAAATTTTTGCATTCCGCGTCATCATCAGAAGTGCCATAAGCAGTAAAAACTTGCGCAGTGTCGCTCGTAGAAGACAACAAATATGTAACGTTGTCGCCAACTGCAAGATTGTCATCTCCCGGCAAAACAGGACTACCACCGTTTACTTCTGTAAGTCCGCTAAAAGTAGAAAAATTAGCTCTATATTGATCTCTTGTATTCATTTTTGCTGCGTCAACTGGGCACTCAACCCTCATGCGTGCGCCATTTGTTGGTTGATACTGAGATCTAACGCCTGGTTGAATAATTGGATTGACCTTATACATCAAATCATTGCCAATTGGCGCATAAACACCAAATGTATTTTGCGAAGATAATTTATGGGCTGCGCAAAAATCAGTCCTTTCTGCTCCGTCACGTTTGACCCTAAAAACAAAAGTAGTGCTATTTGTAGAAGATGATCCACCACCATTTGCCTTGCGATCATTGACAGCAGAACGACCAAAAACGCGATCACTTTCAAGAATGTAGCCTCCATCTTTACTCAAATAAATAGTTGCTCTTGCTGCAGCTTCTGTTGCAGAATTACTTTCAAATTTATAACCCGTCAACAATGTTGATCCAATAGCCCAAAGGTCATTATCAACCGCACCAATGTCGCTTTCGCTCAATAAAAATACACCGCGAAGCATTTGACTTGTGCCAAAAGAAAGCATTTGGCTCCAAATCATTGGCATGTTGATTCTTACGCCACCAATCTTGTTAGAACCAATTGTTCGTTGTGTATAGACCAACGGAATTGCACTGCCAATTTTCGTGACTCGTTGAATACTGTCGAATCCATAACGTGGTGCAAAGTTAGTATTGGTTTGAATCGGATCATCGATTTCTTCCGACGTTTGAGGTTGCCCTGGTTGTCGGCGTTGTGGGATAGAAGGTTTTAATAGGGCTGAAGCGACAAGAAGTCCGACACCAACAACAAGCTGAACAATTGCAATGACTGTTGCGGTTTCAAGCCCAGCTGTAGGACCATCAGTAGGATATTTTTTTGCGTTTTCCCGTGCTTCTGCCTGAAAATAAGCGAACTGCTCTTCCGTCAAGCCGAGAAGGCTTGCAAGATAGCGGTCAGAGGGCAACATGCTCATCGAAATGTCCTGTATTCCAAGTTAATAATACGCCTGAGCGGCAACCATTTGACACCTTTGATGTGGTGGGCAAACAGCAAGCCGTTATCAACAATGATACCTAAGCCTAGATGGGTCGGCTCTTCAAACAAAGTGATTGCATATTCTTGCGGATTACAGGGCTTGGTAATTTCAAGCCATAGTGCTTTCAATTTTTCCCATTCTCCGCGTTCTGCCAAATCCAGCCATTCAGGATCTAGAGCTGGATGAGAAATGTTGTTATGCGCCAGAACGTTCCAAGTCATGATCAAGCAATCAGCACCTTGCCCATTCTCTGGATCTGCTTTGAAAATATGCGGCAAACCAATGTATTGATGCCAATGCTTCATTAGCTTGTTGAAATAGATGCAGTGACGGGCAAAGCACCAACAAGTCGCTGTGACAAACGCCTGCCTGGCACTTGTGCTTTGGCTGCATCTAATGGCGACGACAAACGCAATTGAATAGAAGTGTCGTCTAAATCGTAAGCAGCAATGCGCCAAGTCTCAGTGGAAAGCAAGGTGTCATCTGCAAAAGATGAAATATTGAGTGACACCGTTTTGACCTCAAGAAGCCAACGGTCTTCAACTGCTTGTCGAAATAAATTTAAAATGATGGTTGAGCCGACTTGTGTTGAAGAACCTGTTACAAGTACGTTAGAGCTTCGATCACCGCCTTTTTCGCCACCACCTGTGGCCAAGGCGAAAGGAGCAAATAAATGGCTTATGCCATCATATGTTCTTGTTTGATTTACGCTGAAATTTTGAAAAGCATAGCTTGTATAGGTGCCATTAAGCTCCCGAAAACGCACATAATTAACAAAAGCGTATGCGCTCATAATCCGATTTTACGACGGGATTTAACGCTATTTTGCAGGGCTTGCAGAGTTAATGCACGACCACGTTCTGCAGCTTGTGCCATGCCAGCTTGATGCTGCTCAGCAGTGACGTACTCGACGCCGTTGACCACGGTTGACTCGTACCGAACATCGATCGGGCCAGGGTTGCTGATGGCTTGTGCCGTTTCGCGCTCGGCTGCCACCATCGATGCTTGCTCGGCGCTGCGTGTGAACGGCAGCATGACTTCCCGGGTTTCACGCAGTCGGTCTGTATAGGCCATCGATGCAGAGCTGGTTTCACGCAGTCGGTCTGTATAGGCCATCGTGCAGAGCTGGTTTCACGCAGTCGGTCTGTATAGGCCATCGGTGCAGAGCTGGTTTCACGCATCTGCGCTTTCAGCTCTTCGTTGGATGTAATGTTGCCCTGCTGGAATGGGATGAACAACTCAGGCCCGCGTTCGCCCACGATGTAAGGCTGGTTTGCGTTGACGGGGCCGCCGTTTGCACGGCCGTCCATGTACTTACTTATTTCAGTCAGACGTAAACCGCCAATATCAGGTGGTGCTGACCCTAAATCGCTGCCTCCCCCGCTTAAACCTGCAAACGCCCTGGCAATGCCGATTGCGACGTAGGTGGCAATCATTTTGGTAGCTTCTTGAATAAGTATCTGCCCGATGTTTTTTAAGAAGTCAGCAAACACTTCTTCAGCTGTGGTTGTACCTTCGATCAAACCAGCAATACCACTTGAGAGCGCGTTGCCTACTGCATCTCCGATGCTCTGGGCGACACGAATAGCAGTTCCCTCGAGATCCTCGAGCTCGCGCTTAGCGTTGCCTATGAAGCTTGCAATGCGGGTGCCAGGCTCGGTGACTGCCCGCGCCCGGGCGTCTACAGCCGCAGCTAGCCCGGCTCCGGCCTCGGGGGCTCCTTGCAACTGTTTGCGGAGCTTTTCGATCTGGGCCCGCGCGTCATCAAGCTGCTCTTGCAGATCGGCTTTGTCTGCATCTGCTGCGCCTGCGATTTGTTGCTGTAGGCGATCACGCAATTCAATTTGTGTGTTTAGTTGTTCGTTCAGCTCAGTGGTGATGCGTTTTACCTCGCGCTGGATGTCCAGCTTTGCGACTTCAGCAGCAATGAACTCTGGGGCTACGCCCTCAGCCTCGAGGCTGTTACGCAATCTGAGCGCTTCAATGTCTCTGTAGATGTCGCGCGCTTGTGAGCGCATCTGCGCAAGCTGTGCTGTCGCTTGTTCTGTGGTAAGTATATTGCGCTTAAGCTGTGCTTCTCTATCTATGTTGTTTAAGTACAATTGGTGTTTAGCTTGTATGTCCCCCAGTAGCTTTGCCCGTTCCGCGTCTGAAAGATTTGTTTGCTTAGCAATGCCCTGTTGAATTTGCTGTAGCTCGCGGCTAGCTACAGCCATTTGTGTCAATCGTGTGACCTCAACAGCGGAACGCTCTGGGTTGAAAGCTTCGGCGCTGCTGTTTGCAATCGCGTCATAGTTGTAACCGAGCTCGGTGAGGCGATTTTCGTATTGTTCGAGCTGAGCTTGTGGGAACGCAGCTTTAGCGATGCGTTCAAATGCAGCTACGCGCTCTTCCTCGGTTAGTGCTGCACTTACTTTGTCGACCTCGGCAAACAGGGACTTCAGGCGTTCTTGCAGACCCGCAAGGGTGTCGGCTCCAGCGCTGATGTCGGCAAGCGATCCAGTGTCGAGTCTCGGTGGAACGGGAGCTTGAGGTGCCTGCGGCGGAGCTGTGGCACCTTCGGGCATCGTGTTGGGAATGCTGCCCATGCGGGTCACGATGTCGGTGGCGTAAGCAGAGATGGAGGGATACTCATTACCGTTCGAGTACTGCGGCCGGGTGCTGGACTCGAGGTTGGGATTGCCGGAATACCACTGAGCAGCAACACGGCGTGCGGCCATCTCGTCGCTGTAGCCGGCGTTGATCTGCTCAAAGAGCATGTCTTTGACGCGGCCTGATACGACAGCGTCCTGAGCTTTGCGGTGGTAGCGGTACTGCTCTGGTGTGAGGCGCTGGTTGTAATACTTTTGGGTCCAGGGGCCTACGTTGGCTGGCATCACCTGACCAATACCGATAGCCCCACTGTCAGGATTAACAGCCGTGTAGTCCCCACCGGATTCCTTTGCGACAATCGCGCCGATCAAGCGGCCTGAGAGGGAGTCATCGAAGTTGCCGGCGCGTCTACCAGCGGAGCGAGACCGAGCCTCGGCTTCTTCTTTGGCTTTTTGGACACGGTAGTCCGCAACTTTGGTTTCGTATTCACCGATGCGTTTTTTCAGCTCGGTGATTTTCTTTTCGGTCTCGTAGCGGTAGTCGGCGACTTCTTTGTCGAGGTTGGCGACGGTGACGGCCAGCTCTTTTTTCTTGGCTTCAATGTCGAGTTCCCCGCGCTCGCGCACAGAAAGGTAGTTGTTAAGCGCTTCGAGTGCGGCAGCTGACGCACCTTCTTCGCCCTCGATGAGCTTGGCGTTTGCTCGCTCCATCTGTCGGATGCGAAGCTCTCCGGCGGCGCGAAACAGCTCGATTTCTTTCTGTGTGAGCTGCTGACGCTTACGGAAAAGGGTGTCGGCTTGTTGGCGCTGAAGTTGGCCGATTTCTTTTTCGAGACTTGTACGGTTCTGTTGCTGCGTTTTGATTATGTCTTTGTCGCGTTCTGCCTGTAATACAGCCAGTGCCTCTACTTGCTTTTTGCGCTCTTCTAAGAGCGCTTCTTCTAGCTGTTTAATGCGCTGTTCACTCCGCCCCTCTCCAGTGAGAGTCATGGGACGGGCGTCTGCTATAGGTAGCTGCTCCCTGAGTTTTTTAAGCTTTTGGGTTAATTCTGCTATTCGTTCTGTGGCTTTTGCGTATTTATTGTCTGCGGCAGCAAGCGCGACATCTTTTAGCTTTTGCTCGGCTACGGTGAGCTCTCGACTGAGGCCTCTTACAGAGCTGACATAATTATTTATTACTTGTGTGTCTCTTAACTCTTGGCGCGCTTCTTCTGTGGCACGTTTCCACCTGCCATAAATATCAACTAACAGCGTTATACCTAATGTTACGCCAATAATTACAGCATTAGCTTTGATTAAGTTAAGAGCGAATGCACCTACAGAACGACCTAAGGTGCGCAGACTGCTACCTAAACTTCTAAACTTGTAAGCTAACCCTTTTGCACTACGTCCTGCTTTGTTGAGATTGGTTTCTAAAACTTCTATTTGTTTTACAGTTTTAGGATCTGCACCTTGCGCAAGCATAAAAGCTTTTAAGGATGCCGCTGTTTTACTGAGTAGTATAAGTAGAGCACCTAATGACGTAGATATTGATTTAATTACGCCTTGTATTATGAGACCGCCAGCTTTAACTTTGGCTACTATAGCTTTCCAACCGACAGTCCATAGTGTGAGTTGGGTAACAATAGCCGCGATAGCTATGACACCAGAGGCTTTAAGTACTGCGAACGTTATAGCAACTTGACTAAAAAACTGCACAATAGGCAATCGTAAAATGTCAGCCCATCCTTTTAGGATTTTGGTTAGAGCTACTACGATAGGTGTTAAGCCCTGAGCTAATGTAGCAACAGCACTTATTAGTGATTCAAAAGATAATAATTTGAGTTGGATAAACGCATCAAGTAACTCTCTGAACGCTTTTACTGTGGATGCTGACATAGCAGTAATGGAGCCGAACAGCTCTCGAATAGCTGCGCCTGCCCTTGTCAGAGTTCCATTAACCAGGTCGCGTATACCACTAATATCTTGTTTTAGCGTTTGAAAAACAGCAGGAGTTTGTTTTTTAATCGTATCAAGTACAGGGATCTCCCCTCTATTTCCGAACTGGAACGCGCTAACTATGCGAGCACCCGCATCAGCAAAAAGGCGACCTATAGAGTTGCCGATCTCGGTAAGTAGATCTTTTGACGTAAACAGAACGTCATACAGGGCCGTGCTAGCTGCGATGATCGGAGCTAGTAAAGGTTCGCCTATAGCCTGTGATATAAGTTCACTGATGTCTCGGATATTAGATAATACCCCTGCAAGCCCTTTAGCTGCAATTTCTTGGCCTGCAACAGCAGCAGCTAATCGCTTCTCTAGGAACCCTACAACGCCCTCAGTGCTTGATTTGGCTTTCGCAATATCTTCATTAGTGATACCTAGCGCTTTTGCTAGGTAAGAATCCATCGTTATGTCGCCGCGCAAAATTGAACCGATCTCTTGACGAGCCTGATACAACGGGATACCAAATGTCCCAAGTGCAGCACTGAATTGTATTGCTAAATCTTCCGCGTCTTTTAAGTTTCCGTTTATTTGGCTGATCTGCGATGCGACCATCCCAAACACTTCTACTACATCATTAGAAGTGACACCTGCAAGATCAATAGAGCGAATACGAATGCTTTCAACACGATCGCCTATCTCACCCTGTAGCGTTTTAATTTTTTCTAGTGGATCTATAATTTCTTGATTATTTTTGAAAACACGCGCAGTAGAAGCGAGCGTTGTCTGAGTCTTTAGTAGCGTCTCTTGAAAGCGTGCTGCACGTCCAACGGTCTCGGAGAAAACTCCTCCGAACGCTGACTTTAATAATGCTGTGGACTCACGTACCGCATATATTGTTAATCCTAATTTTGCAAAAGTAGTTATGACATCGTTAGTTGTGGAAGCTGTGGTCCGTAGCGCTCGTGAGAGTATAGAGCCCGCACCTGCGGCTTCTTTTAACCCTGTGGCTGCACTAGGTGCAGATTTAGCTAGTTCGGCCGTGCTTTTAGCTAGATTCTCATAAGACTGAACTTTTTGGCCTAGTACGGGTATCTTTTTGCTTACATCGTAAAAACTTCTTATGTTATTTGTAGCTTCTTTAATACTAGCCTTTAGACTTGAAAAGTTTTTGTTTAATGTGCTTACGTCAATGTGAAGCTTACGCGCTTTTGTAGCACTATCCGCTGCTTTATCTACCTGCTGAAGTTTGCGCTCAGCGGCCTGAGTTTCGGCTATTACGTTGAGCCTGAAATCAGACACGGGCAGATATGCGCTACTCGTATATTACGACTGGTCTAAGGCTTCGGTAGCTAGTACAGCGTAGACATGCAGCGGGATGCGGCGCGTGCGCACGAGCTCGGAGAGGATGAACTTCGTTGGAGCATCCGGACCATCCGAAGGTGCGGCCTCAGGCTTCCAATCCGGGTAGGGGAGGAACTCCCGAGGTTGAATCTTTGGTGCTGGGCGCTTCGAGCCGGAGAAACCGTGCGCGATCTGGATCACCGCCGTGGCCAAGCGCGCTGTAGCTGCGGACTCGACGTTGGCGCGACTCTTTTCGTAGTCATCGATCTGGCGAAGCAGCCAGCGGATCGTGCTTATCGGCGTGCGGAGGAAGCGCTCGGGGGTGAAATCGCTTCCTACCGCAGAGGCGCGTATGCGGAAATAGACCGCGTCCCAGTCCGCGAGGGGTGCGCGTAGCACCTCCTCCGCACGCTTCAGGAGTTGCTCGGGGGTGGGCTGGCTTCGGGCTCCTCCTCTTGGTCGTTTCCCTCCGCAGAAGGCCAGCCGTCACGCTCCCAGGTAAGGAGCTGAAAGATCTGCTCCATCACGCGTGTCGGGATGGCCTCGGTGTCGGCCTCGGTCCAGTCTTCGAGTTTCTGCCAGTCCTTGGAGCGAGGGAGCTTTGCTTCTCCGCGGTACTGCATGAAGAGTGTGACAAAAGCAATCTGCTGCTCAATGGCACCAATGCCGGCGCTTTGCAGTTCCTCTAAGTCTGCGGCGTAGTCGTAGAGCAGCTGTTCGTTGTCCTCGGCAGCGTTGCTCAGGAGATCCACTGCTTCTTTGGTGCTGATGCCTTTATCTTTGGCGATGCGTTGCGCGAGCTTGATAGAGCGAAACGTGGATTTTGACTGCTGGCGGCTTACAGCTTCAATGCCTTTGGCTTCCCCGGGCACAAGGTCGTTGTACACCGGAAACCGAAAAGGTCCAATTTCGTGGTACTTATCAGGTGAGAAGAGCAGCGAAGCGTACTTAGACATCTTCAAGAGGGAGATCGATGGACCAGGACCTGAAGGGCTCGGGTTGATTGACGAGCTCGTCGGGTAGTTCAACCATCACGCTAGCTGCTTCATACGCTAGGCGTATAGATTTAAACGGGATCAGGGGCTCCAAGTACAAGGCGCCGCAGTGCAAAGTGTCGCCTTGTACTTGGCAGTTCACTGCATACACCATGTGCGCAGCGTCCATCAATAGATCGTGTTGCATGGCTGTGAGTACAAAAAAGCCCCGCGGGGGCGGGGCTGGGGTGTTGGCTCGTTTTCAGTCTGACCGTCAGGCGGTCTTGAAGAGGGTCTCGAAGCCTTGCAGCGGGAACAACACGCCGGAAGCGGAAGGGTTGCCGCTGCCGTCGAGGGCCTGCTTGATAGCGCCGTCTGCCACGCGAAGGCGGTAGATGGTGTCAGCGGTGAGGTTCGCGCTCGGGTTGATAGTGACCACGTTGGTGGCCAGGGAAACTGCAGCGTCGACTGCAGCACCGGTGGAAGCGACCTCGAGGCGGAAGCCACTGCCGTCTGTTTGACCGAGGGCGAGCTGGGTCAAAGCGACAGCGCCGTCGCTGGTATAGGTGACGGTGATGTCGTTGCTGACCACGACAGAATCGGCGTTGTCAGCGGGGACGACAGCGTACCGGCGGTCTCCAGAGGAGGGAGCGGTGAACAGGAGGCTCGACTGCACACCACCGAAGGACAGGGCAGTAGCGCCGGCGTCGTAGCGGCCGAAGACGGGACGTCCTCGGGACATCAGGTCGAAGGACACTTCGGTGAGGCCTTCGGCGGTGATGTTCTCGTTGTAGTTCATCACGACGGCGTTGAAGCCAGTGAAGTCGTAGATGTAATTGCCGGTGCTGCCGTCAGCCTGGCCGAGCTCTTTAAGGAACTCGACGTAGATCTCGTAGTCCTTGTTGTAGCGAGCCTTTTCGATGAGGGAGAAGCCCTCTTCGTAGTTGCCACGGAACTGAGGGCAGTTCTGGCCAGCGGGGATTGCGGTGTCCTTGAGGAAGTAGGCGGTCACCGAGGCTTGCACGGTGGAGCCGGTGATCAGCGAATCACCCCAGCCATCGTCACCAAGAAGGCGGAACTCCTGATTGGTGTCGTTGATGGCGAAGGTGGTGTTGCTCACACCCTGCAATTCGACGTAGCTGGAGCCAGCGTCGAGGGTGGGAAGCGTGATCAGGCCGGCGGTGTCGCGGGTAGCGAAATAGCGGCAGGGCGGGGTCAGGTCCACGGCGCGGACGAGGGTCCGGTGAGCCTTGTGGAACGACAGCCCGATGGCATAGTCAGCCATGGTTGGGACTCCTTAGGGGATCGGGGGGTTCAAAACGGGGCCCAGGATGGGAACCGTCAAGGCCTCGTAGGTGGCCTCAGTCCGGGGTGTGTAGGTAGCACTGACCCGGGGGAAGGTGCGTGCCAGTCGACGGCTGATGTCAAGCAGCGTGAGTGGCATGCGGGTGCCCTCACGGGTGCCGTAGTTCGTGAAACGAACTGGCCAGCGCTCGAAGGACACAACGGCTCCGACGGAGCCGGGTGAGACAATCTCGGGGACATCGGTGATGGTGCACTCGATGCCGGTTACAGCCCAATTGGATGGGACCATGGCTTCACCGACGACGTAGACCGCGGGGATGCGGGTGTCATTGGGGGGCACGGTGTAGTAACCGGGCCAGCTGGCTTCTGGTTTGAGCGTGGTGCCGTCGACCTCGTAGAGGTCGAGGATGTAACGCTCAATGGTGGTGCGTAGGGAACGCACCTGAGGGCAGCTGGTCGAGATCGTCATGACTGCTCAGCGCGGAGGGCGGTGCGCAGAAAACGGTCGAACTGGGCTGGGGCGTCCTCGAGAGGAGCTTTTGTCCAGGGGCGACCGGGGAAGCGGAGGCCAGAAAGGGCAACTCCGCCTTCATGGACTTGGGCGGCGTACTCCACGGGCCAGGTGAATGTGATCGAGCCGTCGGGATTGACGACGCGCGTCTGGCTGGCGCGAAGGCGGCCGGTGTCCACGATGTCCCGCACTTGTGGCGGGGTGGGGTAGTCCCACTTCGCCGCGGAGATTTCCTCGGTGAAGCGGGTGTCGAGCCAGCTTGCGAGCTGCTTGGTCGCCTTGGCGGTGGCAGCACGGAGCTGGTTGTTCAGAGGGCGCTTAGCCATTGCCGGGTCCTCCAATGACGCGGAACGTGCCTTGGATGGATTGTCGGATGTCGCGGTAGGCCGCGACGTCCATAGCGAGGTCGAAAACGAGCTCGAAACGGCCGTGGTAGCCATTGATGATGGCGTCCGCCTGACTTCCGTTTGTGATTCGGGTGTCCAGGCGGTCGGGGCTTAGCAGGCGCCCTGTGCAGCGGTAGCTCGAGTTGTCAGCACCGGGCTGTCCATCCCACGAGGGAGCCTCGAGGTTGAGGGCAGCTAGGTATTCGACGGTTTCGGCGGTCTGCACAGTGTTGCCCGTGTCGCTGTCGGTGGTCAAGGACGCACTACCGACCTCGAAAGCCAGCTGGGCGTTGCCCCAGGGGGCGTAGTTGGCGATCGTGGTAGCGGAAATGGCCATGGCTACAGCGCGAATCCGGAGAGAGCAAGGTTGCCTTGGAGGCGCTCGTACTCTTGGCCGTAAAGGCTGGCGGTCAAGCCGGTGCCGAGAGGCTGGCCGGATTGGCTGCCGACCTGTAGGCCGATTTGCATGACACGGGTGGAGAGGATGTGAGCAGCGAGAGTGCTCACCGCCTCGGTGTGGACATCGCCCCATTGGGCCGCAGGGGTGGAGCGGCCGGCCTCCGTGAGTGCGCCTTCGACAACGGGGAGAGCAAGCTCACCGAACTCGGGGTAGCGCGTTAAGAACTCAGTGGAGGTGGGAACTGTCATCAGCCGTTGCCCTCAGTGATGGCAGTCATGCGCTTGCTGATTGCGTTGCGCACGCGAATGCGCTGCTCACCGTTCTCCCAGCTTTTGAGCTGAGCGACGTCGAAGCTGTCTTCTACCAGCCGCATGGCCTGGGTTACAGGCATGTCGGAGATGGAATCCACGTCAGAAGCTGCTGCGGGATCAGGCACGAGAGCCTGATCTTCGTCCTCGGTGCGGAGAGCGCCAAGTTTCAGCAGGTTCTTGACGACGTCGTAGTTCTTGATCTGTTCCCAGACGCTCTCGGGGAAATCGCGGTTGACACCGGACTTCACTTTGATGCTCGAGGGCTGTCCCTTTTCTTGAACGAAAGAGAAGCCGATCGTGCACTCGGGGTCCATTGGAGGACTTTCGAGGTCGGGGCGATAAACGAGAATCATGATCAGAAAGGTGAGTGAGCCAACAAAGCAAGCGCAGGCCTAATCAGGCCTTTTCGAGCACAATGGCGCTCTTGGGGTAGTAGAGCGCGAGGCCGCCGATCCGCGCATGCGAGGCGACAGTGAACTCAAGCTCTTGACGCACAGGCGGGAAGAACTCGAGGGGCTGCGGGACGTGCAGCTGCAGCTTGTCGGGGCTGCGGTCGTAGCAGATCACACGGTCCTTGGAAAGGGCGCCACCGGACTTGGAGGCCTCGAGCTCGTTGATGGGCTCGATGGCGGTGATCATCGGGTTGGTGCGCAGGAAGAACTCCATCACCGTGGTGTCGGAGGTGGTGCTGCGCGGAGTGGTGGAGATGACGCGATACACGTTGTAGGGAACGAGCATCGTGTTGGGCATCTCCTTCATGTTGCTGTTCTCGACGATCCGGGTTGCCGGCTCGTTGAGAAGCTGCAGCATCTCATCGGTGGTGATGTCGGAGGTGTCGAACCAGTGGTCCGGCACCAGCTTGTCCACCTGGTTGTTGTTGAAGAAGCCCTTCATGCCGGAGGGGGCATCGCCGAAGTAGGCGATTTCCTGCACTTTCTCTTCGTAGGCGCGGCGCACGGCGTTAGCGCGGCGCTGCTCCAGATTCATGCCGGGCACCATGGCGGCGGCACGGGTTTCCTGGACGGTGTAGGCGAAGGACGCGCCGATGGAACGGACCGGGTGGGTCACTTCCTTGCGGAGCACGTCAGCGCGGGGCAGATCCTGCGCTTTGTCACCGATGACCTTCATCGAGCCTTGCTTGTCGAAGACGCGATAGGTGAAGGAATCGGCGCCATTACCGACCTCGGAAGAGACGGGGATGACGGTGCTGTACTTGATGTCGGCATACTCGACCTCGAAAGCGCGCTGGAGGATGGTCTCCAGCTCGCGAGCAAGGAACAAGCCGACCGTGTCGTTACGGATTTCGGTGGTCATGGGAGGGGGCTCCGGGATCAGGTATCGGCGGTGAAGGTGATCCCCGGGATGTCGATCTCGAGGAGCGCCAGCCCAGCGGCACTGGTTTCAGACAGCCAGCGAGCGCCGCCCGTGAGGGCGAAGGTCTTGTTGGCTACTGCGGTCTTGGTGAAGCGACCCACGTAAGCACCGTCGACGGTGCCGGAGTGGTCGACGCCGAAGAACCGCACGTCGTCACCGAGGGCGATAGCGGCGGTGGTGTAGACCCAGATGACGCCTTTGGAAAGGACGTTGACGGTCTGCGTATCGGGGTAGCCCACGCGAGCGGAGCCATCACCGATGATGTTGGTGGGGTTGGGGGTATAGGCGGAAGAGCCGGCAACGCCCTCGAAGGTCAGGCCGTCGACGGCCATGCCCACAACACCGGTGCCGCTGGTAGCCAGCAGAACAGCGAAGGGGTCGTTCGAGCTCGGGGAGTTGTCGGTGGCAACCAGCGAGCCGAAGGGGATCGCGGCGCCGGACTGGTTGTAGTAGCTGCGGGACACGTAGGCCTGCAGGTCAGCAATCATGCCCTCGTGACCAACGGTCAGCTCCAGGGGGTAGCTGCCTTGGGCACCAGTCGGATTGGTGACGGTGGTGGGGGTGAAAGAAACGGCCATGGGGGTAACTCCTTACTTGGTGGCGGTGAGGGGACGTTTCCAAGCCTCAGCCGTGCGGCTGCGGTATGCAGCGACGGGGCTGTCGTTGGAGCGGCCGGCTCCTTTCAGGGCGTCACGCAGGGTGGCGCTGCTGTCAGAGCGGTCGGAATCGGCGTCCTCGTGGGTTTCGCCGTCCTCGGTGTCGATTTCTTCGCCATCCTCGGTGTCCTCGTCGCCTTCGTCGCTTTCGGCGTCGACGCGAGCAGCGAGGATGCCTTCAACCACGCCTTGGATGTAGGCGGGTTCGGCGTCTTCGCGAGGGGCGGAACCGGTGAGGTTCTCGAAGGCCTGGACGTACAGGGAAGCGTCGTCGATTCCGTCGAACTTGAAGTCCTCGGTGAATGCGGGCGCGAGGCGCTGCAGGGTGGCGAGACGCTCAGAGACGAGCTGATCGAGCTCAGCGGTGTCGATGCGCGGTTCGCCGGAAGCAGCAAGCTGCTCCTCGAGGGCGTCGGCGCGACCTTCAGCCGCTTCTTTGTCAAAGGCCAGAGTGTCGAAGTCGGCCTGCAGAGAGTCGAGCTTGGTGGCAAGCTCGTCGCGCTCGGTGGTGAGTGCTTGCAGTTGACGCCCCATGTCCCGGGAGTAGGACTGGACCGCGCTGGCTGCTTCTGCGGGCAGATCGATCTCCAGGCCGTCGAGTTTGACGGTTGCCATAACGGGAGATGCAGTTGAACTGGACTGGGGCGCCATTTCGTACTCGGAGGGGGCGGCTACAGCATCAGCTGCGTCCATCCGATCGAGCAAGAGTCGAACCTCCGGGCCAGCCCGGCCGCGGGGGACGATGGCGATGTGATTCACCCGGATATTGCGTTGGATACCGGCGTAATCTTCGCCCTCGGGTGTTACTCCGGGGGTGGGGTCGAAGTCGACCTTGTAGCCGGCAGATACCTCGGTGGCATCTTTGCGCTTGATCTTCTCGATTGCTTCGGAGTCAGTGACTACGAGAGCGACTTCGACAAAACCATCGGTGTAGCGGACTTGGCTACCGGAGTAGCCAACCTGGTACTGCTTGGTGTTGTCGGCGTCGAGAAGAACAGGTGGGTGACCCCACGTTGCGGGTTTCATCCCGAACGTGGATAGCGAGTCCGGATTACTGACCTCTTCGGGAGGACGATATTCGCGGACTTGGGAACCATCAGCACGGCGGTAAAGCTGCGTACCCGAGCGGGCAGCGCGGCACCAAACCCGGAGGTAACCTTCGGGGGTGGTTTCGCTGCCTGTGATGGGCGCGAAGTCGTACCTCGTTACTGATGTTTCCATAGTCAAATATTACCTGTTGGAGTGAGATTTGGTAGCTTTATACGCAGAGCGGCTATGACACTTGGCAATTCACAGACAGCTGATGTTGTGCCGGCGAATTAGAGCGCTGAGGGACTATCACAAGCTGACGCAGTTTGAAGTTGCAGAGAAACTGGGGATCAGTCAGGCTGCGTATTCAAGGCTAGAAAAAGGTGAAGTTGAGGTGTCGGTTATGAAACTAATAGCTTTGTGCGAAATTTATGACGTTAGATTGCAGGAGTTAGTGCGGGACATTTAGGCTACTTCTAGCCAAGAAAGTTCCAGAAACAGTTTAGCATCATCATTTGTAGGTGTTGCAGCTATTAAAAGCACGTCGCTGGTTCCGTCAATTGCTCGGCCAAGCTGGAAGTTGAAGTCGTTGATACCACCGAGGGCGAGAGACGATGAACTCGTGAGGTAGCCGCTTGTAATTTCAGTCCCGCCGACGTAGCTGGAAATGCCTGTGTTGTACTGTACAACGTTGTTGAAATGCGTTGTCCACGTACCACCTGTAGTTGAGGTTGGATTTAATAGCAAATGATACTGCACAATATCTAATTTATTGTTAGTCGTCTGTTCAATAGCTGCGCTTATATCAGATGGGATAACTACGCTATCGATACGTGTTGTGTTTAGTCGTATAGCCAGTATCGGATATGTAGTGCCAGCAGTTGTGAGTGTTACTGGGGTAGAACCTGTAGCTACGTTGTAGCGATTACTGAAGCCCTGGTAGCCGCCCTCGGACGCGATGGTCGCACAGATTTGCTTGGCGGTGGCTTCGGCAGCGATGGTGTCTGTGTTTTCGATCTCCTGCCGTAGCGGGAGGATTGCAGTGGTCATGTATGTAGTGCTGTTGACGTTGCCCTCGTGGAAGGTGTGAGCGATGATCAGTCTTCCTTCGGCAATGAAACCACAGCGGACGTCACCTACGCCTAGCCACTCGAGGTCGAACCATAGAATTTGGGCTTTTGAGAGGTCCAAAGTGCGGCCTGATTGGCCAGTGCCATCAAACTTGTCGTCGTTCCAGTCAGCTTGGGCGACGCGCGTGTTTACGACGCTGCCGCTGGTGTTGCTGCGCCGTACGAAGTAGACGGTGTCGTCTTCCTGCTCGAGGTAGATGCCGTTCTCGGTGCTGAAATAGCCGATGCGTTGGCGGAGGTTGGTTTGTGCTGCTGCGAAAACGAAGGAGGTCATCACCAGCAACGATTTGCCGGGCTGGTAGGGGAAGACGCGCTTGGTTTCGCGGTAGACGTAGGCGCCAGATGTGACGGGGACGGTGAGATTTACACAGCTTTCGTTGGCGACGTATGTCTTAGCGCCGCCGGCGTTTACAGCTGTGTCCCACTTGTCGTTCTCCTGATAGCGGTGCTGGCTATCGAAGAGAGTGAACGGGCTACTCGTGCGTAGTCGACCGAAAGCATCGCCGCTGGTACCACTATTAGCGAGAACTGTTACTGGAAATTCAGTATCGTTACGGACATAAACGAGTTCGTAGCGGTCATTATTAACAATGCGTTGGCCCATGAGTTGTAAAAGCTAATGGTATAAGCCTAGAGACAGAAGCCCGCAGCCCACACTGAGTCACGCTTGAGGCGAGCTTGTTTGCCGTGACCATTTCGAGCTCGATTGGTGGAGGGGTCCTCGAGGACGGTTTTTCCGGCCTCGGTGTGGGAGACGTCGGGGCCGCCTTTGCCGTCGATGCCACGACGGCGGCGGTTGATCTCGGCCTGGGCGCGTTGGCGCTTGGCTCGGGCTTCGGGGTGAGTGCGGTAGTAGGCGGCGGTGCGGGAGCTCATGGAAGCAAAACGCCCGGCGTGAGGCCGTCACGGCGAGAGGTCTTGCCGGAGCATTTCCACTTCGCCCTCGAGAGGCACAGTGGGGTGTTGCGATCTTTGCCGGAGCAGTCTTTGCCGTGGGACTTCATGTCACCGAAGCTGCGGGCGCAGTAGCGGTCACCTTTGTCGGTGCCGGGGGCGATTTTGTAACCCTTGGCGCCGTAGCGGACGGTGCGGGTGCGGCCGGTCTTGGGGTCGCGGACCTTCTTGCTGTACTTCTTGCCGTCCTCGGTGTCGAAACCGGTGGCCCAGAGATCTGTTTTGGAACTCACCATGACTGGCCCACCGGTGCGCTCTTTGCGAGGGTCCTTACGACGCTTGCGTGCCACCAGGCGACGGCGTTCAGTAGAAGACAGCGCCGCGGCTTTTGCAGCTGGGAGGCATTTGGGCTTGCCCTCGCCCTCGGAACGGTCCCCGCAGGGCCCGAGGATGCGGCCAGTGCTGCTCATGCGGACCCACTTTTCTTTGAACCATTTGTCTAGGGAGTCTGTGCGGAACTTTCCGCCGCGTTCTTTGTATTCGCGCACCATCCAAGCGTTGGCATACGCACTCGGGTAGATCTTGAATTTGCGTTTGGCTTCTGCTTTGACAGCGGCGTGCAGCTTTTTGTTTACAAATACAGTTTTGCCTGCAGCGTCTTGGCGGCCGAAGCCGCGAGGCTTGCGCCGGCGGCGGCTTACGGGAGCCTTGATGGTGGTGGGCATCAGGTCGGGGAACGCCATCAAAGCGAGCGGGGTGAGCAGTTCGCTCTCGGGGAGACGCTTCTGGTCAGGGCGCCGGTAGCCTGGCTCAAAGCGGCGGCGGGCGGCTTCGGTGCGGAGGCGCACTTCGCGTGTGGTGGTTTTGGCGACGTTGCCGGCAGCTTCACCGGCGGCGGCCATGGTGTTGCCTATCTGGCCGATGCGGCGCACCTCTTCACGAGCGGTCTGGGCGATCTTCTGCTCCGCTGTGCGCATGGAGGCGGCGGTGTTCTCGCGCATGCGCTGCGTTTTGGACTTGCGCTTGCGCGCGGGCATCAGCAGAGCGCGGGGGGTAATGCCAGGGAGCAGCGGCATGTCGGGATCGCGCGAGCCGGGTAGGCGAGGCAGGGTCGTGCCTTTGACTGGTTGGATTCGTGTGCGGCGGCGGGAGTAGGCGAGTGCACCGGCGCCGAGGGCTGCCGCGGTGAGGCCAGTGGCTACGGCGGTGCGGGTGGGGAAGCCGCTGGCCTTCTTGTGGCAGGTCCGGCCTCGGGGGATGTGGCTCTCGCCGCAGGGGATGCCTGCATCGGTGCGCCCACGAGAACGGCTACCGTACTGCTTGTAGAAATCGTCAACAATGTTTTGAAGATCAGATTCAAACTTGTTTTTATCTTTACTTGCCTTAAACGCACGCTGAATGTCAGCTGAAGTGAGCTTGCCGACATTTTTACCAATTGCAGAGCGTATGCGTGATTCAGCTACGCGATAACCTGCGGGGTCAGCTGTGCGCAAGTTGTACCCCATACCACCACTTTGTTGCAGCCCGGTGCGAGGCGGGTTCATTAGACGGACAAACTCGGATGCGACGGAGGCCCCGCCACGGTCAGACGTGCCGAAATCGATGAACTGGGCTCCCTCTTTACTAATGAAGATGTTTCCGGGGTGTAAATCATTATGTGACATACCCAGAGTATGCATGCGCCCCATCGTGTTAATAATGCGGTCCTTATTGCTTGCACTGATTTCAGTACCTTTGGTAAAACCGCGCCATCGAAGAGCCGCAATCTTTTTGAACGCACCGACAGGATCGCGCTGTATCTGTTCTTGGAGCTTGGGAGCCTGACGAAGCAGTGCATCCTGGCTCGTTAAAGGACGACCTTTGGCGACCTCAGTCACCAAGACGTTGGCCTTTTGGGGGCCAAACATACCCACACGGTTCACGGTGCCAGCTGCTACAACTTTAGGGCCAATTCCGTTTTGCCCAGCTAAAGAAGCACCCTGTACCTCGTTAGTCTGCAGAGCACCTTGCCCACGAATAAGGGCCTTAGCTGTGGCTTGCGAAATAACACCCTGCTGCGCCATTGCTTCGATTTGTGAAGACCCTGCCAAACCTTTTTTGCCAAAAGATTTTACTACAACATCTTTATCATTGTACTTACCAAAACGCACATCGCCAAACAAAGAAGGTGCTGCTAACTTACGTGCGGGAGTAAGCTTGTCTAGCACACTCTTTGGGTCTCCTACTTGTTTATTAAATGCTGTATAGCGTTGTGCAGGGTCAAATTTTTCTCCGTATGCCTGACGTATGTTTTTTAGCTGATAAAGACTACCAGCAGCGAGTCCAGCATAAGCTGCAACTACAGCTACTTGGGCCTTAGTAAGTCCTTGTTTCTGTAATGCTTTAGCGGAACTTTTTTTAACCGTAGGCTCCTTCGGCTTGACTCTGGTAGCAGGCCCTTTGGTGCACTTCTCACCCTCGGATATGGCGCCTTTGCCACATTTGAGGTCCAGACGTAGGGAAGCAGGAGTCAAAGTCATGGCTCAGATGTCGAAGGCGTCAGAGTCGAGGGAGAAGCCGTCTGCCCAAATGGAATCGCGGCGCTTGCGCTTAAACGGTTTGATGCGGTTAGGTCCCCAAACTCCGATCTCGGTGCGCAAACGCTGTAGCTCTGCTCGCGTGCGCTTTAAGGATTTTTTGACGTCAGCATTGCGTGCTTTTGAAACTTGCATCTGAGCTTCTAACGCTGGGTTATTACCACGCGCCAGCGACTCTAGTTCATTCAGACGACCGCGATCTGCTGCTTTGAGTAGGTCGCTTGCTGTTCCAGGCTTATTGACAGCACCTGGTTTTGGTGCACGCATGTTCCCAAGATTAAAGGGTACGGTAGGTTTGCTTCCTCTGTTTTGCCTTCTGTTGACTAAAGCAGCTGCGCCCACCCCAGCTCCAACGGCCAAAGTAGTAACGCCTAAAGCTTTTAACTTGTTTTTATTAGACGCCTTAGGGCGTTTTCCATAGCGTGCTTCCCATGTCTTATTGGCTGCTTTAAGTCGGCCTATTGGGCCTTTGTTACCTTTTTTCGGCTTGACTTTGGTAGCAGGCCCTTTGGTGCATTTTTCGCCCTCGGAGATGGCACCTTTGCCACACTTGAGGTCGAAGCGCTCTGCGGAGTCCAACCGAGAGCGGATGTAAGCCGTGCTGCGATCCTGAATGCCGAGCTCGCAGGCGTCGAGGTATTCGATGGGGGTCAGCGAATCGCGGCGCTTGCGCATGTAGCTGCAATTGCCGTCGCACTTGCCGCCCTTGCGGCCGCCACAACCGCACTCGGCATCCATGGGCTTCTTGCCGTACACGCCGCCGTCTTTGGCGGGCTTGGTGTGCTTGGCGCCTTTGGCGCTGCGCTTGCGGCTGTGCTGCTTACCCTCCATGTCCATTTCTTCCTCTTCCTCCTCTTCTTCGGGCTCGGAGGCTTCGGGGTTACGAGAGCGGGCGGCCATGGCGCGGCCTTCGCGGATGCCTTTTTCGTAGGCAGAGGACTTGGCGGGCATGGCGTTGGGCCGCATAGTTCTGATGCAGTCAGCGTAGCTATTTTGGGCTAGGGATCACAAACCT
>JGI10211J34971_10001083_pt1 | contig 22652 bp, 27 predicted proteins | sample Etolagsediment_FD_34971 | JGI IMG/M metagenome (IMG submission 34971)
ATAATATATATGATATTTCTTTAAGTGATTTTATAAATAAAAAATTATAAAAAAGACGTGTATATAAAACTTGTGAATTTTGCGAATTTATGGAACAGTGCCACACCAAAGTTGGCGAGGTAAAGGTCCACTGGCACAGTGTCCAGAACGTTATGGACGTCGAAAACGTCGCAGTGGGGCTTCAAAAGCAGCTTTGACAAGAGCCCGTCCAGCGCAGCCTCAGTGCGGATGAGCCAAAGGCACAATTCCCCGTTTGCATCGAGGAAGTAGACGGCGTAAAAGTCATATTCCTTTGGAAGCGAGGATTTGAAAACCCGCGTGAGTTCTTGCTTTGCAAACTGCGGTTCTACTGACATCGTTGCGAAGCAGTATGTGCAATGCAAGTTTATTATGAATAATTAATATTTAAAATTAAATAATTTTAAGTATCAATTTTTTCCTTATGTAATAATATATGGTAGACGTTATGCATGATACCAAATATATATCATTAATTATCATTTATGGTATTCTATTTTTCCTTTTAGGCGTTACATTGGCAAAATATAACGAGAAATTATTTCCAGCATTTGATAAAAGTACTCTTCAAAAATCAAAAGCTCATGTCCTTTTAGAAGCAACACTTCAGGTTCTAACATCAATACTCATTACTTATTTCATTCGTATCATCGTGAGAGTCATATTCGATAATTTATTACAATTAAAGGATAGGCTCAATAGATCACCGGATAAATTCGCAGTTATTATTGTTGCTCCGACAATGTTTGCTGCACAACCAAATCTCCTTAATAAAATCAGGTATGTATGGTCAATATCCAGTGCAGAACATACTTATTATATCAATGATCAGGTAAGTTAATTATGTCGTGGTGCTTTATAAAGGATAATTTTATAAAAAATCTACGTTTAACCTTATCACGGTGGTTGAGTTTTTGACCTATGTTAAAATATATTTAAACATAGATTTTTTATAAAATTATCCTTTATAAAGCACCACGACATAATTAAACGTATTTAAACATAGGTCAAAAACTCAACCACCGTGATAAGGTTAAATTTTCATTTTCTTCATGTCATCGTTGAGCATTTCCATAAGTTGTTTATGGTTAAGTGATCCTGAATAATTTCTTTTACTTCCTTCTTTTTTAGATTGTATATTCATATGATCTATCAATTTTTCATTGATAAATAATTTACTACCACTCTTATTTGGAACAAGGATATGGCCATCAATACAAAACTGCAGAATAGTTTGAGGATCTTCATTAAAATAAAGTTTAAACACATGTTTTAGATCATTTATGAAACCGAATAGTTTTTTCCGATTGAAAGGTTCTTCTTTTTTCTTAAGTTTTCGATGAATACATTTCCGAATATCTCCGAAATAATATGGGATTTGTTCATTATTATAGAAAAGTGATAATGTCCTAACAGGATTTAATAGTTTATTAGTTTTTTTCAGGGGTTTTGTACTTTCAATAGCCTTAATCCAACGTTTTTTCTTAACAGGAAAAGTATGACTACCATTTTTCATAATCCATTGAATAATAGATTGTGTATAGGCATTAGTGACGTAATTTTTATATTCATAATGATTAAGTCTATTTTCCATAGCAATATTGGGATCATATTTAATCATTTTCAGATCTTTTTCTTCATCATTAATATTTTTAATTAACTTATTCATAATAATAATATTATAAATAAATTTTTAAGTTTTAATTTTTTCTAAAAAAACATTATATGAAAGCACTTGTTTTAATGATTATGCTTATTGGTATAACATTTATGATTATGGGATATGTTAAAACTAATCAACAATGTCCACCTCCTATAATTAAATATAGATACATACCTAGAACTTTCAAAAACGAACAAGAAAATCCTACACCATTATATTCTATATTTGGATCTATGTTCACAAACGCAAGTCCATGGCAACAATATGTGGGCTATTCTTCAGAAACTAATGATAATTCTTCAAGTACAAGCACAACTATTTCGACGAATAATTAATGAACAACTTTTTCTATAATAAATGTATCCAATGATGATTTTGGAATAGAATATCTATAATTAACAGACCATAATGTATTTCTTAACTTACTTATTCTTATTTTATTGGTTATATTATAAGAATTACCATTTTTCTCAAAAAAGAAAACGCTATTACAATTTTTATATAAATTAAATTTATTTCTATGTTTAAGCTTTTTAGCACTGCAGCATACACTTAGATTTTTCATTATGAATAATAATCATAAAAAAAAACGAAATACTATAAAATTACTTCTTCTTCTTGAAAAGCAAGAATTTTCCCTTCGTGGGCTTGTAACCGGCCTTCTCCAATCTACGCTCTTTCTTAGCTCTGTTAGACATTTTGACGGAGACAATTCTACCGGCCTTGTTTTTCTTGAGGTCTTTCTTAGTCAAACCTCCAGAGGTCTTTTTAGCAGTACCATGCCAGACCTGAGCTCTGGAACCAACGGACATCATTTTCTTTCCACCAATCATTATATATTAAATAAATATATTTTTTTGAGGGTTTAATTTAAATTTAATTCATATTTGCTAAAAAATGATTGTAATTGAGACGCAGGTATATTTCTATCGTTTATAGGAAGTGGATATGCTATATATGATCCATTTACTTTCCATTTACGTGTTATTTTGTATCTATTATTAGTTAATTTTTTGAAAATAAATGCAATATTGCATCCATTTTTATATCTAAAAAATACACATTCTACTCTGGCCATATTATATTATAAATTACTATAATTAAGTTTATTCTATTATTTAATAAATCATACTATAAGAATATATGGATGATAATGTTAAAATATTATTGAATTTTAATTCATTTGTTTATAAGTTTTATGCGGCTACATTTATTAGAAAACAAAATATAGATATTCAAGATTTACTTATGATTTATGGATTAATGGTTTATGCCTTAAATATAGATTGCTATTTGAAATTAACAGCATAGATATTGTTTTTATTATATGTTTTTATTATATGTTTTTAATGGTGTTCATTAAAAACATAAATACCCCCGACGAGAATCGAACTCGCAATCTTTCGGTTAGAAGCCGAACGCCTTATCCAGTTTGGCCACAGGGGTTACTCTATGCATGTAATATATTATAAGATATTTCTTTAAGTATTTTTAACGCATTAAATTAATGATTAGAAAAAAATTTCCTTTGTTTTCTTAGCTCCATTTGAAACAATATTCAATGCTATTTCGCGTTGATCAAGTTGATTATTGCGCTTAGCAAGTTGTTCTTCTTGTCTGGCCAGTTCATCTTCGCGTTTTTGAAGTGCAATTTCGCGTTGGTACAACTGGTCAAACAAAAGTTCATATCTGCCCTTCATTTCAATAACTTTTCTGATTGTGCTATAATATTTGTCATCATATTTGGTTTCACGCAAATTAAATTGTTGTTCGTTGATTTGACGACAAATTTTGCGCTTAAGAAATCTCATTTGTTCCTCCATAACGAAGGCTGGATCATTATTTAGTTTCGTATAAAACTCACAAAGACCCTCCATTTTGGATTTTTGTTATTTGTTTTTACTAAAATAAGATAAATACAGTACTTTACAATTTTATTTTTCAGTTTTTCCTTCCCTTTTTAAGCGCCAGTCTAAAAGACTGGCTAAAAAGGGAAGACCAAAAAAACACAGATATATAGGAGTGTTTTTGAGGAGTGTTTTTTATAATTTCTAGGCTGTCTATGTTTTTTGGTTTTCCATTCGGTTGCAGCTTTGCTGCTTGCCCTTTTTAGCCAGTCTTTTATACTGGCGCTTAAAAAGGGAAGTTAAAGAAATAATAAAACATAACATATATATATATCAATGTCACTACGATTAAAAACCGAAGCCAAAGAATTAGTTAATACACCTCCACCCAATTGTTCTGCAAGTCCAGTATCGCCAGACAATATCTATACATGGAATGCTACAATTATTGGACCCATTGGAAGTCCATATTCAGGTGGAGTTTTTAATTTAAAAATTGATTTTCCTAAAAAATACCCTTTCAGCCCGCCAAAAGTCAAATTTTTAACCAAGATTTACCATCCAAATATTGATAATTACGGATCAATTTGCTTAGATATTTTGAAAGACCAATGGTCGCCCGCAATAACAGCGTCTAAACTTTTACTTTCTATTTGTTCATTGCTCACTGATCCGAATCCAGATGATCCTTTGATGTCTGATATTGCAAATCAATATAAAAGTAATCGGAAATTATTTGAAAGAACTGCAAAAGAATGGACACAATCGTTTGCCAGTTAAAATTATAAAGATTAATATTCATTAATTATTTTTACTCGTCATCTCCATCAGAAGTGTCGCTTCCATCGTCCTTACCGGCATTTCCTTTGGAATCTTCCTTGGGGCGATGGCAAGTCCATTTGGCACGAATCATGAATTTTCCACGAACGGGTTCGCGAGTCTCACGATCCCTGACGCGGCAACTGAAGAATTTAACGACACCGTCAGTATGTTCAGTCAGTTCATCCATAAATGAATTCGATTTCTCACCATCTTTATCCACATTACATTTGAAGATAATATCACAAACCTTAACTTCATATGAATGATTCTTCATCCGAACATTAATGACAGATCCACCGTGATATGGCCAAAAATCAACGTACTTAACAAATGAATCCTGTCCATCCTTGAAATACGGCTTAGTATTTTGAATTGTACGGATAATTACGTCATTTTCATTTCCAATCTTGGCCTTAAGCTTTTTCAGCAGCAATTCCTTTCCTTTTTCGTGGACCCTCTGCATTTCCTCGGAAAGCTTTGGATCTGCTTCGGATTTTGCCATGCTATCGATGGCCTTTTTGAAGTTGAATTTGCTCATGATAAATTAAGTTTTGCGCTGCTAAACAGATCTGCCTCGTTAAAACAAGTATTTTTATACAATATTTCAAAAACACTACAACAAAAAAAATAAAATCATTTTTTTTTTTTAAGAAAGTAATTTAAGATAAACTTTCTTATGTTTTCCACAATATCCCCCATAAAATGTATTTCCTGTATTCGTACAGAATTGTCCAGGATTGGTTTTAATAGGAGCACCACACTTAGTTAATTTCTTCTCATCTAAACCAGCCGGAGTTTCATAAATGTCTTTAATATATTTTTCCCCTTTCAATAACTTCAAATAACCACCATTTTGACGACATACAGGACATTCTCTACAATTAGCATAATTACTGGATGAATATACCAGATTATTAAGCTTCAAATACCATCTAATAATACATTTTCTACAAAATTTATGACCACATTTGAGTGCAGTAATAGACGTATCGTCTTCGTCACTGCATATAGGACACATGAATCGATTGTCGTCAATCAAATCATTATCAAGTTTGTTTAAAAAATTGCTCATAATAAATAATAATATTTATTTTTTTTTAAATATTATTATAAAATATATGAAACGTTTTAAAAGAGAAAAAATATTAAAAGAATGTAATGATTTAGTTACTATAAAAGACATTAAACGATATTTTAAGCGTAATTTTGGTCAAATCGGTGGTCTTGGAGTTTCAGGTGATGTAGGAACGCTAACAGGAGATATTCTTGATATACCCACCAAAATGGTTGATTTATTTGATTCTATTGAAGATCTTTTTAACTATGTTTCCAACGATGTAAATTTAAATGCTGGAGTTGCATACACCTCTGGTGCATTCTCTGGACTTAATTAGTTTTCATCACTTGTGGCTCTTTTTTGAATATGATCAGCATATATCTTTAACGTCTTCTGTTTATCATCTTCTTCCTGTTGTTCTTTGATTGCATTCAAATTAGCATGAATAAGAGCAATAATGGCATTATAATAATGTAATTGACAATTATTGTATATAGCTTGAATTAAATCTCTTGTCTTTTCAGATAAATTATTAAGCGATGCATTATTTAATATATGAATACCTCCTAATTCACCTAATATATCAAGTAATTTCTGTAAATTTTCACGATAATTCCTTTTAAGCGCTAAATAACTGTCTTTATACTGTTTATTCAATCCCGTTGATCCTTTTTTAAGTGATTCAAGTTGTTCTGTTGATAGTTTCATCAAGAAACCACTAAATTTCTCACAACGTCCTTTAGTAAAGTTATTAATAGTTTTAGACAATTTCTGAATACCTTCTTCGATACTATATTTTTTCATTTTTTCAAAAGAACTATCTGGTAAGCAGATTGTTCCTTCTCTTAGGGCTCTTAGACGATCTTCACAAAAACCCGATAATTCTGTACTATTGAAATCATATGGAATAACAGATAATATAGCAGAAATAATGTTGATTCTGACTTTATAATGATCGATAATGGCTTTACATAAAACAGTTTTAGTAAAAATGCTTTTATCTCCTTTTTTTGTATATTTAATTACTTTATAATCATTTTTCTTAACTACGTTCGGAGATGTTTTATTATTTTTATGAGAGTTATTTGATGATTGATTCATTGAATCGTCTGTACCTTCAGTAGCGACTCCGTCTGTACCTTCAGTAGCGACTCCGTCTGTACCTTCAGTAGTGATTTTGTCTGTACCTTCAGTAGCGACTCCGTCTGTACCTTCAGTAGCGACTCCGTCTGTACCTTCAGTAGCGACTCCGTCTGTACCTTCAGTAGTGATTTTGTCTGTACTCGTTGGATCGTCGTCTTCAAAGCCATCAATTTCTTTGGTCAAACTCTTGATTTTCTGATAAATCTCATCAGCATCTTGCAATGTTTTTTCTTTATTTACGTTGCCATTATTTTCATTCTCTACTATTCCACGTAATCTTTTGGCAATTTTCTTTTCTTCTGCTTGATCACCAGCGGGATCTTCGTCATTTTCAGCTCCGCCTTTTTGAGGTGAGTTATAATTCTGAAGTTCCTTCATGATACCGGATCTGATTTTATCGTTAATAAATTTTATTTTTAATCCTCGTGGAATAGTTTCAATTGAATCTTTATCGAATGTAATGGTTCCATCAAAATATTCATGTAAATCCCCTAATTCCGAGAGATTATCCCCTAAAGACTTTAAAACATATTCTTGATTCTTAGATTCAGAAGCCTTAGTATAAACAGAAACACTTGAAGACGATGATATTTTATTATTAAGCTTTTCTAAGCTATCTACATCTAATTCAGCCAGTTTTTTGCCCACGACAAATTGCAGATTATTACAAAAATCTTCGTTCAAAAATCTATCTTTGTATTTCTTAATCAATTTATTGCCAGATTCAATGATTTGTTTATGTAAATCGCCTATGGTATCACCTTGTTTTTCTATGGGATTATTTTCAGTCGGTTGAGATGCTGCAACCCCCATTATATAATATTTCCAGATATTTTTATTGATTATGTAATCTATAATAAAATTTATTTAAGGCATGGACATAATAGCAATCGTCATAAAAGAATTTATCACCCTTGCTTCGAACACTATCTATGGCATTTTCTACATTCATATTTCCATAATTCATTAAAAAAGCACACATTAACGCCGGACTGATCTGAGAACCATCAGGACACGCAAGCAATACTCCTTTAAAATTAACATATTTCTTGTACATAAATTTTATAACGTCACTCATATAATCAAATAATTCATCATTATATTTGGTATAAAAGCTTTTTTCAAAAGTTGAAATGTTTATTTTTATAAACTCTATATCATATTTCATAAAATCCGGATGATTTTCCTCAGGATTATTGCTACAATAAATCACGGCTTTAATATTTCTATTTAAACAAAAATTAATATTCATAACATCACTTGTACTACCCAACCATATTCCATTTAATATTTGGACCATGATCTTTTTTAAGAAAAAAAGATCGCAAAAAAAAACACGAATAGATAAGGTATTTGTAATGTATTTACAAGATATTTGCAAGGTATTTGCGGTGTATTTATAAGGTATTTACATAAAATCACCATTTTTCGCGAGTATCAGTAAATAACGTTGCACCATGCTTCAATAGATATTTAATAGTTGTATCGTCACATTGTTTTCTTATGGCATAACGCAATGGATTAAACATACGGAAACAAGGACCATTATTTGTCATTTTCATACCAACGCTACAATAATATGTACTGTTTAATGGAAAATATTTAATTATCTTTGATAATGTATAAATATCATTTTTACGAAAATATTCCATCATAAAATTAAAATCAACAATATCATATTTTTTAATCATTAATTTTACTACATCTAATTCATCAGCCTCAACAGCCACGCAAAACAAATCTATTTTTTTTACGTTCATGTTTTTAATCGAATTATAATAAAAACATGATTGTAACAATTAAAAATCATTTTTCAAGAAAAACTAAACAACGTCCTTTGGGCTAATATTATTTTTTCACTTTGTAAAAAAAACTGATACTTCAAATTCTTCAAAAAAAATATATATATTATTTAACAAAGCACCCCTCGTGCTGGAGCTACAACAAACTTCAACAAGCACCGTTGCCCAACAAGCACCAGCTCCATGGCCACATACAGACCGCCCACTGGCTATGTCGCCACCATCCGCCACGATGGTGGATACGTTGCTTTGCCCGGAATGACGGACAAAGCCAATACTCCGGTGGCTACCCCTGTGGCTGCTGCAACGGCTACGGCTGCTGCCCCTGCGGCTACGTCCACGCCAGCTGCAACGGCTACGGCTGCTGCCCCTGCGGCTGTGGCTGAGCCCGCAACTGAGCCCGCTGCTATGGCGTGCCACATCACCGCCTGGCTGACTTTTGTCGGCCTCTTCATGGCGACGTGCGGATTTTTCCGGACAGTGGCCTTCGGCACTGCGCTCTGGGCTGCCTCTCTTGTGGAGGTACTCCCATCGATGTTCGTGGCCTTCGTGGCCATCATGCGTCGGGCTTCCAAAAAGCTCACCGTAGGGTGCTTCAAGAGGGTCATGTACCAGATGAGGCGTGAGAGGACCACCATCGTCGTTTTTCTCGGCGCGGTGGCCCTAGTGAACCTCACGTTCGTTTTCGACGGCTACTCTGGGCGCTGCAACTGGCTTGACCTTGTCTTGGTCGGGATGTTCGATGGGCTCTGCTACGCACTGCTCTATGTCTTTTTTCCCCTCACTACTCCAGTCCAAGTTCATGCTGCTGCTCCTACCGCTCCGGTCAAAACCTCTCCATGGTGGCTCGTATTGGCAGTGGTGGCAGGAGCAGCAGTGGCGGCAGGAGTAGTGGCGTCCCAAAAGCCCAAATCAAAGAAGGAGTGATCGATGTCAGAACCGATGTCAATCGCTATTTTCTTGTTATAAATTTATCTTTGGAAACTCAAATAAAATAACATCAGTACCATAACCAATGCAACACTCATAATTGTCCATGAATTCCAATTTACTTTATTCTCCACTTCACTGCTTATTTCTGCATCATATGTATTTCCATTATCCGTCGGGATATTCTTTTTCTGACATTCAGCCTCGTTTTTGCAGAAATCCGCAGGAGTTCGATAAAATGGATACTGGAAACCATAAAATGACATCATTCCAATAAAACAACCAATTAATAAACCATTTATAACGTTAGTAATAATATTATTATTATAAGGTAATGCAATAATAGACAAAAATAGAACAAAAACAGTAGTCAATTTAAACACAGTTCCAGATGATTTCACTGTTATTTCTTGAGTATCATAACTAGTGCATTTTGTTTGATTATTGGTACTAGCTACATTATACAAAACATCCTGATACATTTCACTATTGCTCTTACTCAAGTATAAACCTACGAAAATAATGACAATAAATCCTAAATACAGTAAATAAAACTTATTCTGACCGGCACTCGACATGAAATTAAATATAAATCCTAAGATAAGCAATATCGGAATCATAATTTTTTCAAACAAATTCATGGAAGATGGATCTGTGGAAAAATTCTGTTTCAAAGGAGGATAACAACATGCAACCATTATCGAAATAAGTAAATAATAATTTGGTTTGTTGCTATAAACTACTAGATTATTTTTAGTTTTTAACATGAAAATGACGAGAAATAAAACAATAAATGTAATAATATCGGTCATTTCATTATTCCAAATTCCGGGGACATAAGCATTAATTATTTGTTCTTGGTTATTAGCACTATTTGAATTAATAGTCATTGTTTGGTTGTAGTATTTCTTGGGATATATACCAAACGGACCAAATGCGGCTTTTACAAGCAAATATGCAACTAAACCCAGACTAATAAACATTTTCATATTATACATTTCACCTTGTCCTGCAACAAAGCTATTAGTATTGTAATTTTCATCCATATCTATATTATATAAATTTATAAAAATTGATTTAAAGAATTATTAAATATTATATAATTACAGACATAAAAAAATGACTTCAACTATTGACTGGGACAAATTTGATAACATAAATGAAACATTTGAAGAAGGAAAAACGACCGATGAGGAAGATGAAAATAAAATGACCGCTGAACCAAATACATGTAAGTATTGTGGATCTGATGAATTAGAAGAAATTGATAATTTACACATTGAATGCGAAAAATGCGGAGCAATTAATAAATATATTGTTAGTTATACTAAAGAATCAAGGTATTACGGAGCAAATGATAATAAACGATCATCTGATCCGAGTAGATATGGAATGCCGTTAAATCAATTGTTTTCAAATAATACACTATGTACTGTAATTACGGGGAAAAACAATGAATTACTTAGGAAATACAACAATTACAATGGGATTTCTTATAAAGAAAGAAGTTTAATTGATATTGAACATGATATTGCGAAGAAGGTCCGCAATGAGCATATGCCTAAGTGTATTATTGACAAAGCATTAGTGTATTACAAAAAGTTCCGTGAGCATCTTATTAAGAGAGCAGCATCTCGTCATGGGATTATATCGACTTGTTACAAATTTGCATTGGATCATTATGCTAATCAAGACATTGAAATGACGAGAAGTTTTCAAGAAATTGCTAAAATATTCAATGTGAAAGAAAAGAAACTTTCCAGAGGATGTTATGAATTTACTGAAATAATGTACAAGAATAATCCTGAATTTATCAAGGAATTTAAACCAATTGAAGCGAAAGATCTTATTGTTCGATTTAGTGCTCTTTTGGGTGTGCCTGATAAATATAAGAAAATGGCAATCAGTGTAGTTATCAATGCGGAAAAACTAGGTATTTGCCAGGACAATAATCCCAAATCTATTGCAGTGGGTGCAATATATATGATTTCTCAGATGTTTAAACTAGGGCTTACTAAGGCTTTTATTTCGGGTAAATGTGGAACATCACAAGTCACCATATCAAATACTTGTTCTCAAATGTATAAATTCAAAAAATATATTGTTAATATACAGGATAGTGATGATAAATAATGAATATAAAAAATTCGTTAGAATAGCAAAAACCGTTAAACTTAAACTGAATCCAGTGGAAATCCATGATAATCCTTCTGAACTGAGCATTCTTAAAAATAATATTTTTTGTTCTAAAAAAATATATAATTACATTATTAAACATTGCAAAACTAAATATTTTATAACTTTCGATAATAACTACCTTAATTATTATTGTGATGTTCCATTCAAAGATTTATCAGACCAAGATATATCAAAAATGCATAATATTTGTTTTATTGTTTCTTTAATGAAAAAACTTACTAAAAATTATAATTCTCTCACCATAAACTTCTATTCCACTCCCTTTAAAAAAATATTTTCTAAAAAAAGCAAAATTCTAAATGAAGATAACTGCAATAGTGGATCAAGTCTTATTGGTCAATACAATATTAGTATTTGGAGAAATGAAGAATATCAACGAGTTCTTTTTCATGAATGTTTGCATGCGTTGGAATGTGATAATATCCTTCTTGATTATCCACATTATGACACAAATATCGCTAAACATTTTTGTTTGAAATCTAATATAAATTTTTGTGAAACTTATACTGAAACATGGGCAACTCTTTTTAATCTTTTTTATTATGGTTATAAACATGATATCTCAAATATTCATTCATATTATCTCAAAGAACTTAATTATTCTATTAAACTTGCGAAATCCATTCTCCAACACTACGGTTATAAAACCATAGATGAATTATTTTCATCTGATACTTGTCGACATCTTCCACAAAAAACTAGTGTGTTTAATTATTATATATGTAAACCATTCTTTCTCTATCATATTGATGATTTCCTTAAACAATTTAACATACGAAAACTCACATTAAAATCAACAAAACAATGTGATAAACTTTTCAGTATGTTAATAAAATATTTTCAGAATGTAGAGGTAAGATTAAAAATAGATGATTCGAAAGGTAATGCCAAATCTTTGAAAATGGTTTTTTATTAAAAAAATGCAAAAATGAATTTGAAAAGAATTTACTAATATATATTATATATCAGTAAACGAATAATGGGTATCAAATCATTTAATAATATTCTGAAGAACTTTGCAGCAAAGGCAATTAAAAAGGTTTCATATAATGAATTACAAGGAAAAGTAATTGCTATTGATACAAGCATCTACTTATACAGATTTAAATATTCAACTGGAAATATTGTTAATGGATTCTCTCATCAAATCTTAAAATTTCTTAAAAATGGAATTACACCATATTATATTTTTGATGGTATTCCACCAAAAGAAAAACAAGAAGTCCTTGATGGAAGAAAGAATAAAAAGACAAATCTTCATAACAAATGTGAAATGTTGAAAAATATTGTTAATAAAGAGTTTAATATTGATAAATATATGGATAATAATAAAATTGATAATAAAAATACTCTTAAAAATTATTATCATACTATTGCCATTGATAAGCTTACAGAAGAAAAAATAGATAAAGAGATTAAAAAGATTCAAAAACAAATTATAACAGTGGGAAAGGATGATATTACTTGTCTTAAGGAATTATTTGAGTTATTTGGAATACCATATCATGAGTGTAATGGTGAAGCGGAAACATTTTGTGCTGTAATGAGTAAGAATAATATTGTTCATGGATGTCTCACGGAAGATACAGATTATTTAGCCACAGGGGGAAGATTTTCGTATAAAGGATTTAATATCTCTTCAAAGGAACTTATTCAGGTAGATTTGAATATTATACTGGAAGAACTAGAATTTACATATGATCAATTTTTGGATATGTGTATTTTATGTGGTTGTGATTATACTACAAAAATCAAAGGTATTGGACCAATTACGGCAATGAAACTGATTAAGAAGTATAAGAGTATTGAAAAGGTATTGGAACATGTCAAAGAAAAAGGTAAGCATAAAATTCCCAATAATTTTAATTATGAAAAGGCAAGACAACTTTTTAAAGAACCCAATTTTAAATTCAATAAAAATGAATTAATGAAAAAATGCAAGGTAAGGGAACCAGATAAGGGACAAATTATTAATTATATGGGTGGTGGTATAACTAATACATTGAGAAAAGATATTAATAAATTGGATAGATATGTGTTAAGAGTAATGAATGTAGATAAAGCTGTCAAAACGCTTAAAAATAAACATAAAAATAATTTAATCAGTTCATATTTCAAACAAGCATCTCAAACAGAAGCATAAAAGTTTTCAAAATAATTAAATATAGTTACATCAACTTGAGGCGAATATATCAGTCCCATCATAGCTAAATAATAACTTAGATGAGTCAATGGACGTATATCATTTTTTTCATAAAAATTTTTTATAATTTCTCGATTATAAAAATACATAAATAATCCAATCGTTAAAGTTGCTGATGGTGCGGGAAAATTCCATAAATCCATTTTTTCACCAACAAAATATGTCACTCCTGACAATGCACTAACACGAACTGGATATGTCCATCTAGAAACAGATGTTTCATTATTTCTAATAGAATTACTAGCTATCAATGCTCCACCAATCAAACCTATATTTGAACATATCAATTGTGGATACAAGTCAGGAACAGTAAATAATAATGGTGATATAGCTAAACCAGAAGCCATTGCTAACGCATAATTTCTTACATCATCTTCGTGTTCGCGATCACTTAGTAAAAAAGGTATTGTTCCTGCTACAATCAAAGATGTACATGGAACAGCTATACCTAATACAGCTGCACTTAAACCCAGTTTAGACAATGCCATAGTTGATCCATAAAATCCAAGACCTGTTCCAAATGATAATGCAGAAAGCTTAGTACCTTCAACTAATGATTCTGATATATATTTATTAACGTTTCTTTTTTTCTCTTTTTCAACATCTACATTAATAAATCTAATTCCCACGCCTATTGGTACTGGAATTTTCCTGAATAGTTGGTTATGACTATGTGAAATTAAAGTTCTAATCATATTTTTATTATTTAAAATGTAAAATATCTTTAAATAATATTATGTTTGGTAAAAAATGTTGTTGCACCTCTGACTTCATTTGTATGGACCAAAGGTCGCTACCAACAGGTACAATTTGTGTATATAATTTATATGTTTTATACACTTTTATTTGTTTTGCTATTTTTGTATTTCAATATAATTACTGATCTGCAACCGGAATAGGGTTAGACTTGTTAGCAAAATGCTTGTTTAAAAATGTCTGAAGATTAGTATAAGTTAACACCTGCCCTCCAGTCTGAAGAATTGCCTCTAACTTGTCATCGGGGAGAACCTCTTTCTTCTTCTCGGAGTTCTGCAATCCATTATCAGAAATATACTTGTTAATCTTCTGAGTTACAATAGTTCTTGCCTCTTCAGTTCCGTGGGGGACACCAAGGAAATCACATAGACTCTTTGAGAGAAGAGTTGGCTTGGCAAGACCACTCGGCTTTCTTTTCTTGTTAGTCTTCTTCTTTAGTTCATTAAGAGTCTTGTTAAGCTTCTTGGACTTAAGCTGTCTTTCTTTCTTGACAAGCTTGTTCAAGTTCTTGACACTATTTTGAACACTCTTCAACTCAGCCATAAGCTCGACGATTTTAGAAATAACATTGGCAATAGTATTATCAATGGTATCATCATCTAGAGATTCTACAGAAGCAGCTTCCTGAACGGGTGCATTTTCCTGAACGGATGTAGCCTCAGCTGGTACGGCAGCAACAGGTGCAGCAGCAGTTTCTACAGTTTCAGGAGCGGCTGCTTTAGTCTTTTTAACCTTCTTGACTTTTTTCTTCTTTGTGGCGGAAGTGGTTTTCTTAGTCTTCTTCTTTTTAGTCTTTTTGACAGGTTCTTGGACTGGGACTGGATCTTCGGTTACTAATTCAGGCATTATTTTTTAATAAATATAAAGAGTATAAAAAATTTTATTTTTATACGCATTTTATAAATGTAAAAATTATATAATTATATATTAGTTTATGAGTCAATCCAATGACAAATCGAATGACAAATCGATAGAGGATTTTTATGCTCTTATGAATATTCCTCTTTCTAAGCGATTTGGCAATACATTAAAATATAAAGAAATATATAAAAATGAACCTCTTACAAATTGGTCTGTATTAGGTATTCTTAATAAACTTTTATTCAAATTGGATATTAGTAAAATTAATATGTCTAAAGGTGCAGCAAATCCCATTACAATCAATGAGAAATATGAATTATATAACTGTTATAATACTCTTTCTGTATATTTTCCGTTATATCTCTTAATTGGATCTCTTCTGATACTCACTGAATGTAAGGGAATATGGGAAATACAAAATAGTAGTGTTCTCAATTCCCTTCCAAGTTCCTATTCAGTTCTATATTTTATATTTGCTATAGTTGTTGGAATCATTATTTTATATAAAATTAAAAATATGATCAATAGTGGAGGACAACAATATCATGATATTTGGACTGATATTAAAACCAATAAATTCAAAAGTTTTTATACAGTTGTTATGATAGTTGCCATTGGTATCATTCTCCTTATTAATTTTGTTCTCCCATCAATAATATCACCAATAGTTGAAAGTACTGATCTATCAGATACACAAAAAGATTGGCTAACATATGCAATCACAGGATTAATATTTGTTATCTTGGCTGTTGTCATTACAATGGTATTTCTGAATGTTTATAAATCCAGTTTTATGAAAAATGGGAATTTAAGGAGAGATGCAGCGTATTTCTCGATGGTTTCATACATATCCATGCCATTATATATCATTATCAGTCTTCTATTTGTTATTTGTGCAGTGACTTTTGTATTTTCTAGTATAGGACAATGGGCTATTAATTTAATTTTGGCAATGGTATTTTTTGGATATTTCATAGTAATTTATATTTGGTTATACACAATGTTCATTAGTCATGATTATAACAAACTACTTCTATTTACCCTAGTAGGATTAATACTTATGTTTATTATTACTGTATATTTCCTATATAGAATACTCAATGCAATGTTGGAATACTGTGATGAAGTCTCTTGCTCATCAACTTATACAGTTTCAGATATTCTATTCACTGCCGTATTACCAGTTGTTCTATTCGGTATGTTCCTTGTATTAATCGGTAATTATTACTGGGGAAAGAAAGAAAAATTCATTTATTTATTGTATTTTGGATTAATAGCATTTTCCTTTATTAATGCTAATTTAGCCCTTTCTGGCTCGTATTTCCTATTACTTTTAATAGTAACAATAGTAAAATGGAAATGTGTAATGGGAATATTTAAAACATTTTTCAAAATGTTAGGATTGACGAAAAAATAATCTAAAAAAACAATATGGGAGGCGGCTTTTTACAACTAGCAGCATATGGAGTTGAGAATCTTTATATTAGTGGTAATCCTCAAACTTCATTTTTTGTCGCAGTATTTAAAAGACATACTAATTTTTCAATTGAAAATTGTAGACAATATTTTAAAGGTAATCTTAACTTTGGTAAAAGAGTTGTTTGTGAAATCGATCGAATCGGCGATCTAATGAATGAAGTTTTTCTCGTTGTCAAATTACCATCTCTTGAACCATATTTCCAAGGAAACACCAAATATTATTGGACAAATTCTATTGGACATGCCCTTATTAAAAGTATTGAAGTAGAAATAGGAGGTAAGGTCATAGACACACATAGTGGTCTTTGGATGTCTATCTGGAGTTCGCTCACTACATCATTTGATAAAGATTTTGGTTATGGTATTATGATTGGTAAATCATTTATTAATAATAAATATTTTGATCATATTGGTGAAGTCAGATTATATATTCCACTTTTCTTTTGGTTTTGTAAGAATATAGGTTCTGCATTGCCACTTGTTGCTCTTCAGAAACAAGAAGTTAAATTCAATCTTAATATTAGAAATCTTCGAGAGTTAATAGTATCTGTTACTGATAATTATGGATGTGGTAAAATAAATGTATCTGATTTTAGTAATCTCCAAATAGAAGAATTATTCTTATATGTTGATTATATATATTTAGATGATGAAGAGAAAAAATTCTTTGCTCAAAATCAGCATGATTATCTGATTGAACAAGTTCAAATGAATCAAAATGTATTATATAATAGAGGTAAAATGAATACAGTTAATGGAGAGGTTGTTAATTGTCCTAACGAAAGTCCAAACGATCCAACTACCACTGGATGCGCTCCTATTATAACTGAACATCAGATTCAATTAGATGATTTTAGACATCCCATTAAAGAATTTATATGGGTATTTCAAAATGAGAATGTTCTTATTCCGAACGAAACAGGTGCATATGGAGGAAATGAGTGGTTTAATTATTCAGTTAAAAACAGATGTCAAACCAGGGGTATTATTGATGAAACTCCTGAAATCACATTAAAAGACGCAGTGCTTTATATAGAAGGCAAGCAGAGGATGGAAGTAAGGGACGGAAAATATTTTAAGAATGTTGTTCCGTATCAGCGACATTCCAATATACCTACTGCACAGATATATGCTTATAGTTTTGCGTTGAATCCAGAATCACTTCAACCGACTGGTACATGTAATTATAGTGAGATCGATAATTCACATTTTATATTCAGAATAGACGACGAACTGGTAAATCCATTCTGTACAATATTCGGAACTAACTATAATATTTTAAGAATAAAGAATGGTATAGCTGCAGTTGCATATAATTAAACCATTTCAAATAGACCTTGATCTAAATGCGGCAATGCAATTCTAGCATTATGTGATATTTCTACCAGTGAGCTTAAGAGCCAGAGTATGGCAGTTTTTTTATCTTCAATATTATTAGAATAATTTAAGAATCTATTGTATTCATCCAAGATTATTCTGATAACACCATTTTTACTATTAACATTATCAACGAATTGTGTACTTTTTGCAAAAGCAGTACCATTTTCCACATATTTTTGTTTTTCCAAACTGGATAGATTAATACGATAGTCAAACATATCTTTTGTTCGTTTATATAAATCCTTGAGACTGAATATATTCAGTTCTAATATCCAATTAAAATCTGTATAATTACCTAACATATCAATTTTATGAAATGTTTCTAATGCATATTCTCTAATTTTCTCATCTTCCGTCATTTCCTCTTGCTTGAAAAACCAATCTTGTTTGAATTTGGTCATTCTGATAAATGCTTCATCTTTAATTTGATTAATGAAAGATGATTCAAATCGAGTCATGGTGTATGGATTACATGGAAATTCTGAATCAATTATACTGTAAATACTCCTAAAATCAAATGAATATTTCTTATTATTCTCAGTTAAATAATAATAATAATTCGTAGGTATATCGTATATAGATATAAAAGAGTTGCATTCAGTTGAGTTTATGCTGTTGGTTCTGCGATAAACATCATGACATCGGAATACCTTTTGAATTTTGATAATTTTGTCCATATTATCCAAATATTTCTTTTCTTTTCGTAAATATTTTATTAATTCGCTGTAAATATTTCTCTTTGATTGATTTTTACATACCATTTTCATTAGATTGTAATGTTTCAGTGTGTTTCTCAATTTGGTTACTTGCACGTTTTCAATATTCTTAAATTCACAATTATTTAACTGTTCCTTTGTTTGCCCTTCTTCACCACTTAACAAAAATGCTTTTGTATAATGTGTTGTTGGAATACCTACTTTTTGATCATCAATTCTCATAATCTTTTTATATATATCTTCATCCACATTGTAAATTGTGTATAGCTCAGTTACCTTTACTTTGTTCTTTGTTTTATTGTGAATCCCACAAAATTCACAACCCTTTAATCTCTTGTGATTACATTGTTCAACAGTATTTTTTTTCTTGTTCTTAACTGATAAACAATTTGTGTAATTGATTTCACGTTTGTTTATGGTGGTCATTATTATATATATAGTATAAATATTTTTAAGTAAAAATGTTTTTTATAAAAAATATAAAAAACTGAATCTAAAATTATTTAAAGACATGGCGCATAGATACTAGTAACTAAAAATGAGCAACCAACAAACTAACAACGATAACACTAACAACGATAACACTAACAACGAATGTATTGTAATTCCAGCTGCTGAACTCCGTGCGGAAAATTTTGTAATTTACCCTCCTCGTGAGAACAAAAAGCGTAAAACTAAGCAAGCAATTCTGCGATACAATTATAATGGGACTGAAGTTACACCGTACATTGAGACACCCGAGGCACTTGTGTGCAAATTTGGATTGTCAAACTACAAGGACGGACCGTCTTACAACATTCCTCTTTCTTCCTATTCAAGGATCAAGTCAGAGGCACCTATTGTGAGGCATTTTTTTGATCAACTCAAGAAGCTTGATGAGATGATGATTGATTACGGAATGGAGCATTCCAAATTCCTCTTCGGCAAGGAATACACCACTGATGCTCAGCGAGAGATTGTTCAGGAGAAGTACAAGCGCTGTGTCAAGCAGAAGATAAATGATGCAACTGGCGAGCCGTATCCGCCTAACATTGCGCCTAAGGTTCCTCAGGTCTATGATCCGGATCTCGAGCAAGGAGCTCATGGAGTGCCTGATGTGGAAGTTTTCCGCAGTTCTACTGGTGAAGAGCCGGTTGATTTCGGTGAAAGTTGGGAAGGACTTCGTGAATTGATTCCACGGGAAACTAACACTCCTCTGACTCTGATCTTCCAGCCTCGTACTCACTTTGTGAGTGGATTTGGAATTAGCTTGAGGGTTAATAGCATTAAAATTGTTGAAGTACAGCGCCAGCCTAAACCGCATGGGTGGTGCTTTAGCAAGAAAAATTTTGATGCACCAACGAACGCTGATCCCGATGAGGAAGTTACCACTGAAGAGGTTCAATCTGCAGAAGCTGTCGTAGAGGGAGGAGAAGCTCCTGCGGCAGCCGAAAGCACTGTTGATGAGGGAGGTGGAGGCGGTTCTAAGGAAGCGTCAGCCGAGGAAGAGCCTGAAGACTCGGATGGTGGAGAAACCACAGAGTCTGAAGATGAGTCCGTAGAGCAAGTAATCGAATGAATAAATCCTTGATAATTTAACAATCTAAACTTTTTTAATAAATCTTATTATAACAATTTATAATATGATTTTATAATTTAATCCTATTTAGTAATACTTTTTTAATTGTTTTTCTAATTTCACATCCCATTTATTCTTATCTGAGTAAACATCTTCTTGAATACATCTTATTAAGGGAATATCATACTTTGATGCTTTAAATTCCTTATATTTATCTCTTATTTGTTGTTCTAGCGGAGCTTTCCAATTTCTAACTTGTTCGTAATGTTGTCTTCCATCAAGTTCAATAATTAAATGTTTTTTACTCTTAAAAATAATATAAAAATCATATCTATATTGATATTTTCCATTCTTCTTTTTACCTTTATGAATACTTAAATATTCTGTTGAACACCACTTTGGTCCATATTCCCTTTTAATAGACTTAATATTATCATTTTTCAATAACCAATTATGTAATTTTAATTCCGTTTTATTTTTGCAATAAGGACACCAACAGTTTGAATGTATAATGCCATTAACCGCTGTTTCAAAATTTTTATTACAATAATCACATAAAAACCAATATTTTTTATTAGAACTTCTAAAAACATATCTTGGGGAAATATTATTTTTTTTTAAATCCCAACAATCAATCTTAAGCTTATTCTTTGGAGTCGTTCCACTATGTGAAGCAAAACTTTTTTTGAAACAATAATCACATTTTTCATTACTACATAATTGCTTGCCACCGCAATATGAACACCAATTATCTAGTGACGATATTTCGCGCATTCTTATATTAAAACTATGATGACAAACATCACAATTAAACCAATATTTCTTCCTTGAAGATTTAAAAATTTCTCGAGGAGGTATATTATTATTTTTAGTTAAATCCCAACAATCAACCTTTAATTTACCTTTTGAAGTCTTTTTTTTCAATGATGCAAAACTTTTATTGTAACAATCAACACAATTTTTATCTTTACATATTTTATTGTGACCACAATACGGACACCAATTATATCGAGTTAATCTGGTTATACCGTTAAGAGAAATATACATATCATGATTGCATTCATTACAAATAAACCAATATTTTTTACTTGTTCCTCCAAATACATCTCTTGGCTCAATACCACTATTTTTATCCAAATTCCAACAATTAATTTTTAATTCATTATTTTGAGTTTTACCCTGAAATGATGCAAAACTTTTATCAAAACATGATTTACAATTATCATCATTGCATAATTTTTGATTTGTACAATACGAACACCAAATGTCATCTCGCACTAACGCACCCAAAGACGTGTTAAAATCATGATTACACACCTCGCATTTAAACCAATATTTTGCGTCAGTTCTTTTAAAAACATCTCTTGGAATTAATTTATTTTTTTCTTTTATCCAACAATCAATTTTTAATTTTCCAGTTGATGTTGTTCCATCGTATGAAGCAAAACTTTTATTAAAACAAATTGCGCAATTGATATCATCACATAAATTTTGTTTTGAACATTTTTTTTTTACATATTTATTTCTTTCATGTTCATTATGACTCATTCTGCATTTTTCACATCTTGTATAATATTTTCCATCTTTCTTTTTTTTAAAATTAGTAATATTTAAACTTTTTTGACATTGATTACAAAAATTATATACATCCATTTAATATATTTATTATGATATGGCTTTAAATATCCAAAAAAATCTTACTGATAAATTTTGGATAAATATAATAACCCTTATTTTATTTATAATTTATCAATAATTGATCATGCTAGTTCTTCAAGCAATCTATCGATGTAATATACGTTGCGCCAATTCTTTTTCAATTCACTCTCGCAAAACTTCAATATGTTTCGCAAATTCTCACGAAAACTATCAGAATTCAAATAACTTTCAATAATTCGGCGCCACTTGGACAAATTCGAAAGCCCACCTGAACATGGCAAAAATCGAAAAACACCATAAAACTTCCACCAGCCATAAACTCGTGGATGAACCATGAAATATTCGAATGCACCTGTACCAAGTGGATCCCCATCATATTCATTTCCACCCTTAATCTGTGCTACATTTTGAGCAAGATAATCATTATTGCTACTAAAAACATACTTGGTCATCTTCAAAGGATCACGAATCTTCTTCCACCATGGTCGAGCCGAAAGACCATAACGGCGACGAATATCATAAAACAATGAATAAAGTTTTTTGAATGTCTTGAAAGCTT
>JGI10211J34971_10001085_pt1 | contig 22632 bp, 24 predicted proteins | sample Etolagsediment_FD_34971 | JGI IMG/M metagenome (IMG submission 34971)
CGGAAGAAGCTGTTGCTGAAGAAACTGTAGGTGAAACGGAAGGAGATACCGCCACTACAGAAGATGCTGCCACTACAGAAGATGCTGCCACTACAGAAGATGCTGCCACTACAGAAGATGCTACCACTTCAGATGATGTTGCCGATGAAGAGGTGGCTGTCGAACAGGAAGAAGAGGTTATAGAAGAAGAGGTTATCGAAAAAGAAGAGGAGGCACCTGCCTACGTAATTCCAACGTTTGATGGTGAAGTTGAGGGGGAAATTTTTACAATGGATCAACTAGTAGCCGCTTCTGAAGATTACACGGATGCGGAGTTCCATGAGCTGGCTGGTATGTATGAAAGCACGCTTACAGAGTTTGATGAAAAAGAGATTGTCACAGGGATTGTCGTATCGGTCGATCAAAAATATGTGATTGTCGATATTGGATTTAAGTCCGAGGGTATTATTCCTGCCAATGAGTTCAAATCCAAAGAACTGTCGAATCTGCAGCCTGGGGATGAAGTAGAGGTATTTTTGGATCGAGTAGAAGACAGAGAAGGACAACTGATTCTATCCAGAAAGAAAGCAGATATCCTTCAGGCATGGGATCACCTCGAGCAGGCTCATGAAACCGGTGCCGTCATCGAGGGATATATCCAAAAACGTATCAAGGGTGGGATGGTTGTCGATGTATTTGGTATTGACGCCTTTTTACCTGGATCACAGATTGATGTTCGCCCTGTTCGCGATTTTGATGCGTACGTTGGAAAAACAATGGAGTTTCAGGTTGTAAAACTAAACATGCAGGCTGAAAACGTAGTTGTTTCGCATCGCGCTTTAATCGAGTCTGACCTCGAGGAGCAACGAGAGGAGATTCTGGAAACCATCGAACCAGGACTTGTTCTGGAAGGCGTTGTCAAGAACATCACAGACTTCGGGGTTTTCATCGATCTGGGAGGTGTAGATGGTCTGTTGCATATCACAGACCTTTCCTGGGGACGTGTAGATCATCCGGATGAGATCGTGCATCTTGATCAAAAAATCAATGTTGCCGTGATCGATTATGATGAGAAATCAAAACGGGTATCACTAGGTCTCAAGCAACTGCAGCCACATCCGTGGGATCACATTCAGGACAAATATCCTGAAAATACACGTGTCCAAGGGCGGGTAGTGTCGATTGCAGACTACGGAGCGTTTGTTGAGCTCGAGAAGGGTGTCGAGGGACTCATTCACATCAGTGAGATGAGCTGGACGAAGCACCTCAAGCACCCGTCACAGCAAGTGAAGAAAAATGATATTGTTGAATGTGTTGTTTTGAATATCAATGAGGAAGAGAAAAAGATCTCACTGGGAATCAAACAACTTCAACAGGATCCGTGGGAAAATATCCTGGAGCGTTATCCAATTGGATCTCAGCACAAAGGGATTGTACGCAATATCACCAACTTTGGTGCATTTGTTGAACTGGAGCCGGGTATTGACGGATTGGTTCATGTTTCTGACCTGAGCTGGACAGAGAAAATAGATCATCCGAAAGATGCTGTACAGCGTGATCAGGAGCTTGATGTAGTCATTTTGTTAATTGATTTCGAAAACCGGCAAATCACTCTTGGTCATAAGCAAACCTTGGAAAATCCATGGGAAAAATATGCCGAGGAGTACGGACCCGGTTCTTCCGTAGAAGGAGAAATCAGCAAAATCACAGACAAAGGTCTTTATGTAACTTTGCCATTGGGTGTTGAGGCATTTTTAAGTGCAAAACGTCTCGAAGAGCAGCCGGAAAATCTTGCTGATGCTTACAAGCGAGGTGATAAAATTTCTGGATTTGTCATTCAATTCGATGAGGCTTCTCACACGATTGAGCTCACCCAACTCGACCGGGATAAAAAGAAAGCCGACAAAGCTGAAGCAGTCTTGAAAGAAGTGAATTTCGAGACAGGGACTCCGACTTTGGGAGAAGTTTCCGGTTTGGCTGAGAAATTAGCTGAAAAAGATGCGGCTGAAAAGGAGACTGCCAAAGTAAAAGCGAAGGCTAAGAAAAAAGAGGAGAAGGAGGACTAAGTACACGCTTATTGGTCCTCCCATTGGATACAAAAAAAGCCCGGCGCTGTATAGCATCGGGCTTTTTTATTGATAGGATAGAATTTCTGTTGAACCAGATAGATTAATCCAGATACAGAAACAGGGTGTTATTGGATGAATCTACACTGCTTTTCACTTTTTTTCCAGTGTTACGATTGTAAGAGTAGAGGATATTCCGATAAGAGATTAGCTCTTTACGGTCCTCAAATTTTACCTCGATGGCTCTCCCTTCTGGTTCGAGCTTATCCAGATAGGATTTCATGTTTTGGTATTTACTTTTGTTCATCCGTGATGATTGAACAACGCTTCTATTCACAAGTTTTATATCCATGATACGTAGTAATTCATGTTTTGATTTGAATGAGAAAGTATACATCACGATTTAAGAAGAGATGAGCAATTGTCGACACAGCCAGTGTACATAACATATTACGCAACATCTTTGCTTTCGTGTTACTGTATACTTTATGATAATAGATGTTCTGATTTAGAGCATTCTTCATGAAAACGTATATCAATGATAATTATTTCAAGCAGAATTCCAGATTATTTAGAACATCAAAATGGAATAATTTCCATTCGTTGTAGAGCAACTGCACAAAGATAAGAAAAATATAAAACTATGGAAATAAAAATAACATTTACCGAATCATACAAGACGGTGTACTATATATTTTAGTATATAGCTCGAATTTAATCTACGAAGCAAAGAACAATGGCTCTCATTACCACATTTCATTGCCTCATGACTTAAGGCATCCCAACAGGCAAATTTAGGGTACTTGAACATGAGAAAGAAGATCCGAGATAATAGATTCAGAGGAGATATCTTCGGCTTCTGCTTCAAACGTTGGACTGATGCGATGTCGTAATATATCCATAGCAACAAACCGAACATCTTCAGGAGTTACGTAGGCTCTGTGTTCCATGTAGGCTCTTGCGCGGGCAGCCAGATTGAGACTGATCGTAGCTCTTGGAGATGCTCCATTTTTGATCAAATCTCTCATATGCGACATCCCGTACCGGTCTGGATTACGGGAGGATACGACCAGATCAATGATATATTTTTCTACTTTTTCGTCCATGTATAGTTCATTGATCGTATCCCTTGCGGAAAGAATTTCTGCCGTTCCGGCCACTGCCTTCAATTTTGGTTTCTCTTTGGTATTGGCCATTCTTCTCATGATTTCAAGTTCTTCTGACTCGGTGGGGTAGTCCACGTGGAGTTTGAGCATAAAACGATCGGACTGTGCCTCCGGGAGCAGATAGGTGCCCTCTTGCTCAATCGGATTTTGAGTTGCGAGAACGAGAAATGGCTTGTCCAGTACGAATGTGGAGTCCCCAATGGTAACCTGCTTTTCCTGCATCGCTTCGAGAAGTGCACTCTGAACCTTTGCTGGTGAACGGTTGATCTCATCGGCCAAAACGATATTGGCGAAGATGGGACCTTTTTTCACCGTAAATTCACCCTCTTTCTGGTTATATATTAACGTACCAATCAAATCGGCAGGGAGAAGATCCGGGGTAAACTGTATGCGCTGGAACCTGGCGCTTACGGCATCGGAAAGTGACGATACAGTTAATGTTTTTGCTAGTCCGGGTACACCCTCAAGAAGTACATGCCCTCCAGTAATCAACCCGATCAGCAACCGGTCGATCATGTATCGCTGTCCTACAATTACTTTTCCAATTTCCTGACGAATATCTTCGATAAACTGACTCTCTTCCGAAATACGTTCGTTAAGTTTCGATAACTCTTCCCGGTTCATAAGCTTACTTCTTTGATTTTCTTTGTTAATTCTAATGAATGTATAAAACTGATTATTCTCAGAAAAATAAATGTTTCCAGCGGATATTAAAAGACGAGTGGAAACGAGTCCACCCATGAATTATGCTTGATGACAGTGTGAATTTTGCCTACATTTGAAAGTCAATTATTCAGAAGATTTTAGTATGGAAATATACGCATTTATCTCTTTTGCCGTACTTGCAATTGCCACTGCACTGGGTATGGTTCTCAATAAAAATACGGTGAACAGTGCGCTGATGCTGGTTCTCAATATGGTTTCCATTGCAGGTCTGTATCTTCTGTTACAGGCACAGTTCTTGGCATTAATCCAGATTGTTGTGTATGCCGGTGCTATTATGGTACTGTTTCTGTTTGTGATCATGCTTCTCAATGTGGATGATGATGAACATCTCTTTGATCGATTTCGTGTAAAATATCTTATTGTAACTCTACTTGCAGTGGTCGTATTTGCACAGATCTTATACGGCATCGCTGGAGTGACAGATTTGTTGCCGGAGTTATCGTCCGATATGACCACTGTTGGGACAGTGGAAGCAGTCGCAGAAGTCCTCTATACAGACTACCTTTTTGCATTTCAAATCACAGCGATACTACTTACCGCAGCAGTTGTTGGCGCTTTGATGATCGCACAGTTTAAAGCAGATCCGGAAACTGGAGAACAAGAATCATGATTGGAATTGATTGGTATCTGGCATTAAGTGCTATTTTGTTTGTGATTGGAATCGTTGGCGTTTTAATTCGGCGTAATGCAATTGTAGTGTTTATGTGTGTTGAACTTATGTTGAATGCTGTAAACCTAGCCCTTCTCTCTTTCAGTGCATATCACGGTGATATTGGCGGGATGATTCTTGTATTTTTCTCACTAGCTGTTGCTGCAGCCGAGGCGGTAGTGGGCCTGGCTATTATTATTGCCATCTTCAGAAATCACCTCTCTGTAGATATCCTGAAAGTGAATCTGCTCCGCTGGTAGAATACATTCTACTTTCTTTTCTATACGCGAAACGTATCTCCGTTAGTTTTCCAACTTAGATTCACTACGTGTAACTAGTGTTGGATGATTATAACAGGTGCTGTATGCCTGTAATAAGTGCTGGAAGATTGTTAGAAATGTTGGATGACTGTAGCAAGTGTTAAATCTTACAGAATGTAGAGCAGAAGCAATGCCATAAAGAAGAGAGTAAAACTCATCATCCATCCAATAGGTAGGCGATAGTTGGCAGATTGCCTGTTTGATGACGGTGGCGATTGATCTGTTGCAGCAGGTTTTATAAGAACGGACGAGAGAGGATCTTGAAACCAGGAAGAGAGTGAAGATGCAATTCCTAAAACACGCTCCTCTGCAACATCAAAGAAGCGATCTACTTTGTGAACAAAAAGAGTGTTGAGCATAGGGGTGAGTTTTCGATAGAACCAATCAATATCCAGGGCCAGAATAGATTCCGGAGCCATCTTTTTCCGGAATATCCAGAAGATGATCAGTGTCATGATGCTGATCTGCATCACCTCAACAAAATGATAGATGGTGAATGGATTGTATTTGACTGCGTACGGTAGATACCGGTATAACGCATCGGGATAGAGACCATACAACAAACAAGCAGCTGCTGTGAGTCCCATAGCCATATACATATTCAAAGGAATTGGACGAAGGTCTGTGGATTGATTCTCTGTTTCTGTAGTCAGATTTTCATTGGCTGTTCTACTAACGGCTGGCCTTGAGAACCAAGTGTAGTAGGGCAGCTTCAGCCCAACACTAAGAAATGTACCCACGGATGCCAGAAGCAGTAAAAGCATGGCTACTTCCTCATGAGCATAGCCGGCTGCGGAAATGGTCATACTTTTACTGATGTAGCCATTGAAGAGGGGCAAGCCTGAGATCGATAGAGCGCCGATCATGTACAGGGCAAAAACCCAGGGCATTTTTTTGAAAAGCCCCCCGAGATGGATCATTTTACTACTTCCTGCTGCATAAAGAACAGCACCTGTACTCATAAAGAGGAGTGATTTATACAGAATGTGACTATATGCATGAGCGGTTGCTCCATTCAGAGCCATTTCGGTGCCAAGACCGATTCCACAAACCATAAAACCTACCTGGCTTATGATATGATAGGCAAGAATTTCCCGAATATCTTTGCAGATCACAGCATACATGACCCCATATATCGCCATGATGGCCCCAAACCAGATGAGGATATCCCACCCAGGAAACATTCGAATTAGCACATAAACGGCTGATTTAGTGGTAAAGGCACTCATAAATACTGCACCGGTGATCGTAGCTTTTGGGTATGAGTCCGCAAGCCAGGTGTGCAACGGGACTACGGCCGCGTTCACGGCAATACCGGAAAGCATCAGAATGTTTGGGAGAGAGTAGATGGCAGGAATAGTTTCGACGGCTAGCGATGATGTTTCCGCATAATGGAGCAAAATACCGGACAAAAATAGCCCACCTCCCAGAATGTGATAGATCAGATAGCGCATTCCCGCACCATCCGACTCCTTGGTACGCTGTGCCCAGATGAGCCATGTTGAACTAACCGCCATGAGCTCCCAGAATATGATGAGTGTGAGGAGATCACCGGCAAATGTAACACCAAGTGCACCCCCGGCATACAGGAGTGCCATGGTTTGTTGTCCCAGCTCCTTCATATGCCATGCATAGATTCCTCCTGTAAAAGCGGTGATGGAGAAAATCATACCGAATACACGGCTTAGCGCATCCATCTCAAACAAAATGAGTTCAATTCCATTCAATGAACCGGTGATGACGTATCCATCCGGTTGGGTCATCACATAGTACAAGGAGAAAAGTGGAAAAAGAAGGAATAAGCCCGGGCGTACGTTTGCCGGAACAAGAGCAAGGATGAGTGCACCTGCAATGAGAATCAAACCGGGTATGGACAGGAGTTCAATCATAATAGTCAACGTCTCGGTTCACAATCTTTTTTCCTATAAATTTGGCTGCAAAAATGATGATGGTACAACAAACCATCCCGAATAGCGCGTAAAACCCTGGTATTTGATTCCACCAGTGACTGTCATAGTCCGAAAGGTATGCAAACTCCAGGTAGAAGGTCACCCCCAGAACCAGTACTACAAGAACGACANGAATCCAGTAAATGGGTTTGATTTCAGACTTCATTCAATATTTGTGATTTGATGAATGCCGGTTATGTCATCTGCTGTAATATCACCTGCTGCGGTGTCAGCTTCTGAGATATCTAATCCTGAGATATCTAATCCTGAGATGTCAACTCCTGAGATGTCAACTCCTGAGATGTCAGCTCCCGCTGTGTCAGCTACGATCGCAAAGAGGGACTGACTGATGTCGGTCGCAAGATCCAGAAAATTGAAAAATAAATTGGGAAAGAGTCCGAATAAAACCGAAAGCAGCGCGGTGATCACAAGAGGAACGACCATAAATGGGGAAGCTTCTTTGGCATGTTCGAGTCCGGACCCTGTTTTGAAGTAGGCTCTGTAGAGAATGGGGAAAAAATATCCGGCATTAAGGAGTCCGCTGACGATCAGGATGATGACCGGGATCATCCTATCACCCTCCAGAGAACCCAGAATGAGCGTCCACTTGCTAAAAAATCCGTTGATGGGAGGAATACCAGCCAATCCCATGGCTCCGACTGCAAACGCACCCATCGTCCATGGCATCACTTTGGCAATTCCGTCCAGTTGAGAAATTTCCGTTTTATGCAAGTTTACGTAAATCGCTCCGGCACAGAAAAAGAGTGTAATTTTCATGGTTGCATGTGCCGCGATGTGCATGATACCCCCCTGGATACCTAGTGGCGTCAGCAGAGCGATTCCCAATACGATGTAGGAAAGATGCCCGACGGTGGAGTAGGCAAGCCGGCGCTTTAGATTGTCCTGCGCAAAAGCGATGAGTGATGCCAGGATGATGGTAGTTCCCGACAAAACAATAAGTATATCATTCAGCGAGTAGAGTTCCATGGTCTCTACTCCGAATACATATCCCACAACACGGGTTACAGCAAATACACCAGACTTTACAACTGCTACTGCATGCAACAACGCGCTCACCGGTGTAGGAGCAGCCATCGCGGCCGGTAGCCAGCTATGGATCGGCATCAGCCCGGCCTTCACGCCAACGGCTCCCAGAAAGAGAACAAAAATGAGCAGCATTGCGGGGCGGGGCAGATCGGATTCAGAGAACAAGCCCCCTGGTGTGAAATCGAGTGATCCTGTATAGTGATAGACCAGGGCGGTTGCTGCAATCAGCATCAATCCAGCTGTTAATGTGTAGGAAAGATACTTTCTGCCAGCCTGGATCGCATCACGATTTTCTTTGTGGATCACCAGTGGATAGGTGGCCAGCGTGAGCATTTCATAAAACAGGATGAAGGTGATCAGGTTGGCTGAGAAGGCAATTCCAATGGTGGCAGACAGGCAAAGAGCAAAACTGGCAAAGTAGCGGGTTTGTTTTTTTTCGCCAGCCCCGCGCATATAGCCAATGGAGTAGAAGGAGGTAAAGATCCACAAACCAGACGCAATCACGGCAAAATACACACCAAGCGGATCAGCTTTCAGCGCAAAAGGAAGTCCCGGAGCGAGATCAAAGAGTTGGATCTCAACAGAAGTACCGGCAATAGCGTAGGGTAGCAACTGAAGGACAAGCCAGAACTTAATGATACCTGCTAGAATCGTCCAGAATTCTCTTAGATTTGGATAGGATCGGCTCAGTAGGATCGGCACAACGGCTCCAAGCGATGTAAGAATCGCAAATAAGGGTACCAATTCGATCATGGACTCTGGATATATCATAGCTTCAGATCATAATTGAAACGATCAAAATGGGTATAGGTTTAGGAGAAAACTGACGATGGCGGCGTTAGCAAAACCGATGACAAACAGCGACAATGCGAGTACAGCCAACGGAAGCATAGCACTAAAGCCAGGCTCGGAATAAGCACCATCACCGGGTTCTTTTTGTGCCTTGGAGGGATCGGCCATGTAGACTTTTTCCAGGATTCGGAAAAAATAGACCGCATTCAGCAATGAGCTCACAAGAATGACACTTAGCAGAACCCAATTGCTGTTTTCAACGGTTCCCAGAGCCAGATACCACTTGCTAAAAAAACCTGCAAGAGGTGGTAAACCGACCATAGAGACAGCACCTACGGTGAAAGCGGCCATGGTCCAGGGATACTTTTTCCGGTAGGCATCATGAAATCGCCGGATATCGGAATGGCCCTCTTTGAGTCGGAGATGCCCGGATACCATAAATAGAAGTGCTTTCATCACGGCATGATTGAGAACATGCAGAAGAGCCCCTGCAAATCCCCATGGATTCGCCAGACTTAGTCCCATAAGGATGTATCCAATTTGAGATACACTGCTGTACGCAAGCATTCGTTTTATCTCGGTTTGAGCGATGGCCATCACAGATCCAAACACAATTCCGACACCGGATAAAACTCCGATCACCTCTAGTATAGGTAGAGTCCCATCCATGAATGGGGTGCCAAAGACCCAGTACAGAAGGCGAAAAAGTACATAGGCCGCGACTTTGGTGCCAATCGGGGCGATGAGGGAAGAGGTTACTGATGGTGCAAAGGTGTAGGCATCCGGCAGCCATCCGTGCAACGGAAAGAGAGCAGCTTTGATTCCCATGCCGGCTACGATGAGTATGAGTGCCGCAATGACAGACCGGTGAGAGGCCAACTCTGGAAGCAGACTGGCCATGTCGATCATATTCAGTGTACCTGTGACGGTATATAGTAGTCCCACTCCTAATAGGTAAAGTGTCCCGCCAACGGTACCAATAATCAGATATCTGAAAGCTGCGTATGGTGCAGGCCGATCGCCAACCGCGATCAGAGCATAGCCCGAGAGAGAGGCGATTTCAAGGAATACAAAGAGGTTGAAGAGATCTCCCGTCAGGATCATCCCGTTAAAGCCAAGTAGCATCAGCATGCTCAATGCATAGTAGGGCATGCGTTTACTGGCAAGTTCTTTTTGCCCGGTTTGAGCCGAGTGTAGCAAAACCATCAACCCGATACTATTAATGATAAGTACAAAAAAGGCGGATAGCCCATCGTATACAAATTCAATTCCGATCGGAGGTGCCCAGTTTCCAAAAAAGTATCGAATCGCACCGTTCTGAAGTACGTACCAGAAGCCATACACCGACAGAGATGTCGCGATACCGCTGCCCAGAGTTGCGAGTGGTTGAGCCCATTGTTCCCGAAAGAGACCAAAAGCCGGCACCAAAAGGGCAAAAAGGATGTAGCTGAGAATCAGCAGAACGGGGAGTTGTGTTTCGATCATGAAAGCTTGTCTAACAATTCCTGTTCATCGAGCGTCTGATATCGATTGTAGATGCCGATCATAAGCGTGAAGGCTACTCCCAGGGTTGCTACGCCAACAACAATGGCGGTAAGCATAAGCGTATGAGGGAGGGGATTAAGATACAGTTCTGCCTGTTCCAGAGGGATCGAAGGGTCTTTAACCGGCACGGTAGCATTGAATTTTGAGGCAACTGAAACATAGAAAAGAATGACTGCAGATTGGAAAATGGCCAAACCGATCGTCTTCTTCACTAAATTTTTCTTAAACAGGATGCCGTAAAGCCCTGCACAGAGAAGGATCATTGTAAAGCCATAGGCATAGTATCCGAAAAAAAGTTCACCCATAATCTTCTCCTTTTACCAGGTTATCGAAAATCATTACGAGGATTGCCATCACAGCCAGGCCAATACCAACTTCAATGATAAGAATGCCGTAATAACGAAGCCATTCCGGATCGAGTCCGGGGAGAGGAAGTTGTGCATAATCCAGGAACATTCCTCCATAGAGCATGGCGGTTAGTCCGGTTGCAAAGTAGATGACAACACCGATGATCGCCAGCGGAGTAGTTGCGAACTCCCGAATCTGTTTACGGGAAATACGACGGCCTCCCGAGACACGAATCAGCAGGAGGGATGCAGCCAAAAGGGCTCCCCCCTGAAACCCTCCGCCAGGGCTGTAGTGTCCGTGAAAAATGACATACCATCCAAAGACCATGATGTAAGGACTTAAAAATCGAGATCCAAGCAGGACGATGGGGCTTTCGTGTCGTCTTCTCATGATCCGCCTCCCCGAATTCGGCGATTTCTTCGAAGGACCAGAAGCGTGATGAGGCCGGCGGTGTAAATTACAATNTGTTCACCAAAGGTGTCGATGCTTCGGTAGTCGCCCAAAACGACGGTTACGATGTTGGGGGTTTTTGCGTCCTTGTAAGCATGTTGTATATAATAGGTTCCGGCTACCAGATTTTGATTGGCATTCGTCTCAAGATTAATGGGCTGGTTTGCAGTTCCCCGCATGGGGAGGTCGGTTACTGCATAGACCATCAGAGACGCAAACAGAAGAAGCCCTAACCATGTAAGTACCTTCGATATCATTGCTTTCAATCGTTTGACCTCCTTGAAGTTTGATAGATTACAACTACGAAGAGGATCCCGGTTACCCCTGCACCAACAACAGCCTCTGTAAATCCAACATCTACGGCGCCCATCGTTACAAACAGCAGGGCCATAAGGAAACTGAAAATGGTCATCATAACTACAGCCACAAGAAGGTCTTTCGACTCCAGTGCTACGATAGCGGAGATCAGAAGAAACAGAAAAAGGGTGATTTCAAGTTGCCAGATCATCGATTACTTCTTGTGGTCTTGGATTGATGGGTTTTGTGTTCATCTGTTTCATTCCATGGAGAGCCGCCAAGAACCGGTCGAATTCCTTTTGCAATCGCAGCCCTTGCAAGTGCGTGTGTTCCGATTGGATTTGCAAGAAAAACGAATAGGATGACCAGCAAAAGTTTCAGACTATTTAAGGAGGATCCTTCAACGATCATCAGTCCGGCTATCACGCACATAATTCCCAATGTGTCGCTTTTGCTGACAGCATGAGAGCGAGAGAAAAAATCGGGAAGTCGCAAAATTCCTATACTTCCAATCAAAATAAAGAAAATTCCCGCTGATATGAGAAGCATCGCAATTACCGGAGCAATTTCGGTAAATGTACCTGTAAACGATGATGGCTCAGTCATGGCGCCGAATTTTAGGGGATTGTATAAACTTAGCGATCGCCAGCGACCCGATGAATCCTAAAATGGCATAGGCCAGGATGATATCGATAAACATCTCAATACGTCCAAAAAGAAAACCAATCAGGCAGATCAGTACAATGGTTTTCGTAGCGATTGCATTGGTTGCCAGGATGCGATCGAACAATGTAGGACCTTTTACCACCCGAATGAGTGGAATGGCGATAATGAAGGTTAACACAATGGTCGCGTAGAGTAGAAAATCATTCATTTCAGGCGCCTCCAGTACTTCTATCTTCGTCGCCTTCTACATTAGCTTGATGATCCAATCTATCTTGACCCTCCTTTCGATTCATCTCATTGTGCTTTACAACATCATGAATTACAACATTGTATACCACTGGCCGGTCTTCAGTAGAAAAAAGCTTTAGAACCCGCTTTGGCATATCATCATTAATGATTCCCTCGTATGAAAATGAATCCACTGAGTGGACGGTAAACTGGTCCCCTTCAATGTCCACAGTGAGCGTTCCCGGCGTAAGTGTAATGGAATTTCCGAGGATCATTTTTGCGCGTGCGGTTGGGAGATCAGCCCGAAATGTAACCATGGCTGGTTTTGCAGGAAGGGAAGGGCGGAGGATCAATACTGCAACGCGCCATCCAGCGATAAGAATCTGCCCAAGAATCCAAAAAAGATAAAGTAGCGCTCTTATGGGCCGTATCCGGAATGACTCGTTGTGATCATCTTCAAAAAAAGCGTAGGTCGCAAGGCTCCGATTTACCATCATCACACCAATCACAGATACTACACCATATGCAATATGAATCAAATCAAAATACCCGCTCATCAGCAGCCAGAAAGCCATCAGTGAGATGAAGGACAGCAACGTAGAGAGAACAGAGATTTTCTTTGCTTTCATCTTGATTTATGCTAGAGCGACAGTCAGTCTGAATGAAAGCAGAACATAGAAAAAAACCTCTATTCATAGCAAGAAAACCCGAAAAAGAGTTCTCTTTAAATCCGGAAGATTGGAGTTTAACTTGAAGCAGATTTTCGTATCTTTTCGCTCTTTGAAACACCGTTTCGACGAAGGCGTGTTGGCAAATTTCAACAGAAATCAAGATTTTTGCATACACGCAAGTTCAAAACCTTGCTAACTACATCATCGTAAGGAAGCGCAAAATCAATAATTTTTGAATGGAATCATCGACAGCGCTCATCAGCTTCATCATCGGATTACCACTCCTTGGGTTTCTCATTCACGGCATCGCCGGACTCTCCTCCAAGGAATACCGCACAAAACACATATTTATCGGGACTCTTTCGACACTGTTTGTGTTCATTCCCTTTCTGCTGTTGCTTTCCATCTTTTTTCAATTCACCGCGGAGTCTGAACCACTCTACGTAAGTCTTTTCCGATGGGTTGATGTGGGAAGTTTGCAGATTGATGCTGCCTACCGGATCGACCAGCTCTCATTGGTAATGTCCTTAGTGGTCACCGGCGTTGGCTCTTTAATTCATCTCTACTCGATGGGCTACATGTCCCACGACAAAGGGTACTGGAAGTTTTTTGCCTATCTCAATCTCTTTATTTTTGCAATGCTGAATCTGGTACTCAGCAACAACATGCTCCTTATGTTTTTGGGCTGGGAAGGGGTCGGTGTTTGTTCGTATCTGCTGATCGGATTCTGGTATACTGACATGAAAAAATCGGATGCAGCGAAAAAAGCATTCATCTACAATCGGGTTGGGGATTTTGCATTTCTCGTTGCCATGTTTATGATTTTCGGAACGGTTGGCAGTCTGAACTTCGATCAGATCCTCGATCAATTATATCTCTTCTCTTCGGATCAAATTTTTTGGATCTCACTGCTCATGCTGATTGGCGCCACCGGAAAAAGCGCTCAGTTTCCACTTTTTCTTTGGCTTCCGGATGCCATGGCTGGACCAACTCCTGTATCGGCCCTGATCCATGCGGCGACGATGGTTACCTCGGGAATCTATCTCTTTGCCCGAATGTCCCCAATGGTCATTCTTAGCCCTGAGGCGATGATGATTGTTGCTGTTATCGGTGCGTTAACTGCAATTGTTGCCGCTACCATTGCTATTACCCAGACCGATATTAAGGGGGTTCTCGCCTATTCTACAGTATCGCAACTTGGTTTCATGTTTCTTGCCTTGGGTTCAGGAGCATTTACAGCAGCGATTTTCCATGTGGTCACCCACGCATTTTTTAAGGCATGTCTGTTCCTTGGATCCGGTTCCGTGATCCATGCCATGGAGCATGTGAAGCATAAGTTGCATGAAAATGGCAAGCACATCGAGTTCGATCATCAGGATATTCGTTATATGGGTGGGCTGAAAAATGTGATGCCATCTACCTACAAAACCTTTCTTATCTCAACGATCGCCATCGCGGGCATACCGCCTCTAGCCGGATTCTTTTCGAAAGATGAGATTCTTATGCATACCATCAATATGGGTACATCTGAATTTGCCGGAGTTCTTTATTTTATGCTTTGGTTCGTTGCCAGTCTGACTGCATTTCTCACTGCTTTTTACATGTTCCGTCTCACATATTCGACGTTTTTCAGTGAATTTCGTCTTCCAACATTGTTCAAGGATATCCCGGAGTCGGAATCCTATTTGCACGAAAGTCCTAAAACCATGACCCTGCCACTTTGGGTATTGGCTTCTCTCGCAATCCTTGGCGGCCTGATCGGAATCCCGAACTTTTTTGCGAAAACGTTTGGATCCTATGCTGAACTTCATCTTCTCGAGCATTGGCTAGATCCTGTTGTTTCTGCCATACCGCTTACACTCTCAGTTGGATTCGAGTGGTTTTTGATGATTGTGGCTATTCTGATTGCACTTGCAGGAGTCTATCTGGCAAAAGAGATGTACGACGATGGGCAGATGGAGTTTTCTGACGAGGAGATCGAGCTTAAATTTCCTGCCCTGTATCCTGTTTGGAGAGAAAAGTACAGGCTTGACGAATTTTATCACTCTGTGGTGATCCGGCCGGTGGTTACTTTTTCGGAAAAAGTGCTGGCTGTATTTGATCTTAAAGTTCTGGACGGCATCGTGAATCTTACGGGAGGCACCGTTCGTTTTTTCGGAAGCCTGGCTCGGTACTCACAGTCTGGAATTACGGGTCAGTATGCGCTATTCCTAATCTTGGGTGTAGTCATTATTCTGTCAATTTTACTGTTTTAATCACAGGTATCTGTCATATATGGAGTCCTTGCTAAACCTGGTTATCTATCTCCCACTGGCCGGCGCAGTACTGTTGCTGCTGCTTCGCAATGAAAACCACATTCGATGGGTGAGTCTTGCTGCTACACTTGCTGCATTTGTTGCTTCACTTCCACTACTTTTTGGGTTTGATCTAGAGGCGTCACATCTACCACAATTTGTAACAGAAGGGGCGCGAATTACCGAGTCTACAGACATCAAATATCTGATCGGTCTCGATGGGTTGAGTTTGTTGTTGTTTATGCTTACCACCTTTATGGGGCCCTTGGTGATTCTGTCATCTTGGAGTTCCGTGGCTAAAAGCGTGAAGGGGTACTACGCCATGCTTCTTGTGTTGCAAACAGCATCTTTGGGGGTATTTGCCTCCCTGGATCTTTTTGTCTTTTACATTTTCTTTGAGTTGTCACTCATTCCCATGTACTTCTTGATCGGGATCTGGGGAGGGGAAGGACGAATCCATGCTACTCTAAAATTTTTCATCTACACTCTGGTTGGATCCCTTATCATGCTCGTTGCACTCATCTATCTTGGATTTGATGCAGGATCTGTGATGCAGGGCGCTCAGTTTACAACAGATTGGAGATTTATCTCCGGAACATCCTATCTGCCGAATTTACTTCAACAAACGTGGCTCTTTCTGGCATTTGCCCTCGCATTTTCGATCAAAGTCCCCTTGTTTCCATTTCACACCTGGCTACCTTTTGCACACACGGAAGCGCCAACGGCCGGTTCAGTTGTGCTGGCTGCTATTATGCTGAAACTTGGAACATACGGTCTGATTCGTGTAAACATGACGGTGTTTCCAAACGCATTTATGGAGCTGGCTCCCTATTTCGCCACACTCGCTGTCATCGGCATTATTTATGGAGCCCTTGTTGCGATGGTCCAAAAAGATATCAAAAAGCTGGTCGCCTACTCATCAGTCAGTCACCTCGGATTTGTGGTTCTTGGTATCTTTGCTTTTAACACAATTGCAGTCCAGGGTGCTGTGATTCAGATGATTAACCACGGTTTATCTACCGGCGCACTATTTTTGATGGTCGGTATGATCTACGATCGCCGACATACACGTATGATTCGTGATTTTGGGGGTATAGCGAAAAGTGTGCCCCTCTTCGCAGTTCTGTTTTTGATTGCTACGATGGCTTCGATTGGACTTCCGGGTCTCAACGGATTTATTGGTGAGTTTTTCATTTTGATCGGCTCCTTTAACTCGAACCTATACGACCATACGATCTTTGCGGTGATTGCCGCACTGGGGGTAATCCTTGCAGCTATATATATGCTCTGGATGGTTCAAAGAGTGATGTTTGGACCGTTGACCAGCGATGAAAACAGATCCATGAAAGATCTGAACGCCAGAGAGTTGGGTCTATTAATACCGCTTGTTTTATTTATGATCTGGATTGGAGTACGGCCAGCAGACTTCACCCGGTACTCCGAAAACTGGGTGGATCACAGTCTCGAACAGTCTGCACTAAAGGCGGAAATGATCATTGACAGCCGGGATTCTGCAACCGAACCCGAATGGATCACGAACCTGTACGACAAGGATGCATTCGATTATCGGAACATCTACAAAACCAAAAACCAGTAGTAGGAAAGTGATTTAATCCGAAAGGTATGAACCCGTTAGATGTACATACAATTCAGCAAAGTCTGGAAAATCTGGAAGGATGGAGTTATGAGGATGATCAGCTCCGAAAACAGTACCAATTTTGCGATTTCAGTGAAGCGCTTGCGTTTATAGTTCGGGTGGGGCTAGAGGCAGAGAAAGAATCCCATCACCCCGAATTAAAAAATGTTTACAACCGGGTGGAGATTCGCTTGAACACTCATGACGTGGGTGATAAAGTAACAGAAAAAGATCTTCGGCTGGCCGGAAAAATTGATAAGATATTACGTTGATGAACTATTTACACGACATTCAGGCTTTTTTACCCGGTGTGATCATTGCTTTTACCGGTCTTATCACGATCCTGCTCGAATCCCTGAAACGGGATGTCAGAACCATGTATGGGGTGTCTGCTGCAGGGGTGCTGGCAGCACTTATTGCTGCAATTCTATCGTCAACATCGGAGGGAGGCACAGCATTTACGGATGCCATTGTATATGGAGGATGGAGCAGTTTTGGGCAGGTGATCATCCTGATTGGAACTCTATTTTCGATTTTACTTTCGGCAGATTATCTCAAGTCCAAATCTCTTCATTTTGGTGAAGTATATGCCATGATCTTGTTTGCTTCACTAGGAATGCTGGTATTGGCTGCTTCCAACCATCTGATTACGTTATTCTTAGGGATTGAAACGATGTCAGTAGCTCTGTATGTGCTTGCGGGGCTCATGCACTATCGTAAAACCGGCGCGGAAGCGGCATTGAAATACTTCCTGCTGGGAGCCTTTGCAACTGGATTCCTTTTGTTTGGGATCGCGCTGATTTACGGTTCTACCGGTGAGATGACCCTCACTTCCGTGGCGGCTGCTGCATCTCCGACTCCTTTGTTTCTTGCCGGATCCGGACTTCTTCTCACGGGAATTTTCTTCAAGATTGGTGCAGTTCCGTTTCANATGTGGACCCCGGATGTATATGAGGGGACNCCGACCACACTTACTGGATTTATGGCTACNTCCGCCAAAACGGCTTCGTTCGTAGCATTTGCACTTATTCTGGTTCGTATGGTGCCGGAAACCTCGTACGAGTCCTGGCAGTCGGTGATTCAGGTGATCGCAATCCTCACGATGATTGTGGGTAATGTAATTGCGCTCGTTCAGGAAAACGTAAAGCGCATGCTGGCCTATTCCAGTATTGCACACGCAGGTTACCTTCTAGTAGGGATGGCCTCCGGCGGATATAGTGCTGTTTTGTTCTATCTGTTCGCCTACACGATTATGAATCTTGGGGCATTCGGCGTAATTGCCTACTTCGAACGAACGAAAAATTTTGATTTCACGTCCATCGAGAGTTACGCCGGGCTTGGCTCCCGTGCCCCCTTGATGGGTGTTTTATTATCTGTATTTCTCTTTTCTCTCATTGGCATACCTCCGTTTGCCGGATTTATGGGTAAATATTATGTGTTTGCTTCAGCCGTGCAAGCGGGAATGATTCCACTTGCAGTAATCGGGGTTCTGGCAAGTGCTGCCAGTGTTTACTACTACCTTCGCGTGATGGTTTACCTCTACTTCAAACCGGAACACAAACCGGTTCATCTCGAAAAAACCAGTGTTCTTTTTACTGCTACCTTGATTCTTTTGGCTACAAGTACGCTCTACTTTGGAATTGAGCCTCTTGTCTCTGTGACAGACCTGTTTGGATTTGTGACAGGAATCTCGCCTTAATTCTTGTTTTATGAACCTTTCTCTCACATCAGCGTAGTTTCCGCACACTAATTACATCGGTTGGACGAATTGCCAGATAGGGAATCTTTCCTTATCTTTGTTGGCTCTGTTATCGGCGCTAGCACGATGACTGTTTCCAATAGTGGAAAACAACCAAAGACAAAACCTATGAAGACAGATTTTTATGAAATGACCTATATCCTCAGTCCGGTCATGGAAGAGGATGATCGCCAGAAACTGGTAGATAGTATTGCCGGCCAGATCAAAGAGTTGGGTGGTACTATTACCGAGCAGGATGAGTGGGGCACCCGTTCGCTTGCCTATGAAATCGACAAAAAGAAAACAGGATACTACGTTAATCTCTACTTTGACGCTCCCCATACCGCAATTAAGCCGGTAGAAAGAAGTATGCAGATCAGTGATTTTGTGATGCGCTACATGACATTGAAGTATGATGCCAAAATGAAGCGGCATTATGAGCTTCGAAAAAGTGGCAACCTGCCCCGGATCTTTGAGTCCGATGAAGAAATTACCAAAGATCAAGATTAAGGAGATACAACAATGATTAATAATCCATCCCACCCAAAGAAAGGTCATCTAAAGACCAAAGACTGTAAGTTCAGTAAGGCAGGTGTTGAGTTCATCGACTATAAAGACACAGAGACCCTCCTCAAGTTCATGAATGATCAAGGCAAAATATTGCCCCGAAGAGTGACGGGAACCAGTGCCAAGCATCAGAGAATGCTGTCCAGAGCTATCAAACAGGCTCGGTTTATGGCTCTAATCCCATTTGTTGCCGAAAACCTTAGATAATCACCGGAGATAATTATGAAATTGATACTCACTGAAGACGTTGAAAATCTTGGTTTTGCCGGGGATCTGGTCGAGGTAAAGGACGGTTACGGAAGGAACTATCTTGTACCGCAGGCCAAAGCTGTATTTGCCACACCCGGTGCCATACGGCACTATGAAAATCTTCGAAAGGATGCCGAGCAAAAAGCGGCTCTCACCGTAGAAAATGCGAAAGAGCTTGCTGAAAAGATCGAAAGCACATCCCTTACCATCTCAGCAACTGTTGGTGAAGATGATAAGATCTTCGGAACGGTTACAAATGCTCAGATCGCGGATGCGCTCGAGCAGCGTGGTATGATCGTAGACCGTCGGAAAATTTCACTGGATCAGGACATCAAAACACTCGGCGAATACACCGCTACCATTCAGCTGGTTGCAGATATCAAGCCGCAAGTGAAAATTATGGTTGTCAAAGAGGAAAACTAAATCTTGCCTCTATGGTCACCCGTACCAGCCACCTGAAAGGGGATCGAATCTCGCTGCTGCTTTTCATTGTGTTCATGTTGTGTTTGCCAATGGGCGTTATGGCACAGCTACTGGACCCGGTCACTTACGAAATAAAGCAGGCGCCGGAAGAAGTAGCAGCAGGAGAGATCTTTTCCATCCAGGTGGAGGCAACGATTGAGGGAGAGTGGCATCTTTACTCTGTGAATAACGATCCGGCAGACGGTCCTTATCCGACTCAGTTCAGTAGTGGCAGGACCAATCTTCTTCTTGCCGGAGCCGTTCAGGAAACGGAGCCAACCATCGTCTTCGATCCAAATTTTCAAACGGAGTTAGGGTGGCATGCGAAATCAGCTCTGTTTACAATACCCCTTGCATTCCATCCGGAACTGACTGGAAACCAGAAAATCGTTCTGGATGTCCTATATCAGGTCTGCGACGACATATCCTGCCTACCCCCGAAAACCAAAACCATTGACGCTGAAATACGATTGCAGGGGGATCCCGAACCCTCACTTTTGTTTGCATCTTTCGGGCCACTAGACTCTTCTGATTTAACAGGAGAATCTGGCTCTGATTCGGCTTCCGATTCTGACTCAGAATCCAGTCTGGACTCATCCTCCGGTTCCGATCGCGATACTCCCTTTACACTCACCAGTAGCTCCGATATCGCAAGCGACAACATCTGGTCATTTTTGTGGCTCGCCATACTCGCCGGATTTGCTGCGATCCTGACCCCTTGTGTGTTCCCACTTATACCGTTAACCGTCTCCTATTTTTCGGCGGATGCCAATCGCAACAACGGGTCCCCATGGATTCAAGCCCTCATTTTCGGTCTTTCTATCGTATTTATCTTCACCTTGCTTGGCGGCCTTCTATCCCTCATTCTTGGGGTTTCCGGAGTAAGTCAATTCGCCTCCAACCCGTATGTAAACACATTCATCGGGTTGATATTCATTCTCTTTGCCATGAGCATGCTTGGCATGTTCGAACTCCGCCTGCCGTACCAGGTCACCAACTGGCTCAACAAAAAAAGTAATGATAGTGGTGGATCAATTGGCACGCTCTTTATGGCACTTACGGTGAGTGCGGTTTCCTTCTCATGTACAGCTCCATTCATCGGGGCAGTTCTGGCAGCCACAACGTCCGGAGAGTGGTTTACCCCTATGATCGGGATGATCGGATTCTCAGCCGCCCTGTCTAGTCCATTCGTTCTTTTTGCCATGTTCCCCAACTGGCTCCAACGTCTTCCGAAAAGCGGGTCATGGATGAATGCAGTAAAAAGTGTGCTCGCCTTCATTATCTTAGCCGCCTCCATAAAATTCCTGGCCAATGCCGATATCATCTTTGGCTGGGGCTTTATCTCAAGACCACTCGGTATCGCTGCATGGATCACCTTCTTCTTCCTTGCAGGTCTCTACATTTTAGGAATGTACGGCCTCCACGGTGAAAAACGCCCCGATTCAATTACTGCCGGCCGGGTTATGCTATCTATACCCTTCTTCCTCTTCTCATTTTATCTTTTTCCCGGGTTGATGGGAGCCAATCTTGGATTCTGGGATGCCTACCTGCCTTCAAGACAAGTGAACGAAGTGAGCCTAATTCAATCTCTTGGACGGTACGCAGGCACAGGAGGGGCGCTGGAATCAAACGAGGGAGCATGGTCATCCAGTTATGATGCTTCAGTAACCAGCGCAATTGAGAATAATCAGCCCGTATTCATCGATTTCACAGGTTACACTTGTACCAACTGCAAGGCTATGGAAGCCAACGTATTTCCGGATCCCAAAGTACAGGAGCTATTTGCTCAGATGGAAAAGGTAAAACTGTATACCGATGGTGGTGCGGATGCAGAAAAAAATCAAACCTTTCAATTCGAACTTACGGGAACCCTTGCACTCCCCACGTACGCCATTGTTGATCCGCAAACCGGGCAGGTTCTCGATCAGCTTATAGGGTACACAAAAACTACCGATTTCGAAGCTTTTCTNCAGCAGGGGCTCGATCGTCACCGAGAGTGGAACAAACCGTAAAAAACTGCTTTTCTTATGGGATAGTTGTTACGATACTTAGCTACGATACTTAGCTAGCTACGATACTAAGGAAGCCATCACGGCCATTCGTACAACCAACAAGTAACCCAATCCCGACCCCCATCAGAGCTGTTGCTATCATACATGTTGTCCTGCTTCTGCTTTTCGCGGTTGCAGTGAAGACGGTTGCCCCGGATGCGGTGCAGGCAGTTGAGAAGATGCGCCCTTCGATCGAGAACTCAGTGGCTGGAGTGTCTGCTAAAGTTCATGCAATGGTTGCAAATTCAGTTCTTTTAAATTCTGCAGATGTGGATTCTTTGGACGTGGATTCTGTGCATGCTCCGCAACAGGTGCCAGAAATCATCGAGCGTACTTTTGACCTGAAGACCCCTGCTGATACCATATATGTAAGCTTTTTTTTGAGGGATGATGAGATTCAAGTTGTTCACGAAAATAAACCTTTGCCCTCGGAAGAGTGGAAATTCTCGGCACCCGCTGGCCGGATCTACTTTCGGGTTAGCGCCGCCAGATTTTCACAAAGCCGGCTAGTCACCATCCGATACCACAAACCCATCCTGCAGATCCCTGCATTTTATCAATACGTACTCCCGCCCGCACATGTAGATATGCAGGGCGATGTAGCATCGCCATCAACCCGCACAATACAAAACGAAAACGAAACATACTCTGTAGGGGATGACGTGCATGATGGAGGTAGAAAGAGCGGTGGGGGAACAGGGGGCATTGGGGGAGCAAAAGGAAGTAGGGACACAGG
>JGI10211J34971_10001086_pt1 | contig 22613 bp, 12 predicted proteins | sample Etolagsediment_FD_34971 | JGI IMG/M metagenome (IMG submission 34971)
CCCCCCGCCGGCACGCGGGCTCGGCTCTGGCCGGAGCGTCCTGAACATGAGCGTGCGACAGTGGCTCGACGAGCAACTGGAAGACGGCCTGCTGGCCGACGGTTTTGACCAGGCCCTGATCGGCTACGTCGAGCAGTTCGGCCGGCCGCCGGTGGCCCTGTACGACCGCGCGGCGTGCATCCGGATTCTCATGGACCGCGACGACATGGGCCGCGAGGAGGCCGAGGAGTTTTTCGAGTTCAACGTGGCCGGGGCCTGTGTCGGAGAGCACACCCCTGCCTTTGCCGTGCTGGCACCCGAAAACGAGACCGTACCATGAGCGAACCCGAACACCTGTTCCCGTGCCAGGTCGCCCACGAGCATGAGATCGAGGTGACCGTCAATCTCGACCTGCTCCGGCAGCGACGCTACGCCGCCGTGCGTATGGCCTTCCGCCTGCTGTGCCGCAAGATGCGCGACACCATGCAGGAGCACCCCAAGAAACTCATCGTGCCCCACCGCGTGGGCCACCAGTTCACCGATCAGCACCTGCGCCTGTACGCCAAGCTGCACACCCTGACCCCCCTTGTCCCGGAGGAGACCGAACCGTGATCGACGAGCAACTCAGAGTCTACCTGGCCGCCAGCTACGTGCGGCGGGCCGAGGCCCGCAAGATCAAGGAGCAACTGGAGCGGATGGCCGAGGTCCGGATCGTCAGCGACTGGATGGTCCGCGATCCCGAACCGTCCGACCAGTGCGCGCCCAAGGACTACCAGCAACTGCACGATCAGGCCCAGGTCCTGGTGGTCCTGACCGGCGACACGCTCTCCAAGGGTGGCCGGCACACGGAACTGGGTATCGCCCTGGCCGAAGGCAAGCCCGTCTTGCTGCTGGGCCCGCGCGAGCGGAATGTCTTTCACCACCTGGCCCAGGTTACCCAGTGCGACACGGTCGAGGACGTGGCCAGCAAGCTGATCATGATGGCCAACGACTGCCCGCAGGTGGTGGTCGCCTCCTAAAGTCGCCGCCGGAAGCGGCCGACAAAGTCGCAGGATCAAACACTAACCCCGGAGACCCATCATGGAACTGCTGCCCGGCGTCCGCAAGAGCATGACCGCGAACCTGGAGAGGCTGTGCCAGGAGATCGACCAGAGTTTGGCGCATTACGAGAACGAGGGCCAGGACGGTACGTTCCACCTGGCCGACTACCTGCTGCACGCCCGCTATCACCTGCAGTTGCTGCTGGGGAACAACCACGGCCTGGACCCGGTGCGAGGTGTCATCGCGTTCCGGGAGATCGCCAAGTGGGCCATGGCGGGCTTGAAGAACTGCGGGCTGACCCGCATCACTCACGGCATCACCACGAGCACCCACGAGATCGTCGAGCACCCGACGACCGACGACGTGTGGCTCGTTGTGCTCGATGCCCTTGCCGATTCTGAGCGGCTGATCCGCGATGCAGACGGTTGCGGGCTGCGATCGCTGGGTGAACACGTGTCCGTGTTGCTCTGGATGTTCGATAAGGCCAACCTCGATATGGTCAGGACCGTAACCGGGTCGGGCCGTAGGGTGACCAATGTGGGCCTGGATCAGATCGCGGCCGTCTGTGCTCACTACTTGAATCTGTGTGAGGCCCGCGAGACCGCCGTCCGCACCAAGGCGGTCTGAATTACTGATCTGACACAAATTGGTTCTTCGTTGACATAGAGGAACACCGCCATGGGCCGCTGCCTGGACATGCTGGGCATCCTGTGGATCGTGATGATCGTCGTGGCCATCATTCTGACCAAGGTATACCCGTAACGGGGCGGCGTGGGAGAAAGGGCACGACTCAGCCCGGGCACGCGGCTACCCCTCGCCGCTGTCCGGGCTTCTTCTTGCGCGAAGTACCCAGCTTGCCTAGCTTGTCAATTGCTCGATAAAAGAGCGACGGTCGATCGACCGGTTGTAGCTCTTGGCACAGGCTGCCAGGCCGGCCACCAGCGCCGCTGCCACGCTCGTGCCCCTGAAGGGCCGCTGACGGGCGTCGGCCCAGTCGGGCGACGTTCCGACCGGGGCCGTCAGATCCACGCCCTGCGGGCTGTCAGGGCCGCCTACGGCCACCACGCCGGGATGCGAGTGGGGCCACTGCCACAGCGGACTGTGGGCGGCCACCACGATGACCCCGCGCCGATCCAGGTCCGCCAGCCGATCGTCGAACAGGCGGCTGTGCTCGGTGAAGGCCAGGGCCATCAGGACCACGTCGGCCCCGATCTGCACCGCCCAATCGAGCGGTCGGCACAGGTTCTGCCAGGCCATGCGGGTGCCGGGGACCTCGGTGATCACCTTGGCCACGTACAACGTGCAGGCTGGAGCGATCCCCAGCCGGACGGGGTCCTGGGACGCCACGATCTGACAGACCCGGCTGCCATGGGCATCACCGCCGCCCCCGGAAGCTCCGCAACTTCCAGGGCTGCTTGCAGGGGAGCTTTCGGGGTGGTTTCCGGAGGTCGGGGTCTCGGATAGAAAGCTGCGCACCTCCTCGGGGTAGACGAACGGCGTGCGGGCGTCCAGTCCCGAGTCCATGACCAGCACCCGGGCCCCTTGACCCAGGGTGTCCAACCACGCTTTGGGTGCTTGCGATCTCAAATCTCAAATCTCAGATATCACATCCGGCGGCTTCAGCCGCCGCCGGGGGCCTGGTCCGATCCGGCAAAAGGCGCCGCCGGCAGGTACTGCGTGCCGTGGACCCAGACCGTCTCGGTGCCGCCCAGCTTGTGCTGGAGGGTCACCTGGCACTTGGCCTGCACGATGCCCCCCAGGCACTGCTGCACCCAGCGGCCGTCCGCACCCCCGGAAGCCTCGCCGTAGGGGTTGTGCCAGGTGATAAGCTCGCCGGACAATTCCGGGGGCAGCTTGGCCGGCGAATCGTAGTAATACGGGTGGTCCGGCGGGCTGGCCGGGTCGTCGTAGTTCACGGTGCGATACCGGGACTTGTGGTCGTCGGTCACCAGGCTGTTGTGGTAGATCCCGATCGGGTCCACGGTGCTCGTGCCCCGGGCACAGAACGGCGAGAGGTAGGTGCCGGTTTGCACGTCGGTGAACGGCAGGCTCACCGTCACGGAAAAGCCGTCCCCCTGGCCGGGGTCGGCGCCAGGCAGGCGGGCCCAGTCAAGCTGGGTGACCGCCTGGTACTCGATCAGCGGCCAGATGTACAGGTTGTCCGAGAACGGCGGCGCGGCCGCCGGTTCCGGGGGCAGGTCCAGGTCCCCGCCCGCGTAGAGCATCGTCCCATGCTGCAGGTCATACTTCCTCGGGTCGTAGCTGTTCGGGTCGTAAGCCGGGTTGGTGCCCGCGCAGGGGCCGCCAAACAGGGCGTCGGCCCGGTCCTTGAGCCAGTGGGTCCGGTGCCGTTCCGTGTCGCTTATCACCTGGCTTTGCGTCGGGTCCAGGTAGTAGTCGATGGGCAGCGTCCGGGCGTTCTCCAGAAACGCCGGGGTGTGGTCGCGCCCTTCGCGGTACGGCCCGGCCACCATGCCGCTTTGCGAGCAGTCGTAGCGCAGCCCGCGCTGGGCCGCCGTCTCGGCGCTGGCCACCTTCAGGTCCCAGGGCTGCACGTACACCCGCCGCCACAGTTCCTGGACGTGGAAATACCACTTGGGCGTGCCCACCAGGGTGTACTGGTGCTGCTGGTTGCCGTCCCGGGATCTCGGGCCCCACAGGTCGGTGAGCGTGAAGGTGTAGTCCTGGCTGCCGGAGAACGCATCCTGGCGGTCGGGGTCCGCCCAGTCGAAGCCCATCAGGAACAGGTGGCAGTGCCCGAAGTGGTCGTACTCGACCCGGGTGTTGGGCCCCGTGGGATGGGTGTACTCGTAATAGTATCGCCACTGGTCGTGCCAGACCCAGAACAGCGGGTAGAACTGGATGCCTTCGGCCTCGATCGCCATGCCGCCACCTCGCGCCGGACCCCGGGGTTACCCTTCCGCGATCGTCGCCTCCAGGCGCACCATCAGCAGGGCCTCGATCCGCTGGACGAACTGGCCGACCAGGACATCGGTCCCTTCGCAGATGCGGTCCAGGTCCATCCAGTGGAACTCGACGAAGCCCACCGTCTTGTACTCGCCCTGCCGCAGGGGCACGTGGGCCACGGCCATGACGTTCAGGTTCATCAGCACACTCTTGATGTGGCTGTCGGCCAGGTCGTCGATCTGCCGCACCTCGATCGGCTCGCCGGACTTGTGCGCCAGCATCGGCTCGATGATCGGGGCCAGCATGCTGGCCGGCACGTTACTCTGCAGGTGCTGGCTCAAGCCCACGCCGCCGATGACCGACTCGTGGGTGCAACTGACCCGCTGGATGCTGGAGCCCGAGTAGAAGTGCTCGCCGTTGTGGAACTGGAACACGGCGGCCCGGGCGGCCCCGGAGATCACCCGCAACTCGGTGAGCAGGTCGTGGATCTGCAGGTCCAGACCGGCCAGCATCTTGAGGTTGGTCCCCTCCTGGCGGTGGTGCCGGCGCTGCTTGAGCCAGGTATAACACCAGCGGCCCGTGACGGTGGCCATCCCGATCACAAAACCACCGACCGCCATGCCGACGCTGATGCTGTCCATGTTATTATCTCTCGCTTGGTGAACGTCAAAGTGGGCAGCTTACACGATTCGCACGTCTAATTCTACTGCTTGCGACTCCATGGATGCTCTTTTTTACTTCTGCGAATTGTCACTTTGCCTACAACCATCCCAGGCTGACCGCTATCCGACCGGCGGCGGCAGGGGCACGGGGCTGCCGGCGGCCACCTGGATCAGCCCCCAGTAGCGCGGCGACAGCAGGTAATCGACCGCCCGCATCAGGGCGATCACCTGGTAGTCCTTGATCGGCGTGGGCCGGTTGCTGGGCACGCCCAGGTGCTGGCAGACTCCCTCGTACTTCGGCTCGATCAGCTTTTCATCGCACCACGGACTCCAGCGGTTGACCAGGCCGAAGGCGGCGGTGGTCCCGCCGTCGGCTCCCAGGGTCGGCGGCTCCACGCCGTCGATGGCCACCCGGGTCAGGCCGGTGACCCAGTACAGGGTGAACTCCTCGGCACTCACGGCGAACGCCGGGCTCACCCCGATAGCGCCAAGCTGCAAGGTCGTCACGGTCTGTTCTCCAGCGGTTAGAAGTCCATGTAGGGAATCTGGGCCAGTTGCTGCTCGTACCACCACGGGACCGGATCGAGGTAGGACCCGTAGCTTTCGGCGTTCTGGGCGGTCACCCATTCGCTGCGACGGTGGAACTCGTACTCCACCGGGTCATAGTCCTCAAAGAGCAGCCGGATTTTCAGGTCGCTGTCCGGAGCGATGCCGTTGACGGCCATCTTGACCGAACAGGCACGCTCGGTCCCTTCCCAGGAAGCCGGCACCTCGGTCAGGTGCCCGGCGGCCCCGAAGATCTGGCCGTCGGCACCGTCGGACCAGGTCCGGTCCTCCAGGCGGGCCCGGTAGATCCGGCCCTCGCCGTTGGGCAGCAGGAAATTAAACAGCAGGAACAGTTCCTCGTTGCCCCGGTACCGGTCCAGGTAAGCGCACGGGTAACACGGGGTCCCGGTCACCGGCACGCCGTCGTCCAGAATGGTGCGCGGCACGATCTCGGTCTGGCGGGAACTCCAGGAGATCCCGTCGTCCGAGACCACCGAGGCGATCACCCCGCTGTCCAGGTCCGAGAAGTACATCACCCAGGCACCATTCAGACGGATGACGCTGGGCGAGCCCACGCCCCCGGAAGCTGAATAGACCGCTGCCCCGCCGTTCTGCGGGGTGAACGCCAGGCCGTCCGTGCTGGTGGCATAGAAGATCTTGACGGTGCCGGCGTCCGACTTCTCGTACCACAGGTGATAGACCCCCGCCAGGTACACCACGCTGGGGTAGGCCCCCGCCCCCAGTCCGGTCAGGCTCTGCGGATCGCTGAAGCTGTCGGCGTCGGTCGAGGTCGAGCGCATCAGATACGGCAGCCCGGCGGACTGGGCCGTCAGGTACAGGTGCAAGGTTTCGTCCACCAGCGCCAGGGCCGGGCCGTAGATGGCCGTTTCCGCCCGGCTGTCCCAGCAGGCCTCGTACTCGCAGACCGTCGGCAGGGCCATGCCGCGACTCTGCACCGGACGCCACCGGTGTGAGAAGTGCTGCTTGGCCGCGAACAGGACGTACTGGCATTTCACCGGATCGTAGAGGATCGCCGGGCGGCGGCGGTCGCCCCCGGAAGGGACCCAGGCATACTGGTTGATGGTCCCGGTGTCCGTGTCGTCCGGGGCCCGGCGGTCCGAGACGTGGTCGATGGCGGTGTAGTCGGTCCACACCGGTGTTGTGGTCGCGGTGGACACCTGGTAAGCCGTAAGGCTCATGGTCTGGACCATGGGGTGGGCCTGGGCCTCGTAGCTGATCACGGCGATGTCCTGACTGGCGTAGGGTTGAATGCCGGTGATCAGCGGCCGGGGCCGGGCGCTGACCGGCCCGACGATGGCGTTGTAGGCGCAGACTCTCCACCAGTAGTGGGTCCCGCCCCATTGGTCCTGGCCGTCGGGCAGCAGGTCGGCGTCCTGAGCGCCGGGCAACTGGTCCGGGGGCAGCTTCACGCTGCCGCCCAGGGTCACGGTGTCGCGTTGGCTGCGTCCGCTGGTTCCGCTGAACTGGTCCAGGTCCTCGTCGGACGGCTCACCGTCCCAGGGCCCGGCCTGGTCCCGGGGGTCGTCCACGGCCGGGTTCTGGCGGGCGGTGAAGTCGGGCACCTGGTGGCGGCTGACGGTCAGCCGCTGGCCGTCGCGGTTGTACAGCACCGTGCGCAGGGGCCGGCGGCGGGCCTGGGACGCGAAGCTCAACGCCGGGTCAAGCTCCAGCCTGTAGTAGACGGCCTCCAGGGGCGTGCGGTCCTGGGGATCGAGATAGCCGTCGTCGTCGTAGATCCCGTTCGGGCCCTCGGGCACCGCCTGCACGCGGAATCGCCAGTAGCGGGTCACGTCGATGCCCGACGGGCTGACGTTGTTGTACTGGTTGACCAGCGGGTGGGTGATGACCGTTTCGCTGACATGCCCGCTGGCGTCCACCTGGAAATGCTGTTCGGCGTAGTAGCCCTGGTCAATCAGGTCCTTGCGGCAGGCCACCTCGCCGGCGAAGATGGCCGCGTGGGCCTCGGGCAGGTCATGGTTGACCAGGTCGTCGATGGCGAAGTTGACGCGGGCCAGGCTCTGCCCGTGGGTCTGGTCGCCGGCGTAGGTTTGATCGAGCCAGAGGGCATAGCCCGAAGCGTCGATCACCTGGCCCTGATCGTCCACCAGGCCGTAGTACCCGCTGGGATACAGCGGATCATCCGAATGGTTGCGGACCCGTTCGCGCTCCAGTTCCAGCAATCGCAATTGGCCGGGCGTGTAAACCGGCTCGCCCAGCTTGACCCACCGGTCAGAATCCGCGTCCCAGGCGAACGAATCTGTCCGGCCCAGGATGGCCTGCACCTTGGCCTCGGCCGGGTCGGTCACCGGGTTGGTCGGCGCGTACCACTTGAAGAACGGCAAAGTCAGGCGCTCGGCCCAGCCCACGGGCAGGCACTCGATCTTGACGCGGTACTGATCGCCGGCGGCCAGGGCGTAGTTCACCGTATCCCAATAGAGGGTGTGGGTGTTGCTGCCGGGGGTGCTCGACAGGTAGCTGGTCTGGCCGCTGATGTCACCCGCGCTGATCGACCGCCAGGTGATCCCGTCGTCGGACGAGTACCAGTAGCGGGTCAGCGTATAGCGCTCGGCCTGGGTATCGTCCAGGCGGAACGCGATGGTGACCCGCTTGCTCCACGGCTCGTAATCCAGACTGGTCACGCTCACCGGGTTGGGCGTGTCCGCGAGGATCTGGAAGTCACCCGAGTAGGCCCAGTCCGAGAAGCTATGGCTGAGCACGTCGTACTGCCGCACCCGCAGCTTGTAGCGGCCCCCGGCGGGGAACAGGGCACGGGAACTGGTGTTCCAATAGGCGTAGAAGGTGAGTGGCGGCACCAGGTATCGCCGGGCCGCAGCGTCATAGACCATGTTGTCCCCGAGCACGTCGGACCAGGCGCCCAGCGTGCCGCCCTCTGTGTACCGCGCCACCTGCAGGTGGTACATGCTGGTCTGGCTCCCGGTGGCTCGAAAGTGGACGGTGTTGTAGGCGTCCCACCAGGCTTGCAGGAACCTGAACGACAGCGGGTAGGCCTGATAAATGCGGCCGATCTGGCCGCCCACCAGCACGTTCCAGGCCTGCGGAGGCTGCGGCCGATTCGCGTGTCCCGGGTGACTGTCGGGATCGACGCCCCAGAAAAACGAATCACGCAGAGGTCCATGCTCGCCGCTGACCGGTTTGCCCGGCCCGTCGTCGTAAGCGGTGGGCAAGGTGATCTGACCGTCGGTCGGATATCCCTGGGCCGCGTCGGTGGCGTCCGGGAAGACGCCCAGGTAGCCGGCCACCGCCCAGGCTGTCTCCCCGGACGTTTGCTGCGGGGGTGGCGGCAGGTAGACCGGCAGGCCGCTCAAATCCTCGCCGTCGAGCAGCCAGTCCAGGCCCAGGTGCGACAGCCGGTACCAGACCGGCCGGAGGTAGGCGGACATCCTGGCTCTGCCATGGGCCATTTCCGGGGGCTGGCCGTGGTCGAACCCATCCAGGCAGTCCGGGTTGGAGCAGGCCGTGCGGGTATAGCCATGGCCGTCGGCCACCGGCACCCAGTGACGACCTGCGCAGATCGAACAGACGGGGTACTCGCTGCGCCCGAGATGGGCCAGTTGCACCCAGGCGTCGCCGGTCACATAGACCTCCCGCCCCGCGTGCCAGTCCGGCCGGGCATCCCAGTCGTAGCCGTCCGGGTAGTGGACCACGTTGCCGTTGAAGTCCAGGTAGCCACTGAGCATGCTGACCCGGGTCATCTCGCGGCTGTTAAATGGCCGAGGCCAGGCGTCGGTTTGCCCGTGGTAGTCGATGGGCGACGTGAACAGCCACCGATTGGCGGTGGCATGCGGATTGAGCTGGCCCCCGCCCGAGGGAAAGCTCACCGTCGTGTAGCCGGCCAGCAACGCACTGCGGGTATTGGCATCCCAGCACCCCTTGATGACACTGTTCCACCCCCGGAAGCCTCCCCCGCCGGCATCGTCCGCGTCGTTACGCGATTCCAGTGGCGCGATCATGGCCGCCTGCGGCCAGAGGTACGGTCCGGCGTACACCGGATATTCGGCTTCCTGCCACTGGAACTGCCTGACGCCCAGCACCCCATCGGCCGGCTGGACCTGCACCAGGTCGCTGCTCGGGCGCCGGGCCAGATGGGCCACGATCGGATAGCTCAGGGCATTGGCTCCGAAGCCGCCCCCGGGATCGGGCACCTGGGTATTGTCAAGGGTGATCGGTCCATAGAACGCCTCCGGTCCGCCGAATTGCCGGTTGTAGGCCGTGGCATACAGCACCACATCGTTGACCACGTCGTCGTCGGGGAAGCTGCGCCGGGTGCGCCACAGCAGGTAGCGGGTGCCGGTGGGCACCACCAGCGGACTGTCGGTGAACGACAGGGGCTGGCGGTCCTCGTCGGTGGGCACCTCGTAGCTGAGGCTGACGAACACCTGATCGGAATCGGGGTCCTCGATGTAGAGGGTGATCAGGTGATCCCCATCATCGGTGTTCAGATCCGTCACGTCGAGGATGGTGACCGTGGGCGGCACGTCCAGGTAGTTGCTGAAGCAGTGCACACGCGACCAGGCACCGAAATCCAGCGAGTCCGATTGCCGCACGCGGTAGAAGTAGGTCCTGTCCAGTCCCGGCACGAAATCCTCGACCGGTACCGGGTGCACCACGGTCGCCCCCTGGAACTGGGACAGGTCGTCGATCTCGTAGACCAGGTTGGCAAACAGCGGATCGCGGGCGATCTGCAGGTGAAACAGTCGGCCGCCGGGTGATGGCAGGGCGTCCGGATTGGTGCCCGCGTGCCAGGTGACGGTGACCTGTCCGCTGTTGTACAGCCGTTCCAGGATCGGGTCGTAGACGAAGTAAGCCGGTTCGCTGACCCACTCCATCTCGCCGCTGGAGACCTGCGACAGGGCCACGCTGACCGTGCACAAGCCGGCGAAATTGTTGTTCAGGCCCACCCCGAAGGGGAACTGGAACTGGCGATCGCTGGTGGTCTGGATGCCGCTGGTGGTGTAGGCCCAGCCACCCGGCTCGGCGCTGGCGACCCGCACGTTGAAGCGTCGTTGGGTGAAACCGGCGGGCAGTTGCCAGGCCACGTAAGGGTGGGCGTTGTCCGTACCCCGGGTGTTGGCGCTGGCGTCGGCCGCGCTGGTGCCGAGCAAGATGGTCACACCGGGGAGTGTCTGGGCCATGGGGCACTTCCGGGGGAACTTCCGGGGGCGGGGGCGGGTTCAGGTGATTAGCTGGGCGTAATACTTGCCGGTGATCTCGACGCTGCACCGTTTCTCACCGGCACTGGTGCTCGGATAGCTGGAGCCCGAGGTCCCGCCCAGCACCCAGACGGCCCGCCCGAAGACCCGACTGCGGGCCGCGATATCCCCATAGGTCGCATCCGCCCACGTCGAGAGCACGGTGCGGGCATCGGTTTTGCTCATCGACCGGGTCCACAGGAAGTTCTCCTGGATGTGCATGGCCATCTTGTTGTAGGTTTCGGCGGCCGTGCCCCGCTGGATGTCCCACGGGCGATTCAGGTCCAGCACCTGGTCCACCACATCCCCACCGGTGAGCACCACCTCGCCGTCGTTGTTGGTGTCGTAGCCCCGGGCCACGAAGTCCACCTTGGCGTCTTCCAGGGCGGCGTCCCCCTCGTTGACGATCTTCACGTCGGTGTAGGTGTAGTCGGGGAACTGCGGCGTGTCGTCGGCGACCACGATGGCATCCCGCCAGGCCAGGTCGCCATAGCCGTCGTTGCTCAGGCGCTTGTAGGTGTGATGCTGGTAGTCGGCGAACAGCCGCTGGCCGCTGGGTGGCACCGCGTCGGCGTCCAGTTCCAGCAGGCCCTTGTCCTTGTCCCAGGTGTAGCCGGTGGACATGCGACCGTAGCCGCTGGTCTCGTAGATCTCCAGCTTTTCGGCGTCGGTCGGGGTGAGGCTGGACCCGGCCAGGTTCTGCACGTAGACGTAGGCGTCCGCGTAGTCCAGGAAGTCGTCCTGGCCGGCCAGCCAGAGCGTGCCGCTGGGCGGGCTGCCGTCTTCCCACTGGTGGTAGGAGTAGTCGGCCGTGATCACCGGGCTGGCCCCGCTGGGCGGGGAACTGAAGGTCACCGTCCCCGCGTCGTAGTCGATGGTGACCGGCTGGGTGAGCCAGTCGTAGATCATTCGCTTGGTGGTGGCGTCGGCCGCCCCGGCGGCCGTGCCCAGGGAACTGTGCTTGTGAATCCACAGTTCGCCATGGGTCGCGTCGATGTGGTAGTTGATCCAGGTGCGGTCGTAGGCCGGCGAACTCTTGAGCTTGAAGCCCGAGCCCGTCCCGGCCGCGTCGGTGTACAGCACCAGGACCACCTTGTTCACGCCCCTGATCCAGTCGGTGTTGAAGCCGCCCTGGGCGTTGGAGTTCATGCGGGCCCCGCTGGTCAGGTCCATGACGTTGGTGCCCTGGCCGGTGAAGGCATAAAGTTCCGAGAGCAGGGTCGAATCGCTCAACTCCCAGCTTGTTTCGCCCTGGTCGTCGATGGTCTGGGTCAGGGCCCCGGCGGCGTCCGCGTTGTAGACCGCCAGCACGTCGCCGGTGTACGGCGCCGCCGTGTTGTACGGCGGTCCGTAGGCGTCGGAATTGAGGTCGCAGGATTCAAACTCCAGGCGATAGTTCCCGTAGCCGGTGGTGTCGATGACCCAGTACACCAGGCTGGCGGCACTGCTGGAAAGCATGTGCCCGTAGTCCTTGGTGCCGTCCTCGGTCCAGTCAGTGGTGATGGCCCGGCCCTCGTCGTCCAGGGTGACCTGCCCGCCGGCCACCAGCACCGCGTCGTGGTCGCTGTCCGACACGTTGTTCATGGCGATGGCCGCGTCTTCGTCCAGGTCGCCATTGGCGTCGGTGGGGTAGCTGTGCGAGGTCGGGTAGAAGATGTCGTCCCACAGCCGGATCGGGTCGTCGGTGATCGTCTGCGTCCGGGGGATGGTGACCTCGGCCCCGCCGGCGGTGACCTCCCGCAACAGGGGCTGGTAGGTGGCGCTTTCCACGCGCAGCGGGCTGTAGGTGGCCTGGTAGATGCGGGTGTTCAGGCGGATCTCCCCGGCCCCCACCGTCTGGTTGCTGGCCGCGTCCAGGAAGGTGACGCTGACCGTCACCGTGGCGTCGCAGTTGTAGTCGTCGCTCTCGGGCGACGAGGGGTTGGTGGTGAGATAGACCGTGGGGGTGTTGGTGTCGCTGTTGAGATTGTAGATGACGTTGATGTTGGCCCGCTGCTCCACGTCGGAAGTCGCCTCGATGCGGTAGCGCAGCGGGATGTCGCTGTCGGCCGAAAGCTGCAGGGTCACGGAGCGGTCCGGGCTGAACGATCCGTCACCGGCGATGGCGATGCCGGTGTAGTCGCCCGAGCCGGTCGAGCCGACGATGCCCACGGCGCAGTTCTGCGGGGCCTGCTTCTGCAGCCAGGTGGTCACGCTGCCGGTGGCCGAGCCGTTGTAGAACTCATCGTAGATCTTGAGGTAGAGGGTCTGCTGCCCGTCGGCGGTTCCCGCCGGGAACGCGAAGGTGACCGAGCCCGACCCGTAGGCGTGGAACGTGGCCGACGAAGCTGTGTCAAGCTGTGACACCGACAGGTTGGCCCGGAACCAGGTGGGCGTACCGGGCGGTGACGCGCCGTCGTGGCCCGACAGGCTGATCGGGGCCGCCGATGCCAGGGCGTTGCCGATGTACGCGCTCATGGTGGCGCTGCTGAGCACGGGCAGCAGGCTCTTGAGACTGAAGGCGTTGGAGGTGGAGGTGCCGGTCTGCTCCGAAGCGTCCGTGGCGGTCACCCGCACCTTGCAGCAGTTGCTGTAATCGCCCCGGGCCGGGAACCCGGCCTGGGCAAACGTCAGGTTCACGTCGATGGCCACTTGCCGGTCGGAGCCCTGGGCCACGGCGATCCCGTCGTACTCGCTGTGCAGGATGGCATCGTACCAGTTCGAGCCGTTGTCCACGGACAACTCCACCGTCAGGTCGCAGGCTCCGTCGGCGGTAAAGGTGACCTCGATCTCGACGATGGACTCGGTCAGCCAATCGCCGGTGCCCTGGGCCACGGTCAATCCGGTAATGTTGGGTGCGGCCATGTTGCTTTCTCCCCCCCGGAAGCTATCCATCGGGAATCAGGTTGTGCACAAACGTACCAAACAGGACGGGTCTTACGCCTCGGTCTTGACGGTCAACTGGTCGTAGGGAGACACGGTCTGGGTTCCGGGCACCTCGACGCCGTCCACGTACACGTTCAGGGGCCGGTCATCGTGGTCCTGCTGGACCCATCGCTTGCCGTGGCTGGCGGGGTAGGCGGTCTCCGTGTCGGCCTGGAAGGCCAGGCCGCTGGCCCCCACCACCTCATCGAGCTTCTGGCCGGTGACGTTGCCCACGTCCACCAGGTAGGCGTAGTTGGCCCGAACCGGGTCGGCCGCCGAATCCACCGCGCTGGCGAAGCTGATCAGCCCGTCACGGGCATTGAGCGAATAGGCATCGGGATCGACGAAGCTGGGGATCTCACCCGGCTCGTAGGGCACCCCGTCAATTTCCGAGGCATCGCCGGGGTAGTCCTCGGTGCCCACGAACACGTCCGGGCGCATCTGGTAATGATCGCTCACCCAGTTGTTGTGGTCGCCGCAGAAGTATCGGCTTTCGTCCTGGGTGTAAGCGTAGGTTGCCCGCACACTGGAAGCCGGCACGGTGGTTGCGTAGCTGTGGTTGACATCCAGGGAGGCCAGGGCCACCGGGTCGTAGTTGACCGACACCAGCACCTGGTTGAAGCTGTCGTTGGCCCCCTCATAGATGCGGCTGGAAGCCAGGGCCCAGGTGGTGTAGCCGCCCCCGGAATCCTGCAGGTAGAAGCTGGCGGTCGCTCCCGAAGGATACGGGGCCTGGAACACCAGCCCGTCGTCGCCGATGGACCACAGCGACTCGTCGATAAGCTGGCTGGCCCCGTCGTAGACCCGGATGCCCAGGTACCCCACCGCGTGCAGCACGTCGTCCCAGTCGTACCCGTCAGGCGTCTGGGTCTGCCCCGACGGGGGCACCAGGTCCACGTCGGTCTGCCGGCCCGAGCCCAGGTCCACCGGCTCCAGGGCCACCAGGTTCTGGGGCACGATGCCGGTCAGCAGCACGGCCTCGCCGGGAAGCTGGGACCGGTCGGCCACCGGCAGCAGTTCGTCGTTGGCCAGGGTCTGCAGATCGCTGTCGGCGTCTTCGCTGTAGCCGGCCGGAAGCTGGTACATTTTGATCTTCGGTGCACCCATGATGGTTCTCCACTCATACGGGCTCGGTCAGGTCGCGTTCCTTGAGGTACACCAGCAGCTTGGGGACCGGGCAACTGCCCGCCTTGCGGCCCTGGGATACAGGCTGGTTGTTGGCCAGTCGCCAGACCAGGGCCCCCCGCCGCAGGCCACCGGTCCGCTCGTACGTGCTCACGAGCCGGCCCTCTGACGAATAATACTGCCGGCGGGTGTACGCCTTGGCATACACCGCCAAATCGCCTGACAGGATGACCCCCGGGGCCCCGTACAGCGTGACCGTGCCGGTGGCCACCCCGCCGATCACCGCGTTGTCGCCCAGATCGCCGGTCTCCCAGCCGTGGTTCCCGGTCCAGAGATTCATCACCGCCGTGGGGGACCAGGCACCAGCCCCAAGCTCGTCGCCGCTGACCCACTTGAGGGTCCGGGGCCAGATGACCGGCTGGTGGTTGTAGCAGCGCCAGTCCAGGTCGTAGCGCTGCCCGGAAAGGCTGCGCAGGCGGACCGACGGGCCCATGGCGGGCAGGGCATCGCTGCTGACATCTTCCGGGAGGTCCGTGTCGTCGCCGGCGGTGTTGTGGGCGATGATGCTGATGCACTCGCGGTCGAGTTGGTAGCTGGGACCCGGTCCGCAGGCGGTGATCGGCACATCCACCGGGACCCCCGTGCCGGTGAAGTAGCTCACCGTCACCTTGCTGGGCAGGGTGTCGATGGTCAGCGGCTCGTCGGCGGTGTACAGGTTCTCGTTGAGCGTCCAGATGCTCAGCGTCTGGCCGCTGTCCGGATCGACGTAGCGGCCGGGCAGGACCACGGTGTTGCGTTTCCAATCGTAGAACCACTGGCCGGCGGTGATGCGCAGGTAGGTCTGCTGGCCGCAGGTGGTGGACGTGACCGTCCAGACGAAATCGTCCGCGTCGGGATCGTCCGCTTCGACCATGCTGACGGCCGGGTCGTCGCCAGCCACCACGGACAGGCTGGTGATCTGGGTGGGCTGGTCGGCCAGGCCGTATTCCGTGGTGCCGACGGAAGCCGACGTACTGTTGCCGGGAGCCAGGTCGATCTGCTCGACCTGGCCCGGGCCGGTGAGGGTCAGATCGCCGTCGGCGTACGGGTAGCCGAAGGCCCGGAACACCGTGCAGCGGGCGACATACTCGGTCCAGGTGATCCGGCACTGGGCGTGCTGATCGGTAACCACGGACTGGTCCAGGTGCATCACGACCGTTCCCGGAGCCGGGCTGGTGACCCGCACAATCATCGCCGAGACCTCGTTGCCGCCGTCGGCTTGGGCCATGGTGAGGGTGCGGCCGACGTAGGCACTGGTATCACCGTCCACCGGCGCGTCCCCGAACAGGTCCAGGGTCGTGGCGAACCGGGTCGGGTCGCCGGCGTACCGGCTGCCCGGGTGCCAGCTTGCCGCCCCTGGCTCGGCCCGTTCCGAGACCGCCGGCTGGACCACTTTGAAGCGCAGCTTGCTGGCCGCCGTGGTCACGAAGTGGGCTCCGGCTGCCCCGGCTCCCGCCACAGGGTTGCCCAGGTGGTCGCCCTGCACACCCGCGAAGCATGCGGGCAGCGACTCGTGGGTGTTCCAGGACCACTGGCTGCCGTCCCACGTCTTGAATCGGTACAGGTCCTGGTCGGCCAGGTAATCCACCCGCAGCAAATTGCGCCACTGGCCCAGGTCGGTGTGGTAGCCCTCGACCACGAACCCGTGCTTCAGATCCGGATCGAACCCGTCACCGCTGTCCTGGATGTCGATGGCCAGAGCACTGACCAGCGGATTGGGTGCCATGATCGGGTCATAGGCGACGGTGGTCACGCCGTCACCGCCGGTTTCGACCACGCCGTCGAGCAAGGTGTTACAGATCGGGCAATAGCGTGCGTGCATGCTGGGCGTGGTTCCACCGAAAATCCGGTGGGCCTGCTGCTCGTAGAGTTCGGCCATGGTGTAGCCGCCGGCGGCCACCCAGCAGCCCCGGGTGTTGGGACACGTCGCGTTCGAGGCATCCACTTCCGGGGCCTGGTACCGATAGGGACGGCGCCATTGCTCGTAGGGAACCTGGCGCAGGTCCATGGTGAAGAACTGGCTGACCGGACGCGACTGGCGACTGCGCCAGTAGTGGTTCGCGTCGGCCTCGGGCACCGGCCGCACCCCGGTGGACGTGTTCTGATCAAACACCGAGGTATCCGACCGGCACAGGCTCCACGGGTGGTACTGGTAGTAATTCTCGTCCTGCTCATCACGGCCCTGCGTATCCCAGGTGCTGACCTGGCGGACCCGTCCGATCCGATCGGATTCGGTCTGCTCGATGGGATCACCTTCGGCATCGGGCTGCGGCTGGTTGTCGGCCACCAGCGGCGTCATGTGCCACGGGTCGGTCAGCCACATGGCGGCCGCACCCGCCGTCAGCAGCATGTAGCGGTAGTTCCACCAGTAGAGCGGATCGTAGTCGCCGTCCACCGCCCCTGCGGGCGTGTCGTGGAACCGGTTGGCCAGCCCGCCGGTGGTCAGATCATAAGGGTCCGGCTGCACGATGTTGGTGTCCGTGCGTGACCGCACGAAATCGTACAGGTCCCCGTAGGCGACGCCCAGGTCACAGGTATAGAAACGGGCCAGCCGTTCGTTGTAGGCGCCCCGGATCTCGTTGGTCACCTCGATGACCCGCTCGACCGTACCCGCCTGCCACTTGCCGCCGCCGCCCCCGGAAGGCACCTGGGAGCCCTGGGCCTGCACGATCACCTGCGGGCCGTCGGCCCAGGCCGTGTCGGTGTAGACCTGCTCGATGTCGATGGCGCGGCTGAAGCGGCCGGAGCTGTCGTAATTGACCAGGTTCAGCCAGCCGGGGATCGCCTGGTGCTGGTTGGGGAAGATGCTGTTGCGGAAGGCTTCGGCGTAGTAGGTGAACGTCTGCTGGGCCCCGATCCCGCCGGTGGAGGCCTGGGCCAGCATCTGGGTGCTGTACATCTCGCGGGCCTGGTCGTACTGCTCGTAGGTCAAGTCTTTCCAGATCGCGTGCTCGGTGAGCAACTGGGTGAGGTTCTGGCCCCACGACCAGCTATCCAGGAACGGTTGACTGAAGCCGATGCCGTGCGACTGGTCGTAGAAGCTCAGTCGGGTCAGCGTCATGGCCGGATCGTAGATCCGCGTGTCTTCGTCGGTGGCCCGCCATCGCCAGGTGTTGTCATCCTGGAAGCTGTGGCCCGTGTCGGTCTGCAGGTGGGCGGTGACCCCCGCGTCACTGAGCGGCGCCCAGGGCACGCCGGCGTCCACCTGGGCCCCGCTGACCCAGTGCTCGCGGGAGTCGTACCCGGCATACCCGGGATTGCCCCAGGTGCTCTGCACGCTTCCGGCGGCGTAGGAGCCGATGTCGCCTTCGTGGTCGGTGGTCCACGGGTGGTAATGCTGCCAGTAGCAGTTCTCGTGTCCCCGGTAGACCCACCCGTCCTCGTTGGGGTTGCCGCTGCCCATCAGGTTGGTCTCGAACCCGTCGTAGGGCCCGACGCAGCCCAGGGGCGCGGCGGATGGACCGTCGTCCACCTGGTAGACCAGGTAGGCCTTGACCACGTCCTTGTCCAGGGGCAGCCGCCCATGCAGGAAGTAAGTGACCGTCGAGACCACCTGGTCACCGGTGTACGGCTGCATGCCCTGGTCGAGGTACGACTGGTAGGTGGCTGCGCCCACGGCGTCCGGGTCGGCGTCCATGTGCAGGGGGTTGGTCCCGCCGGACCGGGCGATGAACCCCACCCGCTGATTGGTGCGCCACCAGGTGGTGCCCACCGGGTAGTAGGCTCGCACCTTCTGACCCACCGCTTCGGTGCTGTCCCACTCGACGTAGCAGTCCAGGCCCGTGGAGTTGGCGGCGATCACCTGGGGCGGAATGGTGCCCAGGGTGTCCTGTGGCAGGGACCGGGTGGTCATTACGTAGCGCTGATTGTTGGCAAGCTGGCTCTGGGTGCTGTAGTCGCCACCGGCCGAATACTGGTTATCCTCCGTGGACAGGTCGTAGGCCAGCATGGGCAGGATGCGGTTGCGCAGCCGCTGGATCTGGGGCCGGGACATAATCTTCAGGCCGGTCTGCTCATCCTGTCCGTAGGGCCCGATCAAGCGCTCGTCGAGATCGAGCACCCCGGCCCCCTGGCCGATCCCCGACCCGGTCAGGTTACCATTGGGCGGACTGCCGGGGGTGTAGGGCTTGGCCAGGTCACCGTTGCGGCCGGCGGCTGTGAGTGTGTCGGACCAGAGATTCGGCGTGCCGTTGATATCGCTGGACCACTGCAGGATCGAACTGTCCACCGCATCCAGAATCCAGCGGCGCAGGTGTTCGTCGTACAGGGCATCACCCTCGTGGGTGTCAGGGTAGTCGCCGCGATCGGGTCGCGGGCTGTCGCTGGCCACCAGCGGCTCGTCCAACAAGCTGCTGGAGATCTGGGCCACGACGTTGATGATCACCCCGATCCGTCGCTGGGTGCCGTTGGGCATGGTCCGAACGAACCAGATCAAGTCGTTGGCCTGCAGGGTGCAGGCACCTTCGTCGGCGATGGCCACTTCGATGGTCTGGGTCTGGCCCAGGCGGCTGATCCGGGCCAGGTCGCGCAAGCCCCGGGCGGCGTAGTGATCCAGACCCAGCCAGGGCTTGACCCGGGCCCGCACGGTGGCCATGGTCTCGCCGGGCTGGGCCCAGGGGACCACGATCTGCCGATTGATCCCCGGGCTGTAGCCCACGGCGGTTGCCGCACCCGGCGACGGCAGGCGACCCAACTGCTCGATCGCCGCCGTCAGATGGCTGAACGTATAACCACCGCCTGACGGGTTGTAGGCTCCGAGCTTCTGCTGGATATGGGTCTCCTGGGCCCGACTGACCAGGGTGGGATGCCGCCAGAACAAGCCGTCGTGGCGGACGGTGGCCCCGGGCGGGGCCCACAGGTCCACATAGCCCCGGGACAGGCACGAGGGGATACGGTCCATCCCCTCCTGCTCGATGAGATAGCCGCCATCACCGCGCGGGCAGGTAAGCACCGCTCCCTCCGGAGCGTCCTGCCCCACGGCGTGATCGCCGTCGGCTGCGAGGTTGTTGACCTCCTGCTCGGTGGCATCGACCCCGCAGACATTGCAGCGGTAGTAATAGCGCTCGACGGGGGTCATGGTGCCGTCCCCGCCGGGCGGGGCGACGGCGACCTTGTCCGGCGGGAAGCTCAGGGACATCGGATCGTCCGGCAGCAGCGTCCACCAGCGGGTTCGAGGCGTGCCGTCCACGTCCACCGTCTCGCGGAACCAGTCCAGCAGGGCCTTGGTGTCGTTGGAGTAGGTCGCGCCCACCGAGGCGTAGCTGCCGGTGGCCTGCACACTCGGGTCGGCCGGGTCGTTCACGCTGTAGCCGGGCACGCCATGGATGGGCCGGGCCCCGTCCACGTTGTCCGGCGGGATGTTCAGGATACGGCTGTCAACGTCCACCGCCTGCTCGTAGGTTTCGGCGCGGGTGCCGACCGTGGGGCTGCCGTCGATGAAATACTCGCCGTCGGCGTCGGTCCAGTAGCCGCGCGTGCCCACGTTCTTGCGGGCGGCCATGCCCCAGTGCAAACCGCCGAACTGGTTGCCGGCGGTCATGTTGCCGGGCGTCTGATTGAGGGCGTAATACCCGAAGTCGCAGCGGATCTCCCGCCCCCGGAAGTGGTGGTTCTTGTATTCGGGCGATCGGCCGCCCCAGAACGCCTGGCTGTTGGTCACACAGGTGGCGTTGCCGGTTGGTGAGACGTAGTCGTCGTGAAGCTCGACCAGCCAGGGAATGTCATCCGAGGTGCCGTACAAGGCCTCGATCGCCGCCTGGTATTCGGCGGGCACGGCCATCACGCAGAGATTATTCTCATCGTCGAACTGGACCAGGTGGGCGGCCAGGTGACTGTCGGTGTGGGTGTCGAGCCAGGACGGGATGTCGTAGAAGAAGTAGGCCCGGAAGTAGCGGGTCTCCTGGGTGTCGGGGTCGGCGTACTCGAACCGTGGCTGCCAGTGCCCGATCACCGGCACGCTGTCGGGCACGGTTTCGGGTTCTTCGAGCACCGCCACGCCCAGGGCGTTGGCGTTTTCCTGATCCTGGAAAGTTTCCGCGTCCAGAAACTTGAGTTGGCCGGAAACCACGAAGGCTTCGACCAGGCCATCGCCGCTGAAGGCGTCGATCCCGCTGGCCCTGAACGGGGTCAGGATCTCATCGAGCAGGATCTGGTAATTCGCATCGTACTCGACCGCCCGACGGTCAAGCTGGGTGTAGGGGCATTGGGCTCCGCCGTAGTGGCAGTAGGAATCGGTGCCGTCGCAGGCCGGGTAGCCGGGCATGCAGGCCGCGTGCCCCTGGAAGTCGAGGTTGGAATAGCGGCCCCGCTGGAAGCCGGGGGCCAGGCCCCGGGTGGTGATGATGCTGTTGCAGTGTTCGGCCAGGTAGCACGGCTGCACGTTCTGCATGATGCGGTAGTTGATCTGGTTGACCAGTCCGAAGAAGGGCGTGTCCACCCCCCGGAACGGCTCGTTGGCCTTCTCGTCCAGCGGAAAGTAGCCGGTGCCGGGTGTGATGGCGAGCCCGGACTCCGGGTCGGTGCGATCGGGCTGGCCGTCGTCGGTGTCGTAGAACGTCTGTTTGCCCTGGGTCTGCACGACCTCGGGGCTGTAACTGACCGACACGCGGGTCCGGCGATAGCCGCTGTTGGGATCTTTGACCTCGATCTTGGGCGAGGCGATACCCCGGAAGATGCCCAGGTCCACGTAGCCGCCGGCCGCACTGAGCAGGTCCCCGGCCCCGGGTACGGGTGCCTGGGTGGCCAGGCGCAGGATCTGCAGTTGCCGATCCGTGTCGGCCACTCCCGAGAAGGCCGCCAGCACGCGCGGGCCCTGCGGAGTGTAATAGGGGCAGGTGCCCCCGGCGGCGGTGTAGCTTTGTCTGGCTTGGGCCGGCGTGTCGCCCAGGTACATGGGACACAGGCTCTTGCTGGTGACCGGCCGGGCCAGGTTATCATTGGCCAGAAACCGGGCCTCGTTGGCCGACCAGTAGGTGCACTGGCAGCTTCCGGCTGCCCCATGCCAGAACGCGCAGCCGCGATGGACCAGGTCGCCGTCGGTGAAGTTGACCTCGTCGAACTGGTAGTTGCTCACGTCCGCCGGGGCCATCTTGGGGATCGGCACCTCGATCCCGTCGTCGATCGAACCCGGAAGCTCGTAGGTGAACGTGCTGCCCGGAGGCCCGTCGGTGCCGCTGAGAGTCACCGGGGTCAGGCTCATGCGGGCGGCGTTGTTCCATTGGCCCAGGCTGATCCCATCGGCCATGAACACCGCCCCCCCGGAAACAGTCATCTCGGGGGTAAGCGTGTCGTAGATCGGTGAGCCCGCCCGGATCTCGATGTGGGGGGTGACCCGGCCGGTAAACCGGCCTTCGGGCCGGAAGTAGTCGATGGGTCCCAGCATGCCGAACGTGCGGGTGGGCACGTTCTGGCTGTAGCCGTGCCGCAAGGATTGGCACCAGACCGGCTCGCGGTAGAGTCGCACCCCCGCATTGGGCTCCTGCTGGGCATAACGCACCACCCGCCGGCTGGTCGTGGTGCGGGTAAAGCGGGTGTTGATCGAGCCGTTGTCCAGCCGCTCGCGCCAGTGAGTGGCATCCAGTTCCGTGCGCCAGTAGTACGTGCCGGTGGCGGCGCTTTGCCAGCGATATTCGATCTCGGGGCTGACCCGCTGACCCGGTGCCACAAGGGTGGCTGGTTGCTCATTCAGGTAGAGCAGCACCGGCGTGTCGCCGCTGCGATCGCAGGCCGTGGGCAGCACCCAGGGCGGGCAGACCACGCTGCTGGTCACACTCTGGGCGTCGTCCAGGTCGCTGCGTTTGCCGCAGCCCTCGACCACGTACTCGGTGAACATCCACGGGTCATGGACCTCGGGGAACAGGCAAGCGGTGGCGTTGTAGTCCGATCGGCTGGCGAAGCGCCAGTCCTTCTGGAACTTGCTGATCCACTGGGTCCAGCCCATGAACGAGCCGTCGGCGTTATAGCGAGGGAAGCTGGGCAGGTCGTAGGTGCCGCCCTCGTCCCAGGCCCCGTAGCCGTAGATGATCTGCTGGGGCGGCAGGTCGAAGCACCAGCCCGAGCCATCGGGGTAGCGGAAATGGGGGGTTGGCGTGTCGCTGTGGTAGGCCACGGGTCAGGTCTCCTGATGGTGGAGGCGAGCCTCGATGGCCGCGACGTGCTGGCGGGTGAAGCGGCGGTGGCC
>JGI10211J34971_10001087_pt1 | contig 22607 bp, 15 predicted proteins | sample Etolagsediment_FD_34971 | JGI IMG/M metagenome (IMG submission 34971)
AAACTCACGCCTAAACTTGTCACTAGCTTTTTGCTCATTGGCCTTACACCACTATTTATTTTTGCTGCAATCTCAATCCAAAATGCGGATAGTGGCCTTAAGGCCTTAGCTTCGCAACAATTAGAGTCTATACGTGATAGTAAAAAAGCCTCAATAGAACGTTACTTTAAAACGGTTTCGAGTGAAGTCATCACCCTTGCTGATACCCAAGTGATTCTGCAAGCAATGTTCTATTTACCCGCCCAAGTAAATGGATATCAAGCCCTTGCAGATGCAAGCGGTAATATGAATGAATTAAAGTCGAATTTGCAAAAAAAATACCAATCTTTGCCTCTTTCAAAAAGTACCGACTCTAAAGCTTATGCCAATAAACTGGATGACATTGCCATAATGATGCAAACAGATTACTTGGTAAACAACCCCGAATCTGAGCGTTGGAAATTAAATAAAGGTAATAGCAAATCGGCTTATCATGCAATTCATGCATCTATGCAACCCGTTATTCACAAATTTATTAGCAATGCTAACTTCAATGAACTTTACCTGATTGACCATAAAACGGACCGTATTTTATATAGCGTAAATAAAGGCACTGATTTTGGGGTAAATCTTGCCGCTGGCCCTTTAACAGAATCAGGTTTAAACAAAGTTTATCAACAAGCTAAATCCTTAAAAGCAAACCAAACCGCATTTACCGACTATGCTCGTTATGAACCGGCTGGCAATTCACCTCGATCTTTTATGGCTGCTCCCGTTGTCTACAATGAGAAAACCATAGGGATTTTAGTGGTGCAAATGGACTCTGCACAACTTAATGCCATTATGACTGACAATTCAGGCATGGGCGCTTCTGGTGACACTTTTATTGTGGGTAAAGACTACCTCATGCGAAGTGACTCGGCTAAAGCTACTTCGCACACGGTACTTAACTCTTTTGCTAATCCAAAAACCGGTCAAGCAAACTATTTAGCTGTGCAATCTGCTATGCAAGGTAAAACTGGTGTGGAGCTTATGCCAAGCTTCAATAACACAGAAGTTATGAGTGCTTTCACCCCGATTAATGCTTTAGGCACTGAATGGACTCTCATTGCCGAACTGGATAAAACAGAAGCATTATCAAGCTCAAATGCATTGCTAACAACAGCTTTAATAACGATCCTTGTTACCATTTTAGTGATTGTTATAGTCGCCTTTATCATTGCACGCAGTATCTCCACTCCAATTCATAAACTGGTTGAAACCATTGGTAATATTGAGAAATCCAGCAACTTTACCATTCGCCACCCTATTGCTGGTAAAGATGAAATTACTCAAGCAGGCCTGGCAATTAACAAGCTTATGGGCAACTTAGATAGTTCATTTACTGAGATACAAAATGTCATGCAAGCTATCAGTGAAGGCGACTTTACTAAACGTGTGGATTCACCATTACAAGGTGATTTGGACAAACTAAAAAATTCAGTGAATGCCTCAGCAAGCAGTGTTGATAACACCATGAACGCACTTTCTAAAGTCATGACCGGCATTGCTAACGGTGATTTTTCAGTACGTTTAGATGACTCTGTTAAAGGAGAATTAAAAGGCCTAGTAGATGATGCGCTTTCACAAATGGATCACGCAATACATACTATCAGTGATGCGATGGAATACGCGGCTAAAGGGGTGTTTTCGCATAGAGTTACTGGTGAGCTTAAAGGTGACATGGTTAAACTAAAAGAGTCCGTTAACGCCTCTTTAGAAGAGATTCAATCTGCCATTGATGAAATCACTGCTTCAGCAAAAGCGATGGCACAAGGTGACTTAACCCAGACAATTCAGGGTAGGCATGAAGGTGAACTTGACGAACTGCAACAGGCTTTAAACAGTTCTATTATTCACTTGGGTGAGATGGTGCAATCCGTTCGTGTCGCCTCTACAACAGTTTCACGTGGAGCCAATCAAATTTCTTCTGGTAGTACCGACTTAAATGATAGAACTCAGCAACAAGCCGCTGCTTTAGAGCAAACTGCCGCCTCAATGGAAGAGATGACAGCATCGGTACAGAGCAATTCGGACAGTGCCAAGCGCGCATTCCAACTAGCTGGAAATGCACGTAGCACCACGCAACAAGGGGTTGCAATAATGCAGCAAACGATTCAAGCCATGGAAAATATTGAGTCGGCTAGTAATCAAATTAACGACATTATCAGCATGATTGATAGTGTCGCATTCCAAACCAATCTACTTGCACTTAATGCGGCAGTTGAAGCGGCTCGTGCTGGTGAGGCTGGACGAGGCTTTGCAGTTGTTGCAGGCGAAGTACGAAACTTAGCTGGGCGATCAGCCGATTCCGCAAATGAAATTAAAAAGCTTATTGGTAACGCCGTTGAACAAATTCAAAGCGGGACAGAACTGGTCAACCAGTCTAGTGCATCACTGAATGATATCAACCAAGCCATTCAAGAGGTAAATGATATTGTGGCAGAGATTAGTTCAGCCAGTAGCGAACAAGCCAACGGAATTAGCCAAGTCAATCTAGCCATTAACGATATGGATCAATCGACACAGCATAACGCACATTTAGTGGAAACCCTATCCTCTAATGCACAAGAAGTTGATAGTGAAGCTAATGAATTAAACTCTGTGGTTGAGGGCTTTAGAATCAACTCTTCCAATCGTTTAAAATAGAGCAAAGGATTTAAACGATTACTAAGTTTTCAAAAAAAGAAATCTATAGTAGACTGACAACTCGTTCTATCAATGATATTAGTAGGGGGTTCTATGAAAGGTATTGTGTTTTCCGAGTTTATTGAACTTGTAGAAGATAAGTTTGGCTTTGAAATGGCTGACGATATTATCGAAAAATCAAACCTTCCTTCTGGTGGTGCTTATACCTCAGTAGGCACTTATGATCATCATGAGTTACTCGAACTAGTAACTCACCTAAGTCAGGAAACGGGAATCTCCGTTGAAGACCTAGTTAAAGTGTTTGGTGAACATCTTTTGGTGCGTTTTTCAGAAGGCTATCCGATGTTTTTTGAATCGGTAACCACCTGTTTCGAATTCTTAGACACGATTGAAAACAAGGTTCATGTTGAAGTTAAAAAGCTCTATCCAGAGGCTGAGCTTCCAACCTTTGATTCTCAAATTGAATCTGAACAAAAAATGACTTTGATCTATACATCAAAACGCCCTTTTTCTGCACTCGCTTATGGCTTAATCAAAGGGGCATCTACCTATTTTAATGAAGAAATTGTGATTGAAATGGAAGATCAATCCAGCCCCGAACAAACCAAAGTAATCTTTTCGTTAATGAAACAATAGCTAAAGCTTTTCAAATAAATGACTACAAATCCTTTTGAAAAAAGATTTTTACGCGAACGTCAGGCTAGAAAAGAAGCTGAGCAAATTTTGGAGAGTAAATCTCTAGAGCTATATGAAAGCAACCAGGCTTTAAAACTTTTGGCTGACAACTTAGAATTACAAGTTGTTAAACGAACCGCTGAAGCCGAAAAAGAAAAACATAAAGCCATTGCTTTGAGTAAGGCCAAATCTGAATTTGTGGCGACAATGAGTCATGAAATTCGTACACCGATTAATGGTATTATTGGTGCGCTAAATCTATTAGAATCAGAAGTCATTTCAGGAGAGTGTAAAAAACTCCTCACCATCGCAGATCAATCTGCCAATGTACTTTTACATATCATCAATGACATTTTAGACTTTTCAAAAATTGAAGCAGGTCAAATGGATGTTGAAAACATACCATTTGATTTGAAATTGCTTTGTCAAAACTCCCTACTTGCGTTTGATAAAATTTGTGCCCAAAAAGACATTCAACTCACTTTGGACTGGGATGATGCAATCAATAATTGGCAGATAGGTGATCCTTACAGAATTACCCAAGTGGTTAACAACTTTCTTAGCAATGCAACTAAATTTACAGAACACGGCAAAGTTTCACTTAAAACTGAGTTGGTAGATAACTGCATTAAAATCACTATCATTGATACAGGGATTGGCATTTCTCCAGAAGGGCTCTCTAAACTCTTCATTGATTTCTCTCAGGTCGATTCATCTACTACAAGACAGTTTGGCGGGACAGGGCTTGGTTTAGCCATTTCAATGAAACTCAGTGAACTAATGGGGGGAAAGGTTGGCGTCGAAAGTGAAGAGAATAAAGGTTCGGAATTTTGGATTTCTCTACCCAATAGAGCAACAGAAGCCCAGCAAACGGCCGCTGTTAAAAAAGGCATTGCTGAACTAAAAACACAAAGCAGCCGAATTTTATTGGTCGATGATAATCTAGTCAATCGCCAGATAGGTTTGAAGATTCTAGAAAAACTGGGGCACAGCGTCACACTAGCCGAAAATGGTAAGCAAGCCGTAGAAATGATTAAAAATAATCATATTGATAATCAAACACCATTTGATTTAGTGTTAATGGATTGCCAAATGCCAGAGATGGATGGATTTGACGCAACAAAATCTATTCGAGAATTACAGATAACAGTCCCAATCATTGCCTTAACGGCAAACACTTCAAATGAAGATAAGCAGCGCGCATTTGATAGCGGAATGAACAACTTTCTAACTAAACCTTTCAAAGTGGGTGAGATTCAAGAAATCATTAAATCCTACCAAATACCTGTGCAAGGTTGAATCGACACACCCACAAAAAAGCCAGCTCATGTTTCTATTCGCTGGCTTAATCTAAAAACTTAATAAGGTAAAGCGGCTGGGTTAAAAGTCGGCTCTTGGGTTAAAAGGCATCTGTTCTGCCATTTTTTCATATAAAGCTTTATCTTCATCCGTTGCTGCTGGAGGAGTATGGATTTGTACAATAACATACTGGTTTCCAGGGGTTGTACCTAAACCACGACCTTTAATTCGCATTTTAGAACCTGACTGAGTACCCGCAGCAATAGCCATTTTTACCTTACCTTTTAAAGTAGGGATTTCCACTTTTGCACCTAAAGCCGCTTCCCAAGGTGTAACAGGAAGGTCTAAATACACATCTTTACCTTCAACCGTGTAATAAGGATGCTTTTCAAGATTCACCTGAATAATAACATCGCCATTTGGACCGCCATTAAAACCTGTAAAGCCTTTGCCCTTAACACGAATTTTCTGCTCTTGTGTCACCCCAGCAGGGATGCGTACTTTGATTGGTGTCGTATCGTAAGAGTAACTATTTGAATGAGGGTTACCTGTTTGAACATTAATGGTTCTTTCAGTTCCTTCAACCGCTTCAGTCAATGAGACCATGACCTTTACTGTTTGATCTTCACCTTTTTGTGGACGAGCTTGTTGTTGGCCAAAGCCTCCGTGCCCACCACCAAAGCCGCCACCGCCGCCAAACATATCACCAAAAATATCACTAAAATCCGCGCTACCTTGAAAGCCTCCGCCGCCAAAACCACCCGCTCCACGTTGCTGATAGTCAGAGCCAAACTGGTCGTACATTGAACGTTTTTCAGCATCGCTTAAGGTTTCATAAGCTTCACTAATCTCTTTAAACTTAGCTTCATCACCGGTTGGTTTATCAGGGTGATATTTAGCCGCCATTTTACGGTAGGCTTTTTTAATTTCAGCATCACTCGCACTACGAGAAATACCTAAAACCGCATAATAATCTTTGCTCATAATGTGTAACTTTCTCTTAAATTCTTTAACTGACTAGTAAATATGGGCTTAACCCCTTTATTTCAAGCCATACAATTATAATTTTTGGCTATTCTACCTTATGCACACAAAACATAGTTGCCAATAAGACATAACCTGCTTTTATAGACCCTTGCGGGATATGGTTAAATAATTAGACAACCCTAAAACGAAAAAGCCTGCTTATCCCTAAAGATAAGCAGGCTTAAAGAAGATTATTTACCTTTTAAAGCGTTATTTAAAAATCTAAACGTGCTTTAAGTTGAAAATTTCTTCCTGTATTTAACGTATAACCTTTATAGGTATTTAAGAAATCAACGTAAGCGGTATCAAATAGGTTATTAACACTTGCGCTCAAATAAAGCTTTTGTTTATCAAGCTTAACCTGCGTTTGATAACCTAAATTCCATAAAGCATAAGCATCAGTTGAAGCAGTACCAATTGGCATATTATCAAACTGTGAAAAAGGCTCATAAGGGAATACCGCCTTTTTACTATCCACCAACTTGACACCCACACTGATTTTTTGCTGTTGTAACCCTGTAAAATCAGCTGGCTGATAATGCACATTTACCTTTGCATTGTTAGCCGGCATTAATGGCAAGTCTTGATTATTTTTGGTGTCAGCACCATCAATCAATTCTAACGCTAAGTCAGTTGACCAGGCCTGGTTAAATTGATGTTTAGCACTAAATTCAAAACCGTAAATAGTGGCATTGGTTTGTTGTGCCTGCATTTCGGGAATAAGTCCCGTACCTGGTGAAGAAACAACAACACCTTCTGCCGCTCCAGGAACCCCATTTTCTATTGCCGCTTCGCTATAACGATAATTACCTGTATTGGCCAAATAGATATAGTTATCTACCCAGTTTTGATAAATAGTCGCTACCATTTGAGTTTTAGGCGTTTGCCATCTTAAAGATAAATCGGTATTTAAAGAGGTTTCCGCTTCTAAATCAGGATTACCCAGTTGGAAGGCCTGTACACCGCCATGCTCACCACCAGCATACAACTCAAAAATACTTGGCGCTCTAAAACCTCTGGCGATATTTCCCGCTAAACTCCACTGGTTATCTAATCGGTAAGTAGCACCTAAAGAGCCTGTAAAGACATCAAAATCACGCTCATTATTAGAAGCATCAAAAATATCACCTACAAAGTGCTCATTTTCCTCTCCCAGTGGCGCTTCAATGGCAACGGTATCGTAACGAGCACCAAACTGTACTAACCATTTATCGTAATCCGCTTCTTCAAACAGATAAACCGCACGCTTACTCTCATCCGCCGAAGGCGACAAATGACCAGAACGCAACTCTTGCTGTTTCTCAGTGACTTCAAAACCAACCTCACCTTTAAAGTCACCGACTTTTGGATGCTCTAAAGCCAATTTAAAGTCATCACGTTTAACCAATAGATCCAAATACTCCTCTTCACCTTTTTCTGAAGCCATGGTTTCAAAAGGCAGATCATGCGAGGCTTCACGACCATTACGGGTGTGTGTGTAGCTTGGCTTAACCACCCAGTCATTATCCAAATAAAACTCAGCCTTCAACTGAGTTTCATCATTTTGTAGTCGTTGTCCTGTTGCAATAGGTTCAAAAAATCCACCATCATTTTCAATCCCTAAATAGTTTTGCTTAGAAACCCATTGCGTATGACGCAACTCAATCTTGCCCCAGTCTTGCTGGTAACCAATTCCAATATTTGCAGCTTGGTTTTCAAAGTTGGTATTAGGTACCTCACCCACAAATAGTGGACGATCGTCGCCAGGAACATTACCTAGAGCAGTTGATACGTTTGGCACCGTAAAGTTGTCAGCAGAGCGATTTGACACACCTGCTTGAATCGCAAACTCTTTAGAGCCTGCTCCTACTTTTGCCCCAAACATTTTCTCTTGGTTATTGGTGTTATATTCTGTAGCAAGCTCACCCGAAACGTCCTTGCCATAAGGCAAGTCTGACAGAATTACGTTCACAATTCCACCCATCGCTTCAGCACCATACAACACACTTTGTGGGCCACGAATCACTTCAATACGTTCTGCTAAATAAGGGTCAACATTAGGTAGGTGACGTGTTCCATAAGCTTGATAGTCAGTAGACTGGCCGTTAGACAGAACCTTTACTCGGTTACCCGTCATACCACGCACAACAGGTTTACCTGACTGGGTTCCTGCTGACATATTATTTACGCCAGGAATGCTCTCCAACATCGCTCCTAAAGAACCACTCTCAGCGGCCATTTTGTCGGTACCCGTCACACTGTTAATCTGTGATGGTACTTCAAACGCTTCATGTTCGTGAATGGGTGAAGCAGAAATCATAACTGAATCTAAGGTTGTTTCAGTAGTTGAGTTTATTTGTTCTTGCGCCCATACAGGCAAAGTTCCCATAGCGCAATAAAGCGCTACAGTGATATTTGATAACTTCATAGTTCTTCCTAAATTGTAATGCTAAATTAAGCGTGCAAAATGCACAGCTTATTTATGTAAAAGCAAACAACTAGGCTACAGGTGGGGCACGTCCCCAGAAAACTGGTATATAAAGAGATTCAAATACAGAACGTACTTGAATCGACTGCGGAATTAGCGATCCTGGACTGGCAATTTGAGGTAAAAACTCAGCGGGTGAATCTAACGGATGCCCTAGGTTATCAAAAACATCACAGCTCGCTTCATGCTCATGAAAAGGGTGAATCTCAGCATGCAACAAACTTGCCGTTTGTGAAAACACAAATAGCAAGATTAAGCCACTAATAAAACGACTGAGTCGGTTTGGCTTTTGCAGATTGGAGGATTGAGCCGTTGTTTTCACTGAATTGAGTACTTATCTATAAGGAATAAAACTTGTTGATTATCAATTGTTTTATAGCCAATTATAAAGTAAATTTATTATAAGTAAATAATATACCAAGGCTTGTTAAGGCTAATATTTAAATAGATTATTTCTCGTATATTACCAGGCCTGGTCAAACTCGATTTCATACCAAATATTTTTATTTAAACATCTTCAAACCCTTACAAAAAACACGTAATATAACCTAACAATTATTCAAATCACTAAAGTGAGAACAGCATGGCAAACTCTCCGTACGCTGGTAAAAAAGCGCCTTACACTCTTTTAGAGAATATCCCTCTACTCATGGCGGATTATTACAACCTGACCCCTGATGCAAGTAATCCTGATCAAGCGGTGAGTTTTGGTACCAGTGGACACCGTGGTTGTTCTAGTAAAACGACATTCAACGAAGACCACATTGCAGCTATCTGCCAAGCTATTGTCGAGTACCGTCGCTTACAAAATACAGTTGGCCCGATGTATATTGGTATGGACACACACGCCCTTTCAGAAGCCGCACATGCTACCGCCATTGAAGTTTTTGCAGCCAATAAAGTGAATGTCATTATTCAATCTAATGGTCGTTACACACCGACACCTGTCGTTTCCAATGCCATATTAACGTACAACGAAGGCCGCCAAGGTGGACTAGCGGATGGTGTGATTATCACGCCATCTCACAACCCTCCACAAGATGGTGGTTTTAAATATAACCCACCAACAGGCGGCCCTGCTGACGGTGACGCTACCAACTGGATTCAAGACCGCGCGAATGCCATGATTATCGATGGTTTAAAAGAGGTTAAACGTATCCCTCTCACTGAAGCGATGGCTTCTGAGTTTGTCACTCCGACAGACTTGATTACCCCTTATGTTGAAAACTTAGATAAAGTTGTCAATATGCAGGCCATTAAAGAGGCTAACCTTAAGCTCGCCATTGACCCTATGGGTGGTGCTGCGATTGATTTCTGGCAGCCAATAGCTGAACATTACGGTCTAAATTTAGAGATTGTAAACCCTCAAGTGGATGCTACCTTCTCTTTTATGCATGTTGATAAAGATGGCAAAATCCGCATGGATTGTTCATCGCCATACGCAATGGCTGGTTTAATCGATTTAAAAGATAATTACGATTTAGCCTTTGGTAACGACCCAGATGTTGACCGTCACGGCATTGTGACAAAGTCGGTTGGTCTGATGAACCCTAACCACTATTTAGCCGTTGTCATTCAGTATCTATTTAGCCATCGTCCAAATTGGCCTAAAAATGCCGCAGTGGGTAAAACATTAGTTTCGAGTTCAATGATAGACCGTGTTTCCGATGCAATGAACCTTAACTTAAGCGAAGTACCTGTAGGTTTTAAATGGTTTGTGGATGGCTTGCAGACAGGTGAATTTGGCTTTGGAGGAGAAGAGTCAGCTGGTGCTTCTTTCTTACGTTTTGACGGTGGTCCTTGGAGTACAGATAAAGACGGCATTATCTTAAACTTACTCGCAGCTGAAATGACTGCGGTAACAGGAAAAGACCCTGGGGTGTTATACCAAGAGTTGACTGAAAAGTATGGTAACCCTGTTTATAGCCGAATTGATGCGCCTGCAAATCGTGAAGAAAAAGCTATTTTAAGCAATCTATCTCCAGACATGGTCAAAGCAGATACCTTAGCAGGCGAAACGATTACGTCTAAACTAACGCATGCGCCAGGTAATGGGGCCGCTATTGGTGGACTCAAAATCACCACCGAAAATGGTTGGTTTGCAGCGCGTCCTTCTGGAACAGAAGACATCTATAAAATCTATGCCGAAAGCTTTAAAGGTCAAGAGCACTTAGATGCAATTTTAGAAGAAGCAAAAGCCATTGTTTCTGACGCCTTAAAATAACCAGGCCTGGTAACAATGCAATGACACTGCTTAATCAACCTAAAACCGTTTCTTTAATTTTAGGAAGTGGTGGTGCTCGAGGTTTAGCACATATTGGTGTGATTCGCTGGTTAGAAGAACATCACTACCAGATTAACTCTATCTCTGGTAGTTCAATGGGCGCTTTAATTGGTGGTGTCTATGCCACAGGTAAACTGGATGAATTTGAAAAATGGTTTAAACAGCTTAGCAGTACCGACATTCTGAGCCTGACCGACATTGCCTGGGATAGAAGCGGACTGATTAAAGGCGACAAACTCTTTAGTCAATTAAAAGCCCTCATTGGCAACCCTGATATTGAAGACTTACCTGTCGCTTATACAGCTGTGGCCACAGACATAGAAAATGAAAAAGAAGTTTGGCTACAAAAAGGCTCTCTCCTTGATGCTATTCGAGCCTCAATTGCTCTACCCATGATATTTACACCGCTCCATCACCATGGACTCACTTTAATTGATGGCGGGGTTTTAAATCCCGTGCCCATCGCCCCCACATTTAATCAAACCAATGATTTAACGATTGCAGTAAATCTGGGGGGCAAACCTCAAACCACTGAGACTTTCAATCTAACAAATTCTTCAGAAGGTGATAAAGATGAGGACTCTTGGCTGAACAATGCATCAGAACTGTTTGACTCTCTTATCGACCGTTTTAGGGATAAGAACCAAACACCGGCCACGTTTAATTGGGATATGTACGATATAAGCAACAAAGCTTTTGACAGCATGCAAAGCAGTATCGCACGCCAAAAATTAGCGGCTTATCCGCCAGATATTATTTTGGAAATTCCACGTAATGCTTGTGGCATGATGGAATTTACCAAAATTAAAGAAATGATTGATTTAGGCTATCAAACCGCTGAAAGCGTTCTTGATTCACTCGAAAAGCCTGCTTAGTTAAAATTTAACTAATTTTTAAGTAACTGATTTAACTCTTCAGGCGTCAATACTGAACTAGGATTCACATAACCTGATTCAAGCCTATTAACACGGCGATCTCTACCTTTGCGGCGATCTACACCAAGCCTTGGTTTGATTAAGGCGGTAATCCAAGCACGAATCGAACGTAATGCCCAAGCTGAATCACGCACATCATCTCTACGTTCACTTGCCACACGACGTTCTGGTGCTCTATTCACCATTTGAGAGGGGTCTCTTCTTTGTGCACTTTTATAATCTTTTAGATTATTATTTTCTTTCATTATCCAACCATCAATGCAATTATGGCAGCTATTAAATTTTAGCTATGCAATCTAATTAAATCAAATATCCCCCTTGTTAGTAAATAAGTATTTATACCAAACAACAATATTTTAAAACAATTTAACCAATTGTTTTATATAGAATTTATTGTAATCAATTATTTTAAAACAGCCCTTTCTAAGAAATTTACACGCTACCCAGTTCGCAAGCTAACCTGACATAAACCTCATCAAGCATAGGCAAAAGAAATCAAATCACTCCTTGCATTCACTTGTAAAACTCTTGAAAATAGCACCATTTTTATCACCCAAATCATCTAAAGGATTTTTCATGCCAAAAATCAATGAACTTAAAAAAGGTAGTGTTGTTGAAATCAACGGTATACCGCACATTGTAAAAACTTACGATGTAAGAAATCCTTCTTCTCGTGGTGCATCGACCATGTATAAAGTGCGTTTTAACAATTTAAAAACAGGTCAAAAGGTAGATGAAACCTTTAAGGGCGAAGACATGATAAAAGAAGTTGAAACCACTAAGGTTTCAGTTATGTACTCTTATATTGATGGTGACAACTATGTGTTTATGAATAACGAAGACTACAGCCAATACCTTTTAGCCGCAGAAGAATTAGAAGAAGAGCAAAAGTACATTACGGAAGGCTTAACAGGCATTACCGCCCTTCTATATGAAGACCAAGTTTTGGCAATAGAAATGCCGACAAACGTCGACTTAGAAGTCATTGAAACCAATCCAGGTACTAAATCAACTGGCGCAGGACGCACAAAACCAGCCGTGTTATCTACTGGCTATGAGATTCAAGTACCCGAATTTATCGAGCCCAATGAGATTGTTAAGGTAAGCACTTTAACAGGCAAATTTATGTCACGAGCATAAACATTAAAGGCTACCACGTCGTCTGATTTAGGCGATATCGCCGTGGTAGCAACTCTTTTTACTTAGTCTTATACATTTCCTTAGCCCTACAATTCTAATTTTCTATAGTAAAGCTCACTCATTCGTATTATTATCAATTAAGAATACTCTTATAAAACTCTCAACCAATAATTTATAGTCAGCGGCAAATGAAATCTGAATTAGACAATAAAATTAATAAAAAGCCTCTTTATTTGCTTGCCGCTCTGTTGCTAATTGCCTATACCATTATTGCAACTGTGGTATATCAACAAGTAAAAAATACCGTTATTGAAAATAAACTGGATGAATTAAATCAACATATTCTCTATCAAAAATCACTACGTAAATACATCAATAATGAACTTAAACCGGTTATTTACAACCTCCAAAAACAACAAATACTCTCTTACGATTTTTTTGATCCTCATGTTCTATCGGGCACATTTATCTCTAGAAACGTCTATAAGCATTTTGATGAAAGCTTGGACTCCAAAAACATGAATAGTTGGAAATACCGACTGGCTGCTAAAACTCCCAGAAATCCAATCAACCAAGCGACAGAAAATGAAATTGAGTTACTAGATAGATTTAATAACAACCCAAATTTGAAACACATCCATAAAATTGAAACCATTAATGGGGAAGAAACACTCTACTACGCGGCACCATTCAATCCAAATAATGCCAGCTGTTTAAGGTGTCATGGCGATCCTAAGTCAGCACCCAAAGGCCTAGTTGAGCGATACGGTTCTCAAAATGGCTTTTATGAAAAAATTGGAGACATAAGAGCATTTATCTCATATCGCCTAAACCTTTCTGAAAGCATGGCTTACGCTAATAAAACGTTTGCTGCGATCAGTATCATTATTTTAGCTTTTGTTATAATTTTCTATGTCATTGCAACCTGGGCTTATTTAGTTGCACAAAAAAGAAAGTTTTTGGTTGCTCGCCAACAAAAAGAACTGGAATTTGTTGCGCATCATGACTTTTTGACCAAGCTAAAAAACCGTCATTGCTTAAGCCGTGATTTCAGCGCGCAATTATCTGCAATCAACCAAGAAAGCCTTCATTACTCCAATATTTGGGTCATTATGCTCGATATCGATTTTTTCAAATCCATCAATGACGATTTTGGCCATGATATAGGCGACTTAACACTGCAAAAACTTGGTGAAATTCTACAACAAGAAGTCAAAAATCTGGAGCATGCCGAAGCGTATCGACTGGGCGGCGAAGAGTTTTTAATTGTTATTCGCAACACCGATGCTAAAATCATAAATTCGCTTTACATGGACATTTGTGACTCAATAGCAAACATTGACATTCAAGGTTTAGATAGAACGGTTCAACTCTCAGCTGGCGCAACGGAAGTACAGTTAGAAGAACACCAATATGACATTCTCAAACGTGTAGATAACGCTTTATATCAAGCCAAAGAGCAAGGTAGAAATCGCCTAGTTATTATTTAAAACAACGTTTAATTTATTAATCTACCAGGCCAGGTAAGCTTTACAAGTTCCCCCAAGTTCAATTCCAACAGGCCAAATTCCAATATTCAATTTCCACTTAGTTCCCAGACTATGCAATTTCAGTAATTCTTTGTTCAAAAAAGCATCATCAGCTTGTCACATTCCCGTCAAGTTCATCCCTAATAATGATTTACGTAAATTTCTACCCATCTAATTATCAATCGTAATACACCATTTTAGGCGATAAAGAACACTATGCTAAATATTGAAGCGGCCATTACTGAAAAGTTTCCTGAACTGCCAAACAAGAAAACCGGAAAACTAGCCATTAACCTAATTAAATCTCTTGCGCATGAAAAAGAGATAAATGAATTTATTGAAACCCATCAACATTTAAAAGGTTTTGCCTTTTTAGATGAAGTATTGACCTTTTTCAATTTTAGCTACAAAGTTAATTCTCAAGCTTTGACTCGTATTCCAGCACAAGGCCGTGTGATTATCGTGGCCAACCACCCAATAGGTTCTTTAGACGGTTTAGCATTATTAAAAATGGTCAGAACCATTCGAGCAGATGTCAGAATTGTAGCCAGTGATTTACTGAATAAGATAGAACCCTTAGAATCTCTGTTTATAGGCGTCGACAACCTGACTGGTAAAAGCACTCATAAAACACAGTTTAAAACAATGCTTGCAGCACTGGATAACGAAGAAGCCGTAATTATTTTCCCTGCTGGCGAAGTGTCTAGAATTCGTCCTAATGGTGTACGAGATGGTAAATGGAAAGCAGGTTTTTTGAAACTGGCCGCAAAGTCTAAAGCGCCAATTCAACCTATCTATATTGATGCTCGTAATTCATCCCTATTTTATGCTTTATCTACTCTATACAAGCCACTGGGCACCATGATGTTGGTGCAAGAGATGTTCAATAAAAAACACCAAGAAATTCAGTTTTTTGTCGGTAAACAGATTCCATGGAAATCAATATCTGAACTGGAAACGCCTGCTAAACAGCTTGCTAATCAATTTAGAAAACATCTCTACAAGCTCGACCAAGAGACCAAGTCACTTAAAAAAGGCAAGCAATCTCAGTTTGAAACCGAAGAGACCATCGCTCCTCCGGTTAATAGACAAAGTCTAAAAAAAGCGCTTAAAAATTCTCAGCTATTAGGCCAAACGCAAGATGGCAAAAAGATTTATCTTTACGACTTTGAAGCCGATTCACCGGTAATGCATGAGATTGGACGTTTACGAGAACTCACGTTCAGAACGGTAGAAGAAGGTACTGGAAGCTCTATCGATTTAGATGCCTATGACAATCAATACCGCCACCTTGTACTTTGGGATGAAGAAGATTTAGAGATAGTAGGAGCTTATCGATTAGGTGAATGCGCAAGCCTCATCAAAAATAGCGTTGGCAAAAAAAGTGGCGTAGAAAACCTCTACACCAGCACGCTCTTTAACCTAAAACCTGAAATAGAAAACTACCTGCCAAACTCCATAGAGCTAGGACGAAGCTTTGTGCAACCTAAATATTGGGGGAAACGTAGCTTAGATTATTTATGGTACGGCATAGGCGCTTATGTAGCGCAACACCCTCATATCAAATACCTATTTGGCCCCGTATCATTAAGCGATGCCTACCCACAAAATTCAAAAGAGCTGATTATTGGTTTTTATCAGCAACAATTTGGTTCTAAACAAGATTTAGCAGAAGGGATTCGCCCTGTTAATTTAAGTAAAAACAATCAACAAATTGCTGAAGAAGTCTTTAACGGAGACTATAAAGAAAGTTATAAAAAACTTAACGCTCTGCTCGAGCTAGAAGGCGTCAAAGTTCCCACCCTGTTTAAGCAATATGCAGAAGTTGCCGATGACAAAGGTTGCCGCTTTATTGACTTTAGCATTGATCCTAACTTCAACGACTGTGTTGATGCGCTGATATTAGTTGAATTGGACAAACTCAAACCTAAAAAGCGTGAACGCTATTTAACGCCAATCCAGGCTTAACCTTGGTTTGAGCAAACAACCAGGCCTGGTAATTCTAGCTTTACCAGGCCTGCTTATTTTTAAATTATTTATACAGAATAATAAAACTTTTAAATACTATTAACAGCCTACACGTACCCATTTTACTTTATACTTTGGCTCTATATTTGCTTCCCACTTTATATAATTATTTCCTCTTTCTGGACTAGTCTCATGAATCAAAATATTCGTCTTATCGCACGCGTTGATGCCCAAGGCATTATTCAATACGTAAACAATGAATACCTGGAGTGGTTAGGCTACTCGTTTAATGAACTCGCAGGGCAGCCAACTAAAATACTTAGAGCCCCGAATGCTATTGAAGCCGTTCAACAAACCATTCAAGAACAGTGCAACAAGAATAGACCCGTTAATTTTCCTGTATGTGAGAAAAAGGCCGATGGCGAAATCTATTGGGCGGACATGCGTATTCAACCTACCTTTGAAGATGGCCAGTACATTGGTTATACCTCAGTTAAACGTTTAATTACATCGCCCGAGAAAATACAACAAGCAGAAGAGCTGTATCAAAAAATTGCCGCCGGCAAATTAATCTTTTTTAGCGGCGAATGGGTCGGGAAAACAAAACACAAATTAAATACTTTAATCGGATTACATCGGGCCTCTTTAAACCAAAAAATCATCGCGGTAATGGCCAGTGTTACCATTTTGATTTTAAGCATTGCCTTTATCTACGAACAGTTTGAAAAAGAGAATATTAGAGAACATACCTCTGTTAACTATAGTCAAAACTTTACAGACACTATAGAAGGCATGATGACAAAAAAATCTGAACTAGGCATAACTAATGCCGTAGGGATTACCAACGCTTCAGAAATTCAAGTTGCTGCGGCAAATAGCGACCCAAAAGCTTTAAATGATATCTTGCAAAACATTGGAACCAAATATCGTGAGATGACGGGACTTAAAAATATCAAGATGCATTTTACTGATGAAAACCAGCAGTCATTTTATAAGTCTTGGAAACCTCTAGAAAAACAATCTATTAGCGACTTATCTAGTCGTGGTTACCTTAAAAAATTGGCTGCCGAACAAAAACCCATGGTCGCTTACGCTGTTAGCTCAGCAGGCTTTAATATCAAATCAATCATTCCTATCATCAAAGATGGAAAATATGAAGGTGGTGTTGAACTAATTCAAGGCGTGGGATCAATTCGTAGAGACTTCGCCTCAAACAACCAATCATATCTTTTAGCGGTATCTAAAGAGTATATTTTAGCTGGTGATAAATTTCGTCAAATGAATGCTAAAAATATTCCAGTTTCAAATGATGGAAACTGGGTAGTAGGTAATGATAAACAATTCTCATTAGAATACTCTGGTAAACAAATTGAGGCATTACGTAAAGTCGATTTAGCGCAACTCTTTAGTAAAGGCTACTTAACTACAGACAATCACTTTCACTTTGCTCAAGCCATTTATGATGGCTCTAAAAACTTGATTGGCTATCATATAGTTTCAGAAGATATTGCCCGCTATAAGACTCTTTTAAATGAACAATTCTCAGTAGCTGAAAACGCCTTTATCCAGCTAGCAGCTGCATTAGCCATCATGCTTGTTTTGATTCTATCTTTACTGTGGATAATGGTGATTAAACCAATTCGTCAAACTCAACACACCATGGAAGAGTCGGTGAACAATTCTGATCTGTTCGCACGTGTGCACAGCTATGGTAATGATGAAATTGCTCAAATGGCTAAAGCCTATAACCGTCAATCTATGCTAGCCCAGGTTGTAAATGCTGAAGTATCTTCAGCAATGGAAGAGATTTTAGATGGACGCTTAGACTACGAAATCACCTTTCCATTCCAATCTGATTACGGCATTCTTAAAGAGCGCATTAATGAAACCAGTCAATCATTACGTACGACTTTTGATGTGATTGAAGAAGTTATGCAAGACTTACAAAATGGTGAATTTAATAACGAACATCAAAACAACCTCAAAGGGGCATACGCTAAAGTAGTTGATGATTGTCTATCCTCAATGAATAGACTATCTAGTGTTTTTGGCGAGGTAAACCATGTTATGAACTATGCAGCGCGCGGTAAACTGGATGAACGTATTCAAAACTTTGCATCCGGTGACATTCGCCAGCTACAAGAAACCTTAAACCAGACGCTAGAGCACATCGAATCAGGTTTTAATGATATTGTAAAAGCATCACAACGTATTGCCCAAGGTGACTTAACGCAGCCGATTACACACCAATATGAATTTACGATGGACGAAGCAAAACAAGCCATTAATGAAAGTATTAATAGCTTAACAACGACCTTGTCGCAGGTTACTGAAATAGCTTACCAAGTTAGATCTGATGTAAGCAGTGTCGCTGAAGGCGCACAAAATTTAAATCAACGAACTCAAGAACAAGCTGCCGCTTTAGAAGAGACATCTGCGGCAATGGAAGAGACCAATTCTCAAATTCAAAACAATTTAAATAATACCAAAATGGCGAGTGAAATTGCACAATCGCAAAACGGTATTCTTGTGGATGCAAACGGCGTTATGGAAGACACAAAAACGTCTATGAACAACATTCAAACCGCTTCTAATAAAATTAGAGAGATTACTGGGCTAATTGATTCGATTGCCTTTCAAACTAACTTATTAGCCTTAAATGCAGCAGTTGAAGCCGCTAGAGCCGGTGAACATGGCAGAGGCTTTGCAGTGGTGGCAGGTGAGGTTCGAAATCTTGCTGGTAAATCTGCAGATGCCGCTAAAGAGATTAGTACATTAATTGAACAAACCTCTAATGCAATCAATATAGGTGTAGATCAAGTTGGAAAAGTCGGGAGTTCTTTAGACCATATCACTGATGAAACTCAAAAAATGCTAGCCATCGTCAATGAAGTCTCTACTGCTTCAGTGGAACAATCTCAAGGGATTGATGAAATTAATAAAGCCATTACCAGCCTTGACAGTACCACGCAGCAAAATGCTGCCTTAGTTGAAGAAACAACCGCCACTGCTGAAACCTTATTAGACTCATCTGAGCAACTACAAAACTCAGTGAGCTCATTTCAATTACAACGCAAATTGAATTAAGTATTTAATCACTCAATTTCTAATGTAATAAAAAACCAGGCCTGGTAGAGTTCAACTTTACCAGGCCTGCTTGTTTTACATCGCAAAGAATTAAACCTTAATAATCAAAAGCTAATCATTAGATTGGTTGGGTTGCTTACCTGAATTTTTAAACAGCCAAACCACCACAAAGTGCAGTAAAAAGCTCACCACCAAAGAACCGCCAGCAACTAACCACAAATTATCTAAAGCCCAAGCAGACCAACCCATAACTTTTCCTTTTTCAGCTTTAAAATGCCTAACAAAAAATAAGCTATTACCAGGCCAGGTTGTTTAACTTAGTAAGCTTACGCGTTAACTAACACACATTCCCTTCTTGAAACCCGGGATTCCAAGGATGGTCTAAACGAATTAAGCCATTATCAACAGGTGGTACTGAAATATCACCATTACACTGTTTCCAGGCATTAAAACCACCCGCTAAATTAACCACATTGGTATAGCCCATTTTCATCATAGTATCGACCGCTAATGCGCCACGACCACCCGATAGACAAAACACAACCCAACCTTGATCTAAATCGGCTAACTCACCACTATGTCCTTCGTAACATTTGTCACACATAGGCTCTAGCATGCCACGTGGCACATGAAGTGACATTGGAATTGTGCCGTCTAAATACTCAGCAGCTTCACGAACATCTAAAGGTTTAAAACCACCACACTTAAACAAATCTTTCGCTTCTGTAGTCGTTACTTCTTTTATATTGGCTTTGGCTTGCGCCACAATATCTTTTAAACGCATTGGCATGATTAACCCCCTTTAATTACCTTATTAAACATGTAGTTACAATGCCAATGTAGCACAACCATTACTTTGGTAGGGTGTCAATTTTATGAAACCGTAATTTTCTTTATTTAAATCAAGTTTTTAGAGAGCGTTAAGAAACTAAAACGGTTTTAAGAGGATTTGGTTAGCGCATTTAATTTAATACGTTGACGAGAATCGAATAACTGGCGACTGGCAATTTCTATCGCGATTAACGTACCTAAACCCGTTGACGAGGCAATGAGAAGCATAATCATAATTTGATATTTAACCGCTTCCATTGGGTCAGCACCCGCTAAAATTTGCCCTGTCATCATGCCTGGTAAAGAGATAATTCCTGCAGCAACTAACATATTAATTACTGGAATCATCGCCGAGTGCAAACTTTGCTGCTTGATAAAATTAATAGACTGTTTAGCGGTTTTACCCAGCGCTAATTGGGCTTCAATCTTGGCTTTCATCTGCACGGCATTGCGCGTTAAGGTATCTAAACCTAAACCAACAGCAGTCATGCTATTACCCAATAACATGCCTAATAAAGGGATGGCGTATTGTGGTTGGTACCAGGGTTCGGGCTGAATAATCAGCGTTAAAACCCCAATTAACAAAAGTAATGCGGTAAATGAAAGTGATAAAAATCCAATCAACAAACCATGTAAACGTTTAAAACGATATTGCTGACGCTTGGTAATCTCATAACCCGCGGCTGAGAGCATCACAACACCAACTAAAACAATCCATAGTGGGTTTTCAGAATAGAACACCCAGCTTAACCAAACCCCCATAAACAGCAATTGCACGACCATTCTAATGGTCGCCCACCAAAGTTGTTTTACTTGGCTAAAACCGTTTAACCACAAGATAATCCCAAGTAAGAAAACCAAAAAAGAGAGCGTGGCTAAATCCCAATAACTAATCAAAATCATACTTAGCTCTCCTCACTAGATGCAAACACCAACTGACATTCTGCACACCCTAGTCGCTCTTGCTGCTCTTCATCGTGGCTAATCCATAAAGCGGCGGCGGTATGTTTAGCAATATAATCGGTAACTAAAGTTTCGACCAGTAATGCACTCTTAGGATCTAAATTAGCGGTAATTTCATCTAACAAAAGTACTTTAGGCTCATACTGCAAACCGCGTAAAAGTGCCAATCGCTGTTTTTCACCCGATGAAAGGTTGTCTGGATTTTGCTCTAAAATATCGACTTTTAAACCTACTAACTTCAACAATTCTTGTTGGGGCTGTGTTTCAAAATGGGCTTTTACCGAATCATTCCACCAAGCAGTTTCGGCCGAAAAATACATGACTTTAGAGCGCCAAGTTTCTGGGCAAACCTTCTCTTGTTGTTGAGGGTTTTCTTGTTCAAACAAAGTGACTTGACCTGTATGTTCAATCAGATCTGCTAAAGACTTTAATAGACGTGACTTTCCTGTACCAGATTCTCCAGAAATCATCCAAATCTGTTGTGGTTGCAAAATTAGGCTTATAGGTTTTACCATGCCTGGTGTATGCACATCTTCAACCACTAAAATGGAGTTTAAATCAGTTGACTGCACCATCATTTGACCTTCTATTTAACCTTTTTTCTCTAAATTAGCATAAGCCATCACCAACCACTTTGTACCGGCATGACTAAAATTCACTTGTATGCGGGCGTGCTCTCCGCTGCCTTCCGTACTTAAAACCGTGCCATCACCAAATTTTTGATGGAAAACGCTTTCGCCAACGTTATAACCGGTTTCATTCTGCTGACTAGATAAACCAAACGTAGGTTGTTGAGAGTAACCATTAAATGCTGGAGAAACGGAACCTGATAAACGCACCGCTTCAATACAGTCTTGCGGAATCTCTTTAATAAAACGCGATGGAGTTGGAAACAGTTCTTTTCCGTGCAATCTGCGACGCGTTGCATAAGTAATCATTAACTGTTTTTCTGCACGGGTCACACCAACATAAGCTAAACGGCGCTCCTCTTCCAAACGAGCAGCATCTTCATGCGATTGTTGCGAGGGAAACAACCCCTCTTCCACCCCAATCATAAAGACTAACGGAAACTCTAGACCTTTAGCGGCATGCAAAGTCATTAGCTGCACTGAAGATTCCCACTCATCAGCTTGACGTTCACCTGCTTCTAAGGCGGCTTGTGCTAAAAACTCAGATAATGGATTGTCGAATGTTGGGGTTAACAATAAGGTATTACCATCTTCATCAATGCCTTCCATCTCATTTTGAGAGGCAAAGGCTTGCGCCTCTGTTTCAACTCCGTCTGCGTTTTGTTGAGCATTGGCTTGTTTAAACTGACTGGCCGCATTAATTAATTCATCAATGTTCTCTAAGCGACCTTGCCCCTGTTCAGAACGGTCTTTTTCAAAGTGCGCTTGCAACCCTGACTGCGAGACCACTTTTAACATTTGGTCTTCAAGAGTTAACTCCCTAGTCACATCATCTAAATTATCAATCAACTCTAAAAAGCTAACCACAGAAGATTTTGCTCTTGGCGTTAAACCCGTTTCTACTAACTTTTCTGCCGCTTCCCAGAGTGAGATTTCTTGATGTTTGGCCACTTCACGAATGGTATCAGCAGTTTTTTGACCAATACCGCGTGGAGGATGATTATAGGCACGTTCAAAGGCCGCATCATCGGCTCGACTAACCAATAAACGTAAATAACTGAGTACATCTTTGATTTCAGCTCGGTCATAGAAACGTAAACCACCATA
>JGI10211J34971_10001089_pt1 | contig 22571 bp, 9 predicted proteins | sample Etolagsediment_FD_34971 | JGI IMG/M metagenome (IMG submission 34971)
ATATGGATTTCAATCCACTATGGCAGGTATTGATTTAGGTGAAAATAGAATTTACGAAAGGTGCCCATTCACTAAACCAGATGACAATCCATTTACAGGTAAAAAAACATGGTCAGGTGATTTACCAATTGCCGAAAGAATGAATCTTTTTAATGTTAAAGCGAATTATCATCATACTAAAAATGGTGAACGCAATCGTATTAAAGTAAAAGTAAATCAGGATATTCCTGCAAATGCTGGACAATATCACCATGACAATGTGATAGTTATGTTAATGGATAGTGGTATGGATGGAGTATTTACTAAAGGTCAGTTAGTAACATTTAGAGACCCAAAAAAATCATTAGACCCTAATATAAGTGGAGGAACAACAGGTACAACTATACTTACGACAGGTACAACAGGTGATATTTCAGGTACAGCAACGGTTAATTACATGAATTTTAATAATCCAAGTTCAGGTTTAACTGCAACTTATGTTATTACTGCAGATACATTAAATACGGATTATAAATATCCTACAGATATTGAGTATTATCAAGTCATTACTACTGTAACGTTAGAAGAATTTGAGAATCTTAGAGGGTCGTCAGGGTATGTTACATATACCAACCCTGGAAGTGGTTCAACCAGTGATTATGGTGATTTATCTAACTACGCAATATTCGGATGGAATAAGGTTGAAAAAAGTGGAGGTGCTAATTACGATTTATATCCTGATGGACCAGATAATAATAGACGTTTTAGTAAAACATCTCCAACAATAAAACTTAATAGTGATTGGAAAAGTTTGACTGTTACAATTTTAGTTAGAGGTGTCGACCCTAATTCACCTAGACAAGATATAGAGTATGATTTATCACATTTATTAAAAAAATCTTGGGGCACTTTTACGGTTAGAGGTCAATATAAATTAAACATTCCAATACAAAAATATGATAGTGGTTTTGGTTGGAAAATACCAAGACACAATTCAATAAATAATAATGATGACACAGCAGAAGGTCAATACATTTATTATCCTTCGTATACTTTTACTCCAGGCACTGGATACACTCAATATACGAGTACTGCGTTATTAGATTATTCGGCGTATGATGATACTAATCGTGATTGGTGGGGTGAATCTAACGCTACTAGTAATGATAGTGAGACCACTTTGGTAAATCAAGCGTTAGCGGTTAGTGAAAATGGTAATTGGAGTATACTTGCTAATAGTCATAATAATACGTTTAATGGTCAACATTATTATTTTAATTATAGAAATGAGGTGATTGTAGAAGGTGGTAGTGCAATGTACTGTAAAGATAAAACAAATTATAGTTTCTTTTCTCCAATATATGCTAGAGGTACTAATCCTGCGTATTCAAATCATTCTGTTAATATGGTAGATAACACAAGAATTGTTATGAGGACTGATAGGTTACCATCATCTGACACATATAACCATAGATTTATTTTACATCAAAATAAAAGTTTCAGTTATTATTTAATTACTGATGAAGGTGATGTTGTTGGTTCAAATTTAGGTAGTAGTATATTCTTTGACGAAAAAGAAGATTTCGCGGAAGATAGTTCGTATGCCGCACAAATTTTAGATACGTTCTCTTGTGAAAGTATGGTACCGTTACAATGTTATTCAGGTGACGGACAAACGATTGGTGTGTATCCAACAGATAACGAATGTTACTATGTTGATAAAGACAAAGAAGTTGAAAAAATGACCAAAGGTTGTTATTACCTTATAACCAAAAACTTTGCAATTGCAGAAGACTTCCAAAGTATCGGAGAATGGAAGGCAAGGTTTAGGATGATGTTTGCCCTTTGTCGTAATGTCATTTCATTAAGTTTTGTTAATAACTGGGTTAACGGTTCTTTATATATGTATAGTTTCCAAAAGGAAGATTTATATGATTTAAACCCAAATAGTACTACATATAATACATTACCAACATATAACTATTGTAAGGAGACTATTGTTTTTCAAGAAAATAATAATTCATTCTTCTATAGGGTGAGCCCATTTAATAAAACTACGGATAAATTTACAGGTAAAAATCCACCAGTTAGACCTAGTTCTATTTTTAGTTCAGGTGGTCAGTATGAAGCGACTAATTTATTACTATTAGGTTCACCTACAACTATTATGGACTTAGGACCAAGAGACCAATTTATACAAGAGGTTTGTTTTAATCCTGAGTATGAAGGTTATATTGCAGACAGAATCGCATCTACAAGTTATAAAGATACATCAGATATTTTACAATTATTTGTAATTAGTAGATTAATGAATAGTAAATTCTTACAACAAATTATAGGTGCCGGTGATGCATCGATAAGTAGGTTATTTAGTAGAGAAAAATCAAGATTAGATGCTGATGTTGTTCAAGTGTTAAGTATTAACTCTGAATTTGGTGTTATACCGTTTTTGGGTAATAACTATAATGGTGTTACTGATATTAAGTTTTTGAAAAGTCCAAATGAAGACCCTGTTATCGGTTTGTTCTTCTCAGCAAATACAGTTAATAGGGATTTAATAACACCTGGTAGAGTCACTTTTGCAGATACTAACACGACATTTTTAACCAATAACTATGGATTTAAAGACCAAAGAGTTCCTTTTCATCCGTGGAAGATTCAAGATAACCCATCAACCAGTCCATCGTTGGGTAAAATTATTTTTGGTACTCAAACTAACGATTGGGACTACAAACTAACAAAACCAACAGATATTAAAACAATTAATTATCAAACTATTGATAGGTTATTAAAAGACCCAACTTTTCCATCCGATGGTGTTAATCCATCAACTATAGTTCCAGGTTATATATACAATACTGAAATAGTATCAGGTAATATTGTACCAAATGAATATAGTATTAAAGATTTCAATTCAAACGACTTCAAACTATTAGTTGGTGCGCCATACCACTTCTATTTCGGGTTAAAGATTGGAAAAACCGCAATGAACAGATTTATTGATAAGTACATACCAACAACTAAGATATGAGCAATCAAAAGAACAATGAAACAATTAGGATAGTTAAAGGTTCGCTTAGATATGCTGCGGCTCCCGATACTGATTTATTTATTCAGGTTCCTTTTAATGCGTCAAGACAAAATAAAATTGAAGGTGATAGGACTACCATTGTAAATGTTGAAGAAAGATTTGAACATGAAAGACAAATTTCAACAAAGTTTAGAATAACTGGTAAAATTACAAATATTTTCAATAACGACATTGTTGTTCGTACTGATTACATTCCCTTTGCTGAAAATTTATATTACACAAACGCTGTTGATGCGAGAGTATTAAATCCTGATACTAATATTGCACCAAATTATAGTGATTGGAGAGGATATCCTCAGTATGATGAATTTTCTTTTGTTAGAAATAGTTCGGTACCAAATCACATACCTTTTGTTGCTAAAAGTGCGGGTACATATAATTGGACAATGTATATGAGTTACGCGTCTTCAAATTACAGTGCTCAAACAATGGTTTATACAGATGAGATTTTTAACCAAATAAATCAATTTCAAATCCATGAAGGTGTGCCTTATGTTATAAAAAACAATGTGGTTAATGGTAAAAAGATGATTACTTTTTATTGTGGTTTTAATCATAATTTATCTGAAGGCGATTGGGTTTATTTGGGTGTGCCAGTAAACAACCAAAGATTTTTTCAAGTTTATAGTTTAGGTGATGAATATTATGGTAATGAAGATAAGGTATTCAATATTTTTAATATTGGATATGTTGGTGCTGGATTTAATGACCAAGCATTTGGTACATTTAAACGAGTTGGTAATATTTCCAATTCAGGTGAGACCATGTCAAAATATTATGTTAGGAAACATAAAATATTAACTGAAGCCTCAAATGCGGATGTTCATAAATTGGGTTTTGAAAATAATCCTTTTCCAAAGAAAAGAAAAGTTGAATTCTCTGCAACTACACCAAATCAAATTCAAAGAATTTCTGTAAAAGATGGAAACCAAACGGTTGGTTTTTCATTTGACAAAGATGTTGACATTATTGGTTTGATGGACAACCACGACCGACCTGTAACTGAATTATTTGTTACAATTATTAACAGAAGTTATATGGGTTGGTTCAACAGACCGACACAAAACACCTGTTTGGAAATTGGGTGGGATTTTAACTTTAAACAAAACACCATTGATGATTGGTGGAATAAGTCTAATCCACATAATAAATCAGATATACCATTTGGTTCTTATATTTTTAACGGTCAAACCTTTTATTACAACGATGTTTTACATATTGGTGATGAGATAAAAGGTGACATTTGCGAATGGAATGACTATGANCAAANAGAATATGTTTCATCGAGAATGTCTCACAAATATTCATTTAANCCTCAGATACTTCAAGGTGTGACAATGGGAGATATGTCAAAACCTTATGGTTATGCTTATCACCCTCACTATCCAATTCAGATAAGAGCATACTCAGATTATATTGAAGTGGGTACCAAAGATAAGGTGGACGACATTCCTGATTATTCTTTCTATTCGGCATTTAATGGTCAATGGAGGTGGAGAGATATTTATCCTTATGGGTTTGTTGATAGTGATGGTATTGGTGTGGATAATCCATTCCTTAATAACCGACACTATAATTTTAAAGATATCTTATTCTTACAGACACCAATGCAGAAAAATAAAAATGTCTTAAATGACGTGATATTCCAACCAATAATAGATAATTGTGAATAAGTTTAGATTAACAGTATCGGATGCCGACAGGTTTATTAATATCCCTTTAAACATTGATTTTGACAATGTTGGAAGAGATGATTTAATTGACGAGTTTGAGGAAGAGGTAATTGAGAAAGTAATTAATCCCGTTGAAGATTTTGAGACCACAAGATTTTCAAATAAGATTTGGTTAAACCTTAATGGTGAACAAAAAACAAGTTTGACGGAAGAATTTTATTTCTTTGACCGATTATATAATATCGCTTCAACCTCCGTAAGTATTAACAATTGGGTTGCGGATTACAATTATGTTAATAATGCGGTATTTTCGAATTTTTCAGGAATAACATTTAATGATAAAGAATTATATTATAATGCAAATTCATTTAATAATAGTTTCTTTAAGTTAGATTTTTACGATACACCAAATAGTGAAACACAAAGATTATTATTGACTGTAGTAATACCAACACAACAGGGTCGATTAAGAATTGCAGATGTTGGTACTTTATTGGTACCACAAATTGTGGAGGTAAGAAGACCTATTTTTGATTTGGATTTTGTTGGTGATAAAGAAGGATATTTTATTTATTGGTTAAAAGAAACAGGGTATATAAATGTAAATGAATTTTATATGTCTGCAAAATTCTTTAATGCTAAAACAGGTCAGTTTGTAAGAATGTTAAACCGACCACAAACACTTACGCCGAGTAGGTTTAATTTTCCAAATGATGAGTTTTATTATTATAAGGTTGTGATGGATTACAATACTTATGAATATGAAGTTTTTAACACATTTGGTAGTCAAAACAGGGTGGGAACAACTACAGACCCCATAAAATGGTATGAATATGTAAACCAAACATAATGGAAGAAAAATATTACATAAAAATATCCCCTGAATCTATTAGTGGTGACGTATTCCAACAAGTTTTGAGTGGTAATACCTTTGGTGTTTATTCTGCAATGACTGCAGTGTTGTCAGGAGGTACTGGTGGTGATAGTTTATTAACAGGATTGACTATTCCTGTGTTATTTAAACAAAGTTTTGATGATATGGGTTATTATACACCATTTGATGGTTACATTTTACAAAAAGATGTGGTTGCGAGTTTTATTACGAGTGGTGACCCGACAAACCAATATACGATTAGATTATTTAATACATCTAACGACTTTAAAAAGTTCACAAAATTATCAAATTATAGTGTGGACTGGGGTGACGGAACAACGGACACCTTAACGAGTCATTCGCCAAATTATTTATCACATACATACGGAAATTCTCCTGATGATTATGTGATAACAATAACACAAACCAATCCGTGGGGACTCACAACGGTCAGAAAACCTGTTTATATGCCCATTACAGGTGCAACAGTAACAAACCCACTTGGAAATATAACATTTACACCTCAAGGGGGTAATTGGTCGGGTATTCCATTGAATTACAACTTTATTTTTACTGGTGATAGTGAGAATACGGTTGCTCAACAAACATCTGACAATTACACAACGGTACCTTTTGTTGTTACAGGTTTTACATCTTCAAGATTAAGAGAATTAAGACAATATGGAACGACACCATATGTTGTTGGACTACCAATTGCCAAAGGCGGTCAACCATTTGGTGAAATTAATCAAATTACAACAGGATACACATGGTATACCATAGATGGTGTGGAATATTATGATTACCCAAATGGTACCACATTATATATTGCTGAATCTTCAGGATTTACATCAAATAACATAACTGAAACACCGATAACCAAAGAAGAAGTATTATTAAACGTTGTTGGTCCTCCAGAAATACAATCGGAAATATTTATTGAAAGAGGTAAGTTATCTGCGTTTGAACCATTACAGAGATTAGGTGAGGTTGACAATGTGGGGGATTTGGAAAAATACGGATACCGTTACTTTAAAATAAACAACTCAACAGAATAAAAATATGGCATTAGGAACATACGGAACAGTAAGACCCGCAGATATGTCACCTGCGGATGTGGAGATAATTTTAAATTATACTCCAACAAGAGATGTGACAAACCAGTTTGTATTGAAAAAACTAGACGCCCAAAATGTGTTGACACCTTATTTTCATAATGCAAATACAGGTGGTAATGCAAATGTAGAAATTTTAGGTGGATTATACAACTTAAAATTACCAGCAGATGAATTTAATCAAATAGGGATTTATACCTTATATATTAGACCTATTGAAATTAGAACCACAATTACGGATTGTGGTGTTTTATCCGCTCTCCCAAATGTTAAAGGTATTATTATAGACCTTAACGGTGTTCCAAGTCAGTTTAGAAATAGATTCACTAATCAAGGATTGGTGGGTTATAGAGTTGAGTATTTGAATGATGACGGTACAAAGATTCCTAATTTTTACAGAGTTATTACCTCATCATTTTTCTGTGAACCTGTAGTTACTAACCTAACGAACAGTTCACAAAAATCTATTCGTTATAGATATGTTGATAGTGGTAGTGATTTGATATTCTGTACATTGTCACCATCAAGTTCACCTTCTAACAAACCAAGTGCAACACCATTTATTGGTCAGCCAAATCAAAATATTATTGTAACCAATACATTCTTTAACCCAATCAGTATTGATATTGAATTGGCCGAGCATGATATTGATACATTGGCAATTGCTCTTTATGGTAATCAAACTAAGAGTATTGAAGATGGTATTTACACTCTTTACGACCGTGAACTTAACATCTACAAACAATACAACTTATTTGAAATTAGAGATGAGTTTAACAACTTACTTTATGAGGTTCGTCAAGACAGAAATAATAACATTGATTTTAGTAAAAACTTTAACAATATCATAAGCTAATGGCCGATACTAAAAAATATTTTTATCCACCCGCACCTCCAAGTGGGGACGGTACCTTCTCACCTGATTTGGTGGGATTTCAGGTCGTTGACGGTGGTGGATTAACGCAAGGTAATTTTGAGTTCACAACTGCGGTGGTTGAAAAGGTTAATAGAACCTTCAATCTCGGAGTTTTCTCAGAACCGTTGTCCTTATTGGATTTGGATGTTCAATCGTTGGCAGAATCCAAAGCAATTATTGCGAAAAATTTTAGAGTATATCCAAATTATGATATCAGTCAGGTTACCAATTATTCTTACTACGGTTCACTACAAAAAAGATTAGAGGTATCGATTACAAAAATTATTAATTATTTCCCCGCATCACTTCAGGTTAACAAAATAAACCAAAGAACATTAGTTACAGGTCAAACTGCTACAAATATTTCTTACGATAGTGTGGACGACTCAACTACTTTTGATATTGATGTTACTCGATTTGTGAACCCTTTTGATATTGACTATTCTGTTAATGCGACTCGTAATATTGAGGTTAGACCTATGGAGGTAAGTCCTTATAGAAACTTAACGAGAGAATATCTAAAGTATGCATTATATGTTAATAATTTAGAAACAGAATATAAGTTTGTTGATTTCGATGCGAGCCAATCTTTAAGTGCTGGTACCGTAACTGTAACAGTTGAAGGTAATCCTTTCTCAGGTCAGTCAACAACAACAGATACTTTAGTTTTAAGACCAAACAAACTTTGGACTGAATATTCGTTTAAAGAATTTTTTGATGAGGTTGAAGATTTCTTATTAAATAGAATGGTTAACCCCCCTTACACTGCGGTGTTTAATGTGGTTCGTGAAGATGACAATGGAAACTTCAATAAGTTTGCCGAAAAAGTAACATGGCCGAAAGGTGACCTGTGGAACTTAGATATTGTAACATCAAACTTTGACACTTACCTAACTAAGATAAGTGAAATTGGTGAGTTATTGGATAGTAATCGAACCGACTTAATTGTAAGGTTTTTAACAACGGGTGCGGTTAAAGAGTTCGACACTGGTGACCAAAAAGTTCAAAAGATATTACAAATATATGGTAGAAGTTTTGATGAATCTAAAAAGTTCATCGATGCTCTTTCATTTATGACTTCGGTGAATTATCTACCAAAAAATGATATACCATCACAATTACTTAAAAATCTTGCACAGACTTTAGGTTGGAATACAAACATATCTCCAATTACAAATGACGGATTCTTAAACAGTGTATTTGGTGCCAAAAATCAATCAATTTATCCTGGTCAAACGAGAGATAAAACTCCTGATGAAATTAACTTTCAATTCTACAGAAATTTAATTCTTAATTCAGGTTATCTGTTTAGGTCAAAGGGTACAAGAAAATCAATACAGGCGTTAATGTCTTTTGCGGGAGCACCAAAGGCCTTAACAGAGTTTAACGAAATTGTATATGTTGCTGATGGACCAATTAATATGGAAAGATTTAATGGGGAGTTCTTAAACATCTCAGGCGGTACCAAAGTAGAAGAAGTTCCTGTTTTGGACCCGTCAATCACTTTCAGTATTCAAGGTACACCTTATACAGGATTTAGTACCTCAACATTAATTCAATCCGTAGATACAGTCAGAGGTGATTATCCTGTTGATGAAAATGGTTATCCAATAAAGCCACTTACTAATAATGACTTTTTCTTTGAGAAAGGTTCAGGTTGGTTTGAACAAACACCACAACACAGAGCCGTTGAACAATTCGATGCAATTAATTCGACATTTACAGGACAAAATCCAAATATTCAAACAACTTTAGAAACTTACACTTACGGTCAGAAATATTTTGACAGGTATAGAAAATTTCCTTACATGAATTTAGGGTTTAATATCACAAAAACTATTGATAACTATAAATCATGGACCGATAACCAAACGGGTTTAAGAATTTCAAGTGTACCAAACTACGAAGCATATTACAAAACTTCAGATGAAAGATTGGTATTAAACGCCAAAAATGTTGAGTTATACCTTAACATGGGTCAGGGTTTATTGTATGATATATGGCAAATGTCAAATACATACAACTACCCTATACCATCTACAGGGTTAACATCACCATATCCATCACCACAGGGTAGAGATTGGACGGTTATTAACCCACAACCAAAGAAAAAGACATTCTTCCAATTCGCTCAAACATTCTATAAGAATTTAATTAACGCAAGGAGTAGACAAACTTTGGTCGATGCAGCATCTAACGGATATCCAACATTACAGTCAATTTATTGGAAATATCTTCAATCAGACCAAACGGTAAATATACCATCTAATAAGTACACTTACCAAAAGATGATTGATTTTACTTTAGGTATTGGTGATTACTGGATGAGGTTGGTCGAACAGATGATTCCTGCCTCGACTATATGGCTTGGAGGTCAGAAAATGGAAAACAGTGTTTTACACAGACAAAAACATCCTTACAGATATCAAAGAGGTTGTGAAGAATTTATTATTCCGTGTATACCTTGTCAGTTTGATGGTTCAATATTTAGTTATGATTGTATTGACCAAACATTAAGTTGTCCTGTGAGTATTTCGTCAATGTCGTCAATTTTAAATAATTCTTTGGTTAATTGTACGAATAAATCAGGATATACAATTAATAACTGTACTCTTTCTACTATGGTTAGTGAGTGGTACGTTGATTTAAGGTTGGATAATGATATTTTGGTCCAAAGAAAATTTTATACAGGATACGGTAGTCAAGATATACCCACACAACAAGATTGGTACGACGCTTTGGACACATATTTAGAGGGTTTATATAATGAAGGTTTAAACTACAGTTTGAATAATGGTGAACTTATCATTAGTAATAGTGGATGTATGGAAAATTTCACAAATAAAACTTTGAAAGTGAATATCGGAGTAAATATAAGTATAAATTGTAACTAATGGCGTGTTTTTCAGGATATACTGACGGTAACTATGTATACACAGATTGTTGTGGTATTACATATAGTGGTACTTCAATAGGTGAGATTGTTTGTGTGGATACTGCACTTTCTTACACTAATATAGTACCAACCACGACTCCATGTACTCAAGAGTGTGATGAAGGACCATTAGAATATTTTTTCTCGGTAACGGGAGTATGTGATAACCCAGGAAATGGTGCAATTGAAATAACACCAGAGTTAGGTCAAAAACCATATACGTTAGATAACACAATACCTGGTACATTATCATCTGAAACGGGATTAGGTCCATTTACATATACAGGACTTACAGGTGGTACATATGTTTTTAGATTAAATGATAGTTCAGGTGGTGTTAATGATGATATTTTTATAAATGTTATTGTTGCTGATTGTATTTGTGCAAATATTGACGATGTTTCAGGTACAACATGTGGTTCTGCAGATGGTTCCGTTCAGGTAAATGTTACTCCCACAACAAATCCATATACCTATGATTTATATTTAAATGGTGGTCCGATTGCCAGTGACACAGGTAATACCACAACATACCAATTTAATAATTTAGCCTCAGGTTTATATTATGCGATTGTTACTGATTTTGCAGGTGCGACCGCAAAAACTGAAACGGTTGTTGTTGACGAATCTACGCAATTAGATTTTGGATTTCAAAAAGTTGACGAATCATTTTGTCTACAAGGACAAGCAAGTGCCACAGTTACAGGTCAAACAGGTCAATCACCTTATACTTATTTATGGTCTAACGGACAAACAGGGTCAACCGCCACGGGATTGACGAGCAATGTTTATTCTGTAACTGTAACAGATAACTTAGGTTGTCAAAGAACAAAACAGGTAACGATAGGAAATGTACCTCAGTTGGGTTTAGTGAATGTTACTTCAACAAATGCAAGTTGTTTTAGTTGTGATGGTACGGCTACGGTAAGGGTATCGGGAGGTACCACACCATATACTTTTGTTGCGGACAATGGTCAACAGGGTACGACAAACCAAACGACATATTTGGTGCAAAATCTATGTGGTGGTAGTCATTCAATACTTGTCACAGACGCTGCGGGTTGTCAAATAAGTGTTGTTGCTAATGTGTCATCAACCGCGGGATTCACAGTAGTTTCAGTTAATACAACAAATGCTCAATGTAATTTATCGGGTTCAATTCAAATTAACCTGACTTCAAACCAACAACAGATTTATACTTATACAATTACCGATTCAAACGGTTCGACTCAAAGTATCACAACATCAAACACCTCTCAAGTATTTAATAACTTAACTTCAGGAACTTATGATGTTACAGTTACAAGTAGTGGTGGATGTATCTATGAGGTTGAAAAAACAATAACAAATCAAAACAACTTTGAATTTATTATTTCGTCAACTAACTCTACTTGTGGTGGAACAAACGGAGAATTGGATGTGTTTATATCTTCAAATGGTACACCAATAAATTATCCGTTAACTCTTAATGTTAGAGATTTAGGTACAAATCAAATAGTTTACCAAAATCCAATTCTAACATCAAACAGTGATAACATATCAAACTTACCTTCAGGTACGTATGAAGTTATAATTACTGATTCACAAGGGTGTACCTATAGAAAAACAACTGCGATTGGAGCAAGTGAACCAATTAACTTCACCGTATTTAAGACTGATTGTATTTTAGGTGATGATGGAACTGCAACCTTATCGATTTATCAAGGAGAACCTCCATTTACTATTGTGTGGTCAAATGGACAAACAGGAATGTCTGTTACTGATTTAACGGGTGGAACTTATAGTGTTTCTGTAACAGATTCAAACGGATGTTCGTTAGAAAAGAATTTCACAATTAACTGCCAATCAAGAAATGTTGAATGTTATGAAATAAATGCCATATGTGAAAAAGGTTTTACAACCACCATTGGTCAGAAACGAGATTTATTATCTATGGTGTGGGATGCTTATTTGGATATAAGTGCACCATATGAAAATTGTACATTAGTGCAATCTATATTCTCAGTAACTTATGGATTTACTGGTACCACAGGAACTATTAGTGGTGCAACACTTCCATATTATACTGGTACATCGTTAAATGATATTCCATCAGACCAAGATTGGGTAGATGCAATTAATGAGGTTTTAAGTGGTGTTACTGAAATAACATCAGTTGAATTTAATTTAGAAACTAATGAATTAATTATAAAATTAGATTGTGACGAAAAAGGTAACTTTATTTTAAAGTCTGGTATAGAATTAACTTTAAGTTGCGACCAACCAAGTCCATCTCCAACACCAACACAAACAGTTACACCGACTCCAAGTGTTACCTCAACACCTAACGCTTCTCCTAATCCGACCACCACACCAACACCGAGTCCTACTCCGAGTTGTACGGGGGTAACTTGGATGACATGGTCAACAAATATAGATGCCTCGGCAACATTTGATAGTGGTAATGTTACTTTATCAACAACAATGAACCCATCGGGGAATATTCCTATTTATACATCAGTTTATCAATATAATAGGTTAGATTGTCCTGATAAAAATCCAAATACTATTGCTCAAGGAATTTCTAAACTGGGGTATTATACATATACATTCTCACAACCTGTTACAAATCCATACTTAGCAATTTATAGTTTAGGTAGTGACGGTTTATTACCGATTACTGCTAGTTTATCGGCAGATACCGCGTTTACAGTATATTGTTCAGGTACATCTAACCCGTCTTATAATATTACTTATGACTTAGTAAATCAAACAGTCACAGGTACTGAAGGTTACGGTATTATTAAATTTAATGGTACTGTAAGTCAAATTACACTATACTATACCGTTGGTGAGGCTTATACACAATTAGTATGGGGTCTTCCATGTGATACGACTGTGTCTAATACGACACCTACTCCTACTCCGACACAGACACCGACACCTACTAATACAATTTCAACTCTTAGGGTTAATACAAATGCTGTTAATTGTGCTTCGGGTGCAATTTCTATAGTTAAAAATGGTACCACTACAATACATAGTTCAACTCACATCTCAGGTAATGGTAGTGTGAATACAACAAATAATTACACTGTTAATATTGGTGATACTATTGAAATATTTGGCGAGGCACGAACTCCAACGGGTGAATGTGCTTCAATTGCGTATTATACTGATTTAAGTGTTGATGTTAGTGGAGAAACAAATCCTGTTATTGGTATTACAAGTTTTGACAATGATAATTATTCATTTATTGTCGGTTCTTCAAGTGTGATTATTGATATTGATTTCTTAGTTAGCTAAATTGGTATAAAAAAACGAATACTAAAAAAAGTATTTTATAATCTCTGCGTATTTATATAAGAAATAAAGAAGGTAGATGTCTCAAGTAATAATTAGATTAACATTAAGTTCAAATGCAATTGGACCGTTCAACATATATACGGGGTCCACAAGTACTACGCCAGTTAAAGTAAATCAGACGAGAGACCAAATCACTGCGGGTGTGGTTTTGGACCTTCCTGCCGTACCTTCAGGTACTCAATATGACATTTTTGTTGTAAATAAACAGCCAGGGTGTAATGACGAAACTGTTTCTAAAAGAGTCACTGTGTTTGGTACCCAAACACCTACACCAACTCAAACTCAAACACCTACTCCTACGCCATCAGGTGCGGTTGTAAGTCCAACCCCTACACCAACAAATACTTCAACACCTACAGGAACTCCTACGAACACTCCAACACCGACTATGACGTTGACCGTGACACCTACTAACACGGTTACTCCAACATCTACGCCAACTAATACTCCAACTGCATCGGTAACTGCAACTCCAGGTGTGAGTCCAACTGTAACGCCGACTAATACGAGTACTCCAACACCAACAAGTACAAACACTCCAACTCCATCGGTAACAACAAGTCCAGGTGCAAGCGCGACACCGACCTCTACTCCAACTACCACTCCAACATCTACGCCAACTAATACACCTACAAACACTCCGACTCCAACGGTTACTAATACAGTTACTCCAACTACTACACCAACACAAACACCTACTAATACGCCAACTGTAAGTCCAACTAATACTCCGACACCTTCTGTTACTACAAGTCCTGGTGTTAGTCCAACGTCAACTCCTACGAACACCCCTACACAAACTGCAACAAACACTCCGACACCTTCTGTTACTACTACAGTGACTCCTACTACTACACCAACTCAAACTCCTACACAAACGACAACAAACACTCCAACTCCATCAGTGACTAATACAGTTACTCCAACATCTACGCCGACTAATACACCTACAAACACTCCGAGTGTAAGTCCAACTAATACTGCAACACCAACTCCTACACAAACTGCAACAAACACTCCGACACCTTCTGTTACTACTACAGTGACTCCTACTACTACACCAACTAAAACAGTGACACCTACATTCACTCCTACAAATACCCCTACTAACACATTGAGTCCGACGGTTACTCCAACAAACACCCCCACAAAAACTGTAACACCAACTTTCACCCCTACGAATACTCCAACTAATACAGTGACGCCAACTTTTACACCAACCCCAACCAAAACAGTAACTCCTACCGTAACTGAAACTCAAGTATATTCCCCAGGAATATTCTCATCATGTTGTCCAACAGACCCAGTTCCATATGAAGCGTTAGCCCCAATTGGTGCAATTCCGGGGAACATTTACTACATTGCGGGACTTAATATATGTGCCGCATTTGTTACATTTGGTGGGTCCGGGGTTGACATTGCAACACCAGAAACTGATTGTTCGACTTGTCTATTAAATAACTCGATTATCTGTCCTTCACCAACACCAACGGTTACTGTTACGAATACCAACACCCCAACTTTAACTCCTACCTTCACCCCAACAAATACCCCCACATTAACCCCCACTAATACATTAACACCAACGCTCACACCAACCAACACCCCAACAAAAACTGTAACACCTACCTTATCGCCAACCCTAACACCTACCAAAACTCCTACGAATACTCCAACAAATACACCTACAAATACTCCGACTAACACAGTAACACCAACCAACACTCCAAGTGTGACTCCATCTATTACGCCAACTAATACTCCAACTCAAACTGCAACCAATACTCCAACACCATCGGTTACTAATACTGCAACTCCAACTAATACTCCAACAACAACACCGACTAATACTCCGACCAACACACCAACAAATAGTGTAACACCAACTACTACACCGACCAACACACCAACAAATAGTGTAACACCAACTACTACACCGACAAATACTCCGACTAATACTCCAAGTGTGAGTCCAACAAATACTCCTACACCATCAGTTACTAATACGGTAACGCCTACTAATACTCCAAGTGTAAGTCCAACTAACACTCCGACACCTTCTGTTACTACTACAGTGACTCCTACAACTACGCCGACTAACACACCTACTGAAACTCCAACAAATACACCAACTCCATCGGTAACTAATACGGTAACACCAACCAATACTCCTACAAGTACACCTACTGAAACGCCTACTCAAACACCGACTAATACTCCAACACAAACTGCTACTAATACACCGACTCCATCGGTTACTAACACAGCAACGCCAACTACTACTCCAACTCAAACACCTACTCAAACCTCAACCAATACCCCAACTCCAAGTATAACTGCAACTCAAACACCGACTACTACACCTACTAATACACCTACAAACACACCGACTACCACACCTACCAATACACCAACAAGTTCAGTAACTCCAACTCAAACACCAACTAATACTCCGACTAATACAGTGACACCGACACCTTCAGTAACAGCAACTAATACGCCGACACCAACAAGTACTCCACCGGCAGGAAGTCCAACATCGACTCCAACTAATACGCCAACACCAACAAATACCGCAACAAATACACCTACTCCGACACCAACACCGACTGAGGCTTCTTTACCACCAGCTTATTTAATCATTGAACCAACATCAATCGCAACTTCGATTGGTACATATATGTTTAATGCGGGTGCTTCTTGGTATGGATACTCTAATAGTAGTGGACCTTTAAGTATTGGTGATATTGAAACATACTTAGATTTCTATGTATTAAGTGCAGGAACAGGAAGTGTACCAACAATAATTTCACAAGCAATACCACAAAGTAGTGGAGGTGTTGATAGTGAAGGTAATGCTATTGTTCAATATAACTTCTTGACAACTGAAGTATCTGCAGGAACTATCAGTGGTGACGCTTATTATAGTTGGTTAATACCTGAAGAGTCAATAGGTGGAGTAGGAACAAGTAATAGACAAACGGTAATTGACTTATCATTTGGNGCGGGACCAAANACGTTNACACCTAACTCAATGGACTCAACAGTATATAATCATGGAACTGTAACTAATCCTGGTGGTCCATTTGCAAATGGTACATATAGGTTATACTCACCTAATACTATAGGTGCTGGGTTCTACTTGGATAATACATCAACTACTATTTATTTTAAAGGAAATACCGTTGCATAAATTTAGTGATAAAAAAAAACGATAATACCGACAAATAAAAGTATTTATAATAAAACAAAAATTTAATGTCTTTAATTTATAAAAATCCACTATCTTCAGTACAGTTAACTAACGTAGAATCAGTACAAAGAGATGATGTATTTGGTACTAATTTTAGTGTCCTACAGGTCGGTGGGTACATGGAAGTTTATAATTTAAGTGACCTTGATTTTACAATACCTGAAGGTGAAACAGGTTTAATACAATTTTCAGGAAATGTTATACCTATTAATTATTCGGTTAGAACGTTACCTTTCCTTCCTGATAACTTAACTCTTAATTCAGATAATATTTCTTCTGGTCGTAGAAGATTAGGTATGTTGGTTTATGTTCATGAAACCAAAAAAACATACCAATACACCATTGATAACTACGATACTTTATGGGACAATGCAAGTGGTTCTACTTCAGAATCTAATTACGGCACAACAGTATCNACATCAACCACTGGGGGTACTGCATTTATAAATGCGTGGTTAGATTCGTCAATCGAAGGTGTTAGTGGAGTAACAAGAGAAAACGCTCGTTGGANAATATTCTACGGAACNGATNTTACGGTAACNGGTGGTACCTANAACAATACAACAGGTACCGCAACATTCACCAATACAACGGGTGGCACATTTAATGTTACAGGATTTACCACAGGTTCAACGGATACCTACATAACGGGAGGAACATACACCAAAGCTACGGGAGATTTACAATTAACAAATAATTTAGGGGGAACCGTAGATATCACAGGTATAACTGATACCAATATAGCCAATACCGATTTAACGNTAGATAGTAGTAGATTAGTATCATTAGATGGTAATGATTTAAGATTTGTTGGTGGTAGTGCTGAAACTTTTGAAATATCTTCAAGTGATATTATTTTAAGTGCATCAACCGCAGGTTTAATATCGATGAAAGGATTGACCGCAAGTACTGATAATAGAGTACTTGTTTTAGACACCAACGGAAGAATATTCTACAACGACAATATTCAGGGTGATACCGCAATTTCTGCAATTACCTACAACAGTGAGTGGGGTGTTACAAAAGAATTGACTGACGCAAGCTCAGGAACAACACAATTACCATTTATTACAGGTGGTACATATATAGGTAGTGATATTACATTAAAAATCGCCTACGGTCTTGAAAGCGACATTGTCATTTCAGGTCCTGAAGAAATTGACACTTACTTAACAGGTGGTACATACGATAATTCAACAGGTACATTAACATTAGAAAGAAACGATACTGTTACCATTGATATTACAGGTTTCACAACAGGTACCACAGAAGATACTTATGTAACAGGTGTTACATATGACCAACTCACCAAAGAATTAACCTTAGGTCTTAATGACGGGGTTTCCTTTAATGCTACAGGATTCTCACCAACAATTACAGGTGGAACTTATTCAAATGGCGAAATTTCTTTAGAAAATAACGATGGAACTTCTACACAAATAGGGGGATTAGAAATACTTACTCATATAGGGACTACTACTGCAAGTACAGTCTCTTCAAGTGGAACAACCATAGACATAGTTGACACCACTTTATACGAAGGAGCGTTCTTTGACTATGTAATAAACGATGGAACAAACTATAGAGCAGGAACAGTACAATCTGTTTGGGATGACTCTACTATTAGTTACAACGATTTCTCAACAGTAGATATTGGGAACACTACAAACTTCGTATGGGGCATGGAGTTATCAGGTAGTGAAGCGTTGTTAAAAGCCAATATTGCAGGGGGGACCTGGAATATTAGGATAATAAAACACATTATATAAACAAATTAAAAAAACAGAAAAATGGCAAACGAATTAGTAGCAAGACGTGGTTTAAGAGTATCGGGGAGTACATTTATTTCTACGGTATCGACAGACCAAAGTCTTCTAAGTAATGTTCTAACAATTGACCCGTCCAACAATGAGGTGAAAGACCTCTCATTAGCCACGTTCGCTGGCGATTTTGTAACGGGAGGTACATTGTCAGGAACAGGAAACAAAGACCTCGTATTAAATCAATACGATGGTACAACAGTAACGATTTCAGACGTTAACATTGAAACGACTGGAGGAACTTACACAAGCTCAACAGGTGTTATCGAATTCACACAGAATGACGGTAGTACCTTTAACGTATCAGGATGGAGTTATCTTGAAAGTGCTTCGATTTTAGCAAATAATATCACACTTACAGATAACGCAAGTTCTGGTACAGTATTAAACATCGACGCAATCACAGGTGCTAGCTTTAGTTTAGCGACGGGTGATATTACTTGGGAAGGGTCAAACAATTTTGATGCGACCTTATCATTAGGTACTGATTTTGTAACAGGTGTTACTGAAGCAGATAACGTTGTAACTATCACTAAAAACGGTGGCGCTTCAAGTAACTTTACAATTGATGCAATCACAGGTTTAGGTTATGACAATGATTGGGCGTTAAGCGGAACATCAACAGGTGTATCTGCACCAGCGGTTGAATTACCATTTATTACAGGTGGTACATTTAATTCAGGTACAGGTGAAATCACATTAGGTATTAATGGTGGTTTAGAATCAGATATTACAATCGCTGGTTTAACTGCTCTTGATACTTATGTAACGGGTGGTACTGTTGTTGGTGAAACACTTACATTAACAAGAAATGACGGTAACGATGTAGTTGTTACAGGATTCACTTTCAGTATTGACGGTGACAACTCTAGTGGTGGTGCTATTGAAATGGGTGATACTTTAACATTCATTGGTGGTACAGGTATGACAGTTAATACTGACGGAGCAACTCCGGGTTCAGTAACTGTTATTTTAGATAATACGGCAGTCGTTACAGGTGGATATGGTTCAGCTGATACTGTGGCAACATTCACAGTTGACCAACAAGGTCGTTTAGTTGCTGCGGGTGATTCATTCATTGATATCGTAGCATCTCAAGTATCTGATTTCGCACTTTCAGCTGAAACTGCGATTTTCCAAGATGCTAACTTTGTAGATAGTTCAAATATCGACTTCACAGTAACTGCGGGAGCGTCAGTAACGGCGGATTTAACAGATACTGCAGTAATTGCTGGAGTTTATGGTTCAGACTCAGAGGTACCAGTATTTGGTGTTGATGCTAAAGGTAGAGTTACTGGTGTAACAAACACAACTATCGATGGTGCTAACATTAGTAATAATGACATAGTAATTAGTGCAACTGGTGGCGGTACTGCAACTGCAGACTTAGCAGGAACACAATTCTTATTCACATCTTCAGATAATTCAATAACTATCGCTGGAGACAATGTAAATGGTGTTGATTTCGTAGTTACTGACTCAACAGATACTAAAATCACGGGTGGTACTTATGCAGATTCAACAGGTACATTAACCTTAGATGATAATGATGGTGCTACTATCACGATTGATGGTAAATGGAATCACTTAGAATCTGCATCTATTAGTCAAAACGTTATTACTTTCACAAGTAATACAGGTGAAACTTCTACAGTAACAGTAGCGGCAGTAACAGGTGGTACTTTTGACGCAGCTACAGGTATTATAACTGTTGAAGGTTCAGGTACATTATCTAATATTGATTTAGGTACAGATTTCGTAACGGGAGTAACTGAAGCTGACAATGTAATTACAGTAGGTAATGCAGGTGGAGGAACAACAGACTACACTATTCAGGCAGTAACTGCGGTTACATATAACAATGATTGGGATATTGCTTTAGATGGTACGGGTTCATTGGGCACTACACCAGTTGATTTACCATTTATTACAGGTGGTACATACTCAAGCGGAACTATCACATTAGGTATTAATGATGGTTTGGAGTCAGATATTACAATCACAGGTTTAACAAATACTGATACTCATGTAACAGGTGCGACTGTAGCATACACAGGTGCAACTCTTGAATTAAATCAGTCGGCTCCTGATGTTGAAATTACTTCTGAACAAACAATCAGAGTAACTTCAACAGGTCCTGGTACTGTGTTTAGTGTGTTACCTGCAGATTATAAAGCAGTACATGTAGAATATACTATTACTGAAGGTAACGCGGCTCGTTCAGGGTTCTTTACCGCAATTTTCCACAATTCGACTGTTGAATTTTCTGATTTCTCAACTATGGATATCGGTTCATTCACAGTACCAACTGAATTAACTGCAGATGCATCAGGTAATGTAATCTTAGCAGGTGGAGCAACTGCAACAGTAATTGCAAACACAAGAGCAGTAGCTATTTAATAAAATAGAATAATAATTAAATTATTGAGGGAAGTCCCCCTTCCCTCATAGCCTTAAAACAAAGAGAAAAGAAATTAAAAAATGGCAAACGAAGTAGTAGCAAGAAACGGAATATCTATTAGCGGTAAGACCTTTATTTCAACGGTCGACTTAAATAATAGTGCGAATTTGGTTCTTGCTCTTAACGGTTCTGAAGTTCAATATAGAGATGTTTCTTCTTTACCTGACGTATATACCACAGGGTTTACATATGATAACGCTAATACATTTACTATATCACTAAATGATGGTACCGATTTAAGTGCTTCAATAACCACACTAACAGGTTTAACCCTTAATAGTCTTACAGATGTTGAAACAGGATTACCTACAGGTACTACGGATAATACTTACCAAGGTAGAGTATTGTATTTTGATACGACAGATGACCTATGGAAAGCAAACGAGGAATATATTTCAACAGGTACTGTTGTTATATGGGGTAAAAAAGGTTCAGCGGGTACGATAGATAAAGGTTTACCTGTTTATATTACCGGATTTGATAATGATTTACATGAGGTTGAATTAGCGAACGCTTCAAGTACGACAACAATGCCTGTTATTGGATTCTCAGCTGAAGAGTTGGATAACACTAATGTAAGACCAATAGTTACTTTTGGTAAATTAACAGGATTAGATACTACTAATACAGTGTCTACGCTAAACCCTAATGGTGAAACATGGGCGGTTAATGATTCATTATATATGTCTTCAATAACTGGAGGACTAACCAAAAACCGACCTACAGGTGCATCAACACAGATACAAAGAATTGCCAAAGTACTTAAAGTAGGTACTACTGACGGGCAGGTATTCATATTTAACACCGCACGTACCGCAGGATTACCTAATTTAACTAACAATAAATTGTGGTTAGGAGATTCAAATAATATACCTCAAGAGGTTGATATAACATCTTTACCTAATACTAACATATATACAGACGATGGTACACTTGATAGTGACCGTATTGTGGACCAAGACACCAACCACTTAACATTTAGTGGTGAATCAGGAGTGTCAATAGGAACAGGAACGACTTCACCTGTTTGCGCCTTATTGGAATTAGCAAGTACAACACAAGGTTTACTTATACCTCGAATGACCCAAGCACAACGATTAGCAATACCT
>JGI10211J34971_10001090_pt1 | contig 22566 bp, 13 predicted proteins | sample Etolagsediment_FD_34971 | JGI IMG/M metagenome (IMG submission 34971)
ATCATGATCTATAGTAGACGAAAATTGACTATCAGCATCTATAGCCGCCTGCACAACGCCGGCAACCGTAGCCGCATCATCGCCCGTTGCAACGCCCGTAATTTCTACAGCACGGTCACAGGCAGAAGCACCAGCCGGAATCCCTGTTCCTGAATCATCAACGTCAAACCAAAAACCGACAGAACCATTTTCATCGTATAATACAAAATATTTAGCATCAAGTGAACCAGCTACGTCTGCTACAGTGATAATCTCAGTTACTCTGCGAATATTAGTTCCACCTTCTTGAAAAACACTTACTGTAAAACCAGAATCTCCAGCACCTGGAGTACCAGCACCACCAACATACTCATTAATGGCCACTACTAAATCTTGATTTTTACGAATTATAGTACCGGTGTCGTAGGTTGCATCAGTAATACCAGAAGTTGCATAAGTAAAAGTATTATATCCAGTTACGCNAACAACAGTTCCTATTCCAGAACCTGGATCTGAAGGTAAAGCGTTATTGTTTAATAACTCAAAATTATCTCCAACCTTAAGATGATGCGGATCAGTTGTTGTAGCCGTAGATACGTTGGCGACATCTGTCACCGAAACGTTGTTTCTCGCCATATGAGAAACGTTCCACTCTATTATAGGAGTTGGGCAGATTTCTACTGAACCACTAATTCCTATAGTAGTAGCACTCATTATTTCACCGTACGGGTTAACAATTTCAAAATATCTGTTTGTATCATCAACGGCGACTATTGGAAATCCAGCAACTTTATCATCACCAGTTCCACTAGACATATTTCCTGCACTCCAACCTGAAAACGTACCTGATACAAACAACAAGTCACCAGCAGCAACATCATTTAACGTTGCTCCTGACGTCTGCGTTATTCCCCACACATTGTTGAAGTCAGAATCTAATGACAGAGTATTAACTAATTTCTGAATTATATCGTTTACACTATCGCCAGTTGCTATATCAACTTCGATTTGATAGTCAGTTAAGCTATAAGGAACATTGGCAGCAGGAGGAGTTCCATCAGCATCGATGTCAAACCATATGCCAAACAGTTCATTAGAACCAGGACCATCGATCAAGAAATAATCAGCTTGCGTTGGAAAATCGCTCAATGTTAAGTTAAACTGCTGTGGATTTGATCCATCGCCAGCATGAACGCTAATAACTTCTAGATTAGTAGCAGTTCCACCAGAATCTGCTCTGTAATTAGTGGCTGCGTACACATCAGGAGCACCATTACTGTCTGCTGTGATCTGAGCATATGATCCTGAATCAGCATGAGTCCACCTAAAGACAGTTCCTGTTGGTCTGGCATGTGCTGCTGACACGTCTGTTATAGTTACCTTAACGTACGGAGTAAAATATATGTTTTTCGGATTATACATATAATCGTAGTAGTCACCACTTGTATTTACAACGTCGATAGAATCTGTACTTGATAACCGGTTATATCGTGCTGCACCTGCTGAGTTAACAAACTTAACGATATCACCTGGGTTTATAGTATCTGGATATGAACGTATTCTTGTTGCCATGAAATTTGAGCCACTTTCACTTATTATTTCAGAATCAGCTATCAACGAGAATGAAGCGCTATTGGCACGTCCGCCAACTACTTCAATTTTTCCACCTGATCCTAGTTCTTCAGAAACTATCTGTACTTTTTTATTGTCTCCAGCGATATTTATGTCAGATACTAATGGTAACTGTGATAATGCTTTATGTACTAGATGATGTCTGACGTTCTGTATAGTAGTCGGTATCAATTTAAAATATTCGCCGGTTTCTGTATCATCATAGTTCGGTGTAGTGTCCATCTGATATACGGTTGGTTCAACACCCGGTAACAGTAAAGGGACCTTAAATGTGAAGTTAGGATTAGAGTTTGAAAAGTTAAGTACCCGATTTTCACTATCGTATAAATTAACATGATCGTGATTGCCGCTTGTAGGATCTGTATCGTGTCCGTACGCAACAGCAGCTGTAGTCTCATCCCTTGTTGCTAATTCTATAGTTTTAGAATCGTCGCCTATGGCAACAGCAATCATCAGATCTTCAGCGTTTATCGTATCTACTATATCACTCACTGCAGTTCCTTCTAAAGGAAATATAGTTATCGCTGTTGGAACTGAGATAATCTCATCAGAAGCATTAGATCCGTTAACAGACGTAGCGGTAGTAAAACCAGAAGTACCATTAGAAGGCGCTGGTCTACCACCGACATTAGCATCAGTAACCGTTATGACGTTGGCTCCTGGTGCTGGTGCTGAAAATTCAGAATCAGCGTTGATAGCAGCGCGAACTGCTAGTGCAACGTTGTTGGCACTCATACCAGAGGTGATAGTAGTAACTGCTATTGATCTGTCAGCACCGTGAAGTGGTTCTGCGGTGCCGGTATTATCAACATCCATCCAGACGGCTACAGAACCGTTCTGATCTTGTAGTACGAAATATTTACCATCAAGAGATGTAGGATCAACACCTGCGACCTGTTCTGTGATACTAAAAGCTGTAGTTCCTGCATTACCCTGTGTACTTAATTCATACGCAGTGTGCGTGACATCAAGTTGATCTGTAGTTGCACCAACTGCTGCCGCTGAAAATTCAGGATCAGAGCCTATAACAGTTATTAAACGATCTCTAACATTTTCTTCAGTGTCTGCCGCTACGACGGTCGTTATCTCAATGGACCTTGAACATCCGTGAGCAGGTTCAGCTGTTCCTGAGTCGTCAACGTCTATCCAAAACGCTACTGATCCGTTGGAATCATATAGTTTAAAATATTCACCGTCTAAAGTACCGCCGTTTTCACCGTTGAGGTCGATACGATCTACACGCTGTGTTCCTGCTCCATCAGCGATAGTAGTTACTGTTGTCACTTCAGCAGCACCAACTCCGGTAGCTGCGCCATCAGGATTATAGACTTTTATGAATTGGTTAGCCGGAACAGCCCAGTTACCAACCTCTGTTATTATCAATTGCCCGCGGTTGCTGCTAGAAATTCCAGAGTTACTGAGAGCGCTGAATACGTCGCCGGCGACTACGCCGTTAGCTGACAGATCACCCGAATTTGTAAAAGTATATTTAAAGATATTACTTCCTAAATCACTTACAGCTATAGTTGTCGTACCGGTGATCCCAGTTGTTCTACCAGATCCGCTTCCAAAATAATACTTGTAGGTACTTGCTACTGGACTATTTTCATGCACCGTTGTCGCATCTGTGTCTGGAACAGTTGGATATTCAATTGAAAAGATTATTTTTTCTCCGATTGGTCCAAACTGCGCGGCACGCAGCATCATCTTACCGTCACTGCTGGCAACGCCGTTGGCACAGTACCAGTTTCTAGCTCTGAACCACATCTTATAGTCAGCGAACTCCGTGTTCGTTAAGGTTTTGCTCCACACCGTTGGTGTTCCAAAATCAACACCGATCTCATTGTCAGAGTCGTCGGCGGATAAGGCATAGTTGCTAGGAATAAATGTTCCGCCTTGTGAACCGGCATTAACACGGCCGGTTCTTGCGATGTTAACGTCAACGGTTTTATTGACTGAATCATCGTCTAATATGGTAACGATACTGTCTTCTGCTGAAAACCGTAAGTTTTCAACGATTTGAAATTCGTCTCGGGCAATATGCGCCATCGTTGTTGCGGGTTTATTATAGCGAGTTCCTACTCTATCACCAGATAATATCTGCTTTATTGCCTTCCATTGTTTTTTATTAGCACCTTTAGTAAAATAGATAGCATCATCATAGTTAACAAATGCATCAGCTAATACATCAGTAGATTCTAGTATCTCTGCATAGGCATCTATACCTTCTGTACCTATAGTAGCATCAGCTGCTAAATTACCTCGTCTGTCACTGTATACGTATCTATCTAACCACGTATATGTGCTAGTAGGTGTTGTACGTTTAAACCACGTTATCATCTCACCTTCAGTTTTTCTATTAGCAACGTGCGGAGGATTTCCATCTTCAGACGCGTTTCCTGTAGCAAACAATAAAGTTGCATTTCCAAGTGATACTGGAATAGCGATACTTCCGCCATCTTCTGTTGTAGAAGTTATCTTAACTTTATTAGTCTTATATATAGACGCTATCACGTTTTGAGTGTTATCGTTTATAGAATCGATAAGATCTTCGATAGCTTCTGATGCGGGAGTCGTAGCCATCGATCCTAGCCAAATTTGAGGATAAGCGTCAGCGTAGAACGCTTGCATATCTTCGGGGGCTAAAACTGAGATAGGACCTTCTGCTGTTATATCATCGTTCAATACTTCTATGTAAGTATCTGTTCCCGCACTTGTGTGGTTACCTTTTGCAACAACTTTAAACAGGCCTGTATTGCTGTTACTTAACCAAGAGCTTGTGCGCGATGCGATGTAGATGTAATCGTGTGTCGTAGCATGCACGTTTCTGAAAGTTGATATTGAACTTGACATTATCCTCATCACGCCGTCACCTTGATCTGATATCGTGATGGTTGATCCAACCGCGGCTAGACCACTGGAACGAACTATAACTTCATCAGCGTCTGCTACTATGACCAACGTTGCTGGTGTTCCGTTCGCATCTGCAGACACGTTAAAATTACCTGTTGTAGTAGCTTCTGATATTATAGCTCCTTTAGCATCGTCAGTTCCCGCAGATATGGTATCATCTTCTGCTATATCGGTGAGTATCTTTATGTTTCCGTTCTGTCTATTAAGTTCAAAATTAGAACTTTGTCCTTCTGCTTCAATATCTAAGTCAGAAAACCATATGTTAAGTAAGTCACCACCTAAAATTTCAAGTGATGAATTATCACCTATTTGATTAGACGATATACGCATTGCTCCAGATGACAGAGCAGAAGCTGTGATACCGGCAAATTTACTGTTAAACGCTGTTACCCAATCACTCAACGTCAACGCGTTCCATGATGCAGCACCAAAATCTGTTAAAGTAAAAGTCTGATCTTGAGCAGGTGTTCCATCAACAGAGATCACCACGTTACTGTCACTATTGACTCCCCAAGTTGAAAATATCGTGGTTATCAAAGTAGCGGCCTTTTCTTGTTCTTTAAGCAACGTATTGTTTTGATACAGTTTAATATATGAAAATTCATTTGTCGGAAATTTTAATATTGAATTGGCATATAATGATGCGTTTTCTGTACTACTTCTAGGAGGAACTTGTATTATCTCAGCGTCGTACGCAACAGGATAAATAAGTAAACGTGTTGAATTCGTCGTCATGCGAATCTTAAACAGCGTTGATTGATCGTTAACCATGGTAACTATTTCAGGTAAGGTAGCGGCTGCTATGTTAGCAAAATCACTAGAACTAAAAGAGATCGTTTCTTCATCGTCATCTACACGGATCCTCAATGTCATACCATCTGTTAACTCATAAGGACCATCGGCCGCGTTTACGACCTGAGGTCTTGGCAGTGGGTAGTTGGCTAATTGAAGATATTCTTCAGTACCTGAAGCATTGGCTAATAAGGTATCTACTGATTGCCCTACGTATGATGGCTCAAACCCACCGCCATCGTCAATGTATATAATAGAAGGCTCGCCAACCGTTACTGGTTCGGCGATAACAGCCGAGGCTACTTGTTTATTGTCGTCGATGTCAGACACACCGACGATAGCAGCTAATATAGCAGACCGTGTTCCTCTAGCTAACGTACTTGAATATGATTTTATCCTTTCGCGCAGTTCAAAATCCGATTCCATATCGCGACCATTTGTCAACGGTACAGAATTGGTTATTGTAGCAGTAGGAAAAGGTAAAGTTGTAAAGTTAGTAATAGTATTAATACCAGCATTACCTTGTGTTCCAGCCTTTAATGCTATAATTTCTACGTTGTCAACGTGATCATCACCAGCTGGTATGACTGCATCACGAAGTGTATTATATTTGACGGCTGGCGATTGGTTATTTGCGGGTATGTTAATTTCTGTACCTGCTGATATCAATCTATCTGTTGTTCCTTGAGCATCGACAACACGTTCAGAAATTAAATGATCTTTTTCAAGCGCTGATGAAAGTTGAATACTGTAATAAGTAACATGGTTAGTTATTGAGGTATACGATATTGGTCCTTCAAAATTAGCAGTTTCTTGTCCTATATATAATGTTCCGGTAGGTTCCCAATCAGAGGCGTTATTAACATATAATACGGTTGATCCAGCAATAGGAGCTGGTTTAATAGGAAACAATGTTGTACTTCGTTTTGTTATACTAGAATCACTGATAGTAACAAAACCTGATGCTCTTATAGCATTTATTCTTTCAAGACCAAAGTCAGCAGCTCTAGTATCTAGATCAGCATTTTTAAGCATATCAATATTTAATAACTCTAAAATACTTAAAATAGCTACGTTATTATCAAAGTCGTTTTGTGCACAGGCCTCTAATAATGTTAATAACGCTGATCCAGTATTAATATCGTTAAGCACTGATTCGGCAATCACTTTCCGAATCATGTTTCCTAACATCTGGTTATATGATTTAATTTCAATGCTCATATTTATTCCTATCTAGTATAAGTTTCGCCTTATTACTACATTTTACTTACTTACGTAACATTTACTACAAAACTAATGGGTACTACTGCACTACCACCGGATAGTTTAACTTCTAGTGTTATCAAAAACATAGTCCCAGGTATCCTGCTATCTGAAGTGTTGAAATACTCTACATTTAATCGTTCAACTCTGTCATAACGAGTATCATTTTCTATATTAAAATTTATAGATTCTATTATAGCTTGTCTTATAGCAGTTATATCAATATTTTTATTACCTTGTATTGCTATAAGACCATATTCGGGATGACGTGATAATTCTCCTGATTCTGTTGCTAATTTTAATTTTATGGCTTGAATAGCATTGTCTAATCCATAACTTAATTGGACATCACTTGTCGCAGTAAATATTATATCGCCGTTTTCATCTAACATAAGGTCAACTTTTGCTTGTTTTTCATCAGCAGCACTTGCTTGTAAAAACCATGGTATATCTTTATAAGTTTCTGGATTAATAGGATCATTAGAAGGTATCAACACATAAAATCCACTATTGATAGTATTGCGTTTATATATTCGGACGTTGGCATGATCTGTTACTGTATATTTACTTAGATCATCGTCTCCATTTAACTCTACAATAATTTCTCCACTTACAGGAACTTCATATATGTCTACAATTTTCCTCTGATCAGGATTGACTTCTGTGTCAGAGCGCAATATAACTATTTGATCTATATATAATTTTTCAATGTTTGGATTGCCGTCAGCATCTGTTGCATCTAGGTTTATCTTGTTGCCATTAGCATTTGATAATAAATCTATGGTACTACCAACCTCATCAATATAAGGTGGTCTTAGACCATTAGCAACAGCAATTTCCATCCATTTATCGGCGTCATTAAGATACCTTTGGGCTAATGTTTTTAAATCTTCTCCGTAGTTCATCTTTACCAGACGCCCAGATGAGTATAGTTCAAAGGGTATATCTGGATTATTAGCATTAGCTTTAAGAAGAGCAAACGGATCGATACTTACTGTGTCTAGCGACCTGATATTAGCTAATATGAAATTGATTCCAGACATAGCATCTTGATATAATTTCATAGTTTGTACGTCACTTATTGATGCTTCTGTTTGTTCAGCAACAGATGATCGATTATAAACGCTGTTATAACTATTATCAGAAATCCCAACTACATCGGCTTTTTCATCGCGTACAGAACGAATGTCATTCTTCATAGATAAAAATTGACTTTTTGTATATGCCCTGATCTTTGCTATCCTCGTATTAATTATATCTTGTTCATTGTTATTTATGGGAAATATGTCTAGTGGTAATAATTTCCATACGTCATAGTAACGATAAAAAACAGCTTTATCAGAGAAAGGATTAAGTTGTGATGATGTCAATCGTTGGATCGCTATAAATTCGGTAAATTTATCTATTTTTTCTTTTGTCTGATCTGGATTATCTGCGTCTTCAGCGTACCCATAAACGCGATCTACTAAAAAAGACCATTTATCGCGGAATTGTGGCCAACGAAGTGCTATGAGATCTGGTATATCAGCCATTACTATAGTATCGCTGCTTTGTAATTTAAGCCATAAACTTACATCAGCGATATGTTGATATGCGGTTATAGCAGTTGCCACATTACCCTCCTAATCCGCTTAATCCACCGGCAGCAGCACCCAATAAATCTTTTGCTCCACCAACAGTCTTTTTAATATCACCCAGTATCGAAGAACCGCGCACCCCATCTAATCCTAAAGCTCTTAAACGATCCTTATATGATTCTCCAACAGTTGGTACACTTAAAGGACTTAAATTATAAGCCCGTAAAACTATATTATATCTATATAGCATTGGATCATTCGTAGTTCTGCGTAATACAAATCTTTGTATAGCACAATAATATTGATTGTTATCTTTATAATTTAAAAATATCAGCGGATGTTTACCGCGTTCTCTTGGTTTAGTACTTTCCAAACCAGCAACATCAATTTTATATTCTTGAAAAAACTTATATAACCGATGAAACGCTGCGTATCCTGTATGATATATATCTAACCCTGTTTCATTGACCTGCGGCGATATCAAATCTTGAGCTTTATTTGCTATGGTATTATAACGTCCCAACGTTGACGCAAAAAATCCACCAGCCGATGCTGCCCCCCAATTTCTATCGGTAACGTGAAATGAAGCACGATATGATGTTTCAGCCTTTCCGCCAGTAGTAAATGAATCAGGATACAAAGGGGCCATTCCCGTAGTTCCTTCAATAGATATATCAAAATAGCGCTGTTCAGAGTGTTGTTCTACGGTACCGTATAAGGTTGTTATCACGTTGGTAGCATAATGTGTTGTTATGGTTAAATTTTCAGGAGAAATAGGAAGATATATCGATTGCGTTAAACCATTTCTCGTATGTCTTCTAAAACCGTACGGCAATGCCTGATACCAGTTCTCGGTACGAATATCATATCTTTCTATGGTTCGTTGCGGTTCAAACTGTGTAGCCATCATTTTTGACATCGCTAAATTTTTCTTAGCTAACTGATCTAAGCCGCTCGTATCAGCTTGAAAACCAATTTTGTTGGCCGCATACGACAGATTAAAACCTGACATATATGATCCTCCTATCATATATTGTATAGCAAAAAGAGTTAATTAACTATTTAATTGTCCCATTGGACGCTGATCCACCCTGCAATGCTCCAGGATTTTTAGGGCAATATCCAATGACCATGCCAGGAGCATATTCGACCTCAGCGTTGGCCATGATATAATCGCACAGTGCGGTATAAAACCGTATCATATCAGTCTCTTGAGGGATTTTAGGAAAATAACTGGTGAACGTACTCCTTACTATGTTGGCCAACGCCGACCCGTTCAACCTAGTTATACGCCCTAACTTACCGTTTCCCTGTAAAAGATTGCTGTCACTAACACATTTTCCTTTTATAGTTCCTGACTCAAATTTGACTTTTCCAGTAGCCATGATATAGTCGCACACGGCTTTATTTTCTTGAGCTATGGCACCACTGTTAGATTGATTAAAGGTGGCTGTTATCTTGGCAGTCATTAGATCCGACATGACGTTAGTTATCGTGCCGTTATCAGAGTTACCAGACTCTAATTGACTCCCCGGTTTAGTACTGCCATCTACTTTAGGTTGTGCAGTTATTCCCACTTTGATAGCAGTTATTACACCAGCAGCGTATGCTTTAGCATGCTTGGTGAGTTGAGGATCAAGTCTGTCTTTCGTTTTTTTATTACTCAACGCGTCGAATAATACCTGAGCTAAATCGTTAACTACCATCATAATTTATAACTTTATTTGATCAATAAGCGATTTTAAAGCAGCAAAATCACTGACCGTTGATATCGGAGCGCCAAAACCGGCGGCCGTCGTTTTTGATAAAAAATCTAGGGTTTGAGATAGTATATCTACTACTTCTACACCTGGTTTACCGATGCTAACCTTATTACTTTTAACTTTATACTCGCTTGTAGCATCTAAACTATATTTATCTGTAGTTCCCTCTACTTTTTCACTGGCTGTAAACTTATATTGCTTTGTTGCCTGTATTATTTTATTTTGAGCCGTTAAGGAACTCTCTTTGGTCGTGCTAGTTATCTTATCGGTAGCGTTTATCGTCAATTGTTTAGTGGTAAGTGTCGTGAACTCAGGTTCCTTTTCCATTTTTAATATGATGTTACCGGATTGTATAGTTATAGTACCTTCTGCCTTATGTATCTTGATAAGTTGAGGTTTTTCTTGAGCAGCATCGTTGACGTGCCAGCTACCTTGCTTATCAAACTCATAGTAACTACCGGTCGTTTCTTCGGGATAGACAGGATCCGGAATGGGTGTGCCTGTTACAGGATTGTTGAGTGCCGATTGGTTGGTAGGCGCGCCACGAAACGTTATTTTATATTCACCATCTTTGTTTATCGTAGTTTTTAAACCATTGAATTCACTATAGTATGATACATCCTGTTCATCTTGGATATTAGGTGTTCTAGCTGAATGTTGTTGTACATAACCTAAAATAACACCTTCTTTAGATAATCCCCCTAAATAAGCAATAACAACAACGTCGCCTGGTCGTATGTTATAGCTTCCTAAACCTTCTTCAGATTGTCCTTGAGTAAATCCCTGTAATACATATTCTTCATAATTGTATGCACCGCCAAAACGCGATGTTGGTACACATAACACAGGAACTCTGTTTCCATTATCATAAACTTCTACTACATAACGTCGCTGTCCTTTACCCTCTTTTTCATTGAAACGTCCCTCTTTGACTATTCCAATGCGTACTTGTGTATCACGGTGTTTTAATGCACCCGATACTTTTTTATGTTGCCATAACGAACTGTCTTTAACAATATAATCGGGCATTAGTTACCATCCAATGTTTCTATATCAGGATCACTATCTGATGATGTTCCAAGTATATCTCTATTGTTCTTATCGCTAGCCGGTGGCATAGTTGAGGCATTTTTATCTACTCGTCCTTCTGCTGGTTCAATGATAGATGATACGTTTAATGGTTGTCTATCATCACCAACAGCGATACCACGAACAAAACTAACAGTTGTTATAAAATTGCGCGCACCATTTATACTTACCGTAAATTGATGTGCAACTGATTCAACGTGTGCTAGAATTTTTGGATTTTTATCACTACTCAATAACGTATCAACATTAGTGTTATGTGATGATGTTATTAATGATTCATCAAACAATATATTATCACCAACTTGTATATAATTGTTTTGTCCAATGAATACTATGTTACCATTGAGTAATAGATGAGTGTTAAAATACCATTCTCTCAATAAATTTTTCCATTTAGCCGTTCCATAAGGGTCAAAACCTAATTCTGAAGTAGGAGCAAGATATTTTGTGGATTTTATTATTGGACGAAATCCTTCACGACTAAACGCGTGTTCATCAAAACTCTGTGATTGTAATTTAACGGCGTGTGGTCGTATAAAATCACCTAAACTTTGATCTGGCATAACTTCTGTAAAATTACTTTTATCGCGCCAGTTAGTCCCTATATCAACGGCTAATACTTCATCCGTCGGTATGGATACTGTCCGTACATCAGAAAAACGTGCTGTAATGTCAATGACATCATTTTTACCAATAAAATCTTCACGAAACACGAAAGGTCGGACTCGACGATATAATGCTAATTCCGCTTTTCCTTTAGGATTCCATCTTATATCGGCTATTAGTTCATTAAGTGTATCATTACAATTATCTATCAATAATTGCCATATAGTGTGTGTTCCAAATATAGTATTTGGTTGTATAATGCCAACTGCTTCATTTTCAATTTTTTTATATTGATCGTAATATATAGTACTGCCATTATCAGGATCAACATATCGTTGATTATTTGATAATACAATTCCTTCATAATTTAAGTTTATAATGTCAGCGATAGAATTTTGTCTAAAACCAAAATAACGAGATACTTCAGTAGGAAATCGTAAGACGGTTGTAGATTTTAATGTAATAGGCGATATACCTTCAAATGTTGNCGTACTTCCTATACCTTCTAAACTATTTAACGCGTCATTTACATTAGTTACAACATTACTATCAGTACCCCATAATTTTAATAATACTTCCATATTTTTTTTAGGAGATGGTAGGCCCGTTGACCAAGCTTCTAATGCATGTTGTTCATATATGACTTTCCATTGCCCCCAAAATGTATTAGATCCTACATCGCGTATTAATGGATCAACATATATCGCAGTATTAAAAACTCCACCCCAATCACTACCTTGAACTATATATTCAGTACTCCGCGCACCTGTTTCTTGGTTAACGGTTACATGGGCTCTTACAGATTCAATTCTTCCTAGCATCTTTATTTTATTAGGATCAGCAGTTTCTACTAAATCTGAATATTCAATTTTTTGTTGTGACATTAATATTGCAAGCCAACTACCGGGCGATAGTACCGATACCCAATTTTTTGTTGGTGCTAAACGAAGTTCAAAAGTGCCTTGCGGTTGACCCTTTGATTTTGCAGTTTTTATACTGATACACGATACTGTACTTAATATTACTTTTTCTACATCATGCAAAGTACTCTTATCAGTATCTTCAGCACCCAATCGATTGACATAATTCCATATAACTACAGCAGCATGAGGCGTCTTTATGTTGCTCATCTATAATCCTTATTAATGGTGTGTACCATAAAAATCTATCGCTTCATATTCTGATTGTTTTAGTGATTTAATTGGCGTTTTATCTTTATCAACATCAACGCCGACAGCTTCTGCAAATTTATTTACCGCGCGTTCAAATACATTAGCAGCTTCACCAATTTTAGTAGCGGGTGTTTCAAATCGCTCTGCTGCTTCTGGCGCTGCTTCTGCTAATTCTCTTGGCGCTGTCGTTCTTTCTATAGCATCTAAAAAATCATTTAATCCAGTAATTTGTTTAGCTACATCTCCTGACGTATCAATTTCTTCAAATACACTAGCGCCTTCTTTGAGTATTTTAAACCCCATTTTACCTTTACGTATACGTTCTCTATTAGCTTGAGTTGCTCTAGTACCAGGTTGTACCCATTCTTCTTTTGCCGCATCTTCTCTACCGATATTAGCAAAGCCACCTAAACCAATTCCCCAAGCTGCATTAAAACCCGCAACTTCATCTTTAACATCATCGCTCATCTCATTAAATGTTATTTGCCCTAAAGCGTACTTATTATACTCAGCTCTAGCTTTAGGAGACATCATCCAATATCCAGGAGTAGTTAAGGCGTATGTTCTTTGAGTAAAACGTCTAAATTTTGCTAAATTCTCAGCATTAACACCGGTTACGTTACCGTTAATATCACGTTCTGCAAGTATACCACTTAAACCTGTTTGGTATAAAGTTTGTTGTACTTTTTTAGGATCACCGGCGACCATTGCTGCTTCTATTTGTTCTAACTTTTCTCTACTACCTGCTAATGCGCCTAAACTAACTCCTAATGCCCTATTTCCAAAAACTTGCCGCAACATTCCCATGCGAATTACGTTATTGAGTGAATAGCGTCTAGGATCCATGGCTTGATTAGCAGCAGTTATTAAATTTTGTGCTGCGCCGGCTCTTAAATTTTCTGCGACGCCAAGTTGCTGTAAACTTTGCATGGTTGTTGCCATCGTCTCTCGTGCACCAGCAGCTATATCTACACCGCGAGCAGCTTGTCCTGCACTAATACTAATTATTCCACTAACCATCTGTCCTATATTTTTTGAAGTATCTAATCCTTGAGCTGTAGCATTTGCTATTATAGTTTCTAAATTTTGAGTTGCATTAATACCAATATTACTTAATTGACTGGTCATACTGACAAATTGCTGCGCAGTCATTGTTCCACCAAGTTGTGCTCTTGCTGCCGCTGCCAACGTATTATTAAAACCAAACTGTGCACCCATTCCCTGAACACCAGCCGCTGTTAAACCTGTTATATCTTGGTTTGTCAAGCCCATATTCATGAGATCTTGTAAACTAGCTCCTGCCCAAGTTTCTCTAATAGGCCCCATAGGAGCTTGTAATTGCCATAAGCTTTGTAATGCTGTTTCTCTTTGACGTCCCATTCCAATAGTTGCTCGTCCAGCTTGTATACTATAATCTGTAAATTCTTGTACGTTATAATTACCAACTTTATTAAATGAGTCAAAAAGTTGTAATGCTTTAACTTGACCTTGAATCCCAGCTAATGCTCCAGGAACACCTGTTGTAAATAATGCTATTCTTTTAGCAATGTTAGCAGCATCACGCATGCCAGCAGATACTGTACCAGTAGGATCAGTTGCCCACGTACCTGCTACATTACCGCTTGCTATTGCGATGTCACCTGCGATATCAAATCCTAGGGCTGTTTGTTCAGCCCAACGCATCCCTTGTCCAACTCTAGCAGCAGCTGCCCATCCACCAGCTAACCGTCTAGCAGCTGCAATATCGTCTTCTCTAGCAGCTTTATAAAAATCAAAAGATCGCCTGTTCGCTAACTCAGCATAACCTAGTTGGGCTTCCATACGATGCATAGGAAGTTGGACACCAAAGAAACGGGTTAGGTCACCAGTAGTTCTTAACGCAGCACCGGCCCATCCACCGCTAAGTATATTTGCCAACCAACCTCCACGAGCTTGTGGACGTGAAGGATCAATACCTGCACCTCGTGCAACATTGCTAGCACTTACATATGAATCTTGAGCTTGTTGATATGCTCTTGACAGATCATCAACGTTATCTGCACCCTCTTCTAATGCTTTCCTAAACTTTTCCCACGCTTTATCCATGCCAGTTTGTGCAGACATCAAGTTTGTGGCAGCTTGTCGTTTACCAATTTCACCTGTATATCCCATTCTAAACTCAGCTTCACCACGAAGTTGCTGTTGTACTTTCATACCAGTCGCGTATATAGATGCAGGATCAGCACGTTCTACTCGCATGCGCTCCATGGCAAACGATGTCCTGGCTATTTCTTCTTCTGTGCCGGTTACTTTTCTAGCGGCTCTCTCTAACAGTTCTGGCGATGTATTAGGATCTTGTGATAATATACCTAAATTTTCGCGATATTGTTCTAAGCGTTGTGTTGCTGCAGCATATCTTCTACGCATAGAACCGAAACCAGGTTGAGCCATCACGTTGTAACCACCAGCTCGCATCACACGTTCTTCTTCCATGCCTTGACGTATACGTGTTGCGGACATGCGAGTACTCGCAAAACGGGTTATACGTTGTTGATATTCAACATTGTATCGTTGCTGTCTTGCTATCTGCTCTTGTCGGACCTGTTCTCTAAACCGTTCTGCTTCAGATCCTATATCAGCAACTTCACCATAATATTCTGCTATGGTTTGATCAGGATCAGGGCCGCGTCCTTTAACGTACTCCAGTTCTTCCTGCGCTCGTTGAGCGGCTGTCATGTAACGTGATTCGGCAGCACCAGGTGTAACTCTAGCACGTTGTAAACGTTCCATTATTTGGCCAAACTCTGAAGTCGTGTTTACAGGTCTAGTACTTCTATTTACAGGCCCTTTTCCTTTAGGCATAATTTACCCTCAAAATTCTATCTTTAAATCGTCACCAAAATCTTCACCGAGCTCTTTCTTGTTTTTCTTAAGTTGCTCTTCCATCCACTCTTTATCTTTTTTCTTCTGCTCTGCTTCCTGCTTCTTCTTTAACTCTTTTAACTCTCGTAACTCTTCTTTTTCAGCCCAATCTAAGTTATTTTGAAGCCGTTCATCTTCTATTTTATCAGAATCTTGGTCAGCTTGATCTTTAGCAACACGTTTTCGTTCTGCCTTATCATGGTATTCATAGAGCAGTTCTTCAAGGGTATATTGTTCAAGTAACGGGTCCTTGAGAGGTTTATTATAGTATTCTGACCACCAAGACTGTAATCTTAGCAGTAATGTTTTTTCTGAATTTACTTCTTTGTCAGCAAGCGCCCTGACTATGTTATAAATGGCATCGTAGGTGGAGAGCTGCCTTATTTGCTCCCCGTACTCTTTTCCCCCAATTTGGGGTCTTTCGCTTTAGAACGCTTTTTAACTTCATCTTTCCACAACATTTCTTGTGCCATTACTTGATCATAGAGTTTTACACATACATTCTCATCCATGATATCAAAACCGCCGTTGCTATCTTTCCACCAACTCGGTCCTTCAATAATCCGCACTCGACAGTTAGCTAACACTTCGCCTAATCCCATCAGGTTCATTGTAGGATTAGTCTGATCTGCTTGTAAACGTGTTTTTTCTATTTCAATGGCACGTTTTTGAAACATGTTTGGTATACATATGACGGTAAATTCTCCCTCATATTTCTTACCAGTATCTTCACCAACAGCTTCAAAAGAAAAACTTTTCTCGTTCTTCGGGAGATCCATAAACATACTCCTTCATTGTTTTTATACCATTATACTTGATTTATATTAAATTGCTTAAAATACGTTACTGAACCATTTCTTAGCTCTATTTACTGTTCTTTGTATTGGCGAACGAACCGCCGCGAGACGATTGGTATCACCAGTTGCGCCGCGTGGATATTCTGGTATCTTTTCATCACGATAAGCGATCGCTTTAAAACGGAGTGTAAGATTAGCTAATTGTCCAGCTTTTATATTCTCTTGACGATCAACAATCATTGCTCGCCCTGTATAAAACAACAATGAATCAGTCTGTGCATCACGCACTTCGATACTAATATGTTTATGAAATAAAAAAGAAAGTACATCGGGAGATATAAGTTGATTGGTTGGACCATTTCCAGGTATCACAAGACCGTTTAACGTTCCGGATACCATTATCTTGTTAGGTACAATTTCTATCGGCATGTAGTTGTCGATGCCCCATAGTTCTTTAGAGTCCGTCTGCATCCTCCACGAAACACCAGTAGCAAAAGCAGCGATACGACCGTTTATTTTTATAATAGTTCTAGCACCTGTCATGTATTTTGCAGCAGGTTTAGCAGATAGTATACCTTGAAAACCACTTACTAAATTTTTACCAATGTTAGAAGGATCAATAGCGCTGGCAGCCGCACCCAACACTGAATTGTCACTAAAACCTTTTAAATAATCAGCCATATTTATACCTTATGCAAATTGCTGTCCTAATCCTGACATAGCAGCTTCAAAACTATCTTGATCTAAGTAAATAGCTTGAAACTGTATTTTTTCAGTAGCCATACCACGTTTAGTAACTCCACCGTCTATGCGGGTTATTCTACAATCTCTTAAGCGCACAAAAGCTTGTAATGGATCTGTATCATCGAAACTTTTTTGATATACTTCTATGTCAAATTTCATGGCATCTTTCATCTGAGACGGGTCTAAACTTTTGTTAACATGCCCACTATGCATGAACTGATCAAAGCGTGATCCCCATTTATTTCCCCACGTTGGTCCCATAGCCCCTATACCATTTCCTTTGTTAGAAACTCCCGGAGGCGTAGTTCTACCATGAGCTTCCATGAAATCTTTCATGTTTTTGGTGTATCGTATGATAGTAAGTGTACCAGTAACTTTATAAACTAACGGTTCAACGTTAGCAACCTCATACATACCTAATAATTGTGGAGTAGCGTGTTCAACTACTACGCTGTATGAAAAATCGGTAGCGAACGCGATCGTTTTACCGTCGAGTTTTATCTTCGCGTTCGCACCGGTTAAAAAGAAAGGTGATAGCTTAGCCATCTAGATTCCTTTATGAAAGGTCGTCGTCGCCTGAACCTTTTTTATCGAAACTATCGTCATCTTTGTAGATAGCATTAAAAGCAAACTGTTCTACAAGAACGCCACGTTTGTTGATAGCTCCACCTTTACGGGTAAAACGACAATCGTGAAGTTTCACAACAGCGTCTGAAACGTCAACCGCACCATTGTTGTCGTACTTTTGAAAAATTTCAAGATCAAAAGTTTGTGATGCTAAAAGATCACCAGGATTAACATGTTGTTCACCGGAAGTGCCACTGGGAACTTTGAAATTCCAGTTTCCGATACCGTTGCCGTTAACGGCAGCACCNGCCATGCTTCCTTCTGCAGCTATTTTAGTGTAACGGATAACGCTGAGCGTTCCGTCGACGAAGTATGCAACGGGTTCGTTGCTTACGACCTCATATCGCCCCATCGTTTCAATAGGTATTGTTGTAGTTGTAACATTGTAACTTACATCTTGTGCGTATGCAAGAGTTATTCCACCTAATTTAACTTTAGCATTTGCACCAGTAATAAAACCAGGTTTTAATCCAGCCATTTAAACTCCTTTTGGGGTTATGGTTCCCCTTACCTAAATATTTTTTTAAGTTAACACTATATTAACTCAATTTTATAATATCATAAAAAATGTTAAATATATTATAAGGTCGTGATTAATGGTATAATATAAATATGATTGATAAAAATAATTTTATATATAAGCTTTCTAAGAACGGAAATCGAAAGAAACGCTATAAGGCTTTTTGCGATGAATGTGGCGCAGATCGTGGTTATAAAAAAAGTACGTATGCTAATTATTTATGCCGTCATTGCGCCACGCGTAAAAGCAGTAAAAAACGAGCAAAGCACATATATGACAATGTTGATTATAATGATTTTGTACGCGTTCCAGCCCCCACTAAAAATAAACCCGATCGAATGTCACTAAAATATAAAACAAACTGTGTTGAGTGTGGTCGCGATAAAGGATATAGTCGTGCCAAAGATTTTTTAAAACCATGCTTGATATGCGCTGCCAAACTGCGCCATAAAAAAATGTCATTAAACAGTAAATTAAAAACCAACATTAAAATATCGTGTACACAACAAAATATTTCTGTAAATAACTTTAACGGTTTTTCTACGCCTAAAAATGAAAAAGAACGTTCTTTCTTTAAATCAAAAATAAGGCAACAATGTTTCAAAAACGCTAACTACACATGCGACATATATAATGTTAAAGGAGTTGCATTGAATGCCCACCATCTATATTCCTGGCATAATAACGAAGATAAGCGCTTTGCTATAGGTAATCTAGTGTGTTTATCAGAAATAGCGCATAAGACTTTCCATCATTTATACGGTCATAAAAACAATACTGCGCAGCAATATAAAGAATTTAAAGATAAAATTCAAAAACGTATAAAAAACAAACAAGACCTATATCTAATATGTGGTGCTCCTGCTTCTGGTAAAACATGGGTGTGTAATCAATTAATGGATATGTTCAATTACATTTCATTTGATAACATCAATAAAAATTATCACGTATATAAGCTATTGATGGCCAACGACAAACCACTATTATATGATCCCACCATAAAGATCAGTACTTTTACTAAATACTACGGGCATTTATTTAATATAAAGCGTGTGGTAATAATTGAATCATTAGACACTATACAAAACAGAATGAAACTGCGAAAAGGTAAGGTAACAAAGACGATAAATAATCGCATACAGCGTATGCAGCAACTATCAAATGGTGCTGTTTTCTCAGGAACATCTGATCAAGTTTTAGAATATCTTAAAAAAAGTTTAAATAATAAAAAAGGCCGCTGACTTGAACAGCGGCCTTAAAAGATCTGTATAAGATCGACTTACGCTTCGCTCTGAGCTCTTGTAAGAGTGATCTCGGCCAAGATAAAGTCGATACCTTCGACAAGAACCACGATAACGTTTACGTATATGGTATTGCCAGAGATTCTGACCACCAAGTTTTTAAAACCACTTGGTGCATCAGGTGTAGAAACTGTGATACCTTGAGCAAGATAAGTTGCTAAGATAGATTCACATGTTCCCTTGACCTCTGCAGCAGAAACCGTGTTCTTAACACCAACGTAGATGTTCTCAAGTTGATTCCTGAAGTCATAAGAAAGAACGTCAGCAGCGTACTGTACGTTGCCTCGATTATATACCCAATTTGCATCTTTGTTATAGGTTGTGTTATCAACAACGACCCTGTATCCACCGCTCTGAGGTGCTTCTAAGAAAGTAACACCAGCTTGGATAGCTTCGTCATACTGAAGATCAGAATCAAAGTCGGTTACGATGTCTTCTTCAGCCGTACTCATTGCTTGTGCAGTATGTCTTAGCCCACTGATGTTCATGTACTTGAATGTTAGAGGTGTTCCAATAGGTGATCCACATCTAGCACCAGCGATTATAGCAGATAACATGTGAGGCTGGAACCATTTTATAGTTCCGTACGCGTCGACCTGACGGATGTCCTGGCATAGTAACTGGATCCTTGAAGATGCTAAATTACCAACCTGTGATTTAACTGTATCAAAAGCTGCCTTATAAGCAAGATATCCCTGACGTTCGGATTTAGACTTTGTCGTCGCCATCAAACTCAAGTGAGTCTTGACTGCCTGATGAACGCCTGCAATAGTGTATGAAGATCCAGAATCCGTTAAACTATCAGCGATATCGTCTGTAGCGTCTCTTGAGAACAGAGGAACAACACAGTTTACCCGGAATTTTGTCAGAGCTTCTAGACCCGCAGTTACGTCAGCTGGTATTGTTGCGCCTTTAACACCACCGGTAAGAGCAGCTTCTGTGATAGCACCGATACATCCGCTCTGTGTAGGTGATACTGTTAGTTCACTATGGTATACTAAACTTGAATTTCCAAAGAAGTCGATAACTTCACCATAATCTTTCTTGATACCAAGAGGTTCAGCAGCAGCGTCAGAAGCGACAGCAGGAGCAGTTGTTACATGGTCTAACCAGTCAACTGAAAGCTGTGCATATAAGCTATCTTCTAATGCTGCGGTCCATTCAGACTGAAGATTAACAGCATCAACTATGTTCTGTATAGTTGGATACTGACTCTTAGGAAGAGTTATGGTACCAGCGTTAGCACCGCCAGTAGTTATAAGTTCGATGTTGTCGTCGTCGATCGTCACCTGAGCGTTAGACGCCAATGAATCATGGTTACCTATATTAAGGACTATGTTTCCACCGATAGTATCTGATTCTGTGATGAGATCGCGTGTCTGATTTATGGTAACAGTATCAGCGTATTCAACACTTGATCTGTTAACGCCCTCTGACAATCCCCATTTTGTCAAAGCACTTACACCATCATCGTCAACTTCGATAAACAGTCCGTATCCTCTAGCACGGATGTCAGCAGCTGTATTAGAGTCTGTCATCGTGAACACGAGGTTATCACTTCCACCATCGCTGCAGACAACGTCTATGTTACCAACAGCTGCTGGTAGCTGACCATCGACAGATGCTACTAAAGCAGTGATATTTGCAGGTGAACCGCTTACTGTGATAGTCGTAACAACACCGTTGATGTTGATATTGAATGATCCGTCAACAGCAGCGCCAAATGAACCGATAGTTGAACCAGTTACTATTGGAGCAACTTGTGACGTAGCTACGCTTTTCACAGTTATCATGTTTCCACCAATTCCCCATTCGATAGCTTTAACTGTTCCATAGTTATTAGCTAAAGACATGGAAGCTTGAACTGATGAGTTAGTTTTGTAAATATATAGAGCTTGAGCTCCAGAAGGGATGGCCGCATCACTGGCAGGTGCAAACACAAAACTAGCTGCGTCTACAATAGGTCCACTGATATATTCATCCCTGATCTCGGAAAGTTGCTCTGGGCTGAAGACAACGTTAGCAATATTAGCTTCCTGATCGCCAGGTTTTCCACCGTCGGCTTCACCTATGATAGCAACAATTCCTGTAGGACTTAGGGGAAATCCACCACCAAGGTCAATAGAAACCTTAGAATAACTACCCGGTTTGTATATGGTAGCTCCGTTAAAACTTACATTAATTGCCATCTGAGGCCTCCTAAATTCTTCTATTAAATACTAATAAATTATAACATACACACTTTGTTAAAAAATGATTCCGTATTTTTGTAACGCTTCATCGTATTCCTTAAAAGTCGCTGTAGGACCAAGTCCCCATGCCTTGAAATTAGCTAATATAACTTCTTTGGCATGAAACCTAGGAATTATCCTGCGTCTTTGAGCCCACCAAACGTCAAAATGGACTTCTTTTTCTATAGGTGCAGCTGTACGTTTTTCTTCTTCCATTTTCTTTATAGCTTTGATAGGATCTTTTTCTTTCTTTTTACTCTTAGCCATAATTACTCCTTATATCTATTATATAATGCTACCCACCTTATACTTAAGGTACCCGACTGTAATCGATGCCGGAATCATCATCGGGATTACTGCCGTCCTCTTCAGTCTCTTGTGAGTCAAAATCAACGTCGGTTTCAACTTCATCAATCTCTATACCATCTTGAAATTCCAGAAGATTTTGAGTAGTACATCTAAATCGTATCCAACGTGTCCATATGTTCTCAGCCATGTACTGACTTTCTTTATTATAGTCGGTAGCACTCCACGTATGTAATCGTAAACCAAGTCTTTCAGCGACCAATTTTTCTTTGTAAAGTATATGAGATATCATATAATATAGCCAAAGTACCATGTCACCGGTACGATCCCCGTGGATACCAATATCTACATTA
>JGI10211J34971_10001092_pt1 | contig 22543 bp, 21 predicted proteins | sample Etolagsediment_FD_34971 | JGI IMG/M metagenome (IMG submission 34971)
GCAGGAGAACGTTCAGGATGTTATCAAATATAGTCATGAAAAACCTGTTATTCGCCGCTTGGAAAAATTCCTCGCGGCCTAAAATCGGTCAGTTTGAGTAATATACCATTTGAAGTTATCAATTTCCTCCCTGTAGCACTCAATGGCATCCCGGTATATCTTTGTCTCCATTTTTAGCAGTCTTAGTTCATTGTCATAATTCCGTTTTCGATGAAAGTCGGATAACTTGGGCTTGGGAAAGTTGTATGGCAATACCTGTGTATTAGGGTCGATAGGTTTTACTGATCTGGACAAAATCGTGTTAGACTTCGGAACATAAATTTTAGCATGAACCTGATTGAGACTAAAAAATGTAAGCACAACAAGAGCAAGGACAAACAGAAATGCCTGCGCCCTCTGTTTTCGTATCCTTAGCAGTACGCCCGTCATTATTTCACCCCATCGAAATAAAACGCCAAAGATTATACATTTATCTTACCCGTGAGATTCTTTGCAGTCAATAAAAAAGTCTTCAAAAAATGTTTTCGCGTATTTCTCCTTTGCGCCACAATGTCATCCCGACTGGAGTCCCGACTTGTCGGGACGAAACGGAGGGATCTGCCAATCAATCATCCCGGCGTGCCGGGATTCCTTTTTTGTAGATTCCTCGACTCCGCTTCCCCTTCGGCTGCCCTATTCGACTCCCTGTGGTCGCTCAGGGCTAAAGGCTATTTCGGAATGACATTTGGCATCAAGAACCAAAACAGTCCTTGCTCAAGTCAACCCAACCAGGATTCTTAGAGTCGATAAGTGCAACCTTTTTCTCCCTACGCCACGCTTTAATTTGCTTTTCCCGCATAATGGCACTTGTAGGATCCCGAAAGGTCTCAAAATAGAGTAGCAGATCTACATTGTACTTGTCAGTAAACCCCTTTACGAAGTGGTTTTTGTGCTCGTGTACTCGCTCCTTTATATTATTTGTCATGCCCGTATAAAGAACTGCTGATTTGCTGGCCATTATGTAAACATAATAAGTTTTCACAATGTTATTATACCAATCGGGAAAATTTATTTGAAATTACTTTTTCTGTAGATTCCTCGACTCCGCTCGGAATGACAACGGTTGCCCATGCGACGATCTTATCCCATGGTGCTCATGATTTTGTCGATTGTGGTAGTAGCTGCTGCGGTGAGTTCGTCGGAGGCACCGTAATAGATGATGACTGTGCCATCGTCTTTGGTAATCGCTCCGCAGGAAAACACGACGTTGCCGTAAAAGCCTTTCACTTCGTAATCAGCCTCGGGCTGCATCAGCGGCTCTTTGGAACGGGCGATAACTTTGGAAGGGTCGTTCAAATCCAGTAAAGCCGCAGCGAGGCTGTATCTGTCATTTTCATCGGAGCCGTGGTAAATCTCCAGCCAGCCGGCGTCGGTCTTTATGGGCACACAGCTTCCACCGGTTTTTCCACCGTCAAATGTGCCCGCTCTTGGCATGATAAGCGGCTTGTGCCGGCCCCAGTCGGTAAGATTTTCCGACGAGGCAATCCAGACACCACGAGGACCGATGTGCATCGGCACCGGGCGCGTTAAAGCATAGAACCTGCCGCCGATTTTTTCGGGAAAGAGAACTACATCGATGTTTTCGGGACAGAATATAATTCCGTGCCTGTCAAATTTCTGAAAATCGGTGGTTTTTAACAGGCCGGTGCAGATGCCGTACTCGCTCACGACCTTATACGTAATATAGAACTCGTCTCCAATCTTAGTGATTCGAGGATCCTCCAGGCCGAAGGTCTCATAGTCCGTCTCAGGAAAGACGGTCGGGGTCGGGTCGATATCGAAATGGATGCCATCTTTGCTGCGGGCAAGACGCAGGTGTGATATGCTCGTAAGGTACATCTTGCCCTTGTAGTTGAATACGCGGGAGTCTAAGATTTCCAGGTCGCCGTCGCCGTGCTTTATCCTGAGAGGATTAATTCGGCCGGTCTGTGGGTCCAATATGGGCGCCAATTCTTCATCGTTGACTTTATCTTTGGGCCGTTCAGCCACGCGCAATAAAAGCAGGATTTCATCGTTATAGACAGTAGCGCCGACATTGAACGCACCGACAACTTTATAGTCGGCCCGGCTCGGCACCACATCGGCGGGAGTTATAAGCGGATTCTCGGCACATCTTTCGACTAACATGGATTTTCCCTTCAATCAATTCCCACGTATTTGCGATTACGTCCGGGGAGCAAGAGATAAATTACCGGGCAATTTGCTTTTAATCAAGACAATTCGGCGTTATGATATTGCTTGGGTACACGACACAATTGTGATAGAAAAACGGGGACTGGTACGTTCTGCCGAAGGTAGGTTGTACGTGTCCTGCTTTCCTTGGTTTATGTGGAGACGTGGATATGGATATTAAGTCTAAGCGAATAGCGATTCTTTCACCGGTGGCGTGGCGGACGCCGCCCAGGGCTTACGGCGCGTGGGAGACGGTCGCCAGCAACATCACCGAGGGTTTGGTGGCGCGTGGCTGGAAAAACATAACACTGTTTGCCACAAAAGATTCAATCACAAAAGCAAAGCTGCATGCCGTGATTGAAAAAGGCTACGAAGAGGATGAAAATGCGGACCGCAAGGTGTGGGAGATGCTTCAAATTTCGGAGGTCATGGAGATGGCCGATGAGTTTGACCTTATCCACAGCAACTACGATTTCATCCCCCTTACGTATTCAAGACTCATAAATACGCCGATGCTGACCACCATTCACGGATTCTCGTCGGATTCTATTCGGCCGGTTTACCGCAAGTATAAGGAAGGATATTTCGTCTCCATCAGCGACTCAGACAGGGATCCGGAACTATCTTATCTTGCAACGGTGTACAACGGTATCGACCTTTCAAATTTAACTTTGGGAGCCAAACGCGGCGATAAGCTCGTTTTCTTGGGCCGGATACATTCCGACAAGGGAACACATCTGGCGTGTGAGGCCGCTAAAAAAGCCGGCATGGACCTTATCATAGCCGGTATAATCCAGGACCAGGATTACTTCGACAATCTCATCAAGCCGCACATTAACGGTACTTCGATAAAGTTTATCGGCCCGGTTAATCCTGTACAGCGAGATGCACTTTTCAAAGAGGCCTATGCAGTGCTCCATCTTAATGAGCTTCCGGAAAGATTCGGCCTGGTCCTGGCCGAGGCCAACGGAGCGGGCGTGCCAGTTATTGCATACGACCGCGGTTCATGTCGCGAGGTGATAGCGGATGGCAAAACCGGCTTTCTCGTGAATACGGTAGATGAAGCGGTAGAGGCCATCGGCAAAATCGAACAAATACAGCCCGAGGTTTGCCGAAAACACGTCGAAGAGAACTTCAGCATAGACTGCATGGTTTCAGGTTATGAGAAAGTTTATGAGGAGATATTCCGCAGGGAAGCTGCAAAAAAATAGGACCTGTATCCCCGGAAATACAAGGCTGGGAAAAGATTGGTGCCTTATAGGCAAAGGGAGTGCGATATATGAAAAAGGAATTTGTAACTCGTTACAAAAATAATCCTATCCTGACGAAGGATGATATTGGGTATCCTGTAGAAACGGTGCACAATGCCGGCGTGGTCAAGTTCAATGGCCGATACATAATGCTGTTTCGCTCACACAGGGCGAACGGACGCTCGATAATCGGCCTCGCTGAAAGTGACGACGGTTTTAACTTCAAGGCCCGGCCCCAGCCTTTTATGACGCCGGCAAAAGAGGGCGTATTTGCCGAGTACGAAGCGTTCGGCGTGGAAGACCCTCGCATTACTTTTCTGGAGGATGCTTATTACATTACCTACAGTGCCTATTCGGCCCATGGTGTCCGCATCGGCTTGGCAAAGACAACTGATTTTGAGTCCGTTGAGAGAGTGGCTTTCATCACCCAGGCCGATTACCGAAATACGGTGCTGTTTCCAGCCAAGATTAACGGAAGATTCGCCAAGCTCGATCGGCCGCATTCGGATGTCAGCCCATGGTCGATATGGATAAGCTATTCGCCGGACCTGCGCCACTGGGGCGATTCACAGGTGGTGATTAAGCCTGTGAAGTACCATTGGGACGAGATGAAAATCGGGCCGGGTGCGCCGCCGATCAAGACTGATAAGGGTTGGCTGAACATCTACCATGGTGCTTTTGAGACAATGGCGGGGGCTGTCTATCGTCTGGGAGTCGCCTTGCATAAACTGGATGATCCCGCAGTGGCTCTCGGCGTTTCAGACCGATGGATTCTCCAGCCCGAAGACCCGTGGGAAGTTACAGGTTATGTGCCCAATGTCGTCTTTACCTGCGGGGCCGTTGCCGAAGACGATGGGACGTTGAAGCTCTATTGGGGAGGGGCTGACACGGTAATGTGTGCGGGCAGGGCAGTGATTGACGAGCTGGTTGACCTGTGCCTGACCGACAGCAGGCCGGCTGTGTGACTGCCCGGCAGCTTAAACACAAAAAAAAGTGATAAAAACAGCGAAAGTCTAATTACAACTTTTTGATTTTTTATTAGGGATTCCTCGATGAAATACTGAACTTTATGTCTATAAAAGTCGATTACATAGATAGTTACACCCACATAGCTGTAGTTCTTATTGCTTCTTTTCGGGAAGCCTCGAAATATTTCGTTAATTTCGAAATATTTTCTTGAATATTTTTCGCAATTATGTTAGGATTACTTTTATGGCAAAAAACAGTGTAAAGCAAAAGTCGATAGCAGAGGAGTTAAATCTCTCCGTCGCGACCGTTTCGAAGGCCCTGAGCGATTACTCGGATATAAACGCCAAGACGCGGGCAAAAGTAATCAACACGGCCTCGAAGATGGGCTACAAATTTGACACCCGCTCAAGAAAGGCGCTGGCAGCCAAGAGCTATTTTGTAGGTGTGTTGATTTACGGCTATTCGGATGAATGGCAGCACACCACCTACTTTGCGGGTATGAGCGAGAGGTGCGCCAAGATGAACGTTTCCTTAGTGCTTCATTATGTCAACGCAGCCGACTGTGAGCAGATACTGGACCCCGACCATCAACCACCGGCCATGCGAGAAGGGCAGCTGTCCGGCTTAATCTTAGTCAACCGCTGGCCGAGGCACATCGTAAAAAAACTTCTTAAGCAGACACCTTGCGTCTCTGTTGTGCATCAGGTTTCACACGTGGCAATGGACATAGTCGGAATTGACGATACCAGCGGGATATCGATGTTGACGGATTGCCTCTATGATTTAGGTCACCGCAGGATTGGTTTCTTCGGCAGATGTGGGGCGATAACCTGGTCACGTCAGCGGTTTGCTGCGTATGCCGATTCGCTCTGCCGATTAGGACTGGACTTGGAGGTTGAATCTGTATGTGATGTGTCCGTCGAGCTTTTTGAGGACAAATCGACGGACTGGGATGAGCAGATCGATTATGTAGCCGCCCAGCTTCGCCGGGGTGTAAAGGCGTGGATGTGCGCCAGTGACAGGGCTGGTTACATGTTGTGTCGGGGGCTGATGGACAGGGGGATTAAGGTGCCGCGGGATGTTTCAATCACCGGCTTTGACAACAGCGAGAATGACAGGCTGGGTTGTCCGGAACTGACCAGTGTCGGTGTCCCTGCTTTGAAGATAGGCGCCGAGGCCTTGCGGCGTCTGATAACTCGGCTGCGTCACCCGACCGGGCCGCAGCTTCATGTGAAGCTGCCGTGCAAATTCGTCGAAGGCCTGACAACCGCCGCACCCGCTGCAGGTTAGTTCTTTAGTCAATGGCCGGCGGCCAATAATCATTTTTTGCTCTGTAGAAAACGTATGAAAATTGTCATTCTGAACCCCGATGTATCGGGGTGAAGAATCTGGGGCGCACGAAGAATTGAGATTCTTCGCTGCGCTCAGAATGACATCTGTAAGGTTTTCTACAAAGCATCATTTTTCTTTCATATACGGATAGCGATAGTCTCTGACCGGCAGGAAGGTTTCCTTTATGGTGCGTGGTGAGACCCATCGCTCTAAGTTGAGCCAGCTGCCGGCCTTATCATTTGTGCCGGATGCGCGTGAGCCACCAAAGGGCTGCTGGCCGACAACAGCGCCGGTCGGCTTATCGTTAATATAAAAATTACCGGCTGCGTGACGCAGCGTATCCATAGCCTTGACAATTGCGCTGCGGTCCAGTGCAAAGATAGAACCGGTCAGGGCGTACGGCGAGGTCTGGTCGCACAGTTCGAGCGTCTGGTCATACTCGTTTTCCGGATAAACATATATGGTCAGGACCGGGCCGAAGATTTCCTCGACCATCAATTTGCATTTCGCGTCTTTGGTTACCACGACGGTCGGCTCGATGAAGTATCCGGTCGAGACATCACATCCGCCGCCGATGATAATTTCCATATCGGGCGAACTCCTGGCGTATTCGATATATCCGCTGATGGTTTCAAAGGCCTTTGCTTCGATGACCGCGCCCATGAAGTTTCTAAAATCGGTCACATCGCCCATCTTAAGCTCGCCGGTATCAGCCAGCAGTTGTTCTTTGACCTGTGGCCATAGTGAATCGGGGATGTATGCCCGCGAAGCAGCCGAGCACTTCTGGCCCTGATATTCGAACGCTCCGCGCATCAGGGCCGTAACGAGAGCGTCCACATCTGCACTGGCGTGGGCGACTATGAAGTTCTTACCACCGGTTTCGCCGACGATTCGAGGATAAGAGACATATTTGCGGATGTCCGAACCAACGGCCAGCCAGATGGTCGAGAAAACATACGTGCTTCCGGTAAAGTGGATGCCCCCAAGCCTGACATCGTCCAGTGCCGGCGGTGCGACAACCGGCCCAGGCCCAGGCACCATATTTATAACTCCCGGCGGAAGTCCCGCTTCTTCGAGTATCTTCATGATGAAGTACGCCGGCAGTACCGCAGCCGACGCCGGCTTCCATACCACCGTGTTACCCATCAGCGCCGGCGCGGTAGGCAGATTGCCGGCGATCGAGGTAAAGTTAAAAGGCGTCAGCGCCAGAACAAATCCATCTAACGGCCGGTGCTCCATGTAGTTTAGCACTCCCGGCGTTGACATCGGCTGGTCGCCGTATACCTCTTCCATGAAATGGGGATTGAAACGCCAGAAGTCTATCAATTCACACCCCGAGTCTATCTCCGCCTGGTGCGGTGTCTTGCTCATATTGAGCATAGTCGCAGCGTTCAGCGTCTGCCGGTATTTGCCGGCTAACAGTTCCGCGGCCTTGAGGAAGACAATAGCCCGTGCGTCCCAAGGCATTTCGCCCCACATGCGCTTGGTCTCTTGGGCAGCATTGATCGCCTTGTTGACGAACAGGGCGTTACCCTGGTGATAGGTGCCCAGTATGTGGTGATGATTGTGCGGGCACCGGATATCCCCAAGTTTATCACTGTGAACTTCCCGGCCGTTTATAATCATCGGCACTTCTGTCTGCTGACCGAGCATTTCTTTCAGTTTGGCCTTGAGCTCCGAGCGCTCGGGGCTGCCCGGCGCGTATTGCAGAGCGGGCTCATTTTCCGGCCGGGGAATGTGAAAAATACCGTTAAACATCTGTATCTCCTTGTCTTATACTGCGAATTTTAAACCTCGTGACCAACGAAAAGCCGTAATCTACCACATTGACGCCGAAGATTCAACCGTCCGGTAAAAAAATACATTTTCCAGGGCCTGGCTGAGAGAATTGCCATCGTGTGGGTCTTGGGATGTAAAAAAAATGACCGGTATCGTTACCGTATGAAAAGTTGATGCGCCCACGGCAGCCCAGACCTCAGCGGTATGAGGGATTATAGAAAATCGGCTGCTCAAGTACGTCGAGCAGCCAGTGGCTTGACTTCAACAATAGCTGTTTAGACAGCCTTTATCCTTCGAAACGCTCAGCCTTTGTTTTCATCATCTTTGGGTTTGGCAGACTTGGCTGCGTCACGCCGGCCGGTCTAAAGTTCCGGTGTAAAATCACCTTCGGTGCTCGCTTTGCTCACCGGCGGGCTGGGAAACCGTATCGTCTCAAGCTGCCTTATCTCGGTATCTGAAAGCACGGCCTCGGTAATAATTTTCGGCGTTATAAATACGACTACCTCGCTGATTACTTCCGTCTCGGTTTCATACCTGAACAGGTCACCCAACAACGGCATATCACCGAGTAGCGGCACCTTGTCAATGCCTTTCGTAGTTTCCTGCTTTCGCAAGCCGCCCATCACAACGGTCCGGCCATCTTTCACCAGTGCTCGTGTGTCAACTTTGCGGGTATTGACCGAAGGCACTTCCAGTTCCCCCGTAACAGGATTTCTCTCTTGCTTTTCAGCAACGCTGAATTCCGGCACAATGTGCAGCCTTATCATACCCACCCTTGCAATATGGGGGGTAACCTGAAGCTGAACGCCGACATCCTTAAATCTGGTCTGTGCCATGGTCGCACCGGTCGTCGCAGTTTGGTCCGTGTAGGGAATTTCACGCACTATCTTGAAAGTGGCGATTTCATTATCAAGAACGAGGACCCGCGGATTCGCAAGAAGCTTGGCATCGGTTTGACTGTGGAGCATACTCAGTGCTATTTCTAAATCAATCATATCGTTGAGAAGGCCAAATCTAAGAACACCGCCGCCTTCCTGGGTAAACTTGGCGCCCCAATATGGCTTACTCTTTCTTACAGGCAAATACTTTCCTTGGCTGTCCGTCCACCAGCTCTTGTCCTCTGTAGTTACAGTGTCCTTCTCATCGATTTCCCATCCAACTGTTTCGGGCGCTTCCGTCCTTTTAGTATCTGCCGCCTTTTCAGTCCTTTCAGTAAGCTCGTCCGACTGACTGGTGTCTAATACCCATACGGGAGTGCCGTCAGGGTACAATATCGGATCGCCCTTTCCGTCTGTTGCAACTTCGTAAAGGAGATTCTCATCTGTGGTCGTTTCGTAAGTATCGGTCCGGCTCTTATGCTCATCGTTTCTCACATCCTCGGTTTTGTGTGTAACCGTGGTCAGCGGTGTATGGCGGCCAACTTGCCATTCCACGCCTATATCAAAGGCCTCGCTGGTGGTTATGTCATAGATTCTTGCCTCAACCAATACCTGCGGGGTTTCGCGGTCTATCTGCGCAATGAATCTATCCACCGCTTCGATTTTGTTTTCGATGTCCGTAATTATTATGTGATTGGTCCCTTTGTTGATTGCTATTTTACCTCTGTCCGAAACAAAGTCTTTCAGGGCCTTGGCGACTTGCTCAACGTCCGCGTAGGTAATATGATAAATATTCGTCATGAACTTTCCGGTGACGACGCTGACTTCGGCAAGCGGCATCACTCTGATTATATTTTCCGAGGCTATGTATGTCCAGTTGTGAGCGGCGAGGATGTTGTTCAGCGCCTCGTCCAGGGGCACATCGGTAATCTTGACCGTAACGTCACCTCTGACGTTGGGGCTTTTTATTATGTCGATGTCCGCCTGCTCAGCCAACTGCATCAGTACGGTATCTATTGGCAAGTTTCTGCACGTAAATGTTACCCTTTCCTGTAACCGCTTCTGGGCCGCCGTTAATATCCTCTGCTCACCCGGAGCAGAAGCCGGCTCAGCACCGGAAGCAACCGGTGAAACAGACAACAAAATTATCAACAGCGCCGTGACGCAGTCTCGATTAAAAGCTTTATCTATTTTGCTCATAAGCCGCCACCCCGATTCAACTTCTCCTAATCACAACCATTATCAGAACAGTTTGCTTACGCATACAAACTGCTACCTCGCCCACCGGGGAAAACTCCAAAACTTGAAATGCCGGAGATTTCATCACCGCTATCTCCTGCACATAACCCCTTTATAGACATCGGTTTGACCGCCCATATTATAGCACAAAGGCCGGTAAAAATCAATAAAAATCCCGTGTGAATCTGGCCCGCCCTGCTGTAGAAGACGGTTTTATTCGCAAAAAGCTGTTATTGTGTGTAGGAATGGATATTATAGGACATACAGAAATCAGATGTCAGAAATCAGATGTCAGAAAAATTCTGCCAGTTGTTCATTAAACTATAAAGCATAGCATTGACCTCGTCATATCTATCATCTAACTTCTTATGCTCATCCTTTGTCATGTATATACATTTAAATCTTTTACGCTTTTAATCACTGTTTCCCTTCTGTCTTCTGTCCTCTGACTTCTGGCATCTAACGCGGGAATACTTTCAGGAATCCCACGCCATCTTTTTCAAACTCAACACTGTCTTTGTTTATCTTTTTTATGGTAACGCCGAATATCGTATCACCCTCGTAAAGAATTTCATCACCGACAACAATCGAACGGCCGGTTTCGGCCCAGAGAATGCTTCTCAGAGCAATGCCCACATCAATAAGGCTCTGCTGCTCAGCACCACTATCATCAATCACAACAATGGTCTCTTCTACCCACTTGCCGGTGGACGGGTCCTGCCTCCAGGTGTTCTCCATCGGGTCACGAAGCGTTTCGGGATACTCCGGCGGGATCTCCCAATCGATTTGTGTATCGATTTGGGTGGCGGCGACACTCGCGGCAGCAGCTTGTTTTGAAGCGATCTGCGTCTTTTTGTCGGCAATCTTTTGACTGAATGTCCAGGTCAGCACAACTATAAGGAGAATGAACAATACCACCATCGATACCATCGTCACCCTGCGTCTTTTCTTGCTGACAAGCGGGATGGGGCCGAACGGGTCAAATCCCGACTGTCCCAAAAGCCCAGGTCCGTCAATAGGCTTACGGGCTTTTTTAGGGCTGCGTCCAGCCGGTTTGGGCCCAACGCGTGCATCTTTCGGCATAAAAACAGTCTCGTCTTTTACGTACTCGCGACCCTTTGGCTGGCCTGTCCGGCTGTCGGTCGATTGACCGGGCGCGTTGTCAGCCTGTGGAACAGAGATACCGTCAAAGATCGATGAGACTTTCCTGTGTAGTCCAGTTTTTCGTTTCCTCATTGCTTACCTCTTCAGCTAATTGCATATATTCGATTGCCCCTCGGCTGGCTTCGTCATAGGTTATGGCCGATTCGCCTGCACTGGGGGCCTCGGCCAACCGTACATTTCTGTGGATCACCGTACCAAAAACCAGGTCGCCGAAAAATTCTCTTAGCTGCTTTTGAACGTCCCGGCTCAAAAGACCCCTGCTTTCGACAAAAGTCAGCAGCACTCCCCGAATCTGCAGGCTCTGGTTAAATCGCTCTTTCACTATATTTATCGTCTCAAGCAGTTGTTTCAAGCCCTCGAGGGCATAATAGTGCGTTTGAACGGGAATTATCACCTCGCTGCAGGCCACCAGGGCGTTTAAGGTCAAAATCCCAAGCGACGGAGAACAGTCGATAAAACACACATCGTAAATATCACCCAGGCCCACAAGCTGCTGCCTGAGTACACATTCTCTGCGGAAAAGCGTAGCCAATTCAATCTCTGCGCCCGAAAGCAGGATGTTGCTCGGCACCAGGCTGACGCCCGACATGTACGTACGTCTTACCACTTTCGATATCGGGATTTGGGCATTCGTTAAGGCCTCATACACGCTGATATCCAGTTGGTCAGGATTGCAACCCAATCCCAAAGTGGCATGGCCCTGCGGGTCAATATCTACAATCAACACCCTGTAACCCCTCTTGGCAAAAGCGACAGCAAGATTTACCGCCGTCGTCGTTTTTCCACAGCCGCCTTTCTGATTTGCTATCGCTATTATTCTCATCCTGTATCCTCAAAACTATTAACCACAAGACCAATTTCAATAATTTATATTATACTTTCCATTAAAGTTGTCTTATCGACTGTTTCGTGTTCCACCCTGTCTTCGGCCGGCACTTTTACAAAAACACTCAAAAACAACCTCATTTCAGGCCTCGCATCCTGTCTACGTGGCTGGTTGATTATAAACTCGTCTATGAAAACAACTGGTTTGTACCGTTCCAGTCTGTTAACAAACCTGGCAAATTTGTTAAAACTGCCGCTAAAATTTATCTCGGTAGAAACGCGGCCAATACTATAGCAATTGGGTATCAGCGAATATGTTTCACTGTCTACTCCCTTGCTTTGAAATACGTCCACTCCGATTTCGGCGGCGATTTTGCTTATACTGAAGGATAAATCATCCAAATCCTCTACGTCCGCTGCGAACTTCTCCAACTCCGCGGTTAGCACCCCTACTTTCTGGGCCAACCGGGCGCGTGCTTCCCCGCTGTCGGCGGCTTTAGAAGTATTGTACTTCAACCTCTTTTCCATCAACTGTTTTTCCAAAAGTTGCGACTCCTTTCGCTGAGGCATCATTAGAAACATGTGGATCGATAATAACACCATAACAGAGCCGCCCCACAACAGCACTAATACCGCGAGTAATTTCTTATAAATCGGCTTCATAACACGCCCGGCACCTATAAGGGTTTAAAGACACACTCTATCACATAATTCATAACGCTTCTTCTTTCATCAGTGGCTTGAGCAACAAGTCTGATGTTGTCGGCTCTTTGGCTTGAGACGTTCCAGGCATTTAACGCCTTTAGAAATTCCAGTACCGCCTCATCACTGCCGCTGCCCAGTCTGCCGTAAAGGTTTATGTATAAGATTCTCCTTTTGACGGGAATAAGCATCTTTTTCAAAGGGTTGTCTCTTTGAGGGATCTCCTTAGTTTCAAACTCGGACTTTATACTAAGTTCCGATAGAATAAGAGACCGTGGCATATTCTCCGCTAAAGCCTGCAAGGTAGGCGACCATTGAATTTGCTGCATTATAGCTTCGTCGACCTCCACAAAGCAGGCGTTCATGTTGTCTATTTGGCGTTCGGCGTTTTCCTTAAGCTTCACACTATCGGCAAGCCTGAAAATGTCTCCCTGAAGGCTGGTTAAAAGCCGCTTCTGGTTTCTCAGAACTATACTGCCCTGCACATAATTTCCCAGCATAACTATTGTGATAACGACGGGCACAGCGATAACAATCGCCAGAAGAGTGGCTCCAGCAGGTCTGGTCTTTATTGGGATGCCCCGGCCTTTAAGTAAATCTATGGTCAACATGTTAAATCGTCCTCATCGCAAGCCCTGCCGCCAACGCCAATGCACAGCCGTGCTCTTTAAGCATTTCAATACCATGAGCAGCATCATCATGACGCATTTTGTTGAACGGATTCCATAATACTACTTCCAGCGGCAACTGGTTATTTAACAACTCAATAAAACCATTTGCCCAGGCAAACCCGCCACAGACAAATATTTTACCTACCGCATGGCCTTCTTCAGCCGTGTAATACCGCAATGTCTGGACAATATCAGCAATCAGCTTCGCGGATGCCGTTTTCAGACTGTCTCTAAACTCTCCAATGTCTTTATCGGGCAAACCACATAGAATGTCCCGTGCGGCTTGTGGGGAAAGATTATGCTCATCGGCAACGTGGTTAATAATCTCATCGGCGGCATGTGGGATGTCGCGTACAAAAGGTATGCCATCACTTCCTAAAAGCGCCAGATTTGTGAATGTACCACCAACGCCAAGAATTGCTATTGTTTCGGTATGTTCAGCCTTTTCGCATTCCAGAAAGCAATTTAACAAAGCCAATCCGTCAACATCCATCAGAACACAATTAAGTGAGGCGGCTCTAACGAGTTGGTCTCTGTAGCCTATCATACCCATCGTCGCCGCCGCCAACACACCCTGAATCTTATCGCTTTGTTGTGAGTTAGCTGTTTCTTGTAAGTTACCACCGGAATTACGGAACAACTGGTAATCAACAATAAATTGGCCCTGCTCAAAGGGACAGACCTGTCCGGCTTCCAACAAAACGGCCTCCTCAATTTCCCCGGCCTCCATTACAGGAAACTCAAAATGCCGCAAAGCCACGTTCGGGCCGCTTATACCACAAACAGCGTGCTTCGTTTTGATTTGAGCGGATTTGACACATTTGCGTATGGCTGTAACAATGTTTTTTATCTGGCCACGGTTATCTGTACCGTCCTGGATAACCTCGGTTCGACCAGCTGCTATCACACTATAGCCATTCTCATCACGACGCAACTGGATCGCTTTCACGCATGACGAACCAACATCAAGCCCGAATACGTCTCTCTTACCAGAAAGTAGACGCTTAAAATTCAAGACACTTTTCTCGCTTTCGAAGCAATAATCTATTAAAACTTAATCTATTAAGTCTGCTATTTGCCTCTTGTCTGTCTTCGCTGTATATAATTCGGGTTTTTGGCAGGGTTAGTTCAGCGGATTGCAGGCCACAATCGAATAATTTTAGCTCGCATACCGATATATCCGGACGGTATCCCCAGCTTTATGCAGTTAAGCCTTTGAAGGACAAGCACTTACGTAAATTCCCCCGCGGTAATCCGCAAAACGTCTAAAACCAGAAATTTGGGGGGTTAGCTGTCGATTTTCCATCCTCAATTAAAGTCGAGAATCGCTCCAGCCGCCCGGCGTCGGGATATACTTGCTCTGCAACCACATATCGCCCGGCAAGATGCCACCCAACAGCCTTTCATCAAAATAATAGCACCTTCTAAAACCGTTACCCCTGCGACCGGCAACAGCACCCTGGACCGCTTCGGTAATTGATCCGGCAACAATCAAATTGTCCTTGCCGCTTAGGTTGGTATTCGTCCTTGCACCAGCGTTTTCAGCTCCCCATCCGCCCCCACAAACCGTTATCGCTGCCTGTACCACCATCGGCTGAGGCAACTGCCTGTCCCATATATTCAACGATGAAGACTTTTGATAACCGATAGGGCAATAACTAAAAACTGAACCCCCGGTGCCAAGGTAAACCGCCGGCCTACTTGTATCGCTCGGATTCTGCGGAACGTTTACACTCAGCCCCGGATCAACGACCTTAACTACGCCATACTGCGAAAACAATCCCAACACATTTTGATTACCTGTACCAGGGACTTGTTTAATTAAAAATCCACCCCCAAAACCAAGATTCTGCGCACCGGCATATACTATAGGACTCACGACCCAGATGTTGCCTGTTGCAACCACTGTGAGTCGCCCCCCTACCTCACTCCTCGGATTTATGTCACCGGCCATAAACACGTTTCCATTCGCGTCAATATCCACCGCGCCACCTATGATTGCATTTCCCTGAATAAAAATCTGCCCTCCTGCTGGTATGCTCGCCACTCTACCGGACGGCGTAGCTACACGCTGACTGACATACGTGGCTCTGATGGGAATGTTGTACGCCGTCGTTGGGTCAGCATAATGATACCCGTAAATGGGATACTGCATATAAGCATCTCCCTCACCGGGAGCAAGCATCCAATCGTCACGGGAACCTGCAACGCAGCAAACGGTGCAATTATTTGTTATCTTCACCATACCGGCGCCGCCCCTAATGTAAAATTCCAACTGCACGGCAGGTGCCGTTGACCAACTGCTGGTCAGAGGTACCGAACAGGTTGCTATAGGTCTGTTCGTGCCGGAAAACCTAAATACCGGTAATGTGTTACCTGCGAAACGATTGACCTTCTGAGCAATACTATTATTACTCGACACTCTATTAGGCGGCTGGTCAAAATAGATGCCTTTCTCAAAGAGGTTGATTAGACTGCTGTACTTGTCCTTATTCCTGCCCCACCACGTATAGCGTGATTCTTCCACCGAGACTTGTTGTCCGAAACGCGGCTTGTCTCGTCTCCAGACATAGACATCCGCCGAGTTGTCCTCAGGCCAACCCTCGCAATTGACGTGTATTGGTATGTCAATAACATCTTCACCTGTAAAATATGCCCGTTCTAATCTCTGAGCTCCTGTTGGTATTCTGCACAGGCCCATATCCCATCCGCTGACCGCCTGCACTACAAGGGCATTAATTGTTCTGCTGAACTGACGACAATACCCATTTGATACAATTTTATAAACAGGCTGGCTTCCCCAAAAACGGTCAAAGCTGATAGTGTACTCGAAGCTGCTGTTGGGAAAACGTTCTTGGGATGAATTCCCCTTTATTTCCCTTGTTCTCAATTCACTGTAACCTCCGGCTCTTCCAGTCCTTCCGCCCGCCGCCACAGCACTGAGCACATCTGCCTGCGAATTCATCCAGTGAATAGCATCTTCATAGCCTGCTTCAGCGGTCAGTTTCGCCATGGTTTCATGTCGCAGCTTTGTTGCACGCAACCTGGCTCCGTAAGCTGCGGTGAGTATACTAAGGCCCAGAATCGTGAGAAAGAACACCACCTGAGATGCCAACACAAGTACAGAACCGTTATTTCGCATTTTAGCGAGTCGTTTACCTGTGTCTTTCGTAACCAACCACCTTCCTCCAGAAATTACTATAATCGGCTTTATTGCTCCACTGCCAAATCAGTTTCGCATCAACGCTGCCGCCATTATCGTAATCGTCTTGCCATCATCAGGGTCCCTCAGCATCAACTTCATCCTTACACTGCTCTGCCCAATCTCGTTAAATGTTGTTCGGCTAAACTTAACATCGGTAACATTATCCGCGATGACGGCTGTTCTGGCAGATCTTCGCCGTGCTCCATAAGGGTATGGACCATAATCGATTTTCAATTGGTAGTCATTTTCATCGTAGTCATTTTCATCAAGGTAAAACCTGGCATATTCCGTGGGCTGCACGGAAGAACTGCCGATGGATTGTCCACTCCAGCCTGTATTTCCGGTGCGTCTGCTCCCCCAGTATCTGAATTCTACTTCCTCCCCAACGATAAGATTCCTCGTTGACGTGGAAATTTGTTGAATTTCGCAGTTATTGTGGTCAGACTTTCTACCCACCCGGCTAAAAATCGCCGCCGCTGTCTGGCCGTCAATTTCTATCTGTCGGTTCGCCAGTTTGAAGCCTTTCTCCCAATCTCGCTGACCTCTAATAAGCAACACCGCAACCGCAAACACCGGGATCAACGAGATAGACGCGGCCATCGTCACTTCTATGAAGGTCACGCCTTTTGCGAATCTTAATCTGTCTGTCAATGTAGGTTTTTTCATTATTAACCACCTGCCTGGTCGATTCTGGTATTAGTGGTCAGTACGACCTTAGGATCACCTTCACCCATCTCACCGTCGCTCAGGTCAAGCCGCCACCGCACGGTTACCATCAGCGGTATCAGCCTGTGATATCCGGTTGGGCGCGTAAGTTCTACACGCATCGGGATGTTGTCAACAGTGATTTTGTAAACCCTTTCACTCCTCTTGTACTCAAACCCCATATTCAACTCGAGAGGATTATGCGTACTCGCTACGGCCCTCGCATAGAACACAGACCCCCCGTTGGCTTTCCAGTCTTCCAGCAAAAGGTGCCCGATTCGGACAGCCCCGGCATGTGCCCGCGCCATCCGTCTCTGCCTGGCTCCATGGTATCCGAAGCTTAATACACCTGTTACCGCCACAATTACAACCACCGTGGCTACAAGCACTTCAATCAGCGTCATACCATGAGCGCACTTTGTTCGTTTATCAGCCATCTTTCATCACCCGCCATCTCCACTACAATTCACCACATGAGACGCAGGCAGCCTCCTTGCCCCCTTGCTAACATACAAACAAAGTGGGGCCTCCGTGCCCCTCCTCGTTCATTCAAATTTTAAGGACTACTTCACCCTATTAGATACCACCGGGTGTCCACGTTCCTGCCTGATCCAGCGTGTAATCGGTAGGCTTGTTAATTCCCGCCCCCGCCGTGGCTCTGATGACGAAATCAAGCTGATTCGTCTGCACTACATACTGGCCTGACGCGATCTCAAAATTAGTCGTGGTGAAATAGGTACCCACCAGGTCGTTGTCGACAAAACCCAACGCATCTTCCATACGGGCGTTGAGATCTGTCAAATCATCGATGTTATCGTCACATGTTGCACAGTAAGCACGGATTGACGTTGCTATGGTACCCATCATAGCCCTTCCTTCCGACCACTTTGCCGCGTCAATTCGACCGCGCATGATCGGAATTGCGACCGCAGCCAGAATGGCAACGATCAAAATTACTACCATTAACTCAACCAATGTAAAACCTTTTCTCGACATAACTAACTCCTTCCAAAAAAAAAGTGTTAAAAATTTGTGACACCAACACAGCATCACAACTATCTCGGCATTTTCTTAGGTTAACTTCAATTTATTTTACCAATTATCCAGCCCACTTTCCAGTAAAAATACTATCTTATATTCCATTTATTATAATCCATTTCCCGTTATCAAGCACCATCTGGTCGGGTTTCCAACTCACATCCGGTTTTGTGACTGTGATAACACATCTCAGATTTACGCCGTCATAATCAACCTGCCAAGTAAAATTACTCTCATCGAAATATCTGCCTTTAAGGTCGTTTCCCACGAATCCCAGCCTACCTGCTTCCAGGCTCCCCGGGGCGTTGGTCCATGAGCCGGGTATACCATTGCCCGCGATCCAAGCGCGAATCGCCGTGGCAATCATGCCGGCTCTGGCTTTGCCTTCCGACCATTTGGCCGCGTCAACCCGGCCACGCATCAGCGCGATTGCGATTGAAGCCAGAACCACCACAATGATAAGCACTGTGAGCAACTCGGCCATACTGTAACCTTTTTGTTTTTTCATGGGCCGAACCTGACAAGTAACCTCAAGCCCGTATTAATCAACTCACCGCAATGACGCCAATACCCACGCGATGCTATTTTCTCAACCTTCTACTTTCTGTAACCGCCTCCTTTCGCTTATGTAAAGGCAACGTCCGACATCGAGAAAATCGGCAGATATAACGCCACCACAACCAGCATCACTATACCACCAACGACCACAATCACAATAGGCCCAAGAAGATTTAACAGTGTCGTTATAGTAGTATCCATCTTGGTTTCATAATAAGCACTGGCTCTCTCCAGCACTACCGGCAGCGTGCCGCTTGATTCCCCGACCTGAACCATTCTTGTCACCATATTCGGGAAAAATCCGCTCTCTGTCATAGCCAAGGACACGCTCGAACCTTCAATCATGTTCTGCTTGCTGCGCATCACAGCACTTCTTATCACGGCATTATTCGTCATTTCGGAAAGAATATCGAACGATTCAATAATTGAAACACCTGCGGACAAAAGTGTCGCCATTGTTCTGCAAAACGTCGCAACGAAAGCCTGCGAAGCAATCCTGCCGGTCAAAGGCACGCAAAGAGCAAGCTTGCATAACCTCATATGCCCTTCCTGCGTTCTGTTATAGATTAAGACCAACACAGCCAGTGAAACCAAAGATATGATAATATACATGCTATGGGCCGCTATGATGTCATAAAAACTCATAAAACCCTGCGTGAAAGCCGGCAGCTTGTTGCCCATCTGGTCGAATATGGTCCGAAATCTTGGTATAATCAAAACCATCATAATTATAAGAACAAAGAACACAAAGCTTACCACAAATATGGGATACGCCAGCGCCGTCTGTATCCTTTTCGCAAATTTGTCCCGATTGGCAAAATATTCCGCCAGTCGCCGCAGTATTATTGAAAGCGAGCCGCTTGTTTCGCCCGCCAATATTGTAGCGCAAAACAATTTATTGAAAACTGTCGGAAATCGAGAGATGCTGCCGGAAAAGGATTCTCCCTTTTTTATCAACTCGCACACGTTCAGCAGCGCATGCTTAAAAGACACGTTCTCAATATCTTCAGCAATAATTTCTATCGCCGTAGTGATAAGCACCCCCCCCTCTAACATTGTAGCCAACTGCCAGCAGAAAGCCGCCAGCTCCGAGTACTTGGGCTCCTTGTAACCCAAATCTCGACTCTGGCCCGTGGAAGTCGAATCCGCCGGCACTACTTCAACAGGGATAAGGCCGTGCTTATGAAGCCACGCATAAACTTCATATTGAGAAGCACCTCGCCTATAGCCTCTCGTTTCTTCGCCCGCCAAATCGCGGGCTGTATATACAAAGTTATTCATCCAGGCACCTCACACGGTTACATCCTGCCACCAGCAGGTAACCGATATATTCCTCGCACAAATTTCATATTGTATGCTTGCGACAGGCACCTGTCCTCCTCCGGACATGCTCCCGCTAACAAGTTCATTGTATTTTACCTCCTTCCGTTACAAATGTCAACACTATTTTTGAAATTTTTAAAATTTTTTTCCCACAAGACCAAATTTTTGCGCAGATACCAAGCAGACTCCAGCCCGTGAGCGGTCCAGCTTTACGACGTGATAGAAAAGGAAAGACGATGAGAGTAGGCTTTATTATTTTAGTGTCAACGCAACCAATTGGAGGCGGGCGCCGCCGCCCAATGCATTGCGTATTTATCCATATTGCTCCGAGGCCCCTGAAAAGGTAGCTTCAAGTACCTCCTCAGCCGTAGTGAGTCCCTGTATTATTTTCTCCACCCCGCTTTGAATAAGGTTGCCGCCGCCAGCCTGTTGGCCCAGTGCTCGAACCTCCGACTCACTGGCACCGGAGGCGATTAGCTGGCGCATCGAATCATCCATCTTCAAAAGTTCGAATATAGGCAGCCGGCCCAAATAGCCAGTTCCGTCACACGTCTTACAGCCTTGACCATGGTAAAAAGTACATTGCTCAGCCTGCTCGGCGTCAATGTAAAGCTGCTGGAGTTGTTCCTCACTCAGCGTAACAGGTTCCTTGCAGTTATCACAAATCCTTCTTACAAGTCTCTGAGCGACCACCAAACTCAGACTCGAAACGAGCAAAAACGGCTCAATGCCCATAAACACAAGTCTGCTTATCGCGCCCGCCGCGTCATTGGTATGGAAAGTGCTCAAGACCAGGTGACCTGTCAAAGATGCTTGTATCGCAATTTCAACGGTATCTTTGTCACGAATTTCACCTATCAAAATAATATCCGGGTCCTGTCGTAATATAGTGCGCAAGCACGAGGCAAAGCCCAAATCGATGTCCGGCCTTATCTGAACCTGGTTAATTCCTGCAAGCCGATATTCCACAGGGTCTTCCACCGTATTAATGTTTTTCGTCGGGTCTTTCAGATAATTAAGGGCCGAATACAATGTGGTCGTCTTACCACTGCCCGTCGGTCCGGTTACGACTATAATCCCGTACGGCTGTCGTACCACACGCTTGAATTCCCGCAGAAATTCCGGCCCAAAACCCAGAAGGTCAAGGTCGTGACTTACAGCTTTCTTGTCCAGGATCCTCATCACGACCTTTTCACCATATATCGTGGGCAGCGCGCTTACGCGAACATCAATATCCCGCCCGGGTGCTCTAATCTTGAATCTGCCGTCCTGAGGCAATCTCCGCTCCGCTATATTCATAGCGGACAGAAGCTTGACCCTCGTTATAACAGCCGCCTGCATCTTTCGCGGCGGCGGAACGGTTTCTCGGAGAATACCATCGATTCGCATTCGAACAATCATTGATTTTTCCTGCGGCTCAAGATGGATGTCGCTTGCCTTTCTTTTCACCGCCTGTCCCAACAACAAATCCACAAAGCGAATCACAGGGGCCTTAGTGGCAGCCTCCTCTTCGCTGCGAATATCCGCCTCCAAAAGCTCCTCATCAATGTCGTCTTCTTCGGTGCTCAGTTCCAGTTCAACAAGGTCGCGGAGCCTTTGTTCGGCGATGTGCGAGCCGTGGTATATCAAGTCTATCGCGTCATTGATATTTCTTTCCGGGCTGACAACCACCCTCACTTTGTGCTTTACCCTGAACTCAACCGTATCTATCGCGACAATATTAAGAGGGTCCGCCATCGCCACAACTATATGGTCATCCTCGTGGTTTAGGCCAACAAGACAAAAACGCTTCGCGATTTTCTCGGGTATCGCTCTGGCAATATCCACTTCTATCTCAGCCGGATTGTGAAGCTTTACGTACTCAAGTCCAAGATATTCGGCCAACGACTGAGTGACGGAATCCTCATCTAACATTTTAAGCCTGCGCAACACTTCCCCCAATCGGCCACCGTTTTGGTGCTGCTCGCTTAGCGCTTCACAAAGCTTCCTGTGCGTCAGAAAGTTCTTATTGACCAGCCATTCGCCAAAAGGAAGCCTCGGGCTGCTCTCAACTGTTTTTTTCGCTTCTTCCATAACGATTTATCCCCGCTACCAAAACAAAAATTCTGACGTCATCGATGCCGACAAAATGGTTTAAGAATCACCCTCTGTTTCTGCTTAAACATTATACCACAACAATCGGCGAAAATCAAAGCAAATATTTGAGCCATTGTTATTTTTTTCAACTCCGAATCACAGGTTCCAAGATATCAGTCGCTTCGGCCGATTACATCTCTACAATTTATACTTACTAACTCATGAAAGCAAAAGGTGCTTACGCCAGCCGCACTCATCTCCACCCACACTGAACTTACGTATCTAAGGCTCAGTTGTCTATCTGAAATTCATAGGCTCCAATGTCGCAAAGTGCTTCCGCAAACCAATTGGAATTTACCGCACCAAAGTCTAAATAGTTCACAGTTCCATCGCCACCGGGTGGCGCTAAATCAGTGCCTCCGCACGTGTCCGGGCCGGCGCAGCCAACACGCAACCAGTTATTCGCCATCAACAAAACGTCGTCAAGGTCCACTGCGCCGTCACCGGTCGGGTTGCCTATAGTCACGTCGGATACACCCGGCATGTCAACTGGTCGCGGGTTACCTTCGATGTCTATCGTTGGGCAGCCGATACCCGTGCCCGTATCAATACAGAGTG
>JGI10211J34971_10001093_pt1 | contig 22539 bp, 17 predicted proteins | sample Etolagsediment_FD_34971 | JGI IMG/M metagenome (IMG submission 34971)
TTGTTATCGCCATTCCGGCAGTGAAAACTAAAATGACTAAGAAAAATAACTTTTGCATGACTTTATGACTGTACGGCAAAGGTAGCGATTGCTTGATCAGGATTGAGGCGCGAAAACCTAAAGATTTGTTAAATTATAACAGCAGAAGTTTTTTTCCATAAATAAGCTCTTCTATTTCAGGAGAAGGTCCCATAAATCGGTTACGGAAATCATTCATGTCGTCGATGGTTTTGTCGGACAAGAGCGAAGACATTTCATTCATGGCCTCTGAACCGATAATCAGCGGAGGGGTGGTCATCAGCATTTTATCGCCTTCAAACTGCGCCACCATTTGATATTCTGACATTTTACTTATTTCGCTGCCTTTAAAAAAGCAGGTAGAAAACCAATCGTCGAGGTTAAACGTGCGCATATCGATAAAAACCTGGTGTTGTCCCTTTTTCTCCATCACCGATTGATAATACAGTTGCAGGTTTTTAACCGACTCTTCCGACATACCTTGTTGTACTTTTTGATGGCAATCGAGACAAATAGCCAGCTCATAAACAGTGGAAGAAAAATCGTATCCGGGATAGTTTTTCATGGCTTTCTCTACGACATAAGTAACGCCGGGTGCATGCAGCGATCGTCCGCAAACCTGACATTGCTTAAATGGCTCACCTGCCGAATCGGAATAAAACCGCTTTGGGATTTCTATTTTCAGATACTTTTCGTGATCGTGCATGTGCAAAAATTGTTTTGCAAAATTAATGCAATATTCTTTGAATTGCTATGCGGCGGTCTGCCTTTTATGCATGAAAAAGCCAATGCAAATCCTGGAGGCATCAATTCAGCTATGCTCAGAAATAGTTAAAATGCCATTCCATGGTGTTTATTTAGTAACCACAAACCGGCCAACGGCTTTCATTTGGTTTTCTACCCAAACAACCTGATAAATACCCGGCATCCAGCTACTAACATCCACTTTTAACTTATTACTTTCCGAAGTAGTGCTCAACACCTGTTGTCCCTTTATGTCAAAGCACGAAATTTCGGCCTTGGAGGTAAGCTCCTGCCCGACACTAAAAGTTACCTCACCTTTAGCGGGATTAGGAAATATGCCCAGTTGATTACTCATTTTATCGCGATTTTCGGAAAGACCAAGTACTGTTGTGGCTTCTTTCAGCACGATGTCGTTATTTACATCGAAAAATAGTGCACCGGGTTCAACAGGCAGATCAAAAACAAAGTGTTCGGAATTAACAGTGTTGTGTACCCTGAAGAGGGTATCTGTGAGGTCGAAATAAAAAACCTGTATTTCGATATCCATTGGGAAAAACGTATCATCGCCCTGTACCTGACTTGTAGTAAAATGAACCTGCCAGCCGCCGTCGGGTTTTTCCTCAAAAGAATACTCGTTATAGTAAACCGGGTGATTGGGTTGTTCGAGCCAGGCATCGAAATACCAATGCATATCTCTATTGGCCACTTCACTAATTTTCTCAACAAAATCGTAGGTTACGGCACTTTTGAACTTAAAGTTGACGGTGTCCTCTGCATAAGCCTTTATGGCCTCGAAAAACACCTCATCACCAAGCAGGTAACGCAACTGGTGGACAATGCAGGCCGATTTGGCGTAGGTGATGGCATAGTCGAACATCACGCCATTCGAGGGTAAGTTGGTGTTCCACCAGGCGTTGTAAATCGGCCAGCCGGGATTCATGTTCTTATAGGTAGCAGCATAGTTTAGAATTCGCCCTTTGTAGTCGTTGTAGAAACTGCCTTTTTCCATCCAATAAGCCTCCGACCAGGTAGCAAATCCTTCATTCAGCCACAAGTCGGCCCAGGTTCCGGGGCTGATCATGTCGCCAAACCACTGATGTGCAAACTCGTGCACCATCAATCCTTCATCCCAGCAATCGTAACACAAGGTGGTCAGGGTTTGGTTTTCCATCCCACCCCAGTTGAACTCATCATTAACCGTAGCAAACCCACTTTTTGTAAATGGATAAAGACCATAGCTGTTTGAAAAATAATAGGCCATATCCTTAACTTTGTACATATCAGTAACATGTGGCACATCGTCGGCATAGTAATACACAAAGGGAATTTGTGCATTGTCACCGGGGCGTGTCCAGTATATAGTAGACTTTTGGTATCCTTTTTTCGCGGTTATAACCATGAGATAAGTAGCCACCGGGATTTCGCTTAACCAGTGGTACTCCATCGTTCCTCCGGCTAACACGCTGTCAACCAGCGTACCATTCGACCCAAGCAACACATCATCGGGAACCAGTGCGAACAACTCAAACGAAGCCTTATCGGCAGGACTGTCGTAACACGGAAACCATTTCCTCGCTCCCTGCGGTTCATTGTCGGTAAAAAGATAGCCGTTTGAAACAAAAAACGCCTGATCTTCCACCTCCAGGTGAGCATAATCGACAGTAACTGAAACAGCATCTCCGGGTTGATAAGTCCGGTCGAGTTGAATGATCAACAGGTCATTTTCCTGATTAAAGGAAACACCATCACCCGACACACCGCTTACCAGCAAGGAAGTTTGATCGGCATTGAGGGTGATCTGGTTTAAAACAGAATCCACCAGAAGATCAATAACCACCTGTCCATTGAAGGTTTGCGTGTAAGGAGGCTCGAAATTATCAAGGAAATCCACCGATAGTGTGTATTTCTGCACGTCGAAACTATGCACGGGGGTATTAGGGCCAAGTAACTCAACGTGCTTGTAATCAGGACGTGCTTGTTTTTTTTGTGAGCAACGGTACGATCCGTAGGACTCCACTTGAGCTATCAGGAAAACAGGAGTAAAAAGCCAAAAGGCAAACAGGAAAAATTTCATGGAAAAAGACATAATCAAGGGTTTAATTAATGAGACGAAGCAAAGTGCGAATGTAGTTAAAATTAAAATGAGTATTCACACAGAGGGATAAAACTTAAAAAAACGCATGAGAAACAATTTTTTTTTACAATTAACCGATTCCAGGTCATTGCTTTGTTTTAAAAGCTATATTTACCTTTTGTTTCAAAATGAAATTTTCCACAAAAAGCCTAACCCTTATCAGTAAGCGATTCAACACGTTACTGCTTCTGGTATTGCTTGCCGCATACTTAAGCGAGGCTAGCGGACAACTACCGGCAGATTCAACTGCTATAAATCTCCATGACGCAACAGACCGGCTGGCCAAGGCACGACCACTCATTTTTAGGCAACCTGATTCGGTTTCATTATTGGTTCATCCAATCGAAAAAGTAATATTAAAAGAAGGTGATGCCTCAATCAAGGCTGAATATTTTAATGTTCGCGGACTGATGTGCTGGCAAGCAAACCAACCTGAGCAATCAATAATCTGGTTCAAAAAAACCCTTCAACTACCTCTTTCTGAAGCACTGACGAACGCTTTCGCCGAAGCGGCCAATAACACGGGAGCTCTTTACAGACGGCAGGGCATCGCCGACAGTGCCAGAGTCTATTTAAACCTGGCGTTGGAAACAGATATTGCTCGCAATAACACCAGAGGGATAAACAAAACACTTTACGATCTGGGGACGATGGAGATGAATATTGGACATTACGAACTGGCTTACAAGAACCTNATTGCAGCATTGCGATCACAGGAGAAAACCAATGACAGCAGCTTNAGGCTGTATACGCTCACCGCNNTNGGAAATCTTCATTTCTTCCTTGGNAACAACCCCAAAGCCAAAGAATANTACCTTGATGCCCTGAATATGGCACAGCACTTTGGCGATTCATCACAAAAGGTGCTGTTATTAAGCAACCTTTCTGCCATTATTGATGACTCCATAAATCTTGAACAAGCAAACCGATATGCCCGTGAAGGGCTCATCATGGCTTTAAAAAGCAATGATTACAACAGTCTGGTTGCATTTTACGGCAATCTGGCCAACGCTTACATGAAGCAAAACAAAACCGACAGTTCACTCATGTATTACGAAAAAGGGCTGGAATATAGCACAAAAGCCAACAACCAGTATTTGGTGAACAATTTCCATCTTCAAATGGCACGGGCTATACAACAATTAGGAAAGAATAATGAGGCCTATGACTTGTATAGGCTGGGATTTAAAAGTGCTGCCAGGATAGACAACCTAACGGGCATGCGCGAGGCGCTGATGGGAATGGCCGTCATCGACAGCTTGCGAGGCGATTACCGACGATCACTCATGCACTTTACGGAAGGAACCAAATGGAACGACAGCATTCAAAAAACCGAATCGAATAACCGCATTTCGGAACTTGAAATAAAATATGAAACCGAAAGAAAGGAACGAATTATCGAAGAGCTGGAGAGCAAAGACCACTACAACAAATTACTACGACTCGTGGGAATCCTTTTTACCACAGCAGCCATCATTGTTTTATCACTTCTGGCCCTGCTATACAGAAAACAAAAACTAATTGGCCTGCACCGTGTGGCAATACTCAAAAAAGAGCAAATACATGCCCGGGAAATGCTCAACAACAACCGTAAGGAACTCACTGCCCATGTATTATCTCTGGCAAAAGCGGAAGAAGTAATCAGAAATACAAACACCCAGATAAACCACNTGATACCAAAAGTGGACAGTGAGACTTCAGAACAGCTCAACACACTGATTAGCAACCTTCGNAGTAGCCAAAACAGTCAGAAACTNTGGCGCGAATTTGAGCAACGTTTCGATGAGCTTAACAATGGTTTTATAAACAAGTTGCTGTTGCAGTACCCTGGCCTCTCTCCTACCGAAATCAGAATGTGNGCCTTGTTNCGCNTGCAACTTTCCACAAAAGATCTGGCCGAACTTACCCAACGCTCACCACGCACCATCGAATACACACGCACCAATATCCGCCGCAAAATGGGTCTGAGTTCAACCGACAACCTGCTCACGAAGTTATGGTCGATAGAATAATTTTTTTGCACTGCGGTTCAGAAGCATTATGCTTCAAAACTCAAATACATGCCTTCCATTGTGATACTTTTGGTTGAAAAGCCAAAAAATGGTTAAAACACGGGGGTATTCTAACCTTTTTGCGCCTACCCAGTATTTTTCACGTAGCCAAAAATTTGCTTTAGGGGCTTATCAGGTTCTACATTTGCATTAAATCAAACTAAAATAATATGACAAATATCATCACACAACCACGGATTCGGCAACTGCTGGTCTTCACCATGACAATTGCCCTAATTATAACTTCATCATGTAAAAAATCCGATCCTGCTCCCACAACAGACGACCAATTAGAGTTTATTGAGGAATACGAAATTACCTATGAGGACTTGAACGCCCAGATAGCCATGCTTACCGACGATCCCAATGTGTATGATTATCCGGATGTGCTCAACGAAATGCGACTTGAAGCTGAGGAACCCGGGATAAATGCCATCTTGGTAAGCAAAGTTTCCTATTGGTCGGTTGATAATCAGGGCAAAGCTAAAAAACTGACAGGCCTGATAATGCACCCACTATTAAAATTAGGAAAAATGCCACTTATCTCCTTAAACCATGGCACTGTCCTTGAGAAAAAATATGGACCTTCTCAATTTAACCCTTTTTTGGTTACCGAATACCTGGACTTCGCCGAGGTCATTATCGCTGAAGCGATGGCTTCATGGTACGGATGGACGATTATCATGCCCGACTATCAGGGCATGGGCGACGACAAAGACGAGAATCATCCCTATTGCAATACTGAATTGCTGGGTATAGCTACCGCAGATATGATAAAAGCTGCGAAAGCAACCCTTTTAAAAAAGTATCGTATTAACTGGACAGGCAAAACCTTTCTCATCGGATATAGCGAAGGCGGATTTGTAACCATGAGTGCCGCACGTGAGCTGGAAAAACGAAATGAAGCATTTAATGGTTCCGCTTGTCTTGATGGCCCTTACGACTTATCAGGCACTATGCTCGACCTTATGCTCAGCGACAACCCCTTCCCCGTCCCCTACTTCCTGCCTATGCTGCTGGTGGGCTACAACACCATGTACCCTGCCCTATATCCNTACGATCAAATGCTGGTTTCGCCCTACAAAGAGGACATTCCCAAATATACCACAGGTTTTTACAGCACCTCGCAGGTAAACAGTATNATGCCTGAAAATCATATCCTTAAAACAGTTTTCACCCCTGCCTTTATCGACACCTTAACCACCCATACAAGTAAGGCCTATGTCACCTTGCAGAACAACAACAGTTATGTTAACTGGACTCCGAAGACGGAGATGCTCATCTGGCATTGCAAAAACGACGACTGTGTCCCCTTTGGCAACTACGAAAAGGCAAAAACAGCTTTCGGCACACTCTCCAATGTTTCTTTTGTAGAGTGGCCAGCTGTCGATCCCGTTTTTGGTCAGCCCATCCATGTGTCGGTTGCCCCGCGTGCGTTTAAAGAAGGTGCAAGCTGGATTTATCACCGAGCCAAATATTGATTACCACACTCGTGGATACACATACTGCTTAGGAAACCTTGACGCATAAATAGCTATAATTAAATAAATTAAAAACTAAATTCAAATATCATGAAAAAGCAATTTTTACTATTCCTGGGTGTGATTGCAGGCTGCTTTTTGCAGGCTCAATGGGTATCAGATCCCTTTATAAACACCCTTTTATCTAAAGGAGACACCACCTATTCTTATGGTGTGTTTCGCGAAAGTCCAATGGACAGCTCCTATTTCCATCTTTACTATAATCACGTTGATGACCCATCAGTAAATTATGTCATTTACCTGCAAAAATATGACTTCAATGGCCTAAAGCAATGGGAAAATGAAGGAATCCTTATAAGTGGCGGCCCTCAAAGAACGTGGGTTCCTGATATGAATCTGGCATTTAACCATGATAGTTGTATGTATGTGGCTTATTCCAGGATTGTACCACCAACGGGCACTACAGACACACTGGTTCACATTTACATGAATAAGGTTACCCTCAACGGTGAAAAGCTCTGGGGAAACGAAGGAATTGATATCAGTGAACCTGACGACTTCGGTGATTATGGCCCTGAACTAGTGGTAACACAGCAGAACAACATTGTGATTAGTTATGACAATTCCTTTTTGGATGAAATTTTTGAAGAACTGGATCTTTACAAAGTCAAAGTGAAGCAATATGCTCCTGATGGCAGCCTGATGTGGTCGCAGGTTATGCCCCACAACCCGGCTAATATGGATTGGGGCTCCCGTTTGGTGGAATTGGATAACCACAATTTGATGATCCTTTATAAACACGATACTATTTTTGAAGATCCGGACACAGCCGCATTATGGTATGATCAGTGTATACGTTCGTGGCAGTTTGATGTAAGCGGAAATCCTGTTTTCGAACAGCCCAAGCAGGTTTTCAAATACCCCAAGTTGTTTAGTGATGTTTGGATGAGCCCAATTGATTTCAGGAAGGACAAAAATGGTGGCCTGTATTTTTCAGCCAATTATGCACAAGACTACGTTTCCAGAACATTTATTCAATATCTTGACGAAAATAGCGACACCTTGTTCCCACATGCCATGAGCGTTAGTACCGGAGAATTGGCAAATACCGAAAGGGGCAACTATAGCCTGGCTTACGATGAAGAAATGGACGAACTCGTGGTGTTCTGGATAGAGAAGGTTTTTGACCCGCAAAACCCTAGAAACAGCATTATGGGTCAAAAATTCAACATGGACGGACAACGTGTCTGGGGTGATGAGGGAAAGCTTTTTCATCCTTTTGTATCGATGTTTGATACCATTTACGGATGGCCAGTTGTTAAACATACAAACGATGACCATGTACTTTTCTTTTTCTTGGAGAATATTCTGGGAGACGAAATGGTTAACTTAAAAGCAGAGAAATATAGTCTGGATGGAATTATGGTTTGGCCGGAACAAATCCTGATGTCGGGCAGGCCTGATGTGAAATCTGGATTGTGCGTAACAAATGAAGTTAACGAACAATTTGTTGCCACATGGAATCTTGATCTGCACGATTTTAATATTTCAAATAGTATTCTGTATGGTCAGAATATCAAGACAAACGGACATATTGGAACCGGCATCGATGACTATACCAATAAGGAAATTTCAGTCAGCATATTCCCTAACCCCGTTGGTAAAGAACAGGCTGTAAACATCAAACTTACCACGCAAAGCTCATCTAATATAAGCATCCGTATGATAAATCTTCAAGGGCAGGAGATTTTGACCTGGGGAAACACCAGGTTATCAGTTGGTGAAAATGTGGTTGAAATTCCGCTAAATCATATCCCCGATGGAATTTATTTAATAAATGTCGTCACAGCCGAAGGCCTGTATAATGGTAAATTGATTGTGCAATAGTCAAAAATGCTGTTGAACAAAAATGGGTTTTGAAAACCATGAGGATAATATTTTTGTAAAAAATTGGCCATTGGCCACCGGCAGCTACCAAGGAGTTCCATTATTATGGAACTCCGGGTTTCTGCCAGCAAAAGTGAAGGTCTATTACATTTTCTTATAAATCATTAATTTAATACCATTTAACAATGAAAAAATCATTATTAACTACTGTTGCAGTGCTCTTTATGAGTTTTACACTTTTGATGGGACAGGAAACAAAACCCAATGCAGTTTCAATAAGTTATGGTGTTGCATCCACCGATGAAATCATGAGTATTTGGGGAGATGTTTTCGGAAGCATCGTAGGATATAGCCGGGAAGAGGTAAAAACCTCCGGTGTAATTATCCTGAACTACAACCGCGATGTAGCCAAGATGTGGAGTATTGGTGGCGGACTGGCCTACGAACAATCGGTTGGAAATGCCTACATTCTGGGCAATAAGGTAGGCAAAGACCACAGATACTATCTTACCATCGCACTCGAAGGTAGAATTAACTACCTAAAAAAACCCATCTTTAATCTGTACTCGGGATTGGGACTGGGTTACACCATAGCAAAAGGAACGATAACCTACGATGATAAAACTCCTGAAACCAAGCAGGATTTTAGTCATGTCAACTACCAAATCACCGCCGTGGGGTTCAGGGTTGGTAAAGACCTGGCTGGTGTAGCCGAAGTTGGGTTTGGTTACAAAGGAATCGCTAACATAGGGGTTTCGTATCGGTTTTAATTTAATTTAAAAAGTGGGTGGGAAAACTCACCCACTTTGTTCTTCAATAAACCCAACAACAATCCGACGCACTTCCATTCCCCAGCTAATAACCCAAATAAGTCATTCATGTTGGTCTCATAAAAAAAACTAATTTTGAGCTCAATTCAACACATGCATGGCTTCGATAAATAACAATAAACTGAAATCTATCTCACTGGTTATCTGTCATTTTATGGCTGTGGGGTTATTATTGGCGGCTTGTGGACGANCAAACAACGCCAACGAAAAAAAGATTTTCAGATACAATGAATCATCCGGTCTGGTAAACCTGGANCCTGCTTTTGCCCGTGATCAACCACATACCTGGGTCTGTAACCAGCTTTACGACGGACTTGTGCAACTTGACGACAACCTGGATATCCAACCGGCCATCGCCCGTAGCTGGAACATAACCGACGATGGACTTACCTATACTTTCCACTTACGTGGAGATGTCGTTTTTCATAACGACAAAGCCTTTGCAGGCAAAAGCAAGACTGTTTCAGCCACCGATTTCGTTTACAGCCTCAATCGCCTGACAGATCCGGCTACCGCCTCCCCCGGCGCTTGGGTACTGGGCGCTGTGGCACGCGAAAACAACGTGCCCGCCATAACTGCTCCCAACGATACCACCCTGATCATTCGCCTGTCGAAACCCTTCCCTCCTTTTCTTGGAATCCTTAGCATGCCCTACTGTGCCGTCGTACCAAAACAAGCAGTGGACTTTTATGGTAAGGATTTCAGGATTCACCCGGTTGGCACAGGCCCTTTTCAAATGCAAAACTGGGTGGAAAACATCAAACTGGTACTTAAAAAAAATCCGGCTTATTATCAAAAATCCGGCGACACGGCACTTCCCCTACTCGATGGCATCGCCATTTCTTTCCTTATCGACAAAATGACGGCTTTTATGGAGTTTGCAAAAGGAAACTTCGATTTTATGTCGGGCATAGATGCCTCCTACAAAGATGAAATATTGAATAAATCGGGGCAACTCAAATTAAAATACCAGGATCGTTTTAAACTCCTCGGGCAACCTTTCCTCAACACCGAATACCTGGCTGTGCTAGTCGACACCTCCCTCCCCAATGTAAAATCAAGCCCATTGGCCTCTAAAAAAATCAGACAAGCCCTCAATTATGGCTTCGACAGAGCGAAAATGCTGAAATACCTCCGCAACAACATTGGTTTTCCGGGCGTTAAAGGAATTATCCCCAACGGCATGCCGGCTTTCGACGAAAAGGCAGGATATGGTTACACCTATCAGCCCGACAAAGCCAGAACACTGATACAAGAAGCCGGATACAACGACAACCATCCCGTACCAGCAATCACCCTCGTTACCACTCCCGACTACCTCGACCTGATAAAATTTGCTCAGGCACAATGGCAGGAAGTCGGATTAAAAGTGGCTATCGAAGTCTCCCCTGCAGCATCGGTAAGGGAGATGAAAGCACAGAGTAAACTCCCTTTTTTTCGTGCTTCTTGGATTGCCGACTACCCTGACGAAGAAAACTACCTCTCTTTGTTCTACTCAGAGAATTTCGCCCCGAATGGGCCAAACTACACCCACTTCTCAAACCGGCTTTACGACAGCCTTTTCCGTGAAGCTATGACAGAAGTGGAACCTCCCAAACGACAAATACTCTACCGTCACCTCGACAGCCTCATGATGCTGGAAGCTCCTGTCATCGTGCTCTATTACGATGAATCGGTGAGGATAGCGCAGAAAAATATAACAGGGCTTACTACCAACCCCATGAATATGCTCAACCTGAAAAAAGTAAGTAAAGAATAATCAACGCTAACCATGTAGGGCATAAAAATTCAGCATTTATAAAAGAGAAGTAATGGAAAAACAAAAGGTGTCTTTGGTTCTGTCGGGAGGAGGTGCACGAGGTATCGCCCACATCGGCGTAATTGAAGAACTTGAACAACAAGGCTATGCCATAACCTCCCTTGCCGGCACATCGATGGGCGCACTGGTGGGTGGCGTATACGCCGTAGGGAAATTGCCCGAACTGAAGGAATGGCTTTATACCCTCGACAAGTTAAAAGTATTTAACCTCATAGACTTAACCATTAGCGGACAAGGTTTTATAAAAGGCGACAAGGTTTTCAAGAAGATGCGCGAATTTATTCAAGACCAAAACATTGAAGACCTGACTATACCTTATGCCGCGGTGGCAGTCGACATCCTTGAAAACAAGGAAGTCATTTTTACCAAAGGCAGCATCTACGATGCAATCAGAGCCTCGGTGGCCATTCCTACCGTGATCACACCCGTGAAAAAGGGAAAGAAATTGCTCATCGATGGTGGTGTGCTCAACAACATGCCCATCAACCACGTAAAACGTACCCCCGGCGATCTGCTGATAGCCGTTGATGTAAATGCCGACATTGAAGTTGTTCAGCCTCAAGTGAGTGAAGAAGAAAAAAAATCAATGCTCGACAAGTACCAGGACATGATCATTGGGTTTTACAAACAACTCCAGGGAGATAACCGCGAGGAAAAGGAAAAATCGTTGGGGTACTTCGACCTGATAAACAAAGTCATCGGGCTAATGACCCACCGGATAGCCATGCAAAACATGGAGAAAAACCCGCCGGATATCCTTATCCGTACTTCACGACACGCCTGTACCACTTTTGATTTCTATATGGCCGATCAACTGGTGGAGATGGGACGCGTTGCAGCACGGGACGCATTGGGGCAAGAGCCGAGGGGACAAGAGACTGAGTGAGGTAGTGAAAACTCCTCCACTTTACTTAAAATTCAATTATTCCTTTAAACACCTCATTGTCTGACAACAGAAAAAAATGACACTCGTTTGTATGAAATAAAAAAAGTGCCTACCTTTGACCGTCAATAATTTTTAACAAAATATTCATGAATAATAAGCACCTGCTAAAGAAATATCCCGGATACCAAGCACTTAGGAATTTGAAAAAATCGCAATCAACTTTTAGTGGAATAGCATTCATATTCGGAAGTATCCGTTCGTTATACATATCGCGTCAATAAACCAGAGTACATAAACCTAAAAATGAAAATATCATGAAACATTTAATGCTGATTTTATTAATTATCCCAACTTTCCTGTTCGGCCAGGAATGGGAAAAAACATTTGGAAGTGGAAAAGCTAATTCGGTTGAACAAACTATAGATGGTGGATACATCGCGATCGGTACTGGGCCGTACTATTCAGACATTATTTACATGATTAAAACGGACTCCAATGGGGATACTTTGTGGACTAAACACCATAGTATAAACTCAAGTGAGAAGTTTTGCTCAGGGCATCAAACGGCAGATGGTGGTTATATAATTACCGGTTCAACAAGGCCAACAGACGATTACAGAACTGATGTATTCCTTTTAAAAACCGACAGCAATGGGGATACTTTATGGTCAAAAGAATATGGAGGAGCAGTGGATGAAACAGGCTATGCTGTTCAGCAAACAATGGATGGAGGATACATTGTTACCGGAGGGACAAGTTCCTTTTTTTCGATAGATAAGGTATACCTGGTCAAAACAGATAGTAACGGGGAAACTATGTGGACTAAAACCTACGGTGACAATTATTCGAATGTTGGGCGATCGGTTTGGCAAACCGATGATGGAGGATACTTCATTACCGGCACAACCTATGTAGAATACTCAGCAATAGGTTGGGTGTATATGATAAGAACAGATAGTCTCGGAAATGTTTTATGGACAAACACTTATGATGATGTAGATGAGGATCTTGGGTATTCAGGACAACAAACTGCTGATGGGGGATATATTGTAACAGGCGTAACCGAAAAAATTTATAACAACGCCTTCGACATTCTCTTATTGAAACTAACTGACAATGGTATCATTGACTGGGTTAGAACATATGGTGAAGAGAATAATTCAGAAACAAGTAACTGCGTTCAACAAACGACAGATGGGGGTTATATCATTGCCGGAACAAAATATACAACGAACAGTGCTAACCAAGTATTTCTTATCAAAACCGATAGTAATGGTAACACTTTATGGACCAGAACCTATGGAGGAGAAAAATCAGATTACGGATTGTATGTACAACAAACCTCAGATGAAGGCTATATCATATCAGGTATTTATCAAGACGACAGCGATATTCGCAAAATATGCTTAATCAAGACAGATGAAAACGGCATCATTACATTTACCACCGAAATTCCTGCTGAAAACCCAAACAAAAAACTGATAAAAATCGTTGACCTGTCTGGTAGAGAAATTTCCAGTCCCGTCTTGAACACACCCTATATCGAAATATATGATGATGGAACAACCCAAAAGAAAATGAAAATAGAATAGTACAATACAATATGGAGAGTATATTTATAAAAATGAGTCATTTAGATTCAATGATAAACCTGAGTGGCAGCAACAACGACTCAACTTTTTGAGTTTACAAAATGCATTGATCGGAGGTTATACCGTTTTAAATTGACAATAAAATGACTGCGTTTTATCCGTCGATATCAATCAGAGGCAATATTCCAAACAATGGCAGAACTTAAAAAGCCTAACCATACACCGGGATACCAAGAAAAAGTTCATAATGAATGCAAAAATGAAGCTGGAAAATTGGAATTAGCTTGCCAATTGCGATAAAAAAAATGAACCATAAGGAAATGAATATAAACAAAGCTTTGAATAAGGGTCTTTTGCAGGTTAGCTGACTAACATTCAGTAGCTTTGTACTTCTATCAAAAATCAGCGCTAGTAAACAGAATTATTCTCTTATACACGACCAAATGCAAAGCATTAAAACATTAACAAAATAAGTATGAAAAAGCCTCTTCTTCTAGTATTGATATGGACACTGTCCCTTAATTCGGTCTTAGCGCAAACAAATTTTCATACCCAACTCTCTGACTCTGCTTTCGTTTTAACATACCAAAAAGTTCAATACGACCCTGCATATTTTAGACTTGACTACCCAAACGGAGATGTACCGTCTGACAAAGGAGTGTGCACAGACGTGATTATTCGGGCTTACCGTAAACTCGGAATCGACTTACAAAAAGAAGTTCATCAAGACATGAAATCTAACTTTGAAAAATACCCAAAAAATTGGGGTTTAAGTCAGCCAGACAAAAACATTGACCATAGACGAGTTCTTAACCTTATGACATTTTTTACCAGACACGGAACGGTCATGAAAATTTCTCAAGATCCTAAAGACTTTCAGCCCGGAGAAATTGTTTGCTGGAATTTAGGTGGCGGAATTACCCACATCGGAATTGTCTCCAGAAAAAAATCTCAGGATAGACAGAGATACTTAATCATACACAACATTGGCGCAGGACAAGTAGTTGAAGATTGCTTGTTTACTTACGAAATAATCGGACATTACCGATATGAAAAATGAAAGAGGCAAGCATGCTGAGAAACCTGACTCTGAGCGATGAGAATCACCCAGCAATCACTTCTCTGATTTATCTCCCACACACCAAATCCGCTCTAAGAATCCGAATAAATGAATTCGGTGATTTCTCGCTTGACTAACGACTAATCGCCTCCCAAGGCACTTTCCAGGTTTTTATCGTAGATGTTCATGGCTTTCAGGCTCATCCCCATGCTGCTAAAGCCCCCATCATGATAGAGGTTTTGCATGGTAACTTTCCTTGTGAGGTCGCTGAACAGTGTAACACAATAATCGGCACATTCGTCGGCATCGGCGTTACCCAGTGGCGACATGCGGTCAGTAAAATCCATAAGCGATCCTACACCTTTCACACCTGAACCTGCAGTCGTCAGTGTAGGCGATTGCGAAATGGTGTTGATCCTGATTTTGCGTTCACGTCCGTAAATGTACCCAAAACTCCGGGCAATGGATTCGAGCAATGCTTTGGCATCAGCCATATCGTTATACCCATACAACGTGCGCTGTGCGGCAATATAGGAGAGCGCCACCACAGAGCCCCAGCGGCTTATCGCATCAAGTTTAAAAGCTACCTGAAGCATTTTGTGGAAAGAAACGGCACTTATGTCGAGGGTTTTGTTTAAGAAATTATAATCCAGGTCGTTGTAAACACGCTTTTTCCGCACGTTTAACGACATCCCGATCGAATGCAGAATAAAATCTACTTTTCCGCCCATGATCTCCATCGATTGCTCGAAAACATGGGTCAGATCGTCAAGATTGGTGGCATCGGCAGGAATAATGGTAGCATTGCATTTTTCGGCCAGCGCGTTGATTTCGCCAAAGCGTAAGGCCGTTGGGGTGTTGCTAAGGGTAAATACAGCCCCTTCTTCGTAAGCTTTTTCAGCAACTTTCCAGGCTATTGATTTCTCATCCAACGCTCCAAAAATAATCCCCCGCTTTCCTTTTAACAAGTTATAAGCCATGATGTTTATCTTTATTTAGACTGATTATGGCCGCAAAGATAAAAACAATTTTGTTGGATGCACCAAAAACTATTGTTTGCAGAAACCAAAGAAATGTGTATGTCAGCCATTGAGCAACTCGCGTGCCGCTTGTCGTGTAGCATCTGTAATTCGTTCGCTGCTAATCATTTGCGCTATTTCATCAACACGTTCCAGATGACTCAGTGTTTTGATGCGGGTAAATGTGTTTTGCGTGTCTGTTGTTTTATACACTTTAAGTTGGCAGCCCGCAGCAGCAGCTATTTGAGGCAAATGACTTATTGATATAACCTGGTGATGCGCACCCATTTGCTTCATCATCAACCCTACCCTACCGGCGATGTCACCTGAAACTCCCGAATCAATTTCATCGAAAATCACCGTTGGAAGCATTTGCTCCTTTGTAATCAGTGTTTTTACAGCGAGCATAAGACGCGAAAGCTCACCCCCGCTGGCCATGCGTGAAATCTCGCCCGGTGCCACTCCTTTATTGGCACTAAACCAGAAAGTTACCTTGTCGTTACCTTTCTCATTAAACACAGAAAGTCGTTCAACCTTTGCAGTAAAAACCGCCTCTTTCATCCCCAACGACGGAAGCAATTCCTGCACTTGTCGCGAAAACAAAACCGCGTGCTTTGTCCGTTCATCATTTAACTCGTTAGCCTTGGCGCGAACTCCTAACCTCAACAAGCTCAGCCTTTTTCTCGGCCTGAAGTATGTCCTCTTCAAGCTTTTCTACACCAGCTAGTTGTTGGTCGATGGAGGCTTTGAGCTGCTGTAACCCTTGCATATCTTTTACATGATGCTTAAACATCAATTTATTCAGGGCATCCATTTTTTGGGTCAACATTTCCCATTCTCCCGGACTAAATTCTGTATCGAGCAGTTGAGTCTGGATTTCAGACAACACATCTTTTAACTCAATAATAACAGATTGAAAACGTAGACTCTGAGATTCCGCTGCCGGAAAAACATTTCTGATCTTATCCATCGAACGAACAATCTGCTGAAGTGATTCAATAACCGGGTTCTGGCCTTCGTCCAGCAAAGCTGTGGCCAACGCCAACGTGTTTTTAATTTCTTCAGCATGGTTTAAAAACCTGAGTCTTTCCTCTAGCTGGTCGAAATTGTCGCTGTTTAAATCCACACCTGAAAGCTCTTCGTATTGAAACCGGAGCAAATCCTCCTGACGTCTCAACTCGTTACGTTGGTGTTGCAGTTGCTCAAGATGGGAGGTAACTTCTTTGTAATTAACGTACTCGCGCAAATACGCTGCAAGCAATTCCGATCGATGAATAAAGCTGTCCAACACCTCCAACTGAAAAGCAGCTTCTCCCAACTGAAGGGTTTCGTGTTGCGAATGAATATCGACAAGAAAAAAACCCAGATCTTTTAGTTGCTGTAAATTGACCGGCGTATCGTTGATAAAGGCACGTGATTTTCCCGAGGCGGAGATTTCGCGACGTATCGTTGTAGCAGGCTCCAAATCGAGATCATTTTCCTTGAAAAAAGTGTCCAGATTCAAATGTGAGGTATCGAAAACCCCCTCCACCAGACATTTTTGATTTGTATCCTTTAGCACATTTAAATCGGCACGATTCCCAAGAATAAGCCCCAGTGCCCCGAGCAAGATAGATTTTCCCGCACCCGTTTCTCCGGTAATAGCAGTAAACCCAACAGAAAAATCAATTTCCAGGTGATCTATTAACGCGTAATTTTGTACTAGTAAGGATTTTAACATAACCAGATAATTTACCTCCAGGTCAGGGCAAAACTACGAAAAACACAATCAAATTTTACGTGATCATGCCGTGACGACCAATTATTTTCCATGATGGCTCCTCACCAGCTCGCGAAACTTGTCGCCACGGTGCTCAAAATTATGAAACTCATCGTAGCTGGCAGCGGCAGGCGACAGCAGGCAAATTTTTCCGGGTTTGGTCTGTTGAATGGCTTTTAGAACTCCGTCAGAAAAGTTATCAAACCAAAAAAGGTTTGGCTTTACTTCGCGGCTGAATAAATCCAGCATGCTTTTTCCGGCTTTGCCGATGAAAACAAAGTGCTCAACCTTCGAGTTCATCAAAAAAGACACCAACTCAATGTAATCCAATCCCCTGTCGTAGCCACCCAGAATAATCGTCCCTACTTCTTTTAGTGCCTCAACCGCAGCCATAGCCGAAGCCGGAACCGTACTGATGCTGTCGTTGTAGTATGTAATTCCGTTGAACTCGGCAACATATTCAAGTCGATGTGGCAAGGACCTGAACGAAGGCAACACCTGTAACATTTCTTCTACCTCCAGACCGGCCTTATTACCTGCTGCAATGGCCATAAGCGTATTTATCCTGTTGTGATGTCCTACCAAAGGCCATTGAATAGCTGTATAACGCACTCCAAAAAACCTGAACCCATCATTTTCGTCAAGATTTATGTCTGCGAAATCACCATGGTCAGCTACGGTTACCTGTACCGAATCAGCTTCCTCCCCGAGAGCCTTCATCGCATAAGGCCTTATCAACACATCGCGGGGTTGCTGAAAGGCAAACAGATTTTTCTTTGCCCGGGTGTAGTTGTCGATATGCGTGAAATAATCAAGATGCTCGGGGAAGATATTCAGCAGAACAGCGATATGAGGCGAATGTTGAACATACTGCAACTGATGGGCAGATAGCTCGAAAACAATCCAGGTTTTATCGTTGATTTCGTCGATTTTATCGAAGGCAGGAATTCCGATGTTTCCTAAAAGGACAACATCAAGCTTGTTTTGGCTTAAAAAGTGAAAAATCAGGGAAGAGGTAGTGCTTTTCCCCTTTGTTCCGGAAACACCAATGGTTCGATTTCCGTAATGCTGGATAAACAAATCCGTTTGCGAGGTCAATAAACTTTCCGGGTGCAGGCTGTCGAGGTTAAAACTCACCCCCGGAGACTTGAACACAACAGCTTTTTCAGTCAAACATTGCAAATAGTGGCTTCCTGTAACAAAGGTCACATGGTTATCACCAACGGTCTCTGCATCTTGCTTAACTGACATATTGGCATCAGCTACCACCAACGTGATATCAGGAAAGACACGTCGGATAGTTCGGTAAGTTGACCTCCCCTCGCGTCCGAAGCCGAGTATGATTATCCGCCGGTAACCCTTAATAATTGCTTTTAGTAATTCTAACATCCAGTGCATTTTTTAAAATGGAAACAAAGCGGCTATCCAGGGCATGTTCGTCGTTAAACAACCGCAGCAGGGCTTGAAAATCCTTTTCGGTACTTTTTGCCAAGGGATAATCGCGGAGCAAAACCGGGTTGGCATTCGTCGTGTAAAAAGCCTGATTCAGCGCTTGATTAACTTCTGCAGGCGTACCCACACACTCAAACGGTTTGATATCGGCACGACCCGTAAGCTCCAGAAACGTATTTTTAAGCCCGGACTCTTCAAGCAAATCTTTGTTAAAAACAGCCCTCAGTTTATTAAGCGGGATAAAAGGAGACAATATAATATAGGTAAACAGGCATTTCGGACAAGCTCCGCACCACGTGTCACTTTTGCTGCCCACATTGCAACTTCTAAACGTAGCCAAGTGGCTTTCAAATCCGGAAAAAAGCCAGGCAATTTGCAACTCACTTAAAGGCCTCAAGAAGCTGAAATAATTGATTTGACTGTCGACGAAATGATGAATAAACCATCTGAAGTCGGATTCAAACTCAAAAGATTTGGAGTATTGATGGTTGATTTTTGTTTCGGGGACGGTGCTTTCGTTGGCGCTGTTTTCGTTCGACAAGGCGATGTGCCTTACGCCGGCAGCACTCGCCACCAAAACCGATACAAATGCAAGCAAAGCAGAAAACGGGGTGTGTCCGTTTAAAAACCCCTTGTCATTCAATTCCAGCATGAGTGGGTCAAGCTTTCGCTGAATCCTCAACACATGATCAGACGAAATTCCGGCGTTGTTAATGGTGCGTTCCATAGCCGGATTCATGTTAACAACCAGCGGAAACACTTCCAGATCAGAAGCTTGAAGTAATTCCAGCGTAACCACTGAATCCTTACCTCCACCCACAGGCACAATGACCTTGTTGGAATCGAGCGTCAAGTGTGCATTTGTGGGCAGCGGTTCGCCCTGAGATTGGATATGCATTAATGCGTCCGATTCAACAACAATACCATTCAGGTACAAAAACTCACCGAGTCCGTGGAAATACAATTTCTTCCACCAGGCCACCTGTTGTGCGTTGAGTTGATGCGGATGGATAATGACCACAGGTGAACAAGCGAGTTTCCAATAGCTGATCAATTCAACCATTCCCAGATGAAAAACAAAGTTATTTAACGCATCACGATCGAGCCGATCCCATTTAAGGTGGTCATTCTTCGGGATAAAAAGTTGAGGATAAAAAGTGTAATCCTCACTTAGCCTAAAGGCAAACCTGATTTGCAGCTCCTCATCAGACAGGTGATGATCATAGCTAAGGTATTCAAAAGTAGGATAGTCGAGGCGCAACCTAACAAACTCCTGATATCGTTGTCGGACTTTCAAGTTCTTGGTATGTTTTTTGTTATCAATTTTGATGTAAAAGTAAACGTTTTTTGTGATGAACAACGTTTAAAAAAAGGCAAATAATGGACAGAATAGACAGATATATAACGATAAAAACCAACCGAGAAGCACCAAGGCGTGGCAGCGTTTTGCTTTCCGAGCCGCTCATGGGCGACTATTATTTTGGCAGGTCTGTTGTTTTACTTGCCGAACACAACGATGAAGGCACATTTGGCGTAATCATGAACAAGCCCCTGGAACAATCACTGAACGAGGCCGTTCCACATTTCCCGAACTTTGAAGGCCGAATTTTTCTGGGTGGTCCTGTCGAGAAAAATTCGCTTTTCTATATTCACTCATTTGGCGACCTGATTGAAGATTCGGTAGATATTGGCCGGGGCTTATACTGGGGTGGCTCGATAGAGATGATCAAAGACCTCATTTTAGTAGGAAAACTTACCTCCGACAATATCAGGTTTTACGCCGGCTATTCGGGCTGGTCGCCGCATCAGCTAAACAACGAACTCAGCCGCAACGCATGGATAGTAACCGATATACCAGATCAAAATATTCTGGCGATGGAATCAGACAAGATGTGGAACAACCTCCTGTCGCCGCTAGGAGAACAATATGCCTACTGGAGCAAATTTCCAAAAAACCCGGAATTAAACTAACAAAACAGATTCAAACTGACAGTCTCTGTTCTTTTTCCGGAGAAATGCTTATGCTCTACGAGCAAAAAAGGATTTCATTCTGTTATAAAAGCTATGCACCGCACCTGACCTCATTCATTTGTTCATCAAGCAATTTGAATCTAACAAAAAAGGCTGTCCCGATAAAAAGACAGCCTATGGTACTTTTGATTCCAAATAACAAAACGGCGAATCATGAAAAGAGGTTAAACTCTTGGAGTTCTACACAGTAATTATCTCATGCGCGCAGGGTTTATAACCCTTCGAGCACCGTTGTCCAGTTGTGTTTATCCTCAATTTCACCTTCCTGGATTCCACGTAAGGTGATATAAAGTTTCGTGCTGTAAGGCCCGGCAATTGTGCCATATTCATAGCTTTTATTCTTGGTGCGGTCGTAAATGCGCTTAATTGGACTAATAATCGCCGCAGTGCCGCAAGCCCCCGCTTCCTCAAACGTATCCAACTCTTCAAAGGGAACCCGGCGTCTTTCTACTTTTAGACCCAGATCGCTTGCAATAGTTTCGAGCGACATATTTGTAATAGACGGAAGAATGCTATCCGATTTCGGCGTGACATAAGTTCCTTGTTTAATCCCAAAAAAGTTAGCAGGCCCGGCTTCATCCACGTATTTTTTCTCTAAAGCATCCAGAAAAAGAACCGATGCGAAGCCATCCTTGTGAGCGCGATGTGCAGGGCGCATGCCGGCTGCATAATTCCCGCCTACTTTTATATTGCCCGTACCCTGTGGTGCAGCCCGGTCGTAATCCCGCACAAGCTCCACTTCAACAGGTTTAAATCCTTCTTTAAAATAAGGTCCAACCGGTGTTACAAACACCATAAACATATATTCAGTAGCCGGTTTAACACCTACCTGAGGACCACTTCCGATCAGCAGCGGGCGCAAATACAATGAAGCGCCGGTTCCATAAGGAGGAATGTAGTGCTTATTCAACTCCACAACTTTTGAGATTGCTTCAAAGAAAAGGCTATCCGGCACTTCGGCCATCATAACGCCATCGGCAGAATTTCGCATGCGTCGGGCATTTTCCTCCCATCTGAACAACCTCACTTTTCCATCTTTGCCTCTATAGGCTTTTAGTCCTTCAAAAGCTTCCTGCCCATAGTGCAAGGCTGTGGCTGCAATATGCATCGGCACGTATTCAGACGAACTGATTTCCAGCGCACCCCACTGGCCGTTTTTGTGGTAACATCTAACGTTATAATCGGTTTTGTAATAACCAAACGGAAGATTTCCCCAGTCTATATTCTTGGTATTTTCCATGACTAATTTTTTAAAAATTGATGGGGCTAATTTACGGAAATATTGGTAAAGAGGACGAAGAAATACCGTGCTAACGTAATTTAGAAACAGTTTACTGAAACAAACAACCTAGAAATCAGAAAGGTTACTAATTAAAGGTGAGGTAAAAACAACAAAAGCAACACAATAACAACCAGAGAAGGCAGCATATTAATCACCCTGATCTTTTTAATCTCTAAAATACTGACAGCAAGCCCGATTAAAAGAATTCCACCTACCGCCGACATGTCAGTAATGATTTCCTGCGGGATAAAATCGCCTAAATACATCGAAACCAAAGTAAGACCTCCCTGATAAATAACGAGGGGAATTGCCGAAAACACCACCCCGATTCCCAGTGCTGAGGCCAGAGCAATAGAGGAAACACCATCCATTAGCGACTTAATCAGGAGAATGTCCGGCCCGCCACCCATACCTTCGGTTACAGCACCCAGCACGGTGAGCGAGCCCATGCAATACAACAAAAAAGCCGTTAATAATCCCTCGGTAAACCTGTC
>JGI10211J34971_10001096_pt1 | contig 22518 bp, 28 predicted proteins | sample Etolagsediment_FD_34971 | JGI IMG/M metagenome (IMG submission 34971)
AAAAAGATGATGTATCTACTAAGCTGTATAATATTGTTAGGCAAAGAGGCGGTTCGATAGGAGATTTGCCCGGTTCTATTCAGCAATTTAGCAATGAATATTTTAAAAAATACGAAAATGACCCAAACTTCGGCGCTTTGCTTATGTTTAGCAATGTACCGCATGTACCTCCTGCAGAGTTTGTTCAACTTCTTTCTGAATCAAAAACTCCCTTAAAATTAAGGTCAAAACCAGTTTCATTTGATGAATTCAAAAAACAATTTTCTTCTGCAGTGTACACCATGTTCTATGCAAAAGACCCGGTTCATTATATTTACAATAAGATGTATGTTATCAATACTAAGAACAGAAATCTGTGGTTTACTGATTTATTTGACAAGGACAATTTCTTGTACGCCGGTGCAAGACACACTTACCTGAATTATCACAGGTCTTGGAAAGGCTCGGTTGATACAACTAAAATCGTGAAGCTTTGCGAAAGTGCTGAAAGAGACAGGACAACAACAAATGTTTTTGGAGATTTTGCTATGAGCGGAAGATTTTCTACTACTTGTTTTGATGCACAGGCTAATTTAGCGCCATATGAAGATTATAATAATGGCAATAATTTTTGTTTTAGTGGGGACCATTCAGATATTGAGATAGCCAAGGAATTATTCGCAGGTTTGGCACTAGCAATAGATTTGGGGGTGGGAGTGACTGGCGTGACATTGCTTGTCGAAGCGCCTGTAGCTGTGATTACTGGTGCAGGTGCTGCATGGGCTGCACGAGAATTAGATAAGACAAAATACTGGCCTAACCACTGAAAAATAATTTAAATAAGGACCATTATTGTTTTATTAGCAGTGTCTTCTTTTGTGATGTCACCCACAATTATGCCAGACATTCGCATTCTTGCGTTATCTTCAAATCTGTTCTCATCGTCTATTATGCTGTCATGGTAGATTCCTGGGCTTATCTCAGTGAAGACCATTGGCCTTTCCTTGTCAAATCCAAAGCCCCAGTAGATGTTTGTAAACTCTAATTGGTTTTTCCAGTCTTCATCAACAAAGATATCAACAACCCACTTGCCTTGTTTTCTTGTTTCTGTCATAAATCCCTCTATCACACCATTTCTTGGAACCATCTCATTTGTTAATTTCATCTTTACTTCGTCATCTTCTATAGCTTGATTAAAGAATTTATTGCCTTTATAGTATCCCTCAAGCTCAAATACCGTGCTTATCTCTTCATCCCTGTATTGCTGGCCAATCTCATTCATGTATCCTTTTCCATCTGTTGCTCTTTCAACACTTATTGTCTGGTCCTCCACCCAAGTCTCGGGCTCTTCAGGGGAGTAAGGCTTTGGCCTGGTTGATATATAGACTGATACTACTAGAAGTATTAGTGTGATTATGATTCCTATTATCACCACTTTTTTTTCCATGACTTGCTTTATCTGATATGTTTATTTAAACTTTTTGGAAATATTTATATAGGTGTATGTTTCTTTTATTTTTATGAAAAAAAGAGCTGTTCAATTGTCTGTGCAGACAATGATTATTGTAGCTCTTGGCTTGATTGTTTTGCTTGTCTTGATTTTTCTTATCAGAGGCCAGATTCAGAAGGGTGCTGGACAGTATTTTGATATTGGCACGAAAATCGGCAAAGAGGCAGAGCTTGAGAAATGCCAGGGCGGATTCTTTACTACAAAACAATGCGCCACAAACTGTATCAAGGACCCTAAGCTGGATGAGAATTATTATTGGGAGGATATCGGCCCAAAAGACTGCAAGGCTCCAACACCTGTTTGCTGTCAAAGAGGAGATAAAAAAGCTTCTCCAAAATAAGAAACTTTTAAATAACAATTATGCTAATTCTTTATTATGTCAAAAAAAGGGGCAGTAGCATTAGAATACCTGGTTGATTTAATTCCAAGAGTAATAATATTTGTAGGGCTTCTGGCTGCATTGGCTGTTTTATTTAATGTTGTAGTAAAGCAGGCAGCAACATCTCCTGCTGAAGATGACCTGAACAGGGTTTTTGAAAAAATAAAGCAATTACAGCCCTACCGCGCAGAAAAAGTGTTTACAACAGGCGATGATTATACTTTAGTTCTTTACGGGCAGGAGCATTTGGATCTTCCTGAGCAGTGCAGCAAAGCAGCATGCTTGTGTGTTACAGATTCAAAAGGAAAAACATCCTGCAAAAGGCTTACTGATGTGAGCAAGCAGTGCGCCACCTCAAAATGTGCTGCAAGCCCGATGTGTTTTAATCCTATAGATTCAAATAAGGTTGATATCGACTCTGTCCGAAAGCCGGTCTATGTATGCAGGCACTGCACAAAATTAATGATTACAGATTCAGAAACATTATGTAAAGGACACGCCGCAAAATGATTTCTAAAAAAGGAACAATAGTGGACCTTGTCTTAATGCCTGTTTTCACGACAGTCATTGTGCTTGGCTTTATTTTGCTGAGTATTCTTGCCACTATTAACGGCTTGCATGGCGATTTGCAGCCTGAAAAAGCATCAACAGCAATAAATTCAGGATTGCTAACAATAGGACTGCATGATCTTACAGGAAATATTGATTATATCTACAGCAACAAGCATAATTTCAGCTTTGATTTTCAGGACAACAAAATATTGGTGTACACAAAGAAAAAAGACAAGTCAGATGCAATCACTTATTCTTTTGCAGAAGATGGTTCTTTAGGCAGGCTTACATTCATTCCAAAAACACTTAATTTCACCAACAAGACAATACGCGAGCTGCATTTTGTCAAGCAGGGCAATGTTGTTTTTGTGGATAGCCCTGTTGTTAACAAGAAATTCAAGGCAAATCTTGACCTGCTGGAGTGTTCAAGAGAAAAAACAACAGCACTGAAAAAGGACATCATTCTAGATCCTGCTCTTGGCTGGGACAAAAGCCTTGAAAAAGAAGGTGTTCCTGCTGGAGAAAAAGGTTATATGAATCAAAGATTGCAGATAACAGAGTCTGATGTTAATAGGATTCTTGCAGCACGACTTTTTGGCTATGGAAAAGACTTTTTTGCTGAAAAAGCCCAGCACACAAGAAGCCTTTCACAGGATTCAAAGGTTGACTTAAAAGAAAAAATAAATAAGATACAGAAAAGCAAGGGAAATGCAGTAATCTCGCTGCGCCTTGGCAGCTATGATGATACAGATTTTAATCCAGTTGTTGCTTATATCAATGGAGAATCAAATGATATTAAAGCAAGCAGGAAACTTGCCTGCCGGATACTTAATTCGCTTTCAAGCAAGCTTCCTGAAATCACAGATATCGCAATTGTTCCTGTCAGCATAAGCCAGCTTGACAATTTTTATAGTAAGAGTCCCAAAAGAGTGCTGCTCAAGGATAAGATAGGATTGCAATTAGTCATAGGCAATGTCCAGATAGGAAATAAGAATATGATAGTTGAAAAACAAGATGATATTGCAAGAGCAATATACGATGGTATCAAGGCTTATTAAAAACAAGAAAGGCGCGAAGCTTCACAATTTTCTGTACTTGATACTTTATGTGATCCTCTCTTTTGTAGTGGTTCTTCTGCTGGTGCAGATTCCTGAGAAAATGTTTAAAGCAAGAATGGAGCAGGGTTATTTTCCTCAAGCTACAAACCAGGACAGGATGAGCACCATACTTGCTTACAAAAATCCTTATTCAGGAAGATTGGACTTGCTAAAAGTTTCTTCAGTTAATATTATTCAAAACAAAACAGCAAAAAATCTTCTCAGTTTTCCTGAAGAAGAGGAAGTGGCATTATTTGTTTCATTAGATGGAAAAAAGTCTTATTATGACAGGAAGTTTTACAAGAGAGCCAAGCCATTGGTTCCTATAAGATATCGCAGCTTGATAAATGAGCGCAAGGTCCAGGCACAGGATGACAAGTCCTGGAAAACATTAACCATAGAGCAGGTTTTTAGGAAAACATGAACAAAAAAGGAGACATGAGGCCGGCACTTTACTTGTTTGGAATAATTGGCATTGGATTTCTTTTTATCTTGTTTTATATCTGGCAGGGCGCTGCTTATGAGGCAGGAAAAGAGATCATAATTCTTTCAGAAGACGTGCACAAGTATCCGATGCTTACAAAACTGCTTAATTATGATGTAGACGCTGACAAGACAATAGGAGATGCAATTGTGTATGATGAATTAAGCAGGGCCTGCGAAACTGCTAAAAAGATGCTGGACAAAGAAAAATTCATCCTTTCCCTGAATGGAGTTGATTTCTGCTCTAGTGAAAAAGGGCCTGAAAAGCCTGCAAAGATAAAAGCACTTATTCCTACTAAAGATAATAAGATAAAAGAGGTTGTTTTAGAAATATGAGAAGATTATTGAGAAACAAGAAAGGATTTAACTGGGCCTTCTTGATGCTGGGCGTTGTGTTAATCTGCCTTGTTTACTTGTTTTTCCAGCTTAATTCAAAATTAGCAAGCTTATCAATTATCGGTCCAAATCAGATGCAGGTAATTAGTGCAAAAAAGCAGTCAAGTGACGCATTATTCTATATTGATCAGACAAGCAGGCTTTCAGCCTGCAATGCAATATATGATTTAGGTGAAAAAGGAGGGTTTGCAAGCCAGATTGCTTGCAACAAGCCGCCTTTCATAGGAGTGATAGATGCGCCGCACACATACTGGAATGCTAAAGACGAGAAATGCTATGAAAACATAAATTTCTACAATGAGTTTGAAAAGTTGTTCAAGCAGCATTTCATTAATTACCTCAGGATTTACAATGCGTTTCCTGCTGCAAATATGGATATAGATCCTTTTAATTATGAATTCATGATTACAGACGATTTGATTGTTGGCTCTGCAATAAAGAATGTAGAAATTCCCTTTGCTTCCTTAAATATTGCAGCATTAAGCAAGTATTCTTTCAAGCCTTCTTTTGCAATTGATTTCAAGACAGGCGTAAATGATTATTTTAAGACAGGCGAGGCAGTTGACAAGCTGCTTGACTGTGACAAGCCAATGGCACAGTGTGTAAAGGATTTAAACACTCCGGGCCTGTCCTGGCATTTCACTCAGTCCAGCATGCCTGGCATTTATTTGTTTGAAGTAACGCAGAACAGCATAAATTGCCGGTTTGCAGAAGCAAAGCCTAAAATCAAGTTTGTTCTGCAGAAGATGCCGCCGGTTCCTGGGCCTTGAAACAGTATTCTCTAAAATACAAAAGTATATAAATAATTAGTTAACCATTTAATTAAGGGTGGATTTAGATGATTAGAATTCCTTATGCAGAGATGATTGCCAAATTAAAAGAAAAGACAGGCATGTCTCAAGAAGAAGTAGAAGCTAAGATTAATGACAAGCTTAAGCAGCTTTCTGGCCTTATCAGTAAGGAGGGGGCGGCCCACATAATTGCAAATGAGCTGGGTGTAAAGCTTGTTGAGCCAGGCGGAAAGATAAAGGATATCTATGCTGGAATGCGCAATGTTGAGGTTAATGGAAAGGTCCAGCAGGTTTATGAGCTCAGGGAATTTACAAGACAGGATGGAAGCGCGGGAAAAGTAGGTAATTTCTTGATGGGTGATGAGACAGGCATCATGCGTGTTGTCTGCTGGGGAGACAAGGCAGATGTGCTCTCTAAGCTGAATGAAGGTGATATTGTAAGAGTCACCTGCGGTTTTTGCAGGGAAAACCAGGGCAGATGCGAGATTCATCTTGGCGACAACAGCCAAGTGATAATCAATCCTAACGGAGTGTCTATAGGAGAGGTTAAGAACAAGAGAGCAGCCTCTATCAGGAAACCAATAAAAGACCTTGCAGAAAATGACGAGAATATAGAGGTTCTTGGCACGATTGTGCAGGTTTTTGATCCAAAATTCTATGAAGTTTGCCCTGACTGCAATGCAAGGATAAAGGAAAATAATGGAGAATTTGCCTGCTTAAAGCATGGCAAGGTTAATCCAGATTATGCTTATGTCGTGAATGTATTCTTAGATGACGGGACAGAGAACATAAGATGTGTTCTTTTCAGAAAGCAGGCAGAGATACTGCTTGGCAAGAAGCCTGAAGAGATGCTTGTCTTCAGGACATCGCCAGAATCTTTTGAGTCTTTGAAGACAGAAATGCTTGGCAATATTATCAAGTTTGTCGGCAGAGTGAGAAAAAATGATTTCTTTGATAGGCTGGAATTCATGGTTCAGCTGGTTTTTCCAGAGCCAGATCCTGAAGAAGAGATTCAGAGATTGAAAGTAGAACAATGATGGCCCACACTCACCTGGCTTTTGGACTGCTTTTCGGATTGTTGTCCTTGTCTTTTATTCATCCTGCAAACAAGTATGTCTTTCTTGGCATCGCGATTTTTTCTTCATTGCTTCCTGACCTGGATCATCCGCAGTCCAAGCTTGGAAGAAAGTTATTTGTATCAAGGATATTCCATGTGTTATTCGGACACAGGGGATTTTTTCATGCAGTGTGGATTCCTATTGCAGCATGGCTCATCTTAAGCCTGGGCTTCGGGATATCATATGGTGCGGCAGTATTTGTAGGGTATTTTGCTCACCTGTTCTCAGACGGCCTCACAAAGGCAGGAGTAAATCTTATACATCCTTTGAAGCAGCTCAGGATGCAGGGATTCATTGAAACAGGTGGCATTGCCGAGCATTTGACCTTTTTTGCAGTGGTTGTCGTGTCTATAATATTGATAGTCAGCTAGTCCACTGGTCACTGGACATCTTCTCGTAGCGTATTTAAACAATTTTATCCATCCTTATTCTATCGCAAACCTCATCTCTTGGTTTAATCTTTCTTTTTCCAGGAGATTGAAACAAGATGCGAAAGCAAGAGGTGAAAAAAATGAACAAACCTGAAAAAAAATACAAGGCAGGAGCAATAAGCGCAACTGTCTGGAAAAATGAAGGGCAAAAAAACGGAAAAACTTTTGCTTTTCACACAATCTCGATTGCGAGAAACTACAAAGACAAGGATGGTGAGTGGAAGAACTCTTCTTCTTTGAGGCCTGCTGATTTGCCAAAAGCTGCACTGGTACTAAACAAGGCTTATGAGTATCTGATAATGCACTCCGCTGAAGAAGGAGTGGTGGAAGAGGAGCTTGCTGCATGATTTCCGAAACAAGAGCTGGATTTTTCGATTATCCCTACTTTTTAGGCAGGTATTTCGAAATAATTCCAGATCCTGCAATGTTTTTTTCGGAAAAATCTCAGCAAGGCATAATTAAAATGCCAGCTACCTGTTTTACAAAACTAAAAAAGGTGGTTTGCATGGAAAAAAATATGCCAGAAAAAAAGTTCAGGGCAGGGGCAATAAGCGCAACTGTCTGGAAAAACCAAAGCAAGGAAGGAAACGAGTTCAGCAGCGTATCTTTTGAAAAAGGATACAAGGATGCTGCAGGCGAGTGGAAATCAACCAGCCACTTGAACGTCAACGACCTCCCAAAGGCTTTGGTTGTAATAGGCAAGGCATTTGAGCACTTGTCACTTAAAGAGGCTTAAAGCCTCTTATTTTAATTTTTACGGTGGTGGTAATATGACAAAAAAACAAAAAGGTGATAATATGGAGCAAGAACTTGAACAGCCAGAAGTAGTTGAAAAAAAAGTACAATCCTTGGACCAGCTTCCTGGAGTAGGTCCTGCAACAATTGAAAAGCTTAACAATGCAGGATATACTGACCTGATGAGCATTGCAGTAGCGACACCAGGCGAACTTGTGGGCGCTGCTGAGATGTCAGAAGCAACTGCAAAAAAAGTGATTGCAATCGCAAGGGCAAATCTTGAGATGAATTTTGAGAGCGGAGAAGTTTTGCTGCAGAAAAGAGAGCAGATAACCAAGCTGAGCACTGGAAGCGAGGAACTGGACAAGTTATTTGGCGGCGGAGTTGAATCTGCTGCAATAACAGAGGCTTTTGGGCAGTATGGTTCTGGAAAAAGCCAGCTTGCGCATGTTCTTGCAACAAGATGTGTGCTTCCTGTTGATAAAGGGGGTGCTGGCGGTGTTGCAGTATTTATTGATACAGAAGGAACTTTCAGGCCAGAGCGGATTGTTCAGATGGTGAAAGGCATTGACAAGGATGCAGATCCCCAGGAGTTCTTGAGAAACATAAAGGTGGCAAGAGCCCTTAATTCAGACCATCAGATGCTTCTTGCAGACAAGATTGCAGATTTGATTAAGAATAAAGGAGTGAATGTAAAATTAGTCATTGTTGATTCCTTGACATCGCATTTCAGGGCAGAGTATATTGGCAGAGGAACCTTGGCAGAGAGGCAGCAGAAGCTTAACAAGCACATGCATACCTTGATTCGGCTTGCAGACAGGCATAATGTTGCGGTTTATGTGACAAATCAGGTCATGTCAAAGCCAGACATGTTCTTCGGAGACCCTACACAGGCAATTGGAGGGCACGTAGTGGGCCATAACTCCACTTACAGGGTTTATCTCAGGAGAGGGAAAAAAGGCACAAGAGTTGCCAAGATGATTGACGCCCCGAATCTTGCAGAAGATGAGGCAGTATTCATGATAGACGAAGCAGGCATAAGAAATGCCTGATTTTTTTGTTCTACAGATACCTTTATATATCTCATCTACATCATGACAGCTATTGTGCAGTGCACAAGATTAAATAAATTAATAGGTGAAAAGAAATATGGAAAGAAGAAGTTATTCAGGATCCCGTAGAGGATTTGGATCCAGACCGCCTGTAAATCAGGGCGATGTATTAGAAGTAACAATAGAAGCTGTCGGCGAAAAAGGCGACGGAATTGCCAGGAAAGACGGATTTGTCTTGTTCATACCTGGCGTCAAGGAAGGAGACCGCGTGAAAGTTAAGGTGACGCGCGTTCTAAGAAAGGTGGGATTTGCAGAAGTTGTTGGAGAAGGCGAAGAAGCTCCTGTGGAGGAAGCACAAGTCCCAGAAGCAGAGATGCCTGCTGAAGAGCCTGAAGCAGAACCAGAAACACCTGTTGAAGACACAGAAGATTTTGGTGAAGAGGAAGTTTCTGTTGAAGAGACTGTTGAAGAAGCTCCTGTAGAAGAACCAGCAGAAGAAGCTCCTGTAGAAGAACCTGAAGCTCCAGAAGAGCCTGCCGAAGAGGCTCCTGCTGAAGAAGAACCTGCTGAATAAGCAGCTTAATTTTTTTTATCTTTTTTAAAAATGAGATTATTTATTGCATTTGATGTTTCTGAAGAAGTGAAGAAGTATTTATCCGGCCTGCAAAAGCAGATTCCCGAAGATTCTAAAGTCAATCTTGTCACGGAGTTTCATCAGACCTTGAAATTTCTTGGTGATGTTGATGAAAACAAGGTTGATAAGATAAAGGCTTTGCTCTCTAATGTTGATTTCACTAAATTCACAGCAAAGACAGCTGAATTGGGTGTTTTTCCTGATGAAAAGATGATTCGTGTTGTCTGGATTGGTCTTGAGCCAAAGGATGTTATAATAGAGCTCCAGCAGAAGATTGAATCTGCTCTTATTGATATGTTTCCTAAAGACAAGCGCTTTCATCCGCATCTCACTTTAGCAAGAATCAAGTTTGTCAAGGACAAGAAAGATTTCATGGAAAAGCTCAACAAGATTTCTGTAAAGGAAATAGAGTTTCCAGTCAGTTCTTTCAAACTTATCAAGAGCACCCTCACAAAAGAAGGCGCTGTTTATGAGGATGTTGCTGAGTTTGCTTTGAGGCCAAGAGAAAAATAACCGTATTTAAGCTTTAGATTCATATTTTCCAAATCTTATGTGATGAACAAATATTTCATAAGGATTTGTTTCTATGATATCTCCATTTATTGTTACTGGTTCATTTGTTTCTGATGATGCTTTAAGCATAGATAATACCATAAGATGCTTGTGTTCTCCTAAATAACCGTCAATACTTCCGTGAATAAAAACTTGGCCTTCATTTTCTCTGTCTGAATCAGTTAAAAAACCAGTGTAATGTATCACACCCTCGCCTTTTCCGCTGCTTTTATCTAAAAAAACTTCTTGAACACCTTTTGCAATGCCGCTTAGTTCAACAACTTTTCCAGCAGGTGGCTTTTTATTTAAAAAATCTGAAATTTCCATTGTATTTCAGTAGATTTTAATCGCATTTATAAATTTTACTATTCTGGAGTAAACACAAACCATTCAGTGCCTATACGCAAAATAAGAAAGAATGACTGACATTGCACCAATAATTGCAACTATATTTGATATGATGATTGGCAGGTCTTCTATTGAGATGCCATAAATCAGCCAGACAGTTACGCCAGACCCAAATATAAGATATGTCAGTAAAGAAACATCTCTGGCGCTTTTTCTTTTTATTATCTTGTATGTCTGAGTAAAATAACCAAAACTCATTGCCATTCCAAATATTGTCGCAAGTACAGCTAAAAATGCCATAGATTCAAGAATAAATAAGTGATATATAAATTATTGTACTTGCTTGCCTGCAGATAGAATTGCTTTTACTTCTCTTATAGAAAGGCCATCTTCTTTGTAATGGTCCAATCCTTTTTCATGGCTATATTCTAAGAAAGCCAATAATTGAGGGCCAAATCCTCTGATAATTGCATGCAGATCTGTGTTTCTTTCATCTAAGGTCTTGTATCTTTTTGAGATTCTTCGCGCCCAGCGGTCTCTGCGTCTAAAAGAACGTGCCGCCTCTATATCTGTTAATATGTGAGAGAATTCATGAGCAAAACCACCTTCCATAACATCAGTCGGCGCATCTTTCATAGAATTATCAACTTCAATACAATACCCGTCTGAAGTTAATCCGCAATATTCAAACAAAGCATCATCCAAGTCTTTGTATTCTACTTGAATATCTTCATCCATTAATTCAAGGAAACCTTTCTTTATTACTTTATCCCGGATTTCATCTAAGTTTTGCATATTAAATTTTAAATCTGATTTATATTTAAAGATTAACCGCAATCTTTATAAACAAACTCTGAATCCTTTACCCTATTACCAACGGCATTCAGTGGCTATATTGAGTGCAAAAGGCTGTTGAGGTTATAAAAACACAGTCGGAGGAAAATAACATGGCAGAACAATCATTTTTAGTACCGCAGGAAAAATACCTGAAGTCAGGAATACATATAGGTACGAAATTCAAGACTAAATATATGGCTCCTTTTATCTACAAGACAAGGCCAGACGGCCTCTCTGTTCTAAACCTGCAGAAGATTGATGAAAGAATCAAGGTTGCTGCTAATTTATTGTCTGCTTACGAGCCTGAGGACATATTGATTTCCTGCAGGCGTGAAAATGGCTGGAAAGCTGTCAAGGCATTTGGCAGGGCAACAGGAGTGAATGTCTTTGCAGGCAGGTATCCTCCAGGCATCTTGACTAATCCTGCTTTGGATAATTATATGGAAGTCAAGATTATCCTTGTGACAGATGCATGGCCTGACAGGAATGTAATAAAGGATGCAAAATCAGCAGGCATTCCTGTGATTGCATTGTGCGATACAAACAACCAGGCAAATGACATAGATCTTGTTGTTCCATGCAATAACAAGGGAAAGAAGTCATTGGGATTGTTCTTTTACATCCTTGCAAGAGAATTTTTAAGGAACAAGGGTGTTTTAGGAAGCTCAGAAGAGCCTAAGTTTGTAGTAGAGGATTTTACTGAAGAATAAGCTTAGACTTTTTCAATTCCTTTTTTTACTATTCTGAAGATTGCTTCTTTTTCTCCTGCTATTGAGCGGTGTTTTCTTAGGATTGCTTTTCGCAGCCCTTTTGGCCCTGAGCAAAGCTCTATCAGGCACTTGCTGCCGTATTTCATTATGTCTCCGCCGACCATGTTCACCTTGTTTTTTGCTTCAAATGGAGTGTACACATGGTTTGATATCAGCACAGGGATGTTTTTCTTGCGCGCAATCTCTGTCAAGCAGCACATCTGCGCTCCAAGCGCCCTGTTTATCTCTTTGGCATCTTCATTTGACCTCTCCAGCCTGTAGAGCATGGATATTGTATCAACAATTATCAGCCCAATTTTTGAATTAACAACTTCTTTTAATTTTTCAAACACCTTTTTTTGCTCTTCAAATTTCACAGGCTTGAAGAATATTATGTTTTTGAGTATTTTCTCGTGTTTTGAAACTACCTGTTTAAGCCGTGCTATTGAGAATCCGCCTTCTGTGTCTATGTATATCACTTTTTTGCCGCTTTTTGCAGTCTCTACTGCAGCAAGCAACAGCAGGTTGGTTTTTCCGCTTCCTGCCGGGCCATAGATAGTGGTTATAGCGTCTTTTTCATATCCTCCTTCAAGAAGGTCATTTATTATGCTTGTTCCGCAGGATATCTTTTCCATGCATTTTGTGATGTTTTCTTTGTTTAAATACTTTGTGCCTTTAAAACCGGAACATTTGCGACCAAAACCTATTTAAACCGCGCTTTTTTAGAGAAAAGGTATGGGGAGGCGTGCTAATACGGCAATCTTGATAATCTTATTTTTAATAGTACTTGCCACAAGATTGTATCTTGCATACAGCACCCCTGTATTCAGCTCAGATGATTCTTATTTTCATTTAAGGCAGATAGAGCATATCAAGGAGACTGGAAAGCCGATTTTTCATGATGCCTTGAGCTTTTCTGGGCGCACAAATATATTCAGCCCGGCATTCAATTATTTTATTGCGCTTTTTGCACTGTTTTTGCCGACTGTTCTTGCTGCAAAGCTGATAATTAATATATTCGCGGTATCTTTGATATTTTTTGTCTACCTGATCGCCAAAAAAATAACAAACAATTCCTTTGTCTCTCTTTTTACTGCTTTTTTATCCGGCTTTGTGCCTATATTTTTTGCAGAGACAGTCGCTGAATTAAACCCGATATGCATCGTAATTCCTTTGATGTTTCTTTTGATATATGCATTCATGAACATTCAAAACCAGAAATGGCTGTATTGCTATCTGGTGCTGTTGGTTGTTCTGTCTTTGATGCACCCTATAATTCTTTTGTTTGTCTTGGGTTTGATTATTTATTTGATTCTGGTTTTGATAGAGCGTCTTAAGCAGAATCGGGAAGAGCTGGAAATATCGCTTTTTTCAATATTCTTTGTACTTTGGGCGCAATTCATTCTTTACAAGAAACTGATTGTTTTTCATGGGCCTGCTGTTATCTGGCAGAACATTCCCTCTCCTATCTTGAATAATTATTTTGCTCACATAACAATTCTTGAAGCGATATATAACATAGGAATAGTGCCGCTGATATTAGGCCTTTATGTGATTTATCTTTTTTCTTTCAAGAAGAAAAACAGGAAGATATGCTTGATAATCGCTTTTGCCGCCTCTGCAGGGCTGCTGCTCTGGCTGAGATTGATAAATGTTAATACCGGCTTGATGATGTTTGGAATTGTCCTGGTTGTCTTGTTTGCGCAGTGGCTGAATGATTTTATATATTACGTAAGGCAATCAAGAGCATCTAATTTTTTGTGCTTGTTTCTTGTCTTGATTTTTGCCGGCTTGCTCGTGTTGTCAGTCTATCCATCTATTGAGATGGCCAAGACCTCTTTGAACAAGATAACTCCTGCTGAGATAACTGCCCTGGAATGGCTGGAAAAAAATACTCCAGAAGATGCAGTCATCATTGCAGCGCCCCAGGAAGGCAAGCTCATCAATGCCGTAGCAAAACGAAAAAATGTTATTGATACTTTCTTTCTGCTGCAGGCTGATGCCAAGCAAAGATTTAATGATATCGAGAGAGTATATTCTGCTTATCTCGAGATAGAGGTTATTGAGATACTTGATAAATACGGCGCAGATTATATCTATTTTTCAGATAAGGCAAAACACTTGTCAGGAAAAGATGAGCTAAATTTCCTGGATAAATGTTTTGGAAAGGTATATGATGAAGATGTAGCGATTTACAAGAGGATAGGATGCGAGCTGACGGTGATAAAATGAGTCTTTCAGTAAAGCAGACGTCAAAACTGATTTTGATACTCGCCTTGATGTTCTTGATGCTGCCTTCTGCTTTAAGAGCAGTGGGAGGCAATGTCTACTTGATAGATGGAGAATCATATTATCATGCCAGAGTGGCGCAGGATATTGTAAAAGAAGGAATACCTCAAAAAGATGCTTCAGTATTTAATGAAAGAGATTATGTCTTGAATCCATATCATTTATTGCTTGCTATTTTCACATTTGTATTTGGAGCATTGACTGCATCAAAGATGGTGCCTTTGCTGCTGGGCCTGCTGTGTGTTTACTTGTTTTATTTGATTCTCTCAAATCTTAGGCTGGCGCCCTGGACAAGGCTCGTCATTGCAGGAATCTTAATCCTGTCGCCGGTCTTTATCTATACTTTCAGTGTCTCTGCTCCTGCTTGTTTAATACTTGTATTGAATCTTGCAGGCTTGTTTTTCTTGATGAAAAAAGGAAAACTGAATACCGGCATTTCCTTGATATGCTTTAGCCTTGCTGCCACATTCGGGATACTGCACGCATTGATATCCGCATTTATCGTGCTTTTTTATTCATTCAGCTACAAAAAAAGGCTGAAGAAAGGATACCTGATTATTGCAGCAATTGTTTTTGTCATGCTGTCTTATGCTGTGCCTGCATATCTCGCCACTGAAAAAGTCAGTTTCATAAAGACAGACCTGATATCTTCCTTTATTTCAGACATAGGCGGGGCTTCTGGCTTCAGTTTGTTTGCATTTCTGCTTGCATTGATAGGGTATACGCTTGTTTGGAAATACAAGCAAAGATATTATTCATTGTATGCCTTTTCCATATTATTGATAGTATATTCTTTCTTTAACAGCGAAGCTCTGATTTATTCTAATCTCATTGTAGTATTTCTTGCAGGAATCGCTTTTCAGCATTTTGCCGGGATGAAATGGAGCCTTAAGATACTGAGGAATTTCACTTTGCTTGTCCTTTTCTGCGGATTGCTGTTTTCTGCAGTAAATACTGTAGATGACTTGTGCAATGAACCTCCGAATACTTCCTTGGTCAACTCATTGATATGGCTCAAATTAAATTCAGAACCCGATGCAAGGGTCTTCTCGCATTATTCTAATGGATTTTGGATTGAATTTATTGCAGAACAGCCGGTTGTACTTGATGGGCTGCTTGAACAAACACCAGATGTAAAAAGTCTTTATTTTGACTCAAGGCAGATTCTAAAGACAGATAATTTAGATACAGCAAAAGAATTATTGTCAAAATATGATGTGCGCTATATTATAATCACCAAGAACATGCAGGAAGGACTTGTTTGGGAAGAAGAAAAACAAGGTCTTGATTTTTTATTGACAAATGCCGAAACTTTTAAAAAGATTCAAGAGAACTCTTATGTCAGGATATATGAATATATTTATGAGGGGGCTGATGATTGAACATGGCAAAGAAACAAGTTTTTCTTAGCACTATACTCGCATTGTGCGCTGTTTTTGTTATAGGAATAATTGTTGGAAACGTGATAAGCAATCCAGAGCTTAAGGAGATAAACACTGTTGTGAAGCAAAGCGAGCTGTCTACAGAATCTTATTTGCTTGAACAGGAGCTTCTTGCAGATTTTGACCAGAACTGCGAGCTTGCCAAGACCAGGCTTGCAGCTTTGTCTGGGGAACTCTGGCAGCTGGGAAAACTTCTTGGCTCAGAGACTGCAAAAAAAGACCTTGGAGAGGCCACATACCATTTCCTTAAGCTAAAATATCACTTGATGCAGGTAAAGACTTATCTGCTGTTTGCAAACCTTAACAAGGACTGTGATTTCACTACGCCGGTTGTATTGTTTTTTTACAGCCAGAAGGATGCAGATTCCAAAGAGCAGGGCATTATCCTGGACCAGCTTGTAGAAGATTATGATATAAAGGTGTTTGCAATAGAATCAGATTACTCTAAAGAGCTGGAGTTTGTAGAGCTGTTCTATGAGGTTGACAAGACTCCTTTTTTAGTCTTGAATTATGACATCAAGAAACAGGGTTTGACTTCTTATGAAGATATCAAATCAGCAATGGAACTGCAGGAATGATTATGGCAAAGCGCAAACATATTTTTTTAACAAGCTTGATTTTGACTATACTTATTTTTGCAGCAGGCATAATGCTGAATTACGGCCTTGACTTTATCCGGCTTAATGTGGTGTCAGATGTCATGCTCACGCACGAGCTTAACACAGATGCGTATCTTGCAGAGCAAGAGTTCATTGATTTTTTTGGCGGAGCCCATTGTGATGTGATGAACAAGCGGATTGCATCACTAAAAGAAGAAATCCATAAAGTGGGCACCGATCTCAGCAGTTATTCCAGATTCAGCTTTTTCAATAAAAAAGATTTTGATTACCTGAAAAGGAAATATTTCCTGCTGCAGCTGAGGTTGTGGAGCCATATTGAAAAGCTGAACAAGGAATGCGGCCAGTCTATTGTTCCGATATTGTTTTTTTATGAGATTGATCAGGATGCAAGCGAGAGGCAGGGGTTCATACTTCAGGAGGTCTCCAAGAATTTTGAAAACTCTGTTTTTGTTGTCACGCTTGACAAGGATTATGAAGATGAGCCCCTGGTGGAGCTTCTTGCCCTGCGTTTTAATGTGACCAAGGCCCCTACAATAATTGTAGGTAAAACGAAGAAAGAAGGTCTTGTCTATGAAAAAGAGCTGAGTGATATCATTGATAAAGGGGTTAATGGGAAAAATGAGACAATACTTCCAGAAGAATAAGCAGTTTATTATATTGCTTTTTGTTGTGTTCTTGATTCATTTAATCTTTCTTCCCGGTTTTCATGAGCTTTGGTGGGATTCTGGCGTATATGTCGGCATGGGAAAACACCTGTTTTCTGCAGGCAGTTCAGGTCTTTGGGAGCACATAAGGCCCCCTGTCTTGCCCGCTTTGCTTGGTTTTTTTTCATTTCTCGGACTGGATGTAGTTATTGCTGGAAGGATATTGGAGTTATTGTTCAGTTTAGGCGCAGTTGTTTTGTTTTATCACATAACAAAATATTATTTCAATGAAAAAACTGCGCTATTGTCATCAGCTATTTTTTCATTCAGTTCAATATTTTTTTATCTAAGCTTTCATCTTTATACAGAGATTCCTGCATTATTTTTTGTTCTTTTGGCAGTTTATTTTTTTGCACTGAAGAGATATTATTTTTCTGGTCTGGCGGTTGCTGTTGCTTTTTTGACAAAGTTTCCTGCAGGCATGTTCCTGCCGATATTATTGCTAGTGCTGTTGCTGAATAAGGAATTGAAGAATTCATTGAAACTATGCGCAGGATTCTTGATTCCTGTGCTTCCTGTGCTGGCTGCATACCAGATATTTTATGGAAATGCGCTCCTGCCGTTCATAGAGGCAAGAGAGGCAATCCTGCAGGTGCTTGGGTGCAATGTTCTTCGCTTCAAGCCATGGTGGCAGTATATTTACTGGATTGTTTCAGAGAATGGCCTGTATTTGTTTGCTGTTGTGGGAATTATCGCGTTTTTGGCTAAATTCAAGAAGCAGAAGCTGCTTCCTTTGCTTTGTTTGGCAGGCCCATTAATTTATTTTTCTTATCAGCACTGCAGGGATTATAGGTATCTAGTATTATTCATTCCTTTTGCAGCAATGTTCTCTGGTTTTGGCATAGATTATTTTATTGACAAGTTAAATGCAAATAAAAAACAAGTATTTGCAGTTGTCTTGCTTATTGTATTGGGCTTTTCTGTTTTCAAAGGAGTATTATTTTACATAGAAACTGAGAACCGCGAGACAAATCCTGCCGCAGAAGGATATTTCAGGTTTCTTGAAGACAAGCAGGTTTCTAAAGAGCTGTGGTCAAGCAGCCCAATTATATCTTTTTATACAGATGCCAAAATAAACAAGATATATTATCCGGTTTATAACGCAGGCGTCTCAACTGATTTTCATAATTATCTGCTTAAGAATGCTGAAGATATACAGTATGTTTTTCTTGACAATTGCGGAGGAGGCATAATTTGTTCATCAGATGATTCAGTCTGCGAGGAAAAGAACAAAAAGATAAAAGATTTCCTGGACAATAATTTTGAAAAAGTGTATGATGGGCAATTTGGGAGATGCTTTTATCTTGTCTATGAGAACTAAAGCTTGATTAAATCGCCGATTGTCACTGCTCCTGATTTTTCTGTTTTAGGCATCTTTATTTTCTCTTCTTCTCTTTCTTCCACAAGCTTGATATGAAGCATCTTTCCAAGCTTTTTTGCAAGAGGTATAGACGGCTTGAAGCTTCCTGTTTCCATCTTATGCAGCAAGGATTCTTTTTCATTGATCTTTTGTGCAAACTCTTTTTGCGTCATGCCTGCTTTTGTCCGCGCACTTCTTATTTTTTTTGCATAATCATCAACAACAGCTTCAATTAGCTCAATCTCTTTTTCAGCAGGCTCTGCAGGTCTTGTTCTTTTTGGTTTGGGCTTGATTATTGGCTGCGGTTTTTTCAGTATCTTTCCGTGCTTTGCGCATCTTTCGCACACACTCATGGTCACGCCTTCAATTGATGCAGTATACAGCTCTGCTTCCTTGCCGCACATTTCACATATCATCCAATCACCTTTACATGTATTGTTCTTTTTCTTGGGCCGTCAAACTCGCAAAAGGTTATGCCCTGCCACGTGCCAAGCTGCAATTTATTGTCTTTTATTGGTATGATTTCAGAGCAGCCCACAATCCCGGATTTTATGTGGGCATCCCCGTTTCCATCTATCTTGTCATGCTTCCACACGCCTTCAGGAACGTTTTTCTTGAAATAGTTTATGAAGTCATCGCAGAGTGCAGGGTCTGCGTTTTCAAAAAGCATCACTGAAGCAGTTGCATGCGGTACAAATACCAGGCAAAAGCCTTCTTTTACCTTGCTTTTTTTGATGGCTTCAGCAACATCTTCTGTTATATCTATTAGCTCATTTCTCTTTTGTGTATTAAGCAAAATCTTGTCTGAAATCATTATTATTGCAATATTTTTCAGGTTTTTAAATATTTTGCTGTAACTTCTGATAAGTGATGGCGCTTAATTTTAAATGAAATGTATATAAAATGGGCATATGGTAGTAAAAGCGGCAGAAACCAGCAATATAGCTGGAGCTTTGAGGATAAAAAAGAAGGATCTTAAGCAGATGCTTATTCTTGCCGGCTGGCCCCAGAGCCTGATTGAAGAATATATCAAAAGAAAGCAGAAAAAGCTTCACAAGCTGCAGATAAGGCCAGAATCTGCATTAGTCCTGATTGATGCTGTATCAAAAAAGTTTAAGGATAATGTTATCTTTGAGGATATATCGCTTCAGATTGTTCCAGGAGAGCTTTTTGGAATAATAGGATTGAGCGGCGCTGGAAAAACTACACTGCTGAACATTATCGTTGGATTTTCAAAGCCAGACAAGGGCAAGGTTTCCTTAAAGCTTCCAGACGGCACGACTGCGCCCATTGAAAATGATTTGAACTTGGTCAAGTCGATGTTTGGTTTTTCAGCTCAGACGCCTTCTTTCTATTCAAGGCTTACAGTAAAAGAGAATCTTGAGCATTTTGGAGCATTATACGGCATCTCTGAGGCAAAGCGCATTGAAAAAATAAAGCAGCTGCTTGATTTTGTCGGGCTGACAAAGTCAAAAGACACAATAGCGCAGAATCTTTCTGGAGGCATGCAGAAAAGGCTTGATATTGCCTGCGCACTGCTTCATGAGCCAAAGGTTTTGATTCTTGACGAGCCTACTGCAGACCTGGATCCTCTGCTGAGAAAACAGATGTGGGCGCTTATCCAGAAAATCAACAAGACAGGGACAACGGTCATTGTTGCCTCTCATTTTGTTGATGAGATTGAGGCATACTGCCAGAGGATAGCTGTCCTGGGAAACAAGAAAATACATCACATCGGAACTGCAGAGCAGCTTGTGGGCGCGTACTCAAGGAATTATGAGATTGAGCTTGAGACAATCAATCAGGACTATTCTGTTTTCCATAAATCACTCTCAAGATTGAGAGGCATCACTAATTATTTTGAAAAAGACAATAAGCTGTACATATACACTGCAAATCCAGACAAGATGCTGGAGTGGTTTGCAAAATACTGCGGCAAGAAAAATGAGAAGATAAAGAAACTAAACCTTTCAAGGCCTTCATTGTCAGAAGTCTTTGAACTGCTCGTAGCAAAATGAAATTCAAAAAAAGTGCTTTGGCAAATTTGGCAATACTGGTAAAGAAGAATATCAAGCTGCTTGTCCGTGCCAGAAGCTCTGCCTTGATTGTTGTGTTCGGCCCTTTGCTTGTGGTATTTCTCGCAGGACTGGCTTTTGACAATACTAATCTTTATGCAGTGAAAGTGGGTACTTTTTCAGAACAGTACAACGAGCTTTCAAATTCATTTATCGACAAGCTGTCAGACAAGCAGTTCAAGGTAATACGTTATCCAGATTCTCCTTCTTGCACAAAGGCGATAGAGATAGGTGAAGTCAACACCTGCCTGGTATTTTCGCCGGATTTTGAACTTGCGAGGAACGGCTCCAACGGCATCACGTTCTATGTCGATTATTCAAAGATAAACCTTGTCTGGACTATCTTGAATGTAATGACAGAGAGCATTTCTGAACGCTCCTTAGAGCTTAGCCGCAATCTAACTACCATACTTGTTGATGCCTTGGAGACCTCTTCTACTGATATAATTTCAAAAAAGCCGACTCTTGTGCAGCTGACCACTGCCAATGACGAATCCAACAGGAGAATAACTGATGTAAGTGTCAGGCTTGAAGAAATTGCATTGGATTTTGATCCAAAAGAGTTTGGTGCAGATGATCTTGCCGGTGCAAAAAAGACTGTAAAGCACTGGGTAGATAATTCTCTGGATTTGGGCAAGGATGCGCTTAGCAAGGCAGCAAATTCTATTGATGCAGTAGGCAATGTTGTGCCTGCAAGCTCTTTAAGTGAGGAAGCAAAGGCTAACTTGATAAATTCCTTGGAAGAAAGAATCATTGACCTTGCAGAGATTGAAGACCGTCTTGACACGACAGAAGCACTCATATTTCAGGAAAGCACAGAATTTGATGAGATGGTTGATTCTATCATTGGAAAAATAACCCAGACAAAGACCAATTTGGATCAAGCTGCCAAAGACACAGACATGTCTCTTGATGAGCTGGCCAGCGTGCGTTCGCTTCTTGATGCCAGCCTGAAGAACCTGCTGAACCTGCAGCGTTCCTTTAATAATATTGAAAAGATGTATGATACAATCAAGGTAAAGGACCCTTCTTCAGTTATCCAGCCGATAATAACCACAATCAAGCCTATAACTTCTGAAAAGACGTATCTTAATTACATAACTCCTATCTTGATTGTTTTGATTCTTGCGTTCACAGCACTGCTTTTGGCTCCGACCTTGATTTTGCTGGAGAAGAATTCTCCTGCGTATTTCAGGAATTACATGATGCCTGTAAAAGATAATATCTTTATCCTGGGCACGTTCTTAAGCAGTTTTATAGTGCTTATGGTGCAGTTGATTGTCATACTTGCAATTGCCTCAATCATCTTCAGCACACAGATATTTTCAGGAATGGGCAGCACATTGTCTGTGGTCATCTTATTGGCTGCAACATTCACTTTCATGGGAATGATTGTCGGCTACTTGTTTAATTCTGAAGAGACTGCGATGCTGGCAGGAATATCTGTTGGCAGTGTCTTGCTGTTCTTGTCAGACATAATAATCCCTATTGAGAGCATGCCGCCGTTTATCTACACGCTTGCGCAGTACAGCCCTCTTGTTGTAGGGGGAACATTGCTGAGGAGCACCATGCTTTACAATGCATCTTTTATTGACATAGGCGCAAAGTTCATCTTGTTGATATTTTACTGCATACTCTTTGGCTTGGGGGCATTTGGCGCGTATCACCTCTCAAAGCAAAAGAATTTTTCCAAGCTTTTCAGCAGGTTTGCCCGCAGGAAGAAGAAAAAGGAGTTGCCAAAGCAAAATCCTTCTCAAAACAAGTAATTTTTTAAATAGCCTAAACAGTTGATGTTCTATGGCAGATTTAAAGCAGTTGAGAGAGAAGTGCATAAAATCAGCAAAGCAGGCGGTGAAAGAGTCTGTTTCAAGAGATTTGCTTATAGTGCAGGCTGTAAACTCAATTGAAGAGCTTGCTACTGCAAGCAATATGCTTGTCAATCGATTGAGGGAGTGGTATGGCTTTTATAATCCTGAGTTTGTAAAAGAGACCTATTCTAATGAGGAGTTTGTGAGCAAACTTGCTTCTGCCAAAAAGCAGAAAGGCAGCATGGGTGCTGATCTTGAGAAGCAGGACCTGAAAATCATCATTGATTTGTCTAAACAAGTTGATTCATTGCACAAGTTGAAAGAAGAATTAACAGGATATATTGATAAGGCAATGCAGGAGGTCTGCCCCAATCTCAATGCTGTTGCAGGTTCTTTTATCGGAGCAAAGCTGTTGTCTTTTGCAGGCTCTCTGAAAAACCTTTCTGGAATGACTTCTTCCACTGTCCAGATGCTTGGTGCTGAAAAAGCTCTTTTCAGGCACTTGCATGGCCAGGGAAAGAGCCCAAAGCATGGGATTCTTGTCAATCATGAATTGGTTAAAGGTGTTCCATTCAAG